>OFMH01000010.1_pt1 | contig 127314 bp, 117 predicted proteins | sample 1541761 | NCBI WGS metagenome assembly OFMH01 (sample SAMN04209249, study PRJEB22552) | human gut metagenome | biome: gut; material: feces | host: Homo sapiens | place: USA: Oklahoma
AGTGGAAGAATGGGCGGATAAATCCCTGCACACGGTAGATCTGCCCGACCCTGACAGACTCATTAAGGAGTTCTGGGACATCGTCAATAACCCCAATAAGACCAGCGTTAATGTGCTGTCCTCCAAGGACGTATTTGTCCAGGAGGTGGATGGCAACCATATTGTGGTCATCAATGTTCCCCGTGCAGAGCGCTCTTATAAGCCGGTTTATGTAGATGGTAACCCTCTCTGCACCTATCGCCGCAACGGAGAGGGTGACTACCGCTGCACCAAGGAAGAATATCAGGCCATGGTGCGCGATGCATCGGTAAAGACGCAGGATATGCTGGTTCTGAACGAGATGGACTTGACAGTGTTCAATCAGGAGAGCGTCCGCAGCTATCGCCAGAGGATGCGCCTCTCCCGTCCCGGCCATGTGTGGGAAGCCTTGGAGGATGAAGATTTCCTCCTGAAGCTGGGTGCCGTGGGCATCGGCTCTGATGGGAAAAAGCATCCCACTTCTGCCGGACTTCTCATGTTCGGCAACGAATACGATATTGTGCGGGAATTCAACGCTTACTTTCTGGACTATCAGGAACAGTATGACGCTGATACCCGTTGGACTGACCGTATCATCTCCTCCTCCGGAGACTGGAGCGGCAATGTGTATGACTTCTATTTCCGGGTCTACAACAAGCTGATTCAGGATATTAAGGTGCCCTTCAAAATGGACGGTGGTACCCGTATAGATGATACCCCAGTGCATCAGGCACTGCGTGAAGCACTGGCCAACTGTTTGGTGAATGCCGATTATTACGGCAGACAGGGGTTGGTCATCGTCAAAAAGCGTAACAGCATTACGATGTCTAATCCGGGCAGCTTCCGCATCGAAATTGATGCCGCAAAAAGCGGTGGTGTTTCTGATCCGCGGAACGGAACGATGCTGAAGATGTTCAACCTGATTGATATTGGTGAGCGTGCTGGTAGCGGCATTCCGAATATCTTCCGCGTCTGGCGCGAGCAAAATTGGACAACTCCGGAGATTACAGAGCAACTGGAGCCAGAGCGGACAATTTTATCGCTCGCCTTTGAAAAGGCAAGCGATAAAAAGCAAGCGATAAAAGCAAGCAATTCCACAATTTACAGCAGGCAAAAACAATCCGTCATCGAATACTTGACCCACGAGATTCAAGCGGATTGTAAAACGATTGCGGATCTGTTGGAGATCAGCAGTCCTCGTGCCAGAGCAGTGCTTACAAAAATGGTGAAAGAAGAAATCATTATTACCGAAGGCGGCAACCGCAATAGAACATACAAATTGAAATCCTAAGTGTCCACTATAACGGACACCACTTATGGTAGACTTTTAGAGAGAAATTGCAGCAAGCAAAATGAAGTTTTCCGGAGGTTCCGTATGGGAAATGAATTGTTCAAGAATATCCCCAGTAAAGTAGGAGATTTGGTCAAGGATGTGCGCAATGGTCGTATCGGTTTACCTGATCTTCAGCGTCCGTTTGTTTGGAAAGATAATAAAGTCCGTGAACTTTTTGACTCCATGCTCAAAGGGTATCCTATTGGCTACATTATGCTTTGGGAGTCTCCGGCGGATTACGAAAGCAAAAAGAGTACAATCGGTGATAACTCAAAGACTTACGAAGAACCCAAAGAACTTGTCATTGATGGACAGCAGCGACTGACCGCCCTTGTTGCAGCTATGTTTGCTGTTAAGGTGAAAGACAAGAACTTTGCAGATCGTGAGATCAAAATCTCCTATAATCCGCTGACTCGTGAATTTGCCGTATGGTCTCAGGCATATGAAAAGGACACTGAGTGGATCAGCCGCATCAGTGATGTTTTTCTGGCAAAAGAGGATAATTCCATCAGTTCTCTGCGGCGTCATTTTATCAGGGAGGCTAACGAAGGCCGTAGTAAGAAGGAATTTCCGCTGTTAACAGACGAGGAAGAAGATAGAATCGAAGATAGCATCAATGCTCTACTGAATCTGTCCGATTATTCTCTGCCTACTTTGGAGATTAGCTATAACGCAGATGAGGAAAATGTCGCAGATATTTTTGTCCGGGTCAACTCTGGTGGTCAGAGCTTGACGGAGAATAACTTCATCCAGACACTGATCTCTGTTTATGAGAACGAAACCAGCGATAAGATTAATACGTTTGCGGCAGCGTCCAGAATCCCAGCTGCCAATACCTCATACAACACGCTTTTGGCAATCGAGCCTTCTCATCTGATTCGCATGGCCGTCGGTTTCGGCTTTAAACGTGCTCGGCTGAAATATGCCTATATGCTGTTGCGAGGCAAGAATCTGGAAACCGGAAAGTTCTCCGATGAGGGCATTATTGACATTGGTCACCAGCGTCGCCCGCTGGACGGCCGTCATGCCCTTGGCGACTTCTTCCATATTATCGATTTCAATATCACAAAAAACGGGAACGGCGGCCAGGGAATTCAGCTTCTGCCGTTCCGTATCGGTAATGTCTTCAAAGTAAAGGATGAGGTAGTTATCGTCTTCCGCCGCTTCCGTCTGCAGGTATTTATAGACGACGCGGTAGTACCGTTCCCCAATATGTTCAAAGAAGTAACCTGATTTCCCCCAAAATTTATCAACTTTCAAATTGGGCATGATATGATCCAGCTTCTGATCATTGTCGATATCGCCTACCCAATCGCGAAAAACACTGTTGGCCCAGCAGAGATTCGACTGCATATCGATAATGGCAATACCGATCGGCAGGTTTTGTACAGCATAGGTCGATGCCTGATCGACACTGCGCGAAATGGCATCGAAAAACTGACTTATTTCTCGGCTGCGCTCATTGTGATTCTTGCGGGTCAGGACATAGGCGCCGCCGATGAGGATGACGCCCAGTAAGGCAACGATCCAATTATAGACGGCAATGACAAGAATCAGCAAGACAGCAATCAGGAAAAAAGGTCCGTCAGACCGTCTTGACAGCAAATTTTTAAACATGGTTCCGCCCCCTGCACACTAACGCGTGTAATCTTTTTTTCTATAGTTCGCAAGCATGTCGAAGATGCCGGCCACAAAGGCCGCATACGAAAAAACAGGCATGACAAAAAACAAGATGAGGATCAGGGCCTGCCGGCCATTTCCCAATTGAAAACGGCGGCTGATGAGGTACAAAATAAGGGCAATCCCCTGAACACAAAGAAAAAAGTAGGCAATCTGAGAGAGATTCATACCGATGATATTCAGCCAGTCGATCTCCCGGGTAACGCCCCAATACTTCATGACCAAGGCCAATATATATAAGTATATCATACAACGAGGCATTTCCCAATAACGAATAGGCAAAAAGGACTGGACCGAAAAGCCCAGGCGCCGCAGGATAACTTGGGAAAAGGCGATGTGAATATAGGCCATGATAAGCATGCCCAAGGCAAAGAACATGGGCAGGAGAGACGGCAGCAATTCCCGCACCTGCGCCAGTTGGGCCATGGATTCCGTCATTTGGACATCGGACATCCCTTGTGACTTATACTGAGCCGCCATGGTATCCATGAGCTGCGTAAAGAAGTCGTTGAGCTGGGTAAAGATGTTGATATCCATCACGACGTAAGCCAACAGGCACGTAAGGGCAAAGGCTCCGGCCAGCACGACGGCGACCGTTCCCAAGAGGCGCACAGCCGGCCATTCATGGCGAAAGCCAATTCCCAAAGCAAGGCCTACAGAGCCGAAGATAATGAGCTGATAGAGCGCTGTAATCGGATCGATAAACACGCTCATAAGGGCACCGACGGTGACGCCGAGCAGCAGGGCATAACGCAGGCCGTACTTCATAAAAATAATCGTCATCGGCACGGGCATGATGAAGTAGCCAAAAAAAGAAAAAACAGGTACATATGTACTTAGAAGCGCAAAAACCAGCATTATGGCGGCAAAGCAACCGGCCGTCGTCAGCGGCGTAACACGCTTCTGCTCCATAAAATTTCCCCCTTCCGGTAAAAACTGCGAAACAGCGGAGACAAGAGATGCCTCCGCTGTCACAGTACAACTATATTTCACGTTTTATACTTCCATAATAATCGGTAAAATCATCGGGCGGCGCCGCGTCTTTTCATAGAGATACCGACTGAGGGTATCGCGTACTTGAGACTTGATGACAGCCCATTCGCGAATGTTGCCGGCTTCACAGCGTTCGAGAACGGCTGCTACCCGGTCATGAGCTTCGCGAATCAGTTCTTCAGAGTCGCGGACATAGACGAAGCCGCGGGATACGATATCCGGGCCGGCCAAAGGATGGCTCGTACCCTTAGCCAAGGTCATGACGACGATGACCACGCCTTCCATAGCCAGCTGCTGGCGGTCGCGGATGACGATGTTGCCGACGTCGCCGACACCGAGGCCGTCGACGAAGACGCGGCCGGCATTGACATGGCCCGTCTTATGGCCGGAGCGATTGGAAAACTCAAAAATCTGTCCATTGTCGCCAATGAGGACGTGATCTTTGTCGACGCCCATCATGACAGCTAAGTCGCCGTGAGTCCGGAGCATGCGGTATTCACCGTGGATAGGGACGAAATAGTTCGGCTTAATCAAGCCCAGCATGAGCTTCAGTTCTTCCTGGCTGGCATGGCCGGATACGTGAATTTTCTTATCCCGGCCGGCGATGACATTGGCACCGAGGCGCATGAGGTTGTCGATGGTACGGCCGACACCGGTTTCGTTGCCGGGAATCGGCGTTGCCGAAATGATGACCGTATCGCCGGGCATGATGCTGACGCTGCGGTGGTTATTGGATGCCATACGGGACAACCCGGCCATCGGTTCGCCCTGGCTGCCCGTCGTCAGGATGAGGACCTGATCGGCCGGATAACGGTTGAGCTCATCCGGTTCGATGAGGACGCCTTCGGGCACATCGAGGTAGCCCAGTTCAATGGCAACCTGAACGTTGTTGACCATGCTGCGGCCGAGAACGGTTACCTTGCGCTTGAATTGGATGGCCGTATTGATAGCCTGTTGGATACGGGAAATGTTCGAGGCGAAGGTCGCCAGGATAATACGACCCTTAGCTGCGCGGAAGGCCTTGCGGAAGGCATGGCCGACAGTCGTTTCCGATTCAGTGTACCCCGGCCGTTCAGCATTGGTACTGTCCGACATCAGGAGCAGTACGCCGCGGCGTCCTAATTCTGCAAATTTGTGCATGTCCATCTGTTTCCCGTCGACCGGGGTCATATCGACTTTAAAGTCCCCCGTGTGGACAATCGTTCCGACAGGGGTACGGAAATAAAGGGCACTGGCATCAGGAATGGAGTGATTGGTGTGGATAAAGCCGACTTTCATGCAGCCGATCTGTACTTCGTCACCATGATGAACTTCATTCAGCGTGTAATTCGTAATGTGATTTTCTTTGAGCTTCCCTTCAATGAGGCCGCATACTAATTTCGTTGCGTACACGGGCACGTTTACTTCATTGAGCAAATAGGACAGGCCGCCGATATGGTCTTCATGACCGTGGGTAATGACGACAGCCCGTACTTTGTCCCGGTTTTCAATCAAGTAACTCATGTCCGGAATGACGAGGTCGATGCCGAACATATCGTCATCAGGGAAGGCCAGACCGGCATCGATGACGATAATATCGTTTCCGTACTGGATAACCGTCATGTTCTTGCCGATTTCTCCTAAGCCCCCTAAGGGAATTACCATGAGTTTTTCTTTTTTAGCCAAAATATACCTCCTAAAAATAAATATAGTTGTATCCGTTCCAACCGGAGCCCCCTATCGGAGCTACAGGTCTATCCTATATGAAGATATAACGAACAGTATTGGAAATAATTCCTTCTACCATATTTTCCGTTATTTCCGGGACGCTGTCAACAATTCAGCTTATTTTTTTTGAATAATCCTTCAATCTTACACAAAAATTTTACATTTACTTTTCTGCTTTAGCCGTTTTTATAATATTTTCCGGAACGGTCAGCTGCGCTCCCTCGGGCAGGGCCGTATAATCAACGGTCAAATTGACTTCGCTCATTTTAATGAAGGACTGCGATACGGCTTTTTCAGCGTCATTGCGTCCGAATTCATCGACTAAGGTCAAGGCCAGGCTGCGGAGCTGGTCGGTCAAAGGCAGGCTGATGCGGGAAATGCGCTTCGTCGAAGGATCGATGGTAACGACAGTCTGAACGTCGCCGACTTTCTGCAGGCCCTGAAGGACTTTGGCCAAGACGCGGATCTGTTCATCGGTCATGCCTTCCTTCTTCCAATTGGCTTCATCCGAGGCCGTATAGATGCGGGATGCATCAAAGACGACATGATAGTCGTTGCCGCCGGCACGGGTCACCGATTTTACGCCGGCAAGGACGTTGTGGTCGCTGGTTAAATAACTGGAAATGGGTTTAGAATCCTTTAAGTCATAGCTTTTCTTCATCCATTGGCCGTCTTTTTCCTGGCCCATATAGTAGACGTCGAATTTTTTCCCGTTCTGGACGCCATAAGCCTTGTTCTGAGGAATATTATCCATGGCCTGGGCAGCAAAGCCTTCGGTCTTTACTTGCGATTCGACGACAAAAGGCCGTTCCTGGATATTGATCTGATTAATGACGGCGCCGTCACCGACGAAGGGCATCTTGATTCCTAAGGTCAGGGTATAAGCCCCCTGGGGATGGGCCGCCATATTGCGGGCCGCTTCTTCATACGTATCCTGAGGCGTTGCTGCCAAAGCGGCGCCGCCAATAGAAGCTGCCGTCATGACCAGGCAGCAGGTCTTTTTCAAAGAATATGTGATGTTCATATCAATTCACACCTGCTTTCTTATATAATTCATAGAAATGATGGATCGGACCATGGCCTTTGCCAATGGGCTCTGCATGGGCGATCCCTTCAAAGACATAAGTTTTAGCAGCCTGGACGGCATCGGATAAGGTCATGCCGTTGGCTAAATTGGAGGCAATGGCACTCGACAGGGAACAGCCCGTGCCATGAGTGCTCGTGCTTTCAATGCGTTTTCCCTTATAATAATGGAATTCCTTGCCGTCGAACAAGACATCCGTCGCATCGGCAATGCGGTGGCCGCCTTTTACCAAAACGGCCTTGGCTCCCATGGCAGCAATGGCTTTCGCAGCCTCTTCCATATCCTGGAAGCTTTCAATTTTCCGGCCGGTCAGGACTTCCGCTTCCGGCAGATTCGGCGTCAGCACATCAGCCAAAGGCAGCAAGACGTCCTTTAAGGTCTGTTCGGCTTCCGGCGCCAGCAGGCGATGGCCGCTGGTAGCTACCATGACCGGGTCGACGACGACAAAGGCCGGACGGTACTGTTTTAATTTTTCGGCAATGACTCGAATCGTTTCGGGTACGCTGACCATGCCGATTTTAACGGCGTCGACGTCGATATCTTCAAATACGGCATCGATCTGAGAGGCAATGAGTTCCGGCGTAACGTCCATATAGCCGCGAACGCCCTGAGTGTTCTGCGAAACAACGGCCGTAATGACATTCAAGGCAAAACAGCCGTGGGCACAAAAGGTCTTGCAGTCAGCAGCTGCACCGGCCCCGCCGGACGGATCGGTACCGGCTATAGACAATACATGTTTCATCATGGATAAAACCTCCAACCATCGTTATTTATTACGAGACGCTTCCCAAAATTTAAGTGCTTTGGGATGGACATAAAAAAGCAAGGATGCCGAACCGATTCGCCCGCCATGGACGTCAAAGTCCAAAAGAGCCATACTGCCGGTCTTGAAGTCGACGGCCGTTCCCGTCCAAGCCTGAACCCAGCGGTCGAGGAAGGGTGAATGGCCGACGATACAGACGACGTCTGATTTCTCCTGACTAAGGATTTGGTCGTATACGGCGACCAGATCTCCCGAAGCCAGGGCTTCATGGGTATGGAACTGCGCAATGGGCAGCTCCTGTTCCAAATAAGATGCGGTCTGGCAGGTCCGTACATAGGGGCTGACCCAGAGAGCCGTTTTCCCCTCCGGCCACCATGAGGATGCCCATTGGGCCATGGATGCCGCCTGCCAGCACCCCTTATCCGTCAATTCCCGCAGTTTATCCGGCTTTTTCAAAGAAAAAGGCTGTGCCTTTCCGTGGCGCATTACACAAAGATACATAGGCCCCCCTTATTCGGCGACGTGCTCCAACCCGACGTTGAGCAGCGTAAATACGTGGGCATCGGCCAATGAGTACTGTACGTTCTTTCCGTCCCTCCGAAACTGAACCAAGCGGGCATCCCGCAAAATCCGCAGTTGATGAGATACGGCTGATTGCCCCATGCCAAGTTCTTCAGAAATACAGCGAACGCAGACTTCTCCATCCATGAGAAGGCGTAAAATACGAAGCCGCGTCGGATCGCCCAACACTTTGAAAACATCGGCCAACGGCTGAATATACTCCTGTGAAAGCTTCGGTGCTTGTGGTTTCAATGCAATCGCTCCTAGATACTATCTTCATCACTATCTAATCGTTTTATTATAGCATATTTTTCCATCAAATCGCCAGTAATGGCGAAAGATATAAGATATCGCCGCCGGAGACTTGCCGACGGGAAAAAAGATTCCTTTTTTGTCTCATCTCTGCTCTTTTTCCGCTGGGAGCAATCCCCTATAATGAGGCTGATACATATTCACGGCGGTGAGCCTCCGAAATCGGCTTGCCGCAGCAGTTCAAGGAGTGATTTTATGAATGAAACGATTCGCACCCTCACAACACGGAGAAGTGTCCGCAGATACAAAAAAGCCCAAGTCTGCGATGAAGACCTCCATCTTATTCTCCAAGCCGGAATGAACGCCGCCAGTGCCAACGGAATTGAACCCTGTACGATCGTCGTCGTCCAAGACACGGACACCTTAGCCCGCCTGACGGCGATGAACGCAAAAATAAAAGGAACCGATTCGGACCCCTTGTACGGGGCTCCGACAGCGCTGGTCGTCTTGGCCGATATGAAAAAATCCCCCAACGCCTGGTCCGACGGCTGCCTTATTTTAGGCAATCTCATGAATGCTGCCGCAGCGCTTCATCTCGGTTCCTGCTGGATAAACAGGGCTAAGGAAGAATTTGAGCTCCCTGAAGGAAAGGCTCTTCTCCGTGAATGGGGACTTCCGGAGCACCTGACAGGCGTCGGCCACTGCATCGTCGGCTACGGTGACGGCCCTGAACCGGCTGCACCCCCGCGCAAAGACAATTTCATCAAGTTTATCCGCTGATACAGCGAAAGCTCCTACCGTTCCGGCGGCGGGAGCTTCTTTTTGCAAGTCGGGCAGTACCCGTAAAGTTCCAAATTATGGCTGACGATATCGAAATTGGTCTGCTTAGCGACGTCCCGTTCGTAATCATGGAGCGGGCAGTGAGATAAGTCCACGATCTTATGGCACTGTAAACAGATTAAACGATGGGTATGGCCCGGACGGCGCAGAGAAAAGCCGTATTTTCCTTCATCCGGAAGAAAGACTTTTTCCGTCAAGGCCCGCTTGGTAAACATTTCCAAGATGCGATAGACCGTGGAAAAGCTGACCTTATCCCCGCCTTCGAGGAGCTCCGTGTAAACGGCTTCAACGGTGACGACGCTTTCTTGACGGCTTAAGATGGCAAGGACGCCGTTGCGGGCCTTGGTGCTCTTCAGACCGTATCGGCGCAGACAATCTTTGTAAGAATCACTCATGACTGACGCCTCTTTTCTCTAAATGACAGGATTCCTTCTTTATAGATGATGACCAGGACCAAGACGGCGACGGCTGTCAGGGCCGTGACCCCGCCGGGAGCGGCATCGATATAGTACGACAGGAAGAGGCCCGACAAGATGTCGATGAAACTGAATAAGACAGAGTACATCAAGGTCTGACGGAAGCCTTTCCGCAGCTGCAGAGCTGCCGCTACCGGCAGGGCGATGAGGGAGCTGATGACCAGAATGCCGACGATGCGGATGGATACGGAAATCGTCGCCGCTACCAGGACGGAAAAAATATAATTGACGAGTTTACTGTGAACGCCGGCGATTTGAGCCCCGTCTTCATCAAAGGTCAGCATGACCAGCTGAGGATAGAGCTTGGCAATGAGGGCCATGGAAACGACGCTGAGGGCGATGACGGCGTAGACATCATCCGTCGAGACCGTGAGGATGCTGCCGAACAAGAAGGATTCCACATTAGTGTGAACCAGGCCGGCACTGATGATGGTAATGGCAAGACCCACGGACAGGGATAAGATGATGACCAGGATGAGTTCGGCGTAGCGCCTGAAACGGCTGCGCAAGACTTCGATGAGGATGCCGAAAAAGCTGGTCAGGCCAAAGGCGCCGAGAACGGGATTCCAATCGAGGAGCAGGCCGACGGCAACACCGGCCAGGGACGCATGGGATAAGGCGTCGCCAATCATGGAGTAGCGGCGCAGGACGAGAAAGATGCCGATGAGGGGGCAGACGATAGAAATGAGGATGGCCACGATAAAGGCATTTTGCATAAAGGCATATTCAAACATCAGTGTTCCCCTCCCATCGTAACCGACATATATTCATCGAGATAGGCCTTGGGCGAGCAGAAATGGCCGCAGCCGCTGACGACGTGAAAGAGCTTCGTCGAGTTGCGAACGGCAAATTTCAAGTTGTGCTCTACCGTAATGACCGTAATCCCTTTATTCTCATTTAAATCCTTAATAAAGGGGTACAGTTCTTCCTGACTGCGGACGTCGATACCCGTCGACGGTTCGTCAAAGATGAGCAAATCCGGGTCACCCATGAGAGCCCTGGCAATGAGGACTTTCTGGCACTGGCCGCCGGATAAGCTGCCGATGAGTTGGTCTTTTAAATCATAGACTCCCATCTGTTCCAGGCAGGTCCGGATGAGGCCCTTGTCCTTCAAATGGAGGACCTGACGGTAACAGTTGAGCACTTCCCAAACGGTGATGGGAAATTGACTGTTCAAGGTTTCAAAGCGCTGGGGCACATAGGCCCGATGGCGGTAGGTATTGGAAATGACACCGCGGCTCGGCACGAGGAGCCCCAAGATGAGTTTAATCAAAGTACTCTTGCCGCTGCCGTTTTCACCGACGACAGAAATGTAGTCGCCGTTACGAATGGTCATATTGATATCTTCCAGCAAATACTCGCCGTGTTCATAGGAGAAGTAAACGTGCTGTAAATCGATCATAACTGCCTCCACTCTCATAAAATTATCGGTAGTTTATTATATCCCGACGCAAACGAAAATGCAAGGCATTTGCAAGTAATTGACAAAAAAAGGCGTCCGTGATACGATGAACGCCATAGGAGGTCGGTATCTATGTCATCACATCACCCTGGTCGCCTCGGGCGGCTCATACTGCTTTTCGCCGCTGCCCTGAGCCTGCTGATCCTGGCTGGCTGCGGTACTACAGCCGATACGCCGGACGACGGAAAACTAAAGGTCGCCGTCACTTTTGACGCTTTAAAAGAATTCACCCAAGCCGTCGGCGGCGATAAAGTCGATGTCTACACTCTCATTCCCGACGGGACAGAGCCTCATGAATTTCAGCCAACGACGAAGACCATCAAGCGCCTCGGCCAATCGCAGCTCTTCGTCTACAACGGCCTGGGCATGGAACCGTGGGCGAATAAGGTCGTCGACGCCGCCAAAAACACGTCTCTTCATACCGTGAACGCCTCGAAGGGCATTACGCCCATTAAACTCACCGATGAAGAAGAGGTACACGATCACGGCGACTACGATCCTCACATCTGGCTCAGCCTGATCAATGCCCAGCAGGAAGTTACCAACATTGCCGACGCCTTATCCGAGGCCGACCCGGTAAACAAAGCCTACTATCAACAGAACGCCGAAAAGTATAACCGTCAGCTCCAAGCCCTGCAGGACGAATATGCCGGCAAATTCGCCAAGGCCCCCCGCAAAGATTTTGTCACAGGCCACGCGGCCTTTGCCTACTTATGCCGCGACTTCGGACTGACCCAGCAGAGCGTCGAGTCCGTCTTTTCCAGCGGTGAGCCCAGTGCAAGGCAATTGGCACGGCTCGCCGACTACTGCCGGGCGCACAACGTAAAGACCATCTTCGTCGAAGACATGGTAAGTCCCGAAACGTCAGAAACCCTGGCCCGCGAAGTCGGTGCCCGCGTCGAAACGATTCACACCATGGAAACCAGTGAAGACGGCAAATCTTACGTCGACCGCATGCGGGACAACTTGGAAAAGATTTATCAAAGCAGCCTGACCTAACGAGGCCGCGCAAAATGGAAAGCTAAACAGCACAGGAGGCTCTCAATGACAACCACAAAATACAGCGCCGTTATTTTCGATATGGACGGCACCGTCCTCAACACCTTAGATGACCTGACCGATGCCTTAAACTATGCCTTAGAAAAGGCCGGTCATAAACACGATTACACCACAGCCGATGTAAGGAACTTTTTCGGAAGCGGCGTCACCGTCGCCATTACCCGGACCTTAGCCATCGAAAAAGGCCTCGCCTCGTATGACGAACTCGAAGCCGTCGGTCAACCCGGCGACAAAATCACGCCCCAACTCGACAGTCAGGAAATCGTCCGCATTCAGGATATTTACAAGCCCTATTACTCCGCCCACTGCGCCGTGAAGACCGGTGAATATGCCGGCATCAGTACCATGATCCGCAGCCTCCGCGAAAAAGGCATCAAGGTCGCCGTCGTATCGAATAAGCCGGACCCGGCCGTACAAAGCCTGGCAGCCGACTATTTTCCGGACCTCTTCGACAAGGTCCTCGGCGAACAGCCGGACATTCGCCGCAAGCCGGCACCGGACATGGTCAAAAAGGCCCTCGCTGATCTTTCCGTCGCGCCGGAACAGGCCGTATACGTCGGGGACTCTGAAATCGACATCCAAACGGCTGACAACGCCGGCCTCGACTGCATCAGTGTCACCTGGGGCTTTCGCCCGGCAGAGTTTCTGAAGCGCCACGGCGCCAAGATTCTCGTCGACGCACCGGAAGAAATCATCTCTATCGTCGGCTAAAAACAGTCCAAAGATACACGTCCAAAAAAGACGATCCTATCCTCCTCCCCTTGAAGGGGTGACAGAGGGATACGATCGTCTTTTTTAATTCTTTCTATTCAATTTTTCAGTCTAATTCCGGTGCATCGAAGGCCGTACAGAAAATGCGGTGCAGGAACTGCTTGGTCCTCGCTTCTTTCGGATGGCGGAAGATATCTTCCGACGAGCCTTCTTCGACGATGACGCCGCCATCCATAAAGATGACATGAGTCGCCACGTCGGCGGCAAATTTCATTTCATGGGTGACGACGATCATCGTCGTCCCGGCTTTAGCCAAATCACGCATGACCTTCAGCACATCACCGACCAGTTCCGGGTCGAGGGCCGACGTCGGTTCGTCAAACAAGATGACGTCGGGATTGACGGCGATAGCCCGGGCGATGCCGACACGCTGCTGCTGGCCGCCGGATAACTGAGCCGGATAGTAGTCGGCCCGGTCGATCATGCCGACCCGCTGTAAGGCATCCCGTGCCGTCTGTTCGGCTTCGGCCTTGGGGATGCCGCGGCCCGTCGTCAGGCCGAGCATGACGTTTTCTAAAACGGTCTTATTGGCAAACAGATTGTAGCCCTGGAAAACGAAGGCCGTCTTCTTGCGAACAGCGGCAATTTCCTTATCGGAAGGCTTGCTCAAATCGATGTTCATGTCGGCAAATTCCATCTGACCGGCATCGGCCCGTTCTAAAAAGTTAAGACACCGCAGGAAGGTCGTCTTTCCCGAGCCGCTCGGGCCCAAGATGACGACGACATCTCCCTTGTCGATTTCCATATTCAAGTCTTTTAAGACCTCTACGCCGCCAAACTTTTTACGGACGTTTTTAATAGACATTAACATAGGTATTATCTCCTTACACGGCACGGAAGGCGCCGACTCGTTTTTCGGCTATGCGGTAAACGATTTGGACAATCGTGCAGACAATGATGTAAACGACGAAGACGTCCAAATAAGCTTCGATATAATTGTAGCCGTAAGATGCGGCAATCTTCCCGATGGCCAATACGTCTTTGACGGTCATCAAGAAGGCCAGGGATGTCCCCTTGATTAAATTGACCGTAATGTTGCTCACCGCTGGCAAGGCGACGACCATGGCCTGGGGGATGATAATCTGGCGATAAGTCTGCCACTCTGACAGGCCGATGGATACGCCGGCTTCCATCTGTCCCTTATCGATACTCATCAGAGCCGAACGGAATACCTCGGCCAACAGGGCGATGGTATTGAGAGAAAAGACGATGACGGCATACCAGAAGGGGTTGACGCTTTCAAAGATATTGAAGGACGAACCCATGGATTTCAGGGCAAAGTTTAGGAAGCTAGGCAATAAACTGTACATCAAAAGGATCTGCAGAACCAAAGGCGTCCCGCGGACAAAGGAGATGTAAAATCGCGTAATTCCCGTCCCCAACTTATTCCCTCTCAGGCGAATGACGGCCATATAAAAAGAGATAGGCAGGGCGATGAGCAGCGACAGGGCCGTCAGCCCTAAGGTAACGCCGATACCGTCCCAAACCTTATAAAAGGTTTCAATCATAAAACCATAATCGAGTTCCATTTACTGCTCACCTCCTCCCGCCCGGGCGTGGCCTAAATGAACGCCCTTATCGAGGCTGCCTTCGAGGAGGGCAAAGCCTTTTTCAACGATAAGGGTCATGATCCAGTAAATGATCATGCAGGCCAAATAAATTTCAATACTATAGGCTCCAAAATTTTGGGCGATAATTAAATTTCCCTTACCGATCAGGTCGATGAGGCCAATCGTATAGGCTAAGGCTCCTTCCTTCAGCAGGTTAATAGTTGAATTGCCAAAGTTCGGCAGGGCAATCAAAGCCGCCTGAGGCAGGAGGACCTGGTAAAAGGTCTGGAACGGCGTCATGCCGATGCTGACCCCGGCTTCATACTGCCCTTTGGGCACGGCTTCATAAGCGGCCCGAAAGACTTCTGAAATATAGGCCCCGAACAACAGGGTAAAGGTAATGATTGCAAACAGAGCCCGATTCATATCATTAATATCATAATCCGTCATCGATTCTATCAGCTTGGGCAGTCCATAAAAGACAATGAACAGCAGCACGATCGGCGGGGTACACTTCATAATATAAGTGTACCCGTGAGCCAGCCAGCGCAAAACCCGGTGACGGCCGAGTTTGGCCCAGGTCAGGCCCATCCCCAGGAGGGACCCCAATACGATGCTTGAAACGGCTACCAGCAGCGTTACCGATAGATACGACAATAAATCCGGCATAACCGAGAAGATGACAGACGGATTAAATACACGTGTATCCATCAAAACGTCCTCCTTCGCCTTTACTGAGTAATATAGTTCGACAAGCTTTCACCGAAGTATTTCTGTTCCAGTTCGGCGATCTTGCCTTCCTTGCGCAGTTCGTCGATAGCCTGGTCGACCTGGTCAGCCAACTGCTGTTCCTTCTTGTTGAACAAGGGGTAAGTCGGAATGCCTTTATAGCGGATATAGGTCAGGCTGTCGTTAAACTTATGGTACGGCGCATCGTCTTTGACGATGTTGTTCTTATAGCTCAACTCAACTTCGAGGTAGCCGTCATAGCGGCCTTCCATGACCCAGCTGTAAGCGTCGGCAATCTGGAAAGCTTCCGACGACTGGAGCTTGATCTGCTGATTCGGATGTTCCTGGTTGTAGGTATCGATGACCATGTAGCGGGCATCCTGCGGCGCAATGGGAACGAGCTTGCCGCTGTACTTGGCAAAGGAATCCATATCATGAATCTTGTCAGCATCGGCTTTGCGGATGACTAAGCCGATAACGCTGGCACCGATGTAGTTTTTCGGGAAGATATATTTCTTTTCCCGAGCAGCCGTTTTCCAAATGCCCTTGGTACCGATGGTGTATTTGCCCGATTCGACGCCGATGAGAAGGTCATCGTCGGAAGTCGGTGTAAATTTCCAGGTGTACTGAGGCAGTTTCTTGGCTACTTCCTGCATGACGGCAACTTCAAAGCCGTCGGGCTCGCCCCTGTCATTTACGAAGTCATAGGGCACATAGTAATTGGTAAAGGCTACGTTGACGACCTTTTTCTGGCCGTCTCCGCCGCCGGCGGCAGAATCGCTTTGTTTACCGCAGCCTGCCAAAACAGCTGCGACGACACCGACTAATGCTGCCGTCAAGACGGCTTTTCCTAACTTCTTCATGGTAAACTTCATTTTCATCTTCCTCTCTCTGCCTATCGGGCAGCCTCACGAACCCACTCAAAATGTTTCCAATCAATATCACGCGGAACGGTGCAGTCTGCGCCGAGAAGGACTCCCTGCCGACCGGCTTCTGCCAAGATCCGCTTCGTTTCGGCTTGAATTTCTTCTTTCGAGCCGTTATACAACAATTCAGAGTCTAAGTTTCCAAAGCCGCCTAAAGCCGTCCGATTGTTCAGGATTTTCCGACCTTCCGGAATGGAAACGCCTTCTACGACAACGGCCCAGTTTACGGCCTTTACATCATAATCTTTATAGAAGGAAAGATCATTGCGGTGGCCTGCATAACCGCAGATGTGGAGGATATTATAGTCGCTGACGCTGTTGGCAGCAGCTAAGATTTCCTTTTCCCCCGGTTCCAGCACTTCTTTATACAGTTCCGGCGAAATGCCCAGTAAATTCTGAAGGCTGAAGTAAATGCCGGTAACACCGCCTTCGGTAATCAGGCGTTTAGCAAGTTTAGCCAAATCATGGGAAATGACGTCCAGCCCCTGGCGCACGGCTTTGGGGTCTTCCTTGACGGCATTGGCCAGGAAGGCTTCGCTGGCATCGAGGTCGGCCTGCATGAACTTAACCGTCGTACCGGCACAGAACACGTTGAAGAACATAGCCAATTCGTCGCCATAGCGTTCGGTAAGGCGTTTGGCATAGTCAATCTGCTGGGTAAACCACTTGTCGTCATCGGCTAAGGGCTTTATATTTTTAAAATCAGCTGCCGTCTTGAGGTTCATGGCCGTTTCATTTTCATACGGGAAAAATCCGTCAGTCATGATTTTAACGAAGTCCGGTTTCGCTTCGTCGATATAGCGTGTCTGGCCGGCAAAGACTTTTTCCATCAATTCCGGATGTTCAAAGGAGTTGGCATGAATTTCATCGTCTAAAAAATGAAACCAAAATCCGGAAGGTACGCGTTCAACTTGTTTTCCATCCATAGCCGCTAAGACTAATTCCTTTTTGCTTTGTGTCATTATAAATCCCCCTGCGCTTCAATATCCAATTAATCAGAAAACCATACAAAAAAAGCCGCCCATCTCCACAACAGAGACGGCGGACCGCGGTTCCACTCTGAATTGCAGCCTGCAGCTGCCACTCGAAACCGGTAACGTCGGTAATACGGGATGACATACTCAATTCCTTCATCCTGCTCCCAAATGCATTCCACCATATTCCAAGGCCGAACGGGCTTTCAGCCGGTGACCCGTCTTCTCTGTTGTCTCATCCTATGTGTACTTGTTTTGGTCATTGCATTTCTCAATGTCTACAACAATAGTACACTTTAAAACATACCTTGTCAAGTATAGTTTCAAAAAAGATTTTTTATTTTTCGTAAAAAATAGATCAGTCACCGTAGGAGTAACCCGGGTTCAAGGTCACGTTGCGTCCGCCCGATACCTCCAGGACAGCGGCATTCATATACGACGCCTGCCGACTGGCTAAAAAGACGATGGGACCGGCGATTTCTTCCGGACTGGCCGGACGGCGGAGCAGGCATTCTTTGACCTGCTTCTGAAGTTCACCTTCGTCGATAGTCGCTGCCACTAAGGGGGTCAAGGTGAATCCCGGCATGATAGCCAGAACGCGGATTCCCTTAGCGGCCACTTCACCGGCCAGGGTATTGGTGTAGTTGACGACGGCAGCCTTCATGGCCCCGTAGAGCGTCGCCCGCCCGGAGGTCGCACAGCGGGCGGCCAGGGACGATACGTTAATGATGACACCGCCCTGCTTTTCTAAAAAAGGAATCGCTGCCTGGCTGCCCATGACGACGGACTTAAAGTTGACCGCGTAGTGAGCGTCTATTTCAGACGGCGTATACCAATCGCCCTGACGGACAAAGGAGGCGCCGACATTGTTGACCCACACGTCGATACGGCCAAAATGAGCATAGACCTGATGGGCAAAGGCAGAAACATCGGCTTCATCGGTCATATCAGCCTGACAGGCAAAGACAGCCTCTCCCAGTGTTTTTACGGCTTCATCGAGAAGTTCCCGACACCGGCCGCAGACGGCTACCGATGCGCCTTCCGCTAAAAAAGTTTTGGCAGCCGCAAGGCCGATGCCGGCCGTCCCGCCGGTAATGACGACGACCTTGCCGCCAAGTCCTAAATCCATAGAAAACAACCTCCTTTATCGGTAATTTTTCTTTTACTATACCATAAATCTCCAAATTCTACATCTCTTATAGCTGGAAAAATTCATTTTTCAAGAAGACAGTCCCCGTGTTAGAAAATTGCAAATTTTTAATAATTCATTCACCCTGCCCGCATATACTGGTATAATGTAGCTATGACAGTGACATTAGTGAGGTGCAGTGATGACGACAGAAAAGCGTATTTTTTATTCGATTTGCCTGGTAAGTTTCGTCGGCCCTTTTCTGTCTACGTCGATCAACATCGCCATTCCGGTCATGGCCGATCAATTCAGCACGACGCCGGACCGCATGAGCTGGGTCGTCACCTTGTTTTTGATGACGACGGCGGCCTTTCTCCTTCCCTTGGGAAAGGTATCCGACGTCCACGGCCGGCGGCGGACGTACTCTGCGTCCTTAGTGATTCTGGCATTGTCGTCGGCAGCAGCGGCCTTTGCTCAAACCCTGCCGCTTCTCATCGGCCTCAGGGCCTTTCAAGGCATCGCCCTGGCCGGCATCTATGTATCATACATGCCGCTCCTCTTGGCGACGACAGACGAATCCCGCCACGGCCATATTCTCGGCCAGGCCGTCGCCTTGACCTATCTCGGCCTCTCATTGGGCCCGGTCATCGGCGGTGCCCTGACAGAATTCATCGGCTGGCGCTGCATCTTTCTCTTGGCAGCAGCCCTGGTCCTCCTTTCATACCTTTTCATCCGTCCTGTCCGACAAGAATGGTATGAAAACGGGGCTCCTTTCGTCAATGCTGTCAGTTCCGTCTTGTCCGTCAGTGCCATTCTCTGCACCTTATACGGCCTGTCATCCTTTTCAGACAACAGTTCGTTCTTTTACGCCGGCCTCGTCCTTTCGGTCATCTTCGTCCTTCACGAAGGGCGGTCCTTTCATCCGCTCCTTCCCCTCTACTTATTCCGAAGCCTGACCTTTTCCATGTCCAACCTGGCCGCCCTCATCCAGTACAGTGCGACCTATGCCGTGTCCTTTCTCCTGTCCCTCTACCTGCAGGTCATCCTCGGCCTCACACCGGCCGTCTCAGGAGCTGTCTTATTGATTCAGCCCTTGGTCATGGCTGTCTTGTCGCCGCGAGCCGGCGATTTATCCGACAAATACGGACCGCGGGGCATTGCCTCCCTCGGCCTGTTCCTGACCGCACCGGGACTTCTGGCCTTTGCCGTCCTCCCCGACCTCTCCGTCGGCCAAGGGGCACTGTGCCTGGCTGTCATCGGCATGGGAGCCGCCTTGTTTGGAGCACCTAACAACAGCGCCATCATGGGCTCTGTCAAAAAGATGCATCACGGCATCGCCTCGAGTGTGTTGGCCCTGTCGCGCAACTTAGGCCAAGCCTTCAGCATGGCAGCCGTCACCTTTATCATGACGGCTGAAACGGAACAGGCCGCAGCCTACAAAGACGGCGTCTTAAGCGCCTTTCACATCTCTTTTCTCCTGTTGTCTGTCCTTTGCCTTTTCGCCGCAGCGGCTTCACTAGCCCGCGGCAGTTCCCTTCCCAAACACCGTTAGGAGGTATTTTCTATGAAAAAACAAGTTATCGCAGCTGTAACCATCGCATCCCTGCTCGGTTTTGCCGGCGGCACCGCCGTCCAGGCCTTCAACCTCGGCTCTATTTTAAAAGTCGGCGGCATCACCGTTTTGGTATCCAAATACGGCGACTCCATCAACGATTTTCTCAATAAGCTGCTCATGAAGAACGGCGTCGGCACGGATTACGCGACGAAAGTCGTCCCCATCGTCAGTGTCGGCACGGGCAAATACATCGGTGCCGTCCAGGTCGTCGGACCGACGGCTCAGGTCGATAAAGTAAAGGCCGTCGCCCAACTCGAAGCTTCCTTTAACGGCATCGCCCGTGCCAATGCCCTGATCCCGATTGAATCGACGGACGTCAGCAATCTGAGCCGCGTCCAGGGCGTCGGCGTCTCGGCAACGATCGACTTTAAATTCTAAAAACCTTCCCTAAGGACGGATGGCGTGGTAGAATAAGACAACACAATTTAAAGGAGGTTTCCTCTTGTGAAAGAATATCAGCCTATTACGCCTGAAATCATTGAAAAATTAAAGGCCATCACCGGCCCGACATATGTTAAGACCGACCGTGACCTGCTCCTGCAGTACCAGACGGACTACGAAACGAATCCGGCCATGTTCCACGTTCCGGACGCCGCCGTCCTGCCGGCCAACGCCCAAGAAATCTCGGACATCGTGAAACTTGCCAATGAGTACGACTTTCCCATTACCGTCCGCAGCGGCGGCACGAGTCTTGCCGACGGAGCCATTCCGGTCTGCGGAGGCCTTGTCCTTTGCATGGACCGCCTCAATAAAATCATCGAACTGAACGAAGACGGCATGTACATGACCGTCGAAGCCGGCGTCCGTACCATCGACTTGCAGAACGAAGCAAAAAAAGTCGGCCTCATGTATGCCGGCGACCCGTCGAGCGCTGAAAGCAGCCTCATCGGCGGTAATCTGGCAACCAATGCCGGCGGCCTCCGCGCCGTCCGCTACGGCGTCACCCGCGACCAGGTCTACTGCCTGGAAGTCGTCACACCGACAGGGGACATCGTCGAATGCGGCCGCATCCTCAAAAAGAGCTCGACCGGCTACGATTTGGAACAGCTCATCATCGGCAGTGAAGGGACCTTGGGCATCATTACCAAGGTGACGGTAAAGCTCATTCCCCTGCCGCCGTACCGCTTCGATGTCCTGGCCGTCTACACCGACCCGCGCAAAGCCCTGCACATGGTTCCCAAGCTGATGAAGGCCGGTATCGACCCGACCAGCGTCGAATACATGGACAACTCTTACGTCCGCGGCTGTGCCGATTACTGCCATTACAAGGACATGCCCCATTACGACGACGGCATTTACGTCATCATCACCGTCGAAACCTTCCAGGAAGACGAATTGGACACCAAGATGGACAAAGTCTGCACGATCTGCGAAGAATCGGGTGCCGTAAACGTTCTCGAAGCCGACGACCGCATTTGGAACATGCGCCGCAACTGCCAGACCTCAGTCGAACTGCAGAGCAAGGTATTCCTGACCGACGACGTCGTCGTTCCGGTTCATAAGATTGCCGGAACGATTGAAAAGATCATGGACATCGGTCAAAATTATCCCTTTGAAGTCAAAATCAATGCCCACATCGGTGACGGTAACCTGCACATCGTCCTCTGCAAGATGGATATGAGCGACGAAGAGTGGGACAAAAACGTCGAAGAATTCCATCAGCAAGTATACGCCTATGCCTACAGTGTCGGCGGCCGCCTGGCCGGCGAACACGGTATCGGCGCTAAAAAGCTGAAATACATGGAACAGTTCACACCCAAAGGCGAACTAACCATCATGAAGACCATCAAACGCGCCCTCGACCCGAAGGGTATCTTAAATCCGGGAAAAGTCATCGACGCATAAAAAACTACGGCCTTATGAGAGATTACTCATAAGGCCGTAATTTTTTGTGCCCCGATTGTTCCGGCGGCAGCGATTATTCTTTTACGATTTTCAAGGAAATGGCTGCCATGACGACTAAGAGGACCGTGACCAGGCTGAATGACGCGTACAGCGAATAGGTCCGGCCGATAAAGCCAAGGAGAGCCGGCGCCAGGAGGATGCCGGCGTAGCCGATGGTACTGACCGACGAAACGGCGTCAGAAATAGGCATGACCTTCTGCCGACCTAAGAGAGAATAGAAAATAGGGACCGTATTGGCCGTACCGAGGCCGATCAAAATGAAGGACAGGAAGAGCAGCCAGCCTTCGCTGATCGTCAAGAGTCCGATAAATCCAAAAAAGGCAACGGGCAGGGACAGGGCAAGAAGGCGCCGCGGTCCCCAATGCATGGTCAGCGTATCCCCTGCCAGACGAGTAATGAAGGACGAAGCCGTAAATAAGGTCAGCCCCAAGCCCGACCGGGAGATATCGATGCCCTTTTCAAGGGTCATGAAGACGCCGCTCCAGTCATCGATGGCCCCTTCGACGAGAAAAGCGATCATACAAATAAGACCGATGACGGCGATCTGGCCCTTAGGCCGTATGAAGTACGGCCGTTTCTGAGCCGCTTGGCGTTCATTATGCAAGTGAGGCCCGAAAAAGAAAACACAGGCCATGATGACGGCCGAACTGGCAAAGGCCACACCCTGCCAGGGCAGATGGAATTGGAGGAGGAAGGCAAAAAAGGCGGCGCCCATAAAATTCCCCAAGGACCACATGGCCTGCAGGCCGGACATGATGCGCGTACGAACTTTGCGTTCGATAAAAATACCGTTGATATTGACGACGACATCCATGAGACCCAAAGAGGCACCGAGACAAACGGCCGTAAAAACCGCCAGTCCATAGATTGGCATATAGCACAAGAGATTCAAAAAGGCAGCGATGCACAGGCCGGCGATAGTCAAGGAACGACGGCAGCCGAGGCGGGCCGCAATGGTACCGGCCATCATCATCATGATCAAGGCCCCGAGGCCGATTCCCAGCAAGAGAAAGCCCAAGTGGTCAGCCGGTATTGCCAGGTGTCGTTTTAAGAAAGGAATGAGCGACGCCCAGGTCGTAAAGCCGAAACCGCCGATAAAGTAAAAGGCTTTTGCCGAATAAATCTGCCAATGTAAATCCCGTTCAAACTGCATGTTTTATCACCTCGAAGCTATGTGCGCAAAAAAAGCCGGATAAAAAACCACAACAGACCTGACTGCCCTTACATCGACCTGCAAATATACGGACTTGCAGGACCTCCGGACAATGGCTGCTGCGACATCTTATCCAGCCTGATACAATACGGGTATAAAGCCCTCCGATGAGTAGGTTCATTATACCATGAGAACAAAAAATTCTCAAGAAAGGCAAAAAAGGACTTGACAGTGTATTCTCTCAATGGTACTATATACACCATCAACAACACATTGTCTTTCATCAAGAGCAGCCGAGGGAATGGCCCGATGACGCTGCGGCAACCCCCAATCGGGATAGGTGCCAAGTCCAGCGGTATATTACCGGCAGATGAACCAATCGCAATCCGAGCCGTCATCTGTATGACGGCTTTTCTTTTTGAGCGACAACTTCCATTTACTTTCAGAAAGGATATGATTGACATGAAAATAACTGTAAAAAAAGTCTTCGCTGCCCTTCTCATTGCCACGGCCTGCCTGGCCGTCGCCGGCTGCGGATCCTCAAACGACTCCGCGTCCTCCGGTGACAAAAAAGAAATCAAAGTCGGCGTCACCGCCGGTCCCCATGCAGAAGTCATGGAAGAAGTCGCCAAAGAAGCTGCTAAACAAGGCCTCGACATCAAAGTCGTCGAATTCAATGACTACGTCCAGCCCAACAAGGCTCTGGCCGACGGAGACCTCGATATGAACTCCATGCAGCATCAGCCCTATCTCGACAACGTCGTAAAAAAACAGGGCTTAAAACTCGTATCCATCGGCAAGACGATTATCCTGCCCATGGCCGTTTACTCTCATAAATATAAAGACCTCAAAGACGTCGCCGACGGCGCTAAGGTAACGATTCCGAACGACCCGACCAACGGCGCCCGGGCCCTGCTCCTGCTCCAGCAGGCCGGTCTCATCACCTTGAAGAACGGCAACTCCGTAGACGCTTCGGTAACGGATATTACGGCCAACCCGAAAAATCTCCAGTTCGTCGAACTCGATGCCGCTCAGATTCCCCGTTCCCTCGATGATACGGATCTGGCCTGCGTCAACACCAACTACGCCATCCCGGCCGGTCTGAACCCGCAGAAGGATTCCCTCCTCGTCGAATCGAAGGATTCTCCGTATGCCAACGTCCTCGTCGTTCGCCAAGGCGATGAAAACAACGAAACCTATAAAAAGGTCCTCGCGATCTACCAGTCCGCCCCGATTAAACAGTTCATTGAAGACCACTTCCAAGGAACGATTCTCCCGGCCTTCTAATCGAAGACAGAAAGAAAAGCCTTTCTTTTCTTGAAAAAATCGGCTGTAACAAGGCCTCGTGCACAATATCTGATGCACGAGGCCTTTTTCTTATGGTATAATTAAAATTATCATCATGAATCAGAAAGGAGCCTGACATATGAAAGCAGTATTCGTCGACTTCGAGATGAATCCTATCGGGCGCGATCAAAAAGAAGCGCGCCGCACGTGTAAAGGGGAAATCATCGAAATCGGTGCAGTCAAGATAGACGAAGAAGGCAATGAAATCGCGGCGTATAAAGAATACGTAATGCCGGAATACACGACGGCCATGAATCAGACTTGCCAGGAGTTGACAGGCATTACCATGGAAATGTTAAGAGGAAAGCCTCATTTCCGCCAGGCCTTCGAGCACTTTCTCGACTGGTGCAACGAAGGCTGTCCCAATGACTATGAGATGTACGCCTGGAGCGAAAATGACTGGCGTCAGCTCGACAGTGAACTCCGTTTAAAAGGCGTTGACTCCAAAGAAGACGAGCGCGTCCGCTGGATGCTCGGTCACTGGCAGAATTTCCAACAGATTTACTGCAATTTACTCGGTCTGGACAACGTCATCTCCCTCGACAAAGCGGTCAGCACCTTGGGAGAAACCTTTGACGGCCAAATGCACGACGCCTTGTGGGATGCCCGCAACACTTCAAAACTATATGTATTATCCAAGAAGAGTGACGAATTCCGCAGCATCATGCAGCCCATTATCGACGCGACGAAAGTGACCGGCCCCCTGACCTTTTCACTGGCCGATGCCTTTCGCGAAGCCCGTAAATGATCGTCCCTAAAGGCCTTTTCACCATCATCTTCCCTCTGCGAGGTACGATATGATTCACAAGCCAATCCGATTTCTGATTCTGACGGTACTGCTGCCCATATTGGCCCTTACCTTGACAGCCTGCTATACCATCACGCTAAAAGAAAAACGAGTTGAAGGCATGGGCTCAGCTATTTCCATAAAATTACCGGGCAATCTGCAAAGCTTCGACGTCCCCATTCCCGTCGCCCCGGCCGCCAAGCCTTACTATGAAGGCAGCCGCCTCTATGGCGAGAACGACGCCGGCCTTTACATCGCCGTTTACACCAACCGCGTCGACGTCCGAAACATGGCCGATGACCTGCAGCTCAAGGAAAGCGAGGCCATCCGGCAGAACTTGAATGGGACCGTTGAAACCACATCGAAGGCCGTCTTAGCCCAGCTCGGCGTTTCCGACGTCTCCATCAGCCGCAAGGATACGACCTTCCAGGGTCTGCCTGCGGTCTCTCAAAACTTAACGTTTACTTACGAAAAAAAATCCATGCAGGGCCGCCTGCTTGGGTTTTCTGACGGGCCCGTGACATGGATTGTCGTCGTCGCCTGCGATGGCAGTAAGGAAGATAAGGTGAAATTAGCCGACCAAGTCATGGACTCGATCACCTTGCAGCCCTGACATCACCGCATGATATGGAATTATTCCTGCAGTCTTTTATAGACAGGCAGTTTTTTCAAATGGCGAAGGGTAAACACCGACGTAAGGCCGATGAGGAGCCCTGTCCCGGCACCGGCTACGGACAGAATCGGCAGGTAGAGCATGATCTTAAGATTGGCCACGACCAGAGAGGCGACGATGACCTGTCCCAAGTTGTGGAAAATACCGCCGGCCATGCTGACGCCGAGGATGGAAAATTTTCCCGATGCCTTGAGAATGACCATGCTGCCCAGGCTCAAAGCAGCACCGGCAACACTGTAAAAGAAGGCATTGACGCCACCGCCAAAGGCCGCTGCCAGAAGGACGCGGACGAAGAGAATAAGGCAGACATCCCGTTTTCGCGGCAGGGCATAGAGGGCGATGACCGTAATCAAGTTGGCCAAGCCAAGCTTTGCCCCCGGTGCAATAAAGGGTACGGGCAGCATGCCTTCAACGATATATAAGACTAAGGATTGAGCGATAAACAGGCTCAACATGATGATGCGAAATGTTTTTTTCATGAGCACCTCTAATGAGCCGGAATGACATCCGGTTCACTTCCTCCGGCAGATTTGACTTCAATGAGCAGCTTATGAGGCAGGCAGACGACGGTAGCGCCGGGCCGGCTGACAAAGCCTTCACTGATGCAGATCTTATCCGGGCAGTCCGCTTCGACGATGCCGATGGTATCATCTTTGACGACGACCAGATTATAGCCATCATCGGTTCTAATAGGAATTACATCAGTTCCCTGATGACCTGATAAGGGGACTTCTTTATAGACTTTTCCGTCAACTTGGATGACCGCATACGTATCGTGAACGGCCGCATCATTTCCGGTCAGATAGAAGATGCCCTCCGGAATAAAGGATAAGGCGAGGAGGACGGCGACAAGAAGAACATCCCATTTTTTTATAATATGTTTCATATGTTTTCCAGACTGACGAATAGGAGAAATAACGATGAATAAAAAATACGCAGTAATCCTGCTCCTAGCCGCAGCCGCCGTGTGGACCAGCGGGTGCAGCCCCCAGACGCTATCGTCGCAGCAGGCAAAACCCATACAGGCCACGAAAGCCCCTTCTGCTCCGGCCATCAAGACCGATTCCAAGGCCGCCAGCGATGAAGGGCTGAAAAAATATCAGGCTGGAGACTATGACAAAGCAATTGAATACTTCGACAAAGCCATCGACCTCGATGCTGACAACTACCAGGCCCTCAGCAACAAAGGCATCACCTTAGCCATGCGCGGCAATGGGACCGGGAATAAAAAAGACGTTGAACAGGGCATTACCCTCATCGAGCAAGCCCTGCAGTTAGCGCCAAAGGATATGGCCTCCTTCTATAATCTGGCCCTGGCCTATAAAATAGACGGCCAGTACGATAAGGCCATTACGTATTTTAAAAATGTCATCGCCGCAGATCCGGGCAACACCTGGAGTTATTACGGCATCGCCACGATTTACGGCGACCTTGGAAAAGCTGACGAAGCCCTGCCTTATCTGAAGCAGGCCATCGACCTTGGCGGCGAAGCCGTAAAGGAAGCCGCCCGGACACAGAGCCATTTCGATAAGATCAGAGACAACAAGCAGTTCCAGAGCGTCGTCAGTTAATTACATATCTTCTTCAGCAATTTCACAAAGAATATGGCCGATCATGATATGCATTTCCTGAGCCCGTGCCGTTACCTTCGCGGGAATAGCCAGGCAGATGTCGCAGGCATCTTTCATCTTGCCGCCGCCGTAAGCGGTCATGCCGATGACCGTAAGCCCTTTTGCATGGGCTTCTTCGATGGCTTCCAAAACGTTTCGGCTGTTGCCGGACGTCGAAATACCGACCAAGATATCGCCTTTTTCGCCAAGGGCATGGACCTGACGGCGAAACACCGTATCGAAGCCGTAGTCATTGCCGACGGCCGTCAGGATCGACGTGTCGACGGTCAGGGCGATAGCCGGAAAGGCCGGCCGTTCTTTCTGAAAACGACCGACGATTTCAGCAGCCAGGTGCTGCGAATCGGCGGCGCTGCCGCCATTGCCGCAAAAGAGGATTTTGTGGCCTGAAGCCAGGGCATCTTTAATGAGAGCCCCGGCTTTTTCTATATCAGGAATTAATTCCTTCGTCGCTTCTAAGACAGCGGCGTGTTCTTTCATGCGTTCTGTTACTAAACTCATAAGACCTCCTATTTCCGGTCTTCTCCATCGTCGACGACGCGGATTTCTCCGGTATGGGGATGGATGACCATTCCATAAATGGTAAGGGATTTCGGTAAGTAGGGATTTGCCCGCAGGCGGCGTACGGTATCGCAGACCGACGTATCGACATCGGTAACGGGATCGGCCCACTGCTGAAGTTTCGGTCGGATGGCCGCAATGGCAGCTTCGTCGACCCCTTCTTCGACCATGTGGCTGCACAGGCTGTCCGCCGTCGTGTGCAGCATGCCGCAGTCATCATGACCCATGACGACGATTTCGTGGACATGCAGTTCGTAGACGGCGACCATCAGGCTGCCGATGACGCTGTCGAAGTCTTCAAAGGCCGTATTACCGGCAACTTTTATGATTTTGGCATCGCCCCGGGCAAGGCCCATGGCCGGTTCCAGGAAATTCAAAAGGCGTGTGTCCATGCAGGTCAACACAGCCAGATGGCGGCGCGGATATTTGCTGACGTCGTCGAAACCGCCTTGTGACAAGGACTGTTTAACGAAATTTTCATTAGTTTTAAGAATCTGACGAATCAACTCACTCATCCTATTTGCCCCCTAAGCTCGTACTGCATCCATAAGTTTCTTAGCTTTCAAATACTGATCGATGCCGTCAGCCGCTTTACGGCCTTCGCGCATAGCCAATACGACGGTCTGCGGTTTGTGGACGATGTCGCCGGCAGCAAAGACGCCTTCCTTGCTGGTCATGCCGTAGGGTGTATCCTTGACGGCGATATAGCCGTCGTCATTGGAAGAAACACCGAAGGACTTAATGATCGGAAGTTCCGGTTTATTGCCGATGGCAGCGATGATTTTATTGGCCGGGACGACGCCGAATTCCCCGGTCGGAACCATGGTCGCATCTTCGAGGATCTGCTGCCGTTCATAACGCAGACCTTCGACGTGCTTTTCTCCGATGACGGCCTTCGGTGCCGAATAAAACTGGAAGCGGACGCCGTCAGCCTTGGCTTCTTCATATTCGGAAGGCAGGCACTTCATATTTCTTTCAGCCCGGCGGTAGACGATGGTAACGTCAGCACCGAGGCGAAGAGACGTGCGGGCCGCGTCGATGGCGACGTTGCCGGCGCCGATGACGATGACCCGGTCGCCTTCCTGAACGGGAAGTTCGTCCGGTTCAAATTCTCCATCCTGGGCACGCTGAACTTGACGCAGGAAAGGTTCCGCTTCGACGATGCCTTCTACGTCTTCATTTTCAACGCCGAGGTTCCAGCCATCCATCGTTCCGACGGCAATAAAGACGGCATCAAAGTCAGCCTGCAGTTCGTCAAGGCTCTTATCGGTGCCGATTTTAACGCCGTATTCAATGGTGACCCCCATGTCGGTCAGGGCCCGGGCTTCCCGCTGAAGCAGTTCTTTATGAAGGCGGAAGGTCGGGATGCCGTAGGTCATGGTACCGCCCGGATGAGATGCGGCTTCATAGATGGTGACATCGTAATCGCGCTTAGCCAGCTCACGGGCAGCTGCCATACCGGCAGGGCCGCAGCCGATGATAGCCACGGTACCGGCCGTTTTCTTGCTGACCGGCTGCTCCGTGAATTTACCTTCCAGGGCCATGTCCGCTACGAAGCGTTCGAGTTTTCCGATTTCAACGGGCTGTCCCTTTTTGCCGAGGATGCAGTGTCCTTCACACTGGGTTTCTCTCGGACAGATACGGCCGCAAATCGCCGGCAAGTCACTGCGGTTATAAATATGCGCAGCAGCCGCGCCAAAATCCCCCTGGGTCAAGGCGTGGATGAATTGCGGAATTTCATTTTCAATGGGGCAGCCTTTACGGCACTGAGGTACTTTACAGTTGAGGCAGCGTTTTGCTTCAGCAATCGCTTCAGACAGTGTAAAATCGGCATCATGCATGACTTCTTCGTGGAAAGAAGCAACTCGGTTCTTCATATCAGACATGAGGAAACCCACCTTTCCGGTACTATTATATAAGGATAAATATTGCAAAGATAAAAAAATGGTGCGCCCAAGATGACTCGAACATCCGACACGCAGTTTAGGAAACTGCTGCTCTATCCAGCTGAGCTATGGGCGCACATGACACACAGGCCTGCTGCATGCAGACTAATCATACCATGAAACAGCAAAAAAATAAAGGCATGGCCATTGAAAAAAGTCCTATTGCAACTGCTGTCAACACTCTCTATAATTAGATATATAAGCCCTTTCGTAAAGAAAAGGCAAAACCGCTCATCATTACGATGAAAAGGGAAAGAAAGGAATTGTATGATTGAACTAGAATCACTGGCGACGGAGCAGCGGAACAGCTGCAGCCAGCATATTGACCGGCTTCCGACAGAAGCCATGGTAAGCCTCATCAATGACGAAGACCACAAGGTCGCCGAAGCTATAAAAGGAATTGTCCCCGACATCGCCCGGGCCGTCGACGTCATCGCCGATCGTCTCCGCCAGGGCGGGCGCCTGTTCTATATGGGAGCCGGCACCTCGGGACGACTGGGAATCCTCGACGCCGTCGAGTGCCCGCCAACATACAGCACGGATCCTGATCAGATTCAAGGCCTTATTGCCGGCGGCTATGACGCCATCTTCCGCGCAAAAGAAGGCGCCGAAGATTCACCGGATCTCGGTCGAGACGATTTAATAGAAAAAGGCCTTACGGCCGGCGATATCGTCGTCGGCCTCAGCGCCTCCGGGCGGACGCCCTACGTCGTCGGCGGCCTGACCTATGCCAACAGCGTCGGGGCGGCGACCATCGCCATTGACTGTTCGCCAAACTCCCCCATCGGGGCCTGTGCCGCCATCGACCTCTGTGCCGTCGTCGGCCCGGAAGTCGTCACCGGCTCGACGCGGATGAAGGCCGGCACCGCTCAAAAAATGATTGCCAACATGCTGTCCACAGGAGCCATGATCCGCTTGGGAAAGGTCTACGGCAATCTCATGGTCGACGTTAAGTCGTCCAACAAGAAGCTCGAAGAACGGGCGCGGCGCATCGTCATGACTGCCACCGGCTGCAGCCGCCAGGATGCCGTTGAAGCCTTAACAGAAAGCGGAGGCCGGGCCAAAACGGCCATCGTCATGGTCCTCCTCGGCCTATCAGCCAAAGAGGCAGACGCCAAATTAGCCGCAGCTCGGGGCTACGTCGCCGCCGTAATCCAGGAGGCAGACCATGGATTACGATAAACTGGCCAAAGACATCTACGACATCACCGGCCCTTCCGACAACATCCAAAAAGCCTACAACTGCATGACCCGCCTGCGCCTGACCGTAAAGGACGAACATTTCACTAAGGAAGACTTGGCAAAACTTCCCGGCGTCCTCGGCGTCAACCGGTCAGGAGACGAATGGCAGATCATCGTAGGGCCTGGCAAGGCAACGAAACTCTACCAGGCTTTTGCCAAAATCGCCGGCGATGACAGCGGCCGCCGGCCGGCCCCCCAAACGGATTCCGAAGAGAGTCCGCAAGGCCCCTTTGACGGCAAAGCCTTGCACGAAGAAATCCGACGGAAAAATGCGACGCCGGCCAAACAGGCCTTGAAGAAAATCGCCCACATCTTCGTCCCCATCATCCCGGCCTTCATTGCCTGCGGCCTGATTACAGGACTGCTCAATGTCGCCGTGAAGGTCGATCCGACACTGGCTGCCCAGCCGATTTTCCAGATGCTGGCCATTGCCGGCAACGCCGCCTTTTTCGGACTGAATATCTTTGTCGGCATCAACGCCGCCAAGGAATTCGGCGGCTCCCCCATGTTAGGCGGCGTCATGGCCGCCGTCTTGAGCCATCCCGGTTTGACGAAGATCACCCTCTTCGGCGATAATCTCGTCCCTGGACGAGGGGGCATCATCGCCGTCCTCCTGGTCGTCTTCTTTTCATCATGGCTTGAAAAGAAACTCCACCGCATCGTCCCGGATATGGTCGATCTCTTCGTCACCCCTTTGGCCGTCGTCGTCATCTCGACCTTCATCGCCCTCTTCATCTGTCAGCCCGTCGGCGGATACTTATCCGAAGCCATCGGCTATGCGGCGACAAAATCCATCGGCAGCGGCGGCGCCCTGACGGGCTTTATTCTAGGCGGGACCTTCCTGCCCATGGTCATGGTCGGAATTCACCAGGGACTGACACCGATTCACGCCGAACTCTTGTCTCAATACGGTGTGACCATCCTGCTGCCCATCCTGGCCATGGCCGGCGGAGGCCAAGTCGGTGCTTCCTTTGCTGTCTACATCAAGACCAAGAACAAGGGACTGAAAAAGACGATTGCCTCGGCCCTTCCCGTCGGCCTCATGGGTGTCGGCGAACCCCTCATCTACGGCGTCACCCTGCCCTTAGGCCGTCCCTTCATCGGGGCCTGTATCGGCGGTGCTGTAGGCGGAGCCGTTCAGGCGGCCTATATGGTCGGCGCCGCCACAATCGGTATTTCCGGCCTTCCCCTGGCTGCCGGAACGGACAACATCCCCATGTATCTCCTAGGCCTTGCCGCCGCTTATATAGCCGGCTTCATTGCAACGTATATACTGGGGTTCGATGATCCAAAGGAGGATGAATAATGGAAACAGGCATTTCAATCTACCCCGGCCTCCGAGGCAGCATCCGAGAAAAAACGGGACTTATTGAAGAAGCGGCCGCCTTAGGCATTCGCCGTCTGTTCACCTCTTTCCATATTCCCGAAACGGATGCCGCAGCCTTTCATCGAGAACTGGACGCCGTCCTAAAAGCAGCCCGCGAAAACAGTATGGACGTCGTCGCCGACATCTCGTCGGCCTCGGCAGCCCTCTTAGGAATGGACCGTGTTGAACCGGTAAAACTTGCCAAGCTCGGCATTACGACCGTTCGCTTCGACGACGGCTTCGATGCCGAAAAAATAGCCCTCTACAGTCAGGTCATCAAGGTACAGCTCAATGCTTCGACCTTGACGGAAGACAGCTTGAAAGAGCTACAAAAAAAAGGAGCTCGCTTGGAAGCCGTCGACGGACTGCACAACTTCTACCCCAGGCCGCACACAGGCCTTGACCGCGATTATTTCATCGCCCAGACGAAGATGCTCCAATCCTACGGGCTTTCCGTAGGCGCCTTCATTGCCAGCCGTGAGGGACGCCGAGCCCCTTTATCAGAAGGACTGCCGACCCTCGAAGAACATCGCCGTCAGCCCGTCAGCCTGGCCGCCCGCCATCTGGCAGCCTTAGGACTGCAGTCGGTCTTTATCGGTGACGATCGGCCATCCCTTACGGAGCTTCGCGAACTGTCCCGCGCCGGCCGGGAAGAAACAGGCGTCGTCGTCATAAAAGCCCGTTTCTTAATCCGCGAACCCTACGTACAGGACCTCCTGTCCCATACCTTTACGGCACGCCCCGATCCGTCACGAGACGTCATCCGTGCCAGCGGCAGCCGCAGCTTTTTAGACGGCCGCATCGTCGAGCCGGACAGTGCCGGCTTCCGCAGTCTCCGCCGCGGCGACATCACCATTGACAATGCCGATTTTCTGCGCTATATGGGCGAAGTGCAGATTGTAAAACGAGAACTTGAGCCGGAAGAACGGACCAATATAGCTGCGAAAATCCTGCCTGAAGAAGAATTTCTCATCGACACCATTACACCGGGTCGGAAATTTCGCTTTGAATTTATCCGCTAAGGCCAACATGTATTGATGAAACGTAATGAAAACAGAGGTAAAACAACTATGAATCAAGAAATGAAACTCGCCGTTCTCATCGACGCCGAAAATATTTCCAGTAAATACATTGACGTCATCCTGTCAGAATCCAACAACCTCGGCGACGTAGTCTACAAACGAATTTACGGCAACTGGACGACACCGCAGATGGCGTCGTGGCGCAATACGATCCTTGACAACGCCATCCAGCCCATCCAACAGTACAGCAACACGATCCGCAAAAATTCATCGGACTCGGCCCTCATCATCGATGCCATGGATTTATTGTATAAGAGCAATCTCGACGGTTTCTGCATCGTATCGTCAGACAGCGACTTCACCCGCCTGGCATCGCGCCTCCGTGAATCGCAAAAGTACGTATTAGGCATGGGCGAAAGTAAGACGCCCCGTTCCTTCATCTCAGCCTGCAACAAATTCCTCTACCTCGACGTCCTTTGGGAAGAAGCCGAAGAACACGATGCCGAAGAAATCGAACCGGCTGAACATGAAGAATCTGCTCCGGAACCAGAAGCAGATACGGCAAAACCCGAAAAAACCGAAGCTGAAGTTGAAGCTCATCCTGACGAAGCCGAAAGTGACCACACTCCGGCACAGCCTGAAGCAGACGCGCCTTCCGGCAAGACACCGGGAAAAGACTTCTCGACCATCCGCCAGGCCCTCATCAAGCTGACCGAAGAAAATTCCGACGACAACGGCTGGATTTTCTCCGGCACCTTGGGCAATCTCCTGAGCAAACAGTTCTCCGACTTCGACGTCCGAAATTTCGGATACAAAAAATTCGTGCCCTTCATCGAATCGCTGAATCTCTTTGAAGTCAACACCTTTACGGACGAAAAAAACCGCACGGTCAAGCACAACTACTTCAAGCTTAAACAGACACCGAAGCGGCAGCGCCGCACCTTTCGTCCGTACTATAAACAGCGCGGCCACTAAGAGTTATCCACTCAGGGAGGATGCCCGTCATGAATACCAACACCCAAAAGGCGCTGGAATCCCTGCAGCGGCGTAAGGTTAATTCATCCATCGCCATTGCCGCAGATCTGGCAAACGACAACATGAATAGCATTTGCCGGCTGGCCCTGGCCTGGATTAGTGATGGCAGCGTCCATGGCATTTCTTATCTCATCAAGCCCCGCGAAGGTCCCGTTGAAACCCGACATGTCACGGAAGCCATGCTGAAAGACAGCAAGCCTTTTGATGCCGTCTGGGATGAAGACATATCCTTTCTCATCGAAGATGCCTTCCTGTCGGCCTATCATTCAGAAGAGTTGTTTACCGCCATCAAGGCCAGCTATGAAGCGTCAGGCCGGGAATGGCCCGTCCGCGACGTTTACATCCGAGATCTCCAGTTCTTAGCTGCGACATACATCCCGAATCTGGCCAACGACTCGCTGACGTCCATCCTGCACCGCATGGACATCACCGTCGACATGGACAGTGCCCTCAGCCGGGCCATGGCCTGTATCTGCGGCCTAAGCTGGCTGGAAGAGTTCTATCCCATTTCCAGTTACCGCATCCCTTTATCGTCAGTCATGGCCGGTGCCCTTCGAGGACATGAAGAAAGCCTTGAACCGCCGGAGTCTGAAGAGGAAGAAAAGGAAAAGAGTAAATATAAAAAATTGGACTATTATACGAAGATACTCTTACTCCCTTTCGTCATACTCTGCCTGTTCCTCACCATTTATTACATCCACCGCCAACGCGAGGCCAATCAGTCGAACGTCAACTTTTCCCAGTATTCCCAAGACGGCGTTCCGGCCATGAGCGATACAGAAAAAGAAGCGCAGCCCAAGGAACACCGCCTGCCGTCCAGCAGCGGCCGCTACCTCATGATGCGCGGGACCTATGTCATCCCCGACAAAGAGACGATTCCCGTTTTCCTGAAAGCCAGCCGCAACCGCGACATGGAAACCATACGGGCCCTCGTCCGCTCCGATAAAATTCTGATTTTCGCCAAACCGACGCGAATCCAGATTACCGATGATACCGTCTACGAAGGATTTATTCCCATTCAAATCCTCGAAGGGGATTACGCCAACCAAAAAGGTTTCGCCGCAGAAAATATGATTACAAAATAAAAGCGCCTGCTCGCCGAGGCTCTATACCTCCTGCGAGCAGACGCTCTTTTTGTGTGTGAAATCATCAGGCTATAAGTCTTCACCGATGAAACGGGATAGTTCCTGTAACGCTTGTTCGTTGCGGCGATAGTAAGTCCAGCGCCCAACGCGTTCTGTCGACAATAAGCCGGCACGCTGCAGCATATCCAAATAGTGAGAAATCGTCGATTGCGAAATCCCAGCTTTATCCTGAATAGAACCAACGCAGATGCCACCAGGGCAGTCGGCTGTATCTGGAGACAGATGAAGCTTTTTACCAGGAAAATGTTTTTCCGGATCTTTGAGCCAGATCAGGATATTTACCCGCGTTTCATTGGAGAGTGCCTTGCACATTTCCATGAATTGCTTCTTGTCCATCTGTATACATCTACCTTTCTAGATATTTAAAAATTATCTATTAATAGGATACGATGAAATGGCATTTTTGTCAATATATACGAGTAATATTTGAGTAAACAAATTAGAAAGCGTCCCATTCGGCAAAGCGTTCATTCATTCGTTTTTTCTTAATTTTCCGCGTCTTTTCCTCACTCGAGGCAAAGGGCATCTTTCCCGCCTCGATAGTTCGTTTATAAAAAATTTCTACCGCTTGTTCTTCCGTCAGGCCTAAGCGGGCAAAGACGGCCCGAGCCTTCTCTCTCGTCACTTCATCCACGCTGTTCATCTCCTTGGCGTTGATCGTATCGTGCCTGTGCTTCTTGATTGATGCCGTCTAAAGTCGCCATATGCCAGACGGCATACATCATCGTCTTGAGCAGGATGACACCCAGCACGGCTCCCGTCCCTTCACCGAGGGAAAGACCTGCCGTCAAGGGCACATCATACTCGTCGATGCCGCATAAGCGCAGGGCCTGAGCCATGCCGGGCTCCCGCGAAATATGAGACGGCAGGGCAAAGTCCCGTACCTTAGGATTCATGGCAACGGCACAGGCCAAGGCCGTCGCCGTAATAAAGCCGTCGATATAAAAAGGGATGCCTTCGTCAGCACAGGCCCGCATGGCCCCGCACAAGGCGGCCAGGTCAAATCCGCCGACACAGCGAAGAGCCCCTTCCGGCGATGTGAGTTCCCTTTCATAGCGCTCCATGGCATCAGCAATGACACTCCGCTTATGGAAAAGGAGTTTATAATTTCCCCGGGCAGAACCAAAACCGGAAAGCCAGGTCATCTTCTTCGGCGACAGGGCCGTAAGCACCGCTGCCGACGTCGTCGTATTGCCGATACCCATTTCTCCGAAGGACAGGAGGTTGATGCCGTCGGCCTTTGCCGCCTGCACCCGTTCTCGTCCGGCAGCCATCGCCTTATGAAGCTGGTCTTCACTCATAGCCGGTTCCTTGGAAAAATCCCGCGTCCCCCTGGCAATCTTGCAGTCGATACCGACGGCATCAGCACTGTCAATACCGACGTCGACGACCTCATAGGGAATCTCTTGACTGCGGCAGAAGCAGGTCACGGCCGACGTCCCTTCCACCATGTGGCGGCTCTGCATATAAGTGATATCGGCTAATTGGGCGACGACACCGGAGCGGACGACGCCGTTGTCGGCTGCAAAGATGAGGTGCTTGGGCCGGAGCTCTCTATGAAATTCTCCCCAAGCGAGCAGCACCTGCTTAGCCTGTTTTTCTAAGAGGCCCAAACTTCCGGGCGGCTTGGCTAAATTGTCCACTTGGTGCAGCACCTGCTTGATATAAGCTTCTCTATCTTCGGTCATATATATCCCCTTTTGCCCCTTCGGTCTTGACGGCTGCCATCGACGGCCGACAAAAACCTCCATCTGTATTATTTTTTTATTGTATCATGATTGGCCGTTCTTCGCCATGACGGCCCCTGTTAATACAAAAAAATGTATTTTTAAAAATTCTGACACAGACACTCGTGAATATTTGTCCATTCTGTAGCACATATTTCCTTGAAAAAACGTTTAATTTATGTCAGAATAATAGACATAAGAGTGGAGGTGGCTATCGTGTCCACAATTAAAGATATTGCAAAAGCTGCCGGCGTTTCTATTGCTACCGTTTCTATCGTCCTGAACGGCAAGGGGCGGGAACGAAAAATTTCTCAGGAAACTCAACAGCGTATATTCAAAATTGCACAAGATTTAAACTACGTTCCCAACCAATCGGCAAAGAAGCTGCGGTCAGCTCAAAAGGACAGCTACGCCATTGCATTCTACTGGGCAACAGACTTTCGTATCAACTACTTGGCCCGTATTACCCTCGGTATCCAAGAAGAAATCATGAAACAGAATAAAACAATTCATTTAACCGTCGTCCCATATAAAGTCGATCAGCTCCAAAAACAGCTCGAGGCCATGCAAAATGAATTTTTCAACGGCATCATCATCGCCAACATGTCCAACAAGGATATGGATTACCTCAATTCCATCCATATTCCCTGCCCGGTGGTACTGTTCAACAGAGAATCGGATAAATACAGCAGCGTCACCATGGACAACTATCAGATTGGCTGCAACGTCGCCCGTCACTTCCTCGACAAAGGCATTTTTGACGCCGGCGTCTTGACTCATGATACGACCTTCCCCATCATGCGTACTTGGATGCAGGGCTTCCTCGATACCTTTGCCCAAAACGGCCATCCCGTTCCGGAAGAAAACATCGTCCTCTGCGACACGGCGTCGTCCAGTGCCGTCGCCGCAACGAAAAAACTCTATGAAGAAAAACGCATGCCCCGTGCCATGTTCTGCGAATCGGACGTCCTGGCTCACGGCATGCTCTACGCCTGCCACGACCTGGGCATATCGATTCCGAAAGAAGTAGAAGTCTTTACCATCGGGATCAATATGGCTCAACTCAACGACTATGCCATTCCGTCCCTGTCCCGCGTCGACATCCCCATGGGTGAAATCGGACAGCACTGCCTGCATCTCATGGTCGATCTCATCGAAAAGAAAAAAGAAAATCCGACAGTTCAGTTCGTCGAAGGCCGGGAAATCATCGGCCAGTCCTCTCCTGCAGAATAACGGCTTTATGCTTTAACCTCCCTATATTGCCAAAAACAACCTGTCCTCTAAAGATACAGTCTTTAGGGGACAGGTTGTTTCGTATGCGTTTTTTTATGATTCAGACCGAAAAAAAGCTTTCAATGCCTCTGCAATATCGGAAAATTCGTCATCAGAAAGGGTGCGGACGGAAAAAATCAGTTTTTCATGGCGAATGAGAGCAATAATCGCTGGGTATCCTTTTCGAAGGCCTTCTTCCAAGGCGGCTGCCGACACCGTCATCGGCCGGACAGCAACGCCCCAGCCGGGAAGGACAACACCGGGACAGGCCCCGCCGCCGACGGCATCTTCGACTTCGACGAGGGTGATTTCAACGGGAAGATTTTCCTTTCCTAAGAGCGCAGCCAAGGCCTCTCCGCGCGTACGACAAAGTTCGCCAGACTGGGCGAGAGATGCCAAGGTCGGGATCTTCTGAAGGCCTTCACCGTCCCGATATATCATGAGCGTCCCTTCGAGAGCAGCTAAGGTCATCTTATCGATGCGAAGGGCCCGAAGCAAGGGGTGACGTCTCATGGATTCAATATAAGAAGCCTTGCCGACGATGATGCCCGCCTGGGGGCCGCCTAAAAGTTTATCCCCGCTAAAGGTAACGACGTCACAGCCGGCTTCGACAGCTTCGCGGACCGTCGGTTCATGAGGGAGTCCCAGTGTCTCCAAGTCGACAAAGAGGCCGCTGCCGAGATCAGTGATACAGGGCAGGTTTCTTGAATGTGCCAGTTCAGCCAGGTCAGCGGCTGCTACACTATCCGTAAAGCCGATGATGCGGTAGTTGCTGGTATGGACCTTCATCAAAGCACCAGTGGCTTCACCCATAACCCGTTCATAATCGGCCAGATGAGTCTTGTTGGTCGTCCCCACCTCACGGATGGTACAGCCTCCCTGTTCGATGACATCGGGAATGCGGAAGGAGCCGCCGATTTCAACCAATTCTCCTCGGGAAATGACGACTTCTTTACCAGGCACCAGGCTGGCCAACACTAACAGGACAGCGGCGGCATTGTTGTTGACGACCAGGGCATCTTCGGCCCCGGTCAGCCGGCAGAGGAGGTCCCGCACATGGTCATCGCGAAGGCCCCGCTTCCCTTGAGCTAAATCGTACTCTAAATTATTGTAATGTCCGACGAGGTCCGCCATCTGCCGGGCGATGTCCGGACTGAGGACAGACCGGCCCAAATTGGTATGAAGGATGGTCCCGGTTCCATTGATGACTCGGCGCAGGTGTGTCCGATCAGCCCTTTGTATCGCAGAAAGAACGGCCTTTTCAAAAAGCTCCATAGAAAAAGGCTCCTCCCGGCGGCCTTCCAAGATAGCGCGCCGCCAGTCATCGAGAACGGTGCGAATGGCATCGCGGATGACATGGCGAGGCTTTCCCAGCCCTTGAAAAGCCGGGCGCTGCAAAAGGGTATCCACATCTGGCAGCTGGCGAAGCAGCTGTTGAATGGCTTCATTCATAAAAAGTCTCTCCTTTTGATTCATAGTCGGCCGCCTTCGGTCCGGCAGCCCGGCCGTCGCCGGCTCTCACCGTCAGGCCTTTTCCGTCAAAATAGGTCAGGATCAAAAGGGCCTGACGGCGGTTAATCTTCAAGAGATCCCGCAAGGTTCCTACTTTCAAGACCGCCTCCGTCTTAAAATACTGAACGATGATTTCCGCTGCCCGATGAATCCGGTCCTTGGATAAGACAAAATCCGGTGAAAGAAAGATGAGGCTCTTCCCCTGCAAGGCGGTTAGGATTTCCGGTACCTCCGTCCCCAAAGAAAGGAGGTCAGCAATCGCAACGGGACTGTACCCGCTTCGAGCCAATCGCTTTTCAATCTCCGACTGATATTGACGCTGGCGAAGTGAAAAGACGCGGCGAAAATCCTTAGCCGCCACGAAATTCCGCGACAGGCGGCAGATTTTCCTCGACAAGAACAATTGCAGCAGCGCCCGTCCTTCTCTTTCACCAAGGCCCAACCGCTGCCGCCACTCCGATTGAGGCATGCCGAGGCGCAAGGGCCACCTTTGATGATATTCATGGAGGATGGAAAGGCTCCGAGCCTGCCATGATTTGAAGGCTTCCAGATGAAGCCAGCCCAGGTGAAATTCCTTTGCCAGTCCCTGACTTTTTAAATGTTCGAGGGCCTCTTCAACCTGTTCCAGCGGCAGATCGGTCCCGGCAGAAACGGCCGCAGCCGTCGAAAAGGGCACTTGACAACACTGCAAAAAATGAGCAATCAATTCGCCTTTCAGACCGGCATCGCGAGCCCGTAAGGCCGTCAGCAGCTCCTCTTTAAAGCGGCGGTGTTTTTCCGGCCGGGCATCGAGGATTTTCCCGCCGGCCAGGGTATGCATGGGAGAAAAAGAACGCAGAATAAAGGGATCGCCGCTTTTGACATAGATTTCATCTCGCTCCAGCCGCAGCTGCAAGAATCCGGCTGTCCCGGGTTCTATCTGCTCAACCCCCAAGGGGACGACACGGGCCATGACTTCCCGCGTCCCGACCAGGAGGCGCACACGCTGCCAAAGAACGAGGGGCGGCGCCTCACCAAGGCAGGTCACCTTGGCATCGATCATACGCGTCGCTGTCATATCCGGCACCGTACAGAGGACAGATCCCCGGAGGACGTCCACACTGGAAATTCCGGCCAAGTTGAAAGCCGTCCGCTGTGATGGTTCCGCTCGCGGAACGCTTTCTTCATGCACCTGGATATTGCGGATGCGCAGCTGCCGCCCGCCGGGATAAAGCCATAGAGACTGCCCCCTTTCCACGGCCCCGTCGAGGAGGGTACCCGTGACGATGGTTCCGACACCATTGATAGAAAAAGAACGGTCTACATGGAGGCGGCCATGACCGCCGGAAACTTGGGGCAAAATCGTTTCCGCCGTCTGCTGAATGGCAGCAATAAGTTCCGGTAAGCCGCGGCCGCTTACGGCATCGGTAACGACGACCGGTGCCGACTCCGCCGCCGTACCGCCGAGGTCCTGCCTCATCTGATTTAAGGCTGCGTCAAGAGCTCCCGGCGAAACGGTGTCAGCCTTAGTGACGACGACAATAAATTTACGAACGCCAAAAAGGGTCAAGATGCCGAGATGTTCTCGCGTCTGCGGCATGACCCCTTCATTGGCATCGACGACGAGAAGGACCATGTTGAGGCCCGGCAAGCCGGCGACCATATTCTTTATAAACTTTTCATGACCGGGTACATCGACGATGCCGGCCCGCGTCCCATCGGGCAGGTCCAGCCAGGCAAAGCCTAAATCGATAGTCAGGCCCCGCCGTTTCTCTTCAGTCGTCCGGTCGGTCTCGATTCCCGTCAGGGCCCGCACGAGGGTCGTCTTGCCATGATCGACATGACCGGCTGTCCCGATGACGATATGTCTGGTCATCTTGTCAACCTTCTTTTATCTTCGTATATGAAACGGCAAGGCCTTGACGGCAGGCATGATATAAAGCGGCCCAGTCCACCGACTCTTTGTCGAGCAAGGCAGTGAGGGCCGCTTCATCATTCAACTCGTATTTTAAAGAAAAACCGCAGGACGCATCGATTTTTCCCGGTGTAGGAATGATGCGTACCGAAAGTCCCGCTTCCTTAGCAAGGCGCTCGCCTTCAATAGCCTGCTTCGTCGACGGCACTAAGACGATGCCGTATTCACTGACCGCCATTACCCTTCCTGAGCCAAGGCCTGTTCAACGGCCAGTGCCAGCTGGTCGGCACAAGACGTTCCCCGGTCCTCGCAGGGATTGCCCTTTAAGATGGCGACAGCCCGCTTGGCATCGGCATCTTCAAGAAGCTTGCCGAGAGCCAGGGTATTGCCCGGGCATCCGCCGACGAAGCGGACGTCATGGAGCTTTCCGTCTTCGATGGCGAAAGAAATCTCACGAGAACAAGTTCCCTTGGTCTTATAGGAATAGCTTTTCATAAAAAATCACCTCGAATATCCGTAGAAGGAACGGATTATTTCAGCAGGGAATCTAATTTGCCCTTCAATACATTGGCCGGAACGGAACCGATAGCCCGATCGACGACTTTCCCGTCTTTGAAAAAGACCATGTTGGGAATCGTGCTGACATCGTAATCCTGGGCCAGGGCCGGATTTTCATCGACGTCGAGCTTACCGATTTTTACCTTGCCCGTATATTCTTCAGCAAGTTCTGTAATAATCGGGCCTTCCTTTTCGCATACGCCGCACCAGGTTGCAAAGAAATCGACCAAAACGGGTTCGCTGCTGTTCAAAACTTCTTTTTCAAAATTATCCATTGAAAATTTATATTCCATAATAGACGCCACCTTTCTTATTTTGACTATTTGCCTTTTATAACTAATTTCATTATATATTAGTACACCAATCGAGTCAAGTTTTCCGAAAAAATTTACAAAATCGTCAAAAAGGGCTTACGAGCGGGCAATGACATCTAATGCCTCTGCCGCCGCCAAGACGTCGTCAACGGTCGTAAATTGGGAAAAAGAAAAGCGGACCGTTCCTTGAACGGCCGTCCCCAAAGCCTGATGCATAAGGGGTGCGCAATGATAGGCCGGCCGCGTCGCCATGTGATGCGTCTCCCACAGGATGTCGCTGACGACAGCCGACTCAGCATCACCGATATTGAGACTGTAGACGCCGACCCGGGGGCCGGAAAAATCACCGTAAAGGCGAATGCCGGGAATGGCCTTCACGGCGGGAATAAAAGCTCGGGCCAAGGCTTCTTGATGAGCCATAATCGCCGGAATCCCCTTTTCCAAAACAAGGCCGACGGCAGCGCTCAAGCCGGCAATACCGGCGACATTGGCCGTCCCCGCTTCAAAGACAGTGGGAACCGATGAAGGCTGCGCCTGCTCAAAGGTATGAACACCGTCACCGCCGGTAATAAACGGCAGCACTTCGACATCACGGCGAATGATGATTCCCCCGGTTCCGCCCGGTCCATAGAGGGATTTATGCCCTGTAAAGCAGGCCGCCGTCACCCTGCCGTCGGAGAGATCGATGTCATAAGCACCGGCCGTTTGGGATACGTCGACGATGAGCCCCAAATGATGAGCCCGGCAAAAAGCTTTGATACGATTCAAATCGAGGACATTGCCGGTCACATTGGAGGCATGATTGCAGACCAGCCACTTGGTCTTCGGCGTCAGCAGGTTCTCCATTTGATCATAAACCAAGGCTCCCGTTGAAGCGACAGCAGGAATGACAGCCAGTTCAGCCCCCAGTGCTTCCAACTGGTATAAGGGCCGTAAAACGGCATTGTGTTCCCAAGCCGTCGTCAATACGCCGTCGCCGGGACGGATGAGTCCCTTGAGGACCATGTTCAGGGCCGTCGTAGAATTATGAGTAAAGGCGACGTCATATAAATCATGACCGTGAAATAAGGCCTTGATTTTCTCTTTAGCCGCCAAGACGATGCCATAGGCCTTCAAGGAATATCCGTGGGCACCACGAGACGGATTGCCGACGTCGCCGGCTGTCAAGGCTTTAAAGACGGCCTTCCCTACAGCCTCCGGCTTTTTAGCCGTCGTCGCCGCATTGTCAAAATAATACATGACGCCCTCCTTTCAGAACAACCCTATAAAAAAGGCCTGACGAGACTGCCGAAGCAGGTCGTCAGGTTTTTACAAGGTTACTAATTAAATGCCAAAGCGAGCAAAGATCGTATCGACGTGACTGAGCATCTTCTTGACATCAAAGCAGCCTTCGATTTCTGCTTCGGTCATGAACTGCTTAACGTCTTCGTCTTTTTTCAGATTTTCCAGGAAATCTTCGCCGTCGATCCAGCGCTTCATGGCATTGCGCTGTACCCAGCGGTAAGCCTGTTCACGAACGGCACCTTTTTCAACGAGGGTGTTGAGGATGATCGGGCTGTAAATGAGTCCGCCCGTCAGGTTGAGATCGGCCATCATCTTGTCGGGATAAACGAGGAGTTTATCGATGACCCGCGTAAAGGTCTGGAGCATATAGTCGAGGGCGATCGTGCTGTCCGGCAGGATAACTCGTTCTACAGAAGAATGGGAAATGTCGCGTTCATGCCAGAGGGCGACGTCTTCCAAAGCTGCCTGGGCATTGCCGCGGATGACGCGGGCTAAGCCGCACATGCGTTCACAAGTAATGGGGTTGCGCTTATGAGGCATGATGGACGAACCTTTCTGTTTGGGGCTGAAATATTCTTCAGCTTCCCGGACTTCCGTCCGCTGGAGGTGACGGATTTCCGTTGCCATTTTATCGATGGAGCTGGCGATGACGGCCAAGGTCGTAACATATTCGGCATGGCGGTCACGCTGCAGGGTCTGCGAAGAAATGGGCGACGGCGCAATGCCGAGGTGTTCGCAGACGTATTGTTCAACGAAGGGATCAACGTCGGCATAAGTACCGACAGCACCGGAAATCTTACCGACGGCAATCGTTTCCTTGGCGTGTTTCATGCGGTCGATGTCGCGTTCGATTTCAGCCATCCAGTTGCACAGCTTGAGGCCGAAAGTCGTCGCTTCAGCATGGATGCCGTGAGTACGGCCGATGCACGGCGTATATTTAAATTCAACGGCACGGCGGCGCAATACGGCGTGGAAGTCTTCGAGGTCCTTGATGAGGATATCCGAAGCCTGTTTCAGCATGGAACCTAAGGCCGTATCTTTGACGTCCGTCGACGTCAGGCCCAGGTGGACGTACTTTCCGGCTTCCCCGATATTTTCGGAAAGGTTAGAGACGAAAGCAGCAATATCGTGGTGTGTTTCCGCTTCGATTTCATGGATGCGGTCGACAGAAAAGGCAGCTTTTTCGCGAATTTCTTTCGCTGCTTCCTTGGGGATGTTCCCCAATTCAGCCTGGGCTTCACTGGCCAGGATTTCGACCTGTTTCAGCGTATCCCATTCATTGAATTCTGTCCAAATCTGACCCATTTCCGGTTTCGTATAGCGTTCAATCACAGTTGATCTCTCCTTTATCATTGACATGAGTACGGTAAAAAAACTCACCGTCATTATTATACACTATCTATAGTGCCGAAGGTAGCCGTTTTTGTAAGTTTTATTCAATCACAATCGAGGAATCTTCCCGCTCGGTCACATAGCCGATGGCTTCGGCGCAGGGAAGGGAATCCTTCAAGGCCCGTTCCAAAAGGGGCGCGTCTTTTTCAGAAACGGCCATGAGCAGTCCGCCCGACGTCTGGGGGTCGTATAAAATATCCATCATCCCTTTATCGATACCGTCCGCCAAAACGCGGCCGGCAGCAAAGTCACGGTTGCGGTAAGCACCGGCCGGAATGAAGCCCATGGCGGCCATGTCGAGGGCCTCTTTATGAAAGGGAATGGACGACGCCTTAAAGTGGATCGTCGTTTCGCTGCCGTCAGCCATCTCGCAGGCATGGCCTAAGAGGCCGAAACCAGTCACATCGGTACAGCTGTGAACGTCATAGCGAACCATCACGTCCCGAGCCGTCTTATTGAGCTGAGCCATCTGGTCATAGAGCTGCTGCAAAAGGGGCCTGGCAACAAAATCTCCCTGGGCTGCCGTCATCAAGATGCCGACGCCTAAAGGCTTGGTCAGGATGAGGACGTCACCGGGTCGGGCCGATGAATTGCGCAGTAGTTTCTGCGGATTCACAAAGCCCGTAACCGACAAGCCGTATTTCGGCTCCTTATCTTCAATGGTGTGGCCGCCGGTGATGATGACGCCGCCTTCATAAGCCTTGTTGTAACCGCCCTCTAAGATGCGGCGAATGGCTTCACGTCCCATCTTCAAGTTGACGCACATGACGTTCATGGCAAGTTTGGCCTCAGCCCCCATGGCGTAGACGTCGCTTAAGGCATTGGCAGCTGCAATCTGCCCGAATAGATAGGGATCATCGACGATGGGCGGAAAGAAATCGACGGTCTGGACAATGGCCAAATCGTCCGTAACTTGGTAGACCGACGCGTCGTCACTCTTATCGTAGCCGACGAGGAGGCGGTCATCAGTGTGTGTCGGAAGACTTTCCAACAGTTGAGCCAGCGTCCCTGGCCCTAATTTAGCGCCTCAACCGGCGCAGGATGCCATATGAGTTAACTTCAATTCATCTTCCATAAAACCACCTCCTCGCAAAGGATAACCGAAACCCGCTGTGGGGATTCGGTTCTTTTAATAACTATATTATACTATAATTTCGCCCATAGGGTTATGCCTTCGTCGATTTTTGCAATTCTTACGCCCCGGTTTAGCTCGATTTTAGATTTAGCGGCTATACTGTGTTTGTACTCAAGAAGAAGCAAGGACAGACAGGAGGAATTCATCATGACCCAAGAAAAATGGCAAGATACACTCATTTCCATCAAAAATAAGATTTTCACCGCCCGCAATGCAAAAATCGCTGCATCCTTCATCGTCGTCGCTGCCTTAGCCGGTGCCGGCGGCCGCTACTATCTCCACCAGCGGAACATGGCCCGCCATGCCGAAGAAGTCGCTGCCATGGCCGACATGACCCAAGCCCAGGCCAAACAAAAAGGCGTCAGCCTCATCAATGAAGAACAGGCTCGCGCTGCCGCTGCCAAAGCCATCGGCAAAGACGAAAGTGAGCTTGACTTTCAGGAAGTCGCCCTCTTTGACATGGCCAGCATGAAACACCATGACGGCCGCGATGAACACAAGAAAGACCGACACGGCGACAGAGACCGCGAAAAAGGCCGTGACCGCGACGGCCACGACAGACAGGGCATGCCCGAAGGCATGAGACCGGGTCAGCCTGACGAAAGAGGTCCTATGGGTGAACAAGGCCGCCAAGGCGATGCACCTGCCATGGCCCTCCAGCCGCCGCAGGAACTGATGACGCCGCCAACGGGCCAGCAGGAACAGCCTTCGGCTCAGCAGAGTCAGCAACCGGCACAGCAGGGCCAGCAGCAAGCACAACAGGGCCAGCAGCAAGCGCAACAAGGCCAGCAGCCGGCAGCGAATCCGATGCAGCCAGGCTTCCACCCCATGTATAGCGTCCGCGCCGTCTCCGGCAACGTTCGCTACAACATTCTCATCGATGCCGTAACCGGCTCGGTCATCCACACACAGATTGATGACTAACCGAAAAGGACTGACCGATGACGTATCCTGAATGGCTTCCCATAAGCCGGATTTCCCCTCCGGTTTGTGGAAGGCCGGGCAGGTGCTCCATCGGCCGGTCCTTTTTTCTGCCTAAAAAACAAGCTATAATAGAAATATCATACAGAAAGGATGCTGCCCTATGCTCCACATACGCGATATTTCCTTACGACACCGCCTGCTCTTCGCCAATTTCACCATGGTCTTCGTCCCCATCTTCATCTTGACGGTCCTCGGCTTCCTCCTGATTTCAGGACTGCGCTTCACGTCGCCTCACAACGACCTGACGACCTTGTGGCCCGAAAAGGGACCGGCCCTGTCCATTCAATATACAGTAAGTTCCCTGCGAGTGAAAGCCGAACGGCCGGGACCGCTCAAGCTCAATGACCTGCGTGAAGACTGCCAGGTCTTAGAAAGCCTGGGCATTGCAACGGCCATCATTCGTCACGACCAGGTAGCCTACGTCACGCCGGGCGTCGACTTCTACGGTCTGGCCGACAGGGTCCTGCAAAAAGCTCACGGCCAGCAGACGGTCATGACCTGGGACGGCGACGGCTTCTTCTTCCGCTATTCGTCGCCTCGCAGCGGAACGACGATCATCGCCGCCGGAAATACGCCCTTCATCGCCAAGACCGGCATTCGCGAAGGCATGGCCAAAAACGTCATCCAAGACCTCCTGATCTTCATCGTCGGGACAGCCAGCATCATCATCATCGCCTGCGGCCTCATCCTGTCCCGCCTCTTATCGCGTCAAATTCTGGGCCCCTTGGCTGCCCTTCGCACCGCAGCCGCCGAAATCGAAAAGGGCAACCTCGACTATAAACTGACCTTCTCGTCCCGCGATGAACTGGGCCAGACCTGCTCCGCCTTCGACCGCATGCGCCGCCAGCTCCGCGCCGCCCGAACGGCTCAGGAAAAATACGAACAGAATCGAAAGGAACTCATCGCCGGCATCTCTCACGACCTGTCGACCCCCTTGACCCTCTTAAAAGGCTATGCCAGCGGCATCTTAGTCGGCATTGCCAAAACGACAGAAAAGCGCCGCCATTATATGGAGCTCATCTACCAAAATGCCTGCTCCTTAGAAAAACTCGTAGACCGCCTGTTCCTCTTTTCAAAGCTCGACTTAGGGCAGGTCGACTTTACCTTGGAAACGGTGTCTCTCCGCGACTATTTTATCGATTTTACCGCCGAAAATGCCGCGCCCCTTGCAGAGCGCGGCCTCCTCATCCATTATACGCCGCCCCTTGAACCGGCACGAGTGAACATCGACCGGATGCAGTTCCAGCGGGTCTTAGACAATCTTTTAGAAAACGCCTTGAAATATAAAGACACGGAAACGATTGCCATGGACATCAGTCTGAAGACGACGAAAGATCGAGTCACCTTGTCCGTCGCCGACCATGGCCCGGGCGTCCCTAAGGCCTACCTGCCCCGGCTGTTCGACAGTTTTTACCGGACCGACGAAGCCAGGACGGACGTGAAGAAAGGCAGCGGTCTGGGCCTTGCCATCGTCAAACAAATCATTGCCACCTTAAAGGGCACGATATACGCTGCCGAAACGCCGGGCGGCGGCCTGACCGTCGTCATCACCTTGCCGGCAGCAGAGGAGGATAATCATGAAGAACATCCTGATCATTGAAGATAATACGGAAATCGCCGAACTCGAACGAGATTTTCTCGAAGCCAACGGCATTGCAAGCGTCATCGAAACAGACGGGACGAAAGGCCTCGAGCGGGCCCTTGCCGATGATTTCGACCTCATCCTGCTGGACATCATGCTCCCCGGTACGGACGGCTTCCACATCTGCCGCCGTATCCGCGAGGACAAGGAGGTCCCCATCCTCATGGTATCGGCCAAGCGAGAAGACATGGACAAGATCCGCGGTCTCGGCCTCGGCGCCGACGACTATATCATTAAGCCCTTCAGCCCGACGGAACTCGTCGCCCGCGTCAAAGCCCACATCCAGCGCTATGAACGGCTGACCGGCAAAGGACGTCAGGAAAACAGCGACGGTGAAGTCCTCCGCAGCGGCGATCTCGAAATCTACATCGATAAGCACCGGGTATACGTCAACGGTCGGGAAATAAGCCTGACCAACCGCGAATTCGAGCTCTTAGTCTTTCTGGCCAAGCATCCCGGCCTGGTCTTCAGCCGCGACCGCCTCTTTGAACGGGTCTGGGGCCTTGACGCCGAAGGCGATACGGCGACGGTCATGGTCCACATCAACCGCATCCGCGAAAAAATAGAACCCGATCCGGCAAAGCCCATCTACATCGAAACGGTCTGGGGGGCCGGCTATCGCTTTAAAGAATCCTAATCCTTACCACCTTCACGGCGCAGGATTTCCTGACCGACGATGACGCCGGCAGCTGAAGCCTGAACGAGTCCGCGGGTAATGCCGGCACCGTCGCCGATGGCAAAGAAATTCGGTATCTTCGTTTCTAAGACCGAGCTGAGCTCCAAGCGATTGGAATAAAATTTCGCTTCTACGCCATAGAGCAGGGTATGCCTGGAATTAGAACCCGGTGCGATGGCGTCGAGGGCTTCGAGCATCTCCTTGATGTCCTGCATATGGCGGTAAGGAAGGACCAGGGACAAGTCGCCTGGCGTCGCCTTGGTCATGGTAGGCCGGACGAGGCCCCGCTGAATCCGTTCCGGCGTCGACCGCCGGCCGTCGAGGAAATCGCCGAGGCGCTGGACGATGACGCCTCCGCCTAATATATTGGCCAGATTGGCAATATATTTCCCGTATTTGATCGGTTCGTGGAAGGGTTCGGTAAACTTCTTCGATACCAAGATGGCGAAGTTCGTGTTTTCGCTCTTCTTATGGGCATAACTGTGGCCGTTGACGGTCAGTAAGCCGTCATTATTTTCTTCGACGACAAAGCCGTAGGGGTTCATGCAGAAAGTCCGGATCCGGTCATCGAAGGACTTGCTGAAATAAATGAGCTTCGATTCATAGACGACGTCGGTAATCGTCTCCAGCACTTCCGCCGGCATTTCGACGCGGACGCCGATATCGACGGCATTGGACGTCAGGCGCAGGCCCATCTTTTCAACTTCGCCGACGAACCATTCCGACCCTTCCCTTCCGGGGGCACTGACCAGATAGCGGCAGGCGTAAAACTGATCGTCAATCAAAACGCCTTTGATTTGCCCCTGTTCTTCGACTAAGTGGTCCACAGCCGTATCGGCCATGATATCGACCTTGCCTTCGAGGAAGTCGCGCATATGCGTCAATATCTGCCCGTTGACGTCAGTTCCCAAATGGCGGATACGGGCCGGAATGAAGCTGAGGTCAGCAGCAGCGGCCTTTCGCTTTATCTCCCGAATGCGCTCTTTATTTTCATCGCCGTATACCTTGCGGTCGGCCCCGCCAAAGCGGCAGTACACATCGTCGACATAGCGGATCTTATCCATTAAATCGGCTTTAGGCATATAGTCATCGAGGTTGCCGCCGTATTCCGTGGTCAATGTCAGTTTCCCGTCACTAAAGGCACCGGCACCGCCCCAGCCGCAGACGACGTTGCGCACCCGGTCCTGCGGTTTGGCATCGCGATTCAGGCTGGTAGCAATCCGTTCCCGTATATCCTGGCCTTTTTCGACCATGAGGATATCGAGGCCCTTATCGGCCAGTTCCAAGGCCGTAAAAATCCCTGCCGGCCCGGCTCCGATAATGATGACATCATAGTTTTTTACTGATTTCATATACGCCACATCCTTATAAAAACACCTTAAGATCGAACAAAAAAGGCGCTGTCTCCTTGGGACAACGCCTTTTGCAGCCACACAAGCAGCCTCTCATTCAGCATAGCACGGTGTACTCACAAAGTCAAATGACCCGTGATTTCAAAGGATATATAAAAAAGCCGCTCCGAGGAGCGGCTTTTCTTTTATGCATGGAACTTACTGCATGTCGTGTTCATGTTCGGCACGTTCTTTTTTGTAGAAGTCAGCCGTAATAGCGTCGGAGCAGCATACAGCGACGACGTCAGCTACGTCTTCAGACGAGCAGCCACGGGACAAGTCAAGGATAGGTTTGTCGAGGCCCTGAACCAAAGGTCCGAGTGCCGTTGCGTTAGCAAAGCGCTGAACCATCTTGTAACCGATATTGGCAGCATCGAGGTTCGGGAAGATGAGGACGTTGGCATGACCGGCAACGGTCGAGCCCGGAGCCTTGTGTTCACCGACTTCAGGAACGAGAGCAGCGTCAGCCTGCATTTCGCCGTCGAAAGCAAAGTCGACGTTGCGTTCTTTCAAGATTTCAACGGCCTGGCGAACGTTTTCAACGGAATCGCCGGCGCCGGAACCCTTCGTGGAGTACGAAAGGAAGGCAACTTTCGGGTTGAGGATCTGAACGGTGCGGCGGGCACGTTCGACACAAATGCAGGCGATATCAGCCAGCTGATCTGCCGACGGATTGGGGATAACGCCGCAGTCGCCGAGGACGAGGATACCATTGTCGCCGTACTGAGGAGTGTTCGTCAAGAGAATGAATGCCGAGGAAACGGTCTTGTTGCCCGGACGGGGGCCGATGACCTGAAGGCCGGCACGGATAACTTCTGCCGACGTCGTAGCAGCACCGGATACGCAGCCGTCAGCTTCGCCGAGAGCGACGAGACCAGCCGCAAAGAAGGTGTTGTTGTGGATCATGATGTCGCGAGCTTTTTCCGGCGTCATGCCCTTCTTTTCACGGCGTTTTGCAAAGTATTCGCAAAGTTCATCCATCCGATAGTACGTTTCCGGATTGATAACTTCGACACCAGTGAGATCGATTTGGAATTTAGCAGCATCTTTTTTGATCTGTTCCAGTTTACCTACGAGAACGATTTTAGCAAAACCATCAGCCAAAACGCGTTCAGCAGCTTTCAGGACACGACGGCTGTTCGTTTCCGGAAGGACAATTTTCTTTTGAGCCTTGGAAACACGGGCTTTTAAATCTTCTGTAAATCTCATTTGGATACCACTCCTTGTAAGTTCTTAGAAATTTGTTGATAAATAGGCCTTATGATAAGGAAAATATTCCTATCACTATTCTTCATTATAATACAAATTGCCAGGGAATCAAACCTATTATTACGCATATATAAAATGAGCATAAGAAATATATTATACTAATTCCGCAATGACAAGGGATTTTCTATACACTGAGAGTATCCTCTTACCTTTTTATTACAAAAAAAAGCTGTACAACCGAAGTTGTACAGCTTTCTTCATGGTGGGCGATAACAGGATCGAACTGCTGACATCCTGCTTGTAAGGCAGGCGCTCTCCCAGCTGAGCTAATCGCCCATGTGGTGACCCCTACGGGATTTGAACCCATGTTCTCGCCGTGAAAGGGCGATGTCTTAGACCACTTGACCAAGGGGCCACGTTACGTGGATTGTGGTGATCCACCCGAGATTCGAACTCGGGACACCCTGATTAAAAGTCAGGTGCTCTGCCAACTGAGCTAGTGGATCATATTTGGCAGGGGTAGTAGGATTCGAACCTACGCATGACGGAGTCAGAGTCCGTTGCCTTACCGCTTGGCGACACCCCTGTATGGCTCCTCAAGTAGGACTCGAACCTACGACAAATCGGTTAACAGCCGATTGCTCTACCAACTGAGCTATTGAGGAATAAATGGAGCGGAAAACGAGGCTCGAACTCGCGACCCCCACCTTGGCAAGGTGGTGCTCTACCACTGAGCTACTTCCGCATAAAAAGTGATCTGTCCCGCCGCCGAGGCGAGAAAAATCGACACCCTTTGTAAATATTTTTTACAAATCACAAGTGCTTAATCATATTAACACAGGGCCTGAAAATTGTCAAGAAGAAATTAGTAAAATAAGGTCTGATGCCTCTGCAAAGGCATCCCTAAGAGATGCCTCTGCAGACACAATCAGAAAGATTAACCGTGTATGGGTGCTGCGTCGCCAACAAAGCCGCGCAGGACATTGGGCGTCGTCAAATCCTTCGTTCCGGCCCCATAGGCTACGGTATGGTAGACAAAGTCGGCCGGTTTTCCTTCCGTATGGGCCAAGACTTTCACCAAAGCCGCTCCCGTCGGCGTAACCAATTCGCCTTTGATATCCGTCGAGTACCAGGGAGTGCCGGCTAAGAGTTCTGCCGTTGCCGGCGCCGGCACGGGCATGATGCCGTGAGCGCAGCGGACAAAACCACTTCCAACGTGAAGGGCCGACGCACTGATCTGTTCGATGCCCAGGTATTTCAGACACCAAATCGTGCCGACGATATCCAAGATACAGTCAATGGCGCCGACTTCGTGAAAGTGAATGGCTTCGACGGGGACACCGTGAACCTTGGCTTCCGCTTCGGCCAAGGCCTGAAAAACGGCTAAACTCTTGGCCTTGACGTCGTCCGCTAAGGGCGAACCTTCGATAATCTGCGTAATTTCCGCCAATCCGCGGTGTTGGTGATGATGGTGGTGACCGGTCGTATCGACGAGGTGTCCCGAAGCCGCGTCATCATGATGGTGGTGATCATGATCATGGTCGTGATCATGATGGACGTGGTCGTGGTCATGATGGCCGTGGTCGTGATCATGATGGTCGTGATGTCCTTCCTTTTCGGAATCTAAGAGGACATTATAATAGACAGCCTGTACGCCGCACTTATTTTCACTGCGGCACAGGAGTTCATATCCCGTAAGCTGCAAGGACGCCATAGCCTTTTGAAAAGCCTCAAAGGGAACGCCTGCCTGGATGAGCATGCCGACGAACATGTTGCCACTGATACCTGAGAAACAGTCGAGATGTAAGGTTTTCATAGTGGACTCCTTATTTTAAATTGTCGTTCATCATTTGAACAGCCGCATCGAGCATGGTAAGTCCCATAGCAGATCCCATCCCCTGGTCGAGATTCTGGTCGAGTTCGACGAAGGGCTTGAGTCCCAATTTTTTCATCTGCATCTGGTGGACCGGTTCGAGATACCGGGCCGACGGGCAGACATAGTCATCGACAGTCGGGCACAGGGCACGGGCTAAGAGAACCGCCGCCCCGGTTACGGCATTGTCAAAGACAATGAACATTTTGCACCGGGCCGCCGACAAGATAAAGCCGACCATGGCCGCAATATCGGGAGATCCGGCGCGGCGCAGCAAATCCAAGGGAGCTTCCGGATTGAGGTCCAGCTCATCGATGACCTTTTTCAAAGAATCCAACTTTTGACCGGCCTTCATCGGCGCCGGAAGTTCATCTAACTGACCACGGAAAAAGGCAGCCGTCACGATAAAGGCCGTCAGGAGAGCTCGTTCGCCGATATTACCGAGACCGACGGCCGTATAGCCTTCTTCAGCCAGGTTCTCGCCGATCTGAAGGCCGCTGAACAGGGCATCCATCATTTCGTCTTCGTTCATGGCGTCCTGCCGGGCCCAGAAGTGGCTGCCGTGCATGACTTTCAAATTCTGTACGCCCTGCGATTCAGCGATGTCTTCTTCAAGGCCCATATCGAGGAGCATGACGCCGGCTCCGATGCGGTGGGCCACCTTATTGATAGCGCCCTTACCGGCGGCGATTTCCAAGGCATCGGCCTTACTGGTCTTGCCTTTGGTCTTATTTTCCCCGCCGTCGACAGCATGATCGGCGGCAAAGATGGCGACGGCCTTCTGCAGCGGTTCCGGGTGGAGGGTCTTTTGCACACCGGCAATGCGTCCCGCCAGGTACGACAACTTACTGTCCTGGCGGATTGTCAGGCTGGCCAACCGTTGGTAGCATTCTGCAGCTTTGGCCAAATCCATCGGTTCAATGGCCTTGATAATTTGTTCTAATACAGGATCCATAATTCCTCCATAAAAGCCAGTCATCGTCTCACCATGCCAGAATCGATCTTATGATAAACGATGTATACATACACAAAATTTTATTTATAACGATTTTCCGAATTCATCCGTATCGAGGATGGCTTTTTTGAAAGCGTCCTTGGTCATCGGTGTCGGAACGCAGGTCCATTCGCGCAGGGCCGGAGCGGCGTCTACGACGGCGTCGATTTCATCGGCCTTGATATCTAAGGCAGCCAGGGTCGTCGGGTAATTGCACTTTTTATAGAAAGCAGCGACCTTATCGCGCAGTTCGAACTGCTTATCGTAAGTCAAGAGAACTAAGACGCCGAAGGAAACCGTTTCGCCGTGAAGATGACCTTCGACAACCTGAGGAAGGACCGTCGAGGCGTTATAGAACATGTGGGCCAAGGACGAGTTGTAATAGTATTCTTCGCCGCCGGTCGTGCAGTTGGAAACAAGGCCCGTGCTGATGATGATGTCCAAAACGACCTGCTGCAGTTCATAGGTAATCTGATTGGCTTTGAAGTCTGCCAAAGCTTTTTCACCGTACTGAAGGAGCGGTTCCGTACAGGTTTTGCCGATAGCCCGGCCCAAGAGGACGGTGTGGAAGTGTTCTGCAGCCCGGCTGGCCAGTTCCGATTCACATTCTTTACTCATGGCATCGCCAATACCGGCCCAGAAGAATTTAAAGGGCGAGTCGGCAATGACCGCCATGTTGATGAAGGTGTGGACCGGCGGCTGATCGAGGTAATAGTAGCCGGCAAAAGACTTGTCTTCTTTGTACATGACCGAAATAGCCGTCGACGGAGCGCAGTTAGATGCCAAGGTCGGGAAGGCAAAGAATGCCTTGTCAGCCTTATCGGCAACGACTTTCCCCGTATCGATAGCTCGGCCGCCGCCGACGCCAAAAATGAGATCTGCATCTTGAACGGCTTTTTCGTTCAGCAGGCGGTCGACGTGTTCAAACGTGGCATCATCGCCATACCAAAGGACGTCGAGTACTTCAAGATCCGTCTTAGAAATGGCATCGAGGAGCGGCTGTTTTGCCTTGGAAAGTGCCGTCTTGCCGCCGATGATGACAACTTTCTTGCCAAAGTGTTTCGTAACCGTACCGATGGCATCATAGGCATGAACTCCGATCGTAAAGGCCGGCAGAACCAAGGTGTATTCAGATTTAGACATACAAAAACCCCCTATATTATATGATAATAAGTTCAAAAACTATGGTTATTATAGCATTGTCCTTTGTTTATGAAAAGGTCGTTCTCACGGCCCGTTTTCCTTCGCAATACATATGAAAAATATATATGTACTTTTCGTTACAAATCACTTTTAGTAATCGAATTCAATATATGGTATTATCAATAATTTTAAATTCAATATATAGTATTCAAAAACAAAGTATACTAAAACGTAATTTCATAATGCGTTTTAGGTCATAAATTATAGCTGCTCATTCCCGAAGAGAATCTTGTTTTTAAGCGAAAAGGATATATAATGAGATAGCTAATGAAGTAGCAAAAAATTTCATTGTGCCATTTACCTTTTTTCCGAATTCATCTGATTTGGCATTATATTGCTTTTATTTAAGGATAAAGATATAGGCACAAAAATTTCAAAGGAGGTTCTTTTTGTATGAACGGTTTATATCTCGTCATTATTTCTGCCTTAGTGTTCGTACTGGCTTACCGTTTTTACGGCGCTTTCATTGCCGCCAAGGTATTGACCCTGAACCAGTACAAAGTTACGCCGGCCTTCCGCTTTGAAGACGGTCACGACTACGTCCCGACCAATAAGTACGTCGTCTTTGGTCATCATTTCGCAGCCATCGCCGGTGCCGGCCCGCTGGTCGGTCCTGTCATTGCCGCCCAGTTCGGTTACCTGCCCGGTGCCTTGTGGATTCTCATCGGCGGTGTTCTCGCCGGTGCCGTCCACGATATGGTCATCCTCTTCTGTTCCATGCGTTACGACGGCAAGTCCATTGCCGAAATCGCCAAAGCACAGATCGGTGACAAAACAGGTTTGGCAACATCCTTTGCCGTCTTGTTCCTCAACATCCTCTGTATGGCCGGCATGGCCGTCGTCATCGCCAACGCCCTGCACGACAGCCCTTGGGGTACATTCACCATCGGCATGACCATTCCTATCGCCATCTTCGTCGGCATCTACATGCAGTTCCTGCGCCCCGGTAAAATCAAGGAAGGCACCATCATCGGCGTCGTCTTGACCTTGCTCGCCGTCGTCGCCGGCCCTGCCGTCCAGGCTTCGCCGACTTTGGCTCCCCTCTTTACCATCAATGCTACGGGCATCTCCGTCGCCCTCATCATCTACGGCTTCATCGCAGCTGCCCTTCCGGTTTGGCTGCTCCTGGCACCGCGTGACTACCTCTCGACATATATGAAGATTGGTACCATCGGCGCTTTGGCCCTGGGCATCATCATCGTCGGACCTAACATTCAGATGCCGGCTATGACCCAGTTCACTGCCGGCGGCGGCCCGGTTATCACCGGTGCTGTCCTTCCGTACATCTTCGTTACCATCGCCTGCGGCGCTATCTCCGGGTTCCACTGCATGATTGCAACGGGCACGACGCCGAAAATGCTGATGAACGAACGCTCGATTCTGCCGGTCGGTTACGGCGCCATGGTTACGGAATCCTTCGTCGCCATGATGGCTTTGATCGCAGCCTGCTCCCTCGTTCCGAACGATTACTTCGCCATTAACTCTTCTGCCGCTCATTTCCAGGCTCTCGGCATCCAGGTCGTCGACCTGCCGCACCTGAGCAACATGGTCGGTGAAGATGTCGCCCATCGTCCGGGCGGTGCCGTTTCCCTGGCTGTCGGCATGGCTTATATCTTCTCGAACCTGCCTGGCCTCGACCACCTCATGAACTACTGGTATCACTTCTGCATCATGTTTGAAGCTTTATTCATCATGACCATCATCGATGCCGGTACCCGTGTCGGCCGTTACATGCTTCAGGAACTCGTCGGGCGCGTATGGCCTAAGTTCGGCGATCCGAACTGGAAGCCCGGCGCTATCATCGCATCGGCTTTGATCTGCGCTGCATGGGGCTACTTAGTCCTCAACGGCAATTTGTCCACCATCTGGCCTATCTTCGGCGTATCGAACCAGCTCCTTGCTATCATCGCCCTTTCGATTTCGTCGGTCGTCCTCTGCTCCATGGGCAAGGCTCGTTACCTTTGGGTTACGGCCATTCCCTGGGCCTTCCTGATGGTCATGATTTTCTGGGCCGACTACCTCAACATCTTCGAAATTTACCTGCCAAAGGGTGAATGGACGATGTTCACGGTCTCCATTATCATGGCTCTGTTGGTTATCATCGTCGCCGTCGGCGCTGTCCGCAAGTGCATCTACTTGGCAAAAACCGTACCTGCCAACTATGACACGTCGGATATCGTTGAAGCCGAAGAACTGAAACACCTCCAGGAACTGGTAAAAACAGATAAAGCAGCTCAGCGTTTCCAAGAAATGTCTGTCGCTCATCATTAATCAACTGCATCAAAGGCACTATCTTTATAGATAGTGCCTTTTTTATTTAACAATTCCCGTTATATATTAAGGATACAGCTATGAATAAGTTATTTTATTCAGTACATCATGAGTTTTTTTCATATATATATCGTAAACTTTACCAGAAGTAACTTGCTATTTTTACTTCTTTAAACTATAGTAGGTGTATAGTAAAATCGTTATAAGATATTTATAAACGACAAAAAGTCAATAGAACTGTAACAAAAACGTTTTACTTGGATGGACTGAGGATGTGGCGTTGCATCCGATTACAATATTCCTCATCACAGCACCTGCGGCAAAGACGATGAGATTCATGCTCCCATCAAAAGCATTGCATCAGCTTTATATTTCGAACCCATCCAACGCCTGTTTTGTAAGCGCCCTGCGCTTCACGAAATAAATATGATAAGGAGGGAATTTTTTATGAATGGTTTGTTTTTAGTTATCATTTCTGCATTAATATTTGTGCTGGCTTACCGTTTCTATGGTGCTTTTATTGCCGCAAAAGTACTGACCGTTAACCAGTATAAGGTTACACCGGCTTTCCGTTTCGAAGACGGTCACGACTACGTTCCGACCAACAAATACGTCGTCTTCGGCCATCACTTCGCAGCCATCGCCGGCGCCGGCCCGCTCGTAGGCCCGGTCATTGCAGCTCAGTTCGGTTACTTGCCGGGCGCCTTGTGGATCCTCATCGGCGGTGTCCTCGCCGGTGCCGTCCATGACATGGTCATCCTCTTTGCTTCCATGCGCTATGACGGCAAATCCATCGCCGAAATCGCAAAAGCTCAGATTGGTGACAAAGTCGGCCTGGCTACATCCTTCGCCGTCTTGTTCCTCAACATCCTGGCTATGGCCGGCATGGCCGTCGTCATCGTCAATGCTCTTCATGACAGCCCCTGGGGTACTTTCACGATTGGCATGACCATTCCTATCGCTATTTTCGTCGGCGTTTACATGCAGTTCCTGCGCCCGGGCCACATCAAAGAAGGTACGGTCATCGGCGTAGCACTGACGCTCCTCGCCGTCATCCTCGGGCCGTCCGTATCGGCTTCGCCGACACTGGCTCCCTTGTTCACCATTAACGCTCAGGGCATTTCCATCGCCCTCATCATCTACGGCTTCGTAGCTGCCGCTCTTCCTGTATGGCTGCTCCTGGCTCCGCGTGACTACCTCTCGACGTACATGAAAATCGGTACCATCGGCGCGCTGGCCCTCGGTATCATCATCGTCGGACCTACGATCCAGATGCCGGCTATGACCCAGTTCGTCGCCGGCGGCGGCCCGGTCATCACCGGTCCGGTTCTTCCGTACATCTTCATCACCATCGCCTGCGGCGCTATCTCCGGCTTCCACTGCATGATTTCGACCGGTACGACGCCGAAGATGCTGATGAACGAACGCTCCATTCTCCCTGTAGGCTACGGCGCTATGCTGACTGAATCCTTCGTCGGCATGATGGCTCTTATCGCAGCCTGCTCCCTCATCCCGAACGACTACTTCGCCATCAACTCCACGGCAGCACACTTCCAGGCCCTCGGCATCCAGGTCGTCGACCTGCCTCAGTTGAATGCCATGGTCGGTGAAGACGTAGCTCATCGTCCCGGCGGCGCCGTTTCCTTGGCTGTCGGCATGGCCTTCATCTTCTCCAACATCCCCGGCCTTGACCACCTCATGAACTACTGGTATCACTTCTGCATCATGTTTGAAGCTTTGTTCATCATGACCATCATCGATGCCGGTACTCGTGTCGGCCGTTACATGCTCCAGGAACTCATCGGCCGCGTATGGCCGAAGTTCGGCGATCCCCATTGGCTCCCCGGCGGCATCGTCGCATCGGCTCTCATCTCCGGCGCATGGGGTTACATCGTACTCCAAGGCAACCTGTCCACGATTTGGCCGATTTTCGGTGTATCGAACCAGCTCTTGGCCATCATCACCCTGGCCATCTCGACAGTTGTCATCTGTGCTATGGGTAAAGCCCGCTTCGCCTGGGTCACGGTCATTCCCTGGATTTTCCTGACCGTCGTTATCTTCTGGGCTGATTACCTCAACATGTTCAACATTTACCTGCCCAAGCAGGAATGGCTCCTCTTCGGTGTATCGGCAATCATGGCCATCTTGGTCATCATCGTCAGCGTCGCCTCTGCACGGAAATGCCTGGAACTGGCAAAAACCGTACCTCCGAGCTACGATACGTCTGAATCCGTAGAAGCAGAAGAATTGAAACATCTCCAAGAATTAATCAAAACGGATCCGATTGCCAAACGCTTTAAAGAATTGACCGTCGATCAGCACTAAGACAAATTAAAAAGACTGGCTCCGCGACAGCCCTTGAGAAGATTTGCTCTTCTCAAGAAGCTGTCGGGCCAGTCTTTTTTTTGCGTTATTATAAAGGCCGGATGACGCCGGTCCCGTCAAAGGCGGGAATGAAGTCGTCGCTGGCACTTTCTTTTTCCTGTACGAAGCCGTCTTCGATACCGCTGTCAAAGAGGTACTGTTCGGCTTCTTCGTATTCTTCATCCAATAAGGGCCGGTTGATTTCCGGGTACGCTTCCGCCCGTCCGCAGGGCACGTATTGGCGCATCAAACTGAACAGGACCTGACCGTCATCAAAGTGGTTCCGCACCCAATCGATGACGGCCTTCGTATTTTCGACACAGCCGGGCAGGATGAGGTGGCGGATGATGACCCCTTTTCGCAGGATACCGTCATCGTCAAGCTCATAAGGACCGACTTGGTCATACATGCGAAGGATGGCCTTTGCCGCAATTTCCGGATAGTCCGCGGCAGCACTATACCGTTTGGCCAGGGCTGAGTCGAGGTACTTGAAGTCGGGCAAGTAAATCTGCACCTTGCCCTTAAAGCGGTCGATGGTCTCGATGGACTCATAGCCGCCGCAGTTATAGACGACGGGCACCGGCAAGGGATCGGCCAAGCTTTCTAAAATAGCCTGCGTATAAGGCGTCGGCGTCACCAGATTGATGTTGTGAGCCCCCTTAGAGATGAGCTCACCATAGATTTCTCGAAGCCTGGCGGGCGTAATCGGAAAGCCTTTGCGCCCCATAGAGATGATCGAATTTTGGCAGAAGCAGCAGCGCAGATTGCAGCTCGTAAAAAAGACCGTTCCCGACCCGCGTGTCCCGCTGATGCACGGTTCCTCCCATTGATGCAGCGCGGCTCTGGCCACAACGGGCTGAAGGGGCGAATGGCAAAAGCCGGGAAGATGTTCCTCCCAAAGAGCCTTGCGGACGACGCCGCAGCGGCGGGGACAGTCATTACATATCGATTCCATAGTCACGCACCTCAATCAAAAATCTTTCCGGGATTTAAAATCCCCTTCGGGTCCCAAGCCCGTTTCAAAGCCTTCATCAGTTCCATCTCCACCGGATCGGTGTATTTTGCAAACAAGGCCTTGCGGGCCTGGCCGATACCGTGTTCTCCGGAAATGGCGCCGCCCAGACGATAAGCAGCTGCACAGGCCTTATCTTCAAAGGCCTCGATGCGGCTGTGTTCATCATCCCCATCGACAAAGCCCCGGCGAAGAAGGTCCAAGTGAATATTTCCGTCACCGGCATGGCTGACGCCGCGGAATAAGACGCCCGTCGCCTGACCGATTGTCTTTAGCTCCGCCATAAAGGGCAGCAGCTGATCGGGCGGCACGACGAAATCTTCCATGGCCGCTACCGGGCAGTCGGCAGCCGACGCTTCGGTAAAGGCCTTGCGGGCCTTCCAAACCTTATCGGCATCGGCCATGAACACTTCGACGGCGCCGAGAGACCGACAGACTTCATCGAGATTCACGCAGTCGTCGTCAAGGCTGTCTTCACTCTGGCTGTCGAGCTGAATGATCATATAGGCACCGCCTTCGGGGCAGTTCTGCTTTTCGTCGAGCCAGGCTCCGACCACTTCGATGACGTCGTAATCCATAAATTCCAAGCAAGTCGGCGTAATGCCGGCCTTTGGCAGAGCCGTCACCAGCGACAAGGCCTGTTCCGCTGACGGAAAGACGGCCAGGACGTGAGCCGTCGCCTTGGGCAGTGGCACGAGCTTTAAGGTCAGTTTGGTAATGATGCCCAGCGTCCCTTCTGAGCCGACGACGATTTTTTCCAAGGGGTAACCGGCCGTCATCTTGCGGAGGCGTTTGCCGAGGTTGGTAATTTTCCCGGTCGGCGTGACGACTTCCAGGGCATAGATCTGATCCCGCGTCGTCCCGTACTTTACAGCCCGGTTGCCGCCGGCATTGGTCGCCCCGTTGCCGCCGATACAGCAGCTGTCGCCGCTGCAGGGATCGCCGGCATAGAGCAGGCCTCGCTTCCCGGCCTCCCTTTGGATCGTCTCGGTAATGACACCGGCTTCTACGACCATATACATGGCCTCTTCATTGACTTCCAAAATGCGGTTCATCCGCTCCGTACTGACCATGATGCCGCCCCGATTGTCGGCAACGGCCCCGCCTTCAAGACCCGTCCCGGTTCCCCGGGGAATGACGGGGATGACGGCCTCATTGGCTAAGGTCACGACGGCAGCCAATTCCTCGGCTGACGCCGGCAGGACGACGGCATCGGGCAGAAAAGGCACCGCTGCGGTGCCTTCATCGCGGCCGTAAGGAATTCGTTTATCCTCATCGGTCCATACATATTTTTCGCCTACAATGGCCTTTAAGGCCGCTATGACAGCAGGTGTAATCCGATTATATTCCATGTCTTTTTCCTCATAAGAGAGCCCGTCCTGTTACCAGGGCGGGCACACAGTAAAACGCGCGTGTTTGCAGGGTCTTGATGCTTACAGGAAGAGGCCCCGCAAAAACGGTACGAGCGTAAATTGATAGATTTTCAAGACGCCGAAGACGCAAAGACCGATAGAGGCCCCGACGATGGCGCCGTTAATGCGGATCCAGGCAAGGTCTTCACCGACCTTGCTTTCCAGGAACTGGTTGAACCGCTTTTTATCGAAGCCGGACAAGACGTCGCGAACGGCGACGGCAATGAGGGCGTGTTCATGTTCCAAGATGACGTTGAAAGCCCGGCGAATCTGTTCGTCAAGCCAGTCCTTGATTTCCGGATAGGACCGGCAGTATTCGAGGTAGTGGATGAACTGTTCTTCCAGCAAATCCTTCAGTTCTTCCCGGCCTTTTTCACCGGTCATGAAATAATCTTTCGTCGAATTTTCCAGATCAGCCAGCCATTGTTCAATAGGCAGGGCGTCGACGAATTCATTCTGCCAGTTCTGCACGGCAAAGGATAACTGACCATTCATCGAATAGAGGAGAATTTCTAATTTTCGGCACAGCCATTCCCGCTGTTCCCCTTCAGCGTGTTCCCACTGGTCCAGCCAGTTGACGATTCCCAGTTTTATATCCTTGGCAATCCGCTTGGTATCGACAATGCTAAGGACTTTGGTCAAGGTAATGCTGGACATGGACGAATGCTGCGATTCTTCACACCACTGGACGATGAGCCGTTCCAAAAAGGCGTCGAAATCTTCACTGTTGACGACTTCGCGAACGAGGCCGATCAGGTCATGGAACATGGGGTTCTTCGGGTCTTCCAGAAGTGAAATGATACGGTCTTCAAAGAAGCTGACCAAGGGCTGGCGCTTTAAATACATCCGCAGATGATAGGCCATGGCCGACTGGGTTTCTCCGCGCTGGATGTGCTGGTGAGCACGCAGGGCCACTTCATAAAGGCCGGTCCGGAGTTTTTCCCGTCCCTGATCGCCGCGCAGCCAGTCAACGACCTTATCGATGAAGGAAATCTGATAGAGTTTATCCTTCCACATATCGGGCTGGAGCAGCTTTTCCGAAATCAGTCGGGCGATGCCGTCGATGATGCGGTCGCGGTGGCGATATAAAAGTTCCGTATGGTACGGAAAGCCCAAGGGCTTTTCAAAGAGAGCCGTAACGGCAAACCAGTCGGCAATGCTGCCGATAAGAGCCGATTGGATGACGAAGAACAAGAGCTCTTCCCAAACCGATACGTCGTGGGTGTACCACCAGAAGAAGATGGCGATGAAGCAGACGAACGACAAGCCTAAGATAAGATTGGCACGCTGTCGATAAGTCATAAGATAGCCCCTCCTTTCATGGCGTACATGGCAAGGTAAATGACCGCCCCTAAGACGGCGCCGACGAGAGAGCCGTTGACGCGAATCATCTGCAGGTCATACCAGACACTGTTTTCCAGTTGTTCTGCCAAATATTTCCCGTCGTATTTAAGGATTTCGGCTTCTGCCGTCTTGCCGAACCAGACCTGGAGTCGTTTCAGTTCACGGGCGGCAAAGGCCAGGGCCTGGCGGTTGATCTGTTCGACCTGTTCCGGATTTTCGTGCCACGATTCCAGTTTTTGGACGACAAACTCCGCAGCTGCCGTACAGAACCGTTTCTGGTTGTCCGGATCCTGAACGTAGCGCTGCCAAGCTTCCTGCGTATCGGGGCGCAGGATCAAATGGTTGTACATCTTATCCTTGTAGGCGTCGATGCGCTGGCTCCAATCTTCATTGAATTCGATGCGTTCCGCCTGTTTCCACAGGTAATGAAGGGCCTGCTGACGCTGGAGGGAATTTTCTTCCTTGGCTTCGTTCAGTAAGGCCAGGCACCGTTCCTGGAGCAAACCGGCCACGTGGTTCGGCTGGAAGACTTCCATCTTGATAGCCGCCTTAATGGCCCAGCCTAAGATGATGTTGTGTTTTGCATACTGCCGCAGCGACTCTTCATAGATTTCGCCGATATAGCCTTTCATGGTGTCGCTCTTTACGAGCTGTTCCAAGGCAAAGATCATGAAATCGAGAAAATCCTTGCCCGATTCGCCGCGAAGGCCGGTCTTAATGGCCCGGCTCATGACCGGTGCCAAGTCGATTTTTTCAACGGCCGACCCGCCGATGCCGGCAAAGGCCTTGACGACGGTCTTCATATCGACAGTGTACAAAAAAGTATTTAAAATCTGGCCAAAGATGCGCTCTGCCGATTGGAAGCCTTTTGCCGTATGAAGATAATCCAGCGTCGCCCCTAAAATAGGGTGCTGCTTAAGGACGTTGTACATATTGGAAACGGTCAAAATTTCCGATTCGATCATGTGCCGCGCCATTTCGGCGATGCGTTCTTTACTGTTGGGAATCAAGGCGGTCTTAAAGGAAATGCCCAGCGGGCGCCGAAACAGTGCCGTAACGGCATACCAATCTGCCAAGCCCCCGATGAGGGCTGCCCCTGCCAAGTGCGTCAACAAGCCGCCGGCAAAGAAGTCCTGGAACGGATAGGCCAGCAGCAGGATGACAGCAGCTATGATCAGGATATAGTTGGCAATCTGGCTCCGTCTTCCGCCATTTGTATTACTCGCCATAATACCTCCTATTTTTCAGGGATGATAAGGTCATCACCATCGTGTTTCGGAATCCATAAGGGTACGTCCGGATAGGCCGCTTTAAAGTCAGCCGACGGCGTCCACGGCGTCCCGAAATAGTGCATGGGAATAAGACACTTGGTTACGGAAACGTCCTTCAAAAAGCCCTTGACGCCCCATTCACGAGCCCCTTCCAGACGGGCATCGACGGGGAAAAAGACAATGTCAAAGGTCTGTCCGGCCACATGCTTCATTTCCCGTTCAAAATTAGCCTTGGCTTCGGCATTGTTTTCATCGGTATCACCGAGCCAGTGCCACCAGTTCAAATCGCCGGCATGGAAAATCTTCAAGCCGTCCGTTTCAACTAAGAAGGACCCGCCTTCATCTGTAGAGCCGTACTGGGTGATCTTCGCATCACCGACGTTCAGCGTATCGTAAAGCTTCATGGCATGGACAGCTTTGAGTCCGTCCCGCTTCAAGGGAACGTCGGCATTGATGATGTACTGATCGCCGTCGAAGTCGGCAATGCGGCCGTTGAAATGGTCGTCGTGCCAGTGAGTGACAAAAAACCATACTGGTTTGCGCCGTATCTGGCTGTAAGCTTTGACCGTTCCCGACGGATCTTTATAGTAGTCAAAGACCAGGACCTTGGAATCGGTCTCAACAGAAAAACCACTGTGATTCAAAAAGGTAATCTGTGTGCTCATATAATAACCCCCTTATCGGTTGATAAATCATTATGCATAGTCTTTATTATATCATATATGCGCTCCCGATGTACATCGTACAGGCCTTCCTTCGCCAAGACACAGCGATTTTTTCGCCTTCGCGAAGCGACAAAAACCGGTTCTGCTCGGCCGTTTTTAATAAATCACCAAATTTGTCATCTTTTTACAGATTTTCTATTGACAAACGGAGAGCTAAGGCGTATTATGTTCTCAAACCAAAGACAGAAATGCAATGATTGAAACAAGTACACACAGGAAACGGTACAGAGAGTAGGGGTCATTGGCTGAAAGCCCTTATCAAAGTCGAATGTGATGGAATGCCTTCAAGAGCAGGATGATTGAACCAGAAGTAGGTCATCCCGGTTGCCGCCGTTACGGGTATTGAGTGGCAGTCTTCGTACTGCAATCAGAGTGGAACCACGGACCATCGTCTCTGTATGACGAGGTCTTTTTTTTATTCATTTTTCAGACTACAGGAGGGCGCCCAGCCATGTTCAAATCACTTCGCAACGACATTCGCGTCATCAAGGACCGCGACCCGGCGGCCAAAAATACGCTCGAAGTCTTGCTCTGTTACTCCGGCCTTCATGCCATTTGGGCTTACCGCCTGGCTCACTTCTTTTACCGCCGCCAATGGTTCGTCACGGCTCGGATTATTTCCACCATCTCCCGCTTCTTTACGGGAATCGAAATTCATCCCGGTGCTCAAATCGGTGAAGGACTTTTTATCGACCATGGTATGGGAATCGTCATCGGCGAGACGACGATTATCGGCAACAACGTATCCCTCTACCAGGGCGTAACCCTCGGCGGTACCGGTAAAGAAAAAGGGAAACGCCATCCGACCATCGGCGACTACGTCGTCGTCGCCTGCGGGGCCAAAGTCCTCGGTTCTTTTACCGTCGGTGAAGGCGCTAAAATCGGTGCCGGTTCCGTCGTTCTCAAAGCGGTTCCACCGCACTCGACCGTCGTCGGGATTCCTGGACGGGTCGTCGTTCAAAAGGGCAAGCACCTTAAAGCCAGCCACAGCGAACGCGACGTCGACCTCAATCACAATCGCCTGCCTGACCCCATTGAAGATCAGATCATCGCCCTCAAGCGTCAGGTCATGCTCTTAGAGCACCGCCTCGAAATGATCGATCAGCGGCAGGATGAGCGATGTCCCAACCAAATGAGGCCTCTCAAATAGTCCTCTGCCTTTGTTGTTCCCCTGTACAGGAAAAGAATTTTCCGGCACAGGTCTACATATAATATATACCCATTCGGTATAGCTTATCATTTACTGTTTATACACTTGCATTCATCGGGGGATGAATCCATACGAAAAGGAGAGATGTATCATGAGTAAAATTTACACTTCTATGTTACAGTTAGTCGGCAACACACCGTTATTGAAACCGGAACGCTATAACAGCGCCGCCGGTATTTCCGCCAACCTGCTCGTAAAACTCGACGCCTTCAATCCGGCCGGTTCCGCCAAAGACCGCATTGCCAAAGCCATGATCGAAGACGCTGAAAAGAAGGGGATCTTGAAGAAGGGTTCGGTCATCATTGAACCGACGAGCGGCAACACCGGTATCGGCCTGGCTGCCGTTGCAGCTGCCAAAGGCTACCGCGCCATCTTCACCATGCCGGAAACGATGTCCGTCGAACGCCGCAACCTCATCTCCGCTTATGGTGCTGAAATCGTCTTGACTCCGGGGAAAACAGGCATGCAGGGTGCCGTCGACAAAGCCAACGAATTGGCTAAAGAAATCCCTGACTCCTTCATTCCCGGCCAGTTCACCAACCCGGTCAACCCGGAAGTCCATCGCCTGACGACGGGTCCGGAAATCTTTGAAGACACCGACGGTGCCGTCGACATCTTCTTAGCCGGTATCGGCACGGGCGGCACGATTTCCGGTGTCGGCCAGTACCTCAAAGAAAAGAAACCGTCCGTCAAGATTATCGCTATCGAACCGAAAGATTCTCCGCTCCTTTCGGAAGGCCATGCCGGCCCGCATAAAATCCAGGGCATCGGTGCCAACTTCGTTCCTGAAACCCTCGATACCAAGGTTTACGACGAAGTCTTCACGGTCAGCAACGAACAGGCTTTTGAAACGGCTCAGAAATTCACGGAAGCTGAAGGCCTCCTCATCGGTATCTCCGGCGGCGCTGCTCTCTATGCAGCTTCCGAAGTTGCCAAACGTCCGGAAAATGCTGGTAAAACCATCGTAGCCTTCCTGCCGGATAACGGCGACCGTTACCTCACGACGCCGGGCTTCATCCAGCAGAAGGTAAAATAATTCTTATAAAAAAACTAACCGACACATACCTTGCCAAAAAAATGAACTGCTTTTATAATAAGGGCAGTTCATTTTTTCATTAAGTAAAATCTTATAAAATTAATAAAAATAAAAGACTTGGAACATGGTTTTTTATTTTTTAGAGGGGAAGTAAGTTTATGTCTGAAGAAGAATTGGAAACGAAACAGAAACATCATCACGATCATGACCATCATCATGACCACGATCACAAGCACCATCACGACCATGATCACAAACATCATGATCATGACCACCATCATGACCATGACCACCATCACGACCATGACCATCATCACGACCATGAGCACCATCACGACCATGACCATCATCATGACCATGAGCACCATCACGACCATGACCATCATCATGACCATGGTCATGACTGTCTGGCCGACCACGTCCATCCCCACGATCACAATCATCCCCACGTCCACGGCGGCGTCAATGACTACATGAAGGCCGTCGCCGAATACCGCAAAACCTTCGCCTCGAAGCAGGATGTCCTGGACCATACGCCGGATCCGGCCGTCCGAGAAATGCTGCTGCGCATGGAACAGATTGGCTGTGACACGACCTTCGACCGCTTCGATCAGCAAAAGCCCCAGTGTACCTTTGGTCTGGCCGGCGTCTGCTGTAAAAACTGCAACATGGGCCCCTGTAAGATTACGCCTAAGACGCCCCGCGGCGTCTGCGGTGCCGATGCCGACCTCATCGTATCGCGCAACATCCTGCGCAGTGCTGCTGCCGGCGTCGCCCAGCACGGTGCCCATGCCCGTGAAGTCTTGCTGACCTTAAAATTCATCTCCGAAGGTCGACTGAACCTCCCCATTCTCGGCGTTGAAAAACTGCACCAGGTCTGCAAAGCCTTCGGCATTCCCGACGACACGGACGACGTCAAAGCCCTGGCCGGTAAATTGGCCGACGTCCTCTTAGCCGACCTCTCTCGCCCGACTCCGGACGATTACGAAACCATCAAAGCCATGGCCCCGGCCGAACGGCAAAAGGTTTGGAACGACCTCGACATCATCCCTATCAGCGCCTACAATGAAGTCTTCGACGCCTATCACCGCACCGGCGTCGGCACCGACGGCGACTGGCAGAGCATCATGAAACAGTTCCTGCGCTGCGGTCTGGCCTTCTGCTTTACCGGCGTCGTCGCTGCCAACATCGCAACGGACGTCGTCTTCGGCATCGGCCATCGAGCTACGTCTAAAGTAAATATCGGTGCCTTGAAAAAGGGCTACGTCAACATCGCCGTCCACGGCCATCTTCCGACCTTGGTCAGTGAAATCGTCCGCATCGGCCGCAGTCAGGAATTCATCGACCTGGCCAAGGCCCATGGTGCTAAGGGCATCCAGTTCTACGGCGTCTGCTGTTCCTGCCTGGCTGCCATGTACCGCTACGAAGGGGTCATCCCCTTGTCGAACGCCGTCGGCGCCGAACTCGTCCTCGGCACGGGTGCCCTCGACTTGTGGGTTGCCGACGTACAGGACGTCTTCCCGTCCATCATGGACGTCGCCCGCTGCTTCAAGACGACCGTCGTCACCACCAGTGATTCCGCCCGCCTGCCCGGTGCCGAACACTACGCCTATGACCATCACCATTCCAACATCGAAGACACAGAAAAATTGGCCCGAAAAATCGTTACCCGGGCCATCGAAAGCTTTGAAGCCCGCCGCGACGTACCGGTCTTCATTCCGTCCTACGAAGTCACGGCTGACGTCGGCTTCAATGCTGAAAACATTGCCGAAGAATTCAACGGCTTCGGTCCCTTGGCCGACGCCCTTAAGAGCGGTCAGCTCAAGGGGATCGTCAACATCGTCGGCTGCAATAACCCCCGTGTCGTTTACGAACGGGCCGTCGTCGACGTCGCCGAAGAGTTGTTAAAGAACGACATTCTCCTGTTCACCAACGGCTGTGCTTCCTTCCCGCTCTTAAAACTCGGATTCTGCAGCAAGGACGGCGCCGCCAAAGCCGGTGACTCCCTGCAGAAATTCCTCGGCGGCAAGCTGCCTCCCGTATGGCACATGGGTGAATGCGTCGACAACACCCGGGCATCCGTCGTCTTAGGCGGTATCGCCCAGGCTGCCGGCCACGACATCAAGGATATGCCTTATGCCTTTACCAGCCCGGAATGGTCCAACGAAAAAGGCCTCGACGCCTCTCTCGCCTTCCGCCTCTTCGGCATCAATTCTTATCACTGCGTCGAACCGCCGGTACAGGGCTCGACGAATGTCGAAAACTTCTTAAAACACGATACCAAGGATACCCTCGGTTCGGTCATGACAGTCAACGTCGATCCCAAAGCATTGGCTAAACAGATTGTCGCCGACATCGAAGAAAAACGCCGCAAATTGGGCTGGGACTAAGTTACCCGTCTATACAGTGACGATCTCGTATCATACAAAAACTCCCGCCAAGGATTTCTTGGCGGGAGTTTTCACGTATATACAGAGAAGAGGATATTTCAATACGACTGCATCGATTACATATCCCGGCTGGCTACGATATCGACACCGAGTCCCAAGATATCTTTGACGATGACGTCACCTGTCTTTACGGGAGCTTTGACATGGACGCTGCGCAGTGCCAGAGCACAGTCGAGGATCTTTCCTTTCGGAAGCGTCGTCTTGGATACGACCGGCAAGAGCGGCAGTTCGCCGCCTTCAATGGCGACCGTCGACGTCAGCATCCGCTGGGGATCGGTCAATTCCTGATGGGCATATGTTTCGCCGCGCGGGCAGGTATTGCCGGTGACGTTCGTCACTTTACCGTCTTCCAGCGTAACCGTAAGCAAGCAGCCCATGGGGCAGTTAATGCAGTTTAATTGTTTCGTTTCTACGCTCATATTATGCTTCCTCCTTTACGGAAACAGTCCAATCCGCATGATGACCTTTAGCTTTAGCAGCCGGTACGTTGACGGCAATCATTTCACTCGGTTTGGCGACGGGGAGGACTTTCGTCAATAGCGTATCGTCACCGCTCTTTACGGTAAGGCGAACTTTTTTCATCGGCTTGCGAACCCGCATGAAGAGGCGAATCGTTTCGCCTTCTGCCGTAGCCCGGACGTGCTGAGGGACGCAGGTTCTGACTTCATCAACAGCTTCAACGGCGATATCCGCTACGTCTTCCGGCAGCTGTTCCTGTGCTTTAAGAGCCGCATACTTGCCGGCGATTTCCGCTTCTTCCGATACGAAGTCGACTAAGTCGTGGACATGGACGACGTTGCCGGCAGCAAAGATGCCGGGGATGCTCGTTTCACGATGCTGGTCGACGATTGGGCCGTTAGTCAAGGGATGCATGGCCATGCCCAGGCCGCGGGACAATTCATTTTCCGGAATGAGGCCGACCGACAGGAGCAGGGTATCGCAGTCGATATCGAATTCCGTGCCCGGAATCGGTTTCATATGGTCGTCGACCTTGGCGGCCGTAATGCCGTTGACTCGGTCTTTCCCGTGGATAGCCGTGATCGTATGGGACAAATACAGGGGAATGTCGTAGTCATAGAGGCACTGCACCATGTTTCGAGTAAGACCGTTGGAGAAGGGGCAGATTTCCAGGACTGCCTGTACTTTACAGCCTTCAAGAGTCATGCGGCGGGCCATGATCAAGCCGATATCGCCGCTGCCGAGGATGACGATTTTCTTGCCCGGCAGGTAGCCTTCCATATTGACCATGCGCTGAGCGGCCCCTGCCGTAAAGACGCCGGCCGGACGATAGCCGGGAATGCGGATGGCACCGCGGGTCCGTTCACGACAGCCCATGGTGAGGATGATCGTCTTGCCCTTTACTTTCATCAGACCATGTTCCGGACTGACAGCCGTAACGGTCTTATCCTGATTGATATTGAGGACCATCGTGTCGACGAGGATCTTGATTTCCGGTTTATTTTTGACCAAATCATAGCACCGCTGTGCATAGCCGGGGCCGGTCAGTTCTTCTTTGAAGTGATGGAGACCGAAGCCGTTGTGGATGCACTGCTGAAGGATGCCGCCGGCTTCACGGTCACGTTCCAAGACGAGGACTTGTTTAGCACCATTCTGCCAGGCGCTGTATGCAGCAGACAGGCCTGCCGGGCCGCCGCCAACGATGATAATATCATAAAGTTGTTCACCCATTATGCCTTACCTCCGCTTTCTTTATTATAGAACATATAGGAATTACGCATTTCTTTCCGGACTTCCGTAACCGGGATGTTCAATTCACGAGCCAAAATCTGTGTAACGCGAGGTCCGCAGAAACCGCCTTGACAGCGGCCCATGCCGGCACGGGTACGGCGCTTGACGCCGTCGACAGTACGGGCACCGACGGGGCGATGGATGGCATCGATGATTTCGCCTTCCGTAATCGTTTCACAGCGGCAGATGACGCGGCCGTAACGGGGATCTTTAGCGATGAGAGCTTTTTGATCAGCATCGAGCATCATGCGGAAGTAAGGCTGAGCCGGACGGCCTTTTTTATAGTCGGTCTTAGCTGAAGCGCCCGTTTCAGACACGATGAGGTTTACCAATTTCTTGGCAATGGCCGGCGCCGATGTAAGGCCCGGCGACTGGATGCCGGCAGCATGGAGCAGTCCCGTCGTCTTTTCCGACGGACCGACGATAAAGTCGCCCGTATTGGAAACGGCGCGGACACCGGAGAATTCAGTAATCGTAGCACCTACAGGGATATTCGGAACTAAGCGGCGTGCTTTGTCCAGAATTTCATCCATACCGGGGATGGTAACGGCCGTATCATCCTTGTCGTCTTCCGGCAGGTCCTGTGCATTCGGACCGACGAAGACGTTGCCGTGCGTCGTCGCACAGACGAGGATGCCCTTGCCCATCTTAGTCGGCGTCGGGAAGATCGGCGAGTAAACCAAATCCTTCTGAGCCGTCTTATCGAAGAGGATGTATTCGCCGCGGCGCGGTTTAATCGTAAAGCTGTCGTCGCCGGCCAGGCGGCTGATGTCGTCGGCATGAATGCCGGCTGCATTGATGACGTATTTCGTTTCGATCGTTCCCTTATCCGTTTCAACGGCCTTAACGGCACCGCCTTCTACGACGATGTCCGTAACCTTGCAGTCGCGGATGACTTCCGCCCCGTTGATGACGGCATTTTCGGCAAAGGCCAGAGCCAATCCGAAAGGCCAGCAGATGCCTGCCGTCGGTGCAAAGAGAGCGCCTTTGATGTCTTTGCTGACATTCGGTTCTTCTTTGCGCATTTCATCACCGCTGATGATTTTCAAGCCGGGAACGCCGTTAGCCTGCCCCCGGGCGAGGAGTTCTTTAAGAACTTCTATCTGTTCGTCGTCGAGAGCTGCTACATATGACCCGGACCAACGAATTTCCAAATCTAATTCATCTTTCAATTCATGGTACATGGCATTGCCTTCTACATTCATGAGCGCCTTCATGCTGCCCGTCGGAGCATCGAAACCTGCGTGAAGAATGGCACTATTGCCTTTTGTTGTACCGGCTGCCAATTCCGGTTCCTGTTCAACCAGAACGGCACGAAGCTTATACTTTGATAATTCGTGCAAAATGGCTGTGCCGGTAATACCGCCGCCAATTACGACGACATCTGCTTGTTTTGTCATATTCACAACCTCTTTCTCTGTAAATGCCTATGGATTACTATCTTTGATGCCCTTATTATATAAGTTTGTGAAAATAATTGCAAGCTTATTTTTACATATTTTCATTTCAGGGTAATGAAAATTTATCATGTCCATAAAACAAGCTACACTTCACGCTTAATGCTTTATGAAATTAAATTCAATATATGAAGAAACTTTGTAAATATATAAAATTATAGGGACCCGAATCGAGTCCCTATAACCACAATAAACTTCACATGAAATTAAAATACGTGCAGTGCCGTCGCGATGACATAGGCAGCAAGGGTACCGGCCATAGGAGCGATGACGGGCACCCAGGCTGCCGCCCAAATTTGAACTATGGACGTTACGATAAACTGCGGAACCGTGTAGATGCCGATGAGGGTCTCGACCAAGGTAACGGCCGGATTCAAATCGCCCTGAGGAGCGCCCAGGGGCGTTGCCGGAAAGACACCGAGGGTTACGGCGGTTACGGCAACCCCCATGCCGTCGTAATACAAATCCAGCCGCCTTAGCCCTTTGAGTTAGCCATTGTGTTGCAGGCGCAGACGCCGCCCCCGAAGACGATGAGGACCATCGTTCCGATAAATTCACCAAGTAAGTTATCGTATATCATAACTATGCACTCGCTGTCAGTCTTCATCACTCAGCCAATGCATGGCATGTTTGACAGCCTTGCGCCAGCCTTTATAATAGGCATTCGATTTTTCCGGATTCATCGTCGGTTCAAACCGGTTTTGAAGTTTCCAGCTCGACACTAACTCTTCTTTGGAATCCCAGACGCCGACAGCAAGGCCTGCCAAGTAGGCCGCGCCGAGAGCCGTCGTTTCAATGACCTGCGGTCTGTCGACGGGAACACCGAGGATATCGGCCTGGAACTGCATGAGCATATTGTTGGCAACGGCACCGCCGTCAACCTTCAAAGCGGCCAGTTTGATGCCCGAGTCGGCTTCCATGGCACCGAGAACGTCTTTCGTCTGATACGCCATAGAGTCCAGAGTTGCCCGGACGATATGAGCTTTTTTCGTGCCCCGGGTAATGCCGATGATGAGGCCGCGGGCATCCATATCCCAATAAGGAGCTCCCAGGCCGACGAAGGCCGGTACGACATAGACGCCGTCCGAATCGGGAACGCGTTTTGCTACCCATTCCGAATCAGGAGCCGTATCGATGAGGCGCAGGCCGTCGCGGAGCCACTGAATCGCCGAACCGGCAACGAAGATCGAGCCTTCGAGGGCATATTCGACCTTACCGTCAAGGCCCCAGGCAATGGTCGTGACCAAACCGTTTTTAGACGGAATAGGCGTCGTCCCCGTATTCATCAGCATGAAGCAGCCCGTCCCGTAGGTATTCTTAGCCATGCCCGGTTCAAAGCAAGTTTGACCGAAAAGAGCAGCCTGCTGGTCACCGGCGATACCGGCGATGTTGACCATGCCGCCGAGAATCGACGGTTCCGTCCAGCCATAGATATCGCTCGACGGACGAACTTCCGGCAGCATCGACTTGGGAACGGTTAAATATTCAAGGAGTTGGTCGTCCCACTTTAGTTCTTTGATGTTGAACATAAGTGTACGCGACGCGTTGGAATAGTCCGTAATGAAAACCTGTCCGCCCGTCAGTTTCCAAACGAGCCAGCAGTCGATAGTGCCGAAGAGGAGATCCCCTTTTTCGGCTTTTTCTCTGGCCCCTTCTACGTTGTCGAGGATCCACTTTACCTTAGTACCGGAAAAATAGGCGTCGATGACCAGGCCCGTTTTGTCACGGAATTCATCTACCAGGCCGCGGGCCTTCAAATCTTCACAAATATCGGCCGTCTGACGGGACTGCCAAACGATGGCATTGTACACCGGATTGCCCGTGTTCTTATCCCAGACGACAGTCGTTTCACGCTGGTTAGTAATGCCTATGGCAGAAATTTCGTTAGCCGTCAGATTGGACTGATTCAGGGCTTCCCGCATGACTTCAAGCATGGTATGGTAAATTTCATTGGCGTCGTGTTCGACCCAGCCCGGTTTCGGGAAATAGTGGGTAAACTCTTTTTGGCTGACGCTGACGATACGAGATTCATTGTCAAAGATAATAGCGCGATTGCTCGTCGTACCGGCATCGAGGGCCATTATATACTGCTTGTTTTGCATAATAACATTGCTCCTTCCAGAAAATACATCGGTTTATCCTTTCGATTTCCGCATATTTTTTACATGTACTCATTATATGTCTCTTGTAACTTTTCCAAATATATTTTTACATATTTCCAATTATTGTATAGCTTTTAACGATTCATATTTTTTATGCATTAAACATTATGAAAAAACGATGGCATTTTTTCTAATATTACATTTTACCTTGCAAAAGTACGGTTAAAAATGCGATAATAAAGAGGACCTTATTGTTCGAAATATATTTCACCAATCCGTGTTTTTAGAAGCACCACATCGAGGATGAATGCCTATGCAACACGATAAGAATAAACTGGCCATCAGTGCCGCAAAATTATACTACCAGTCCAATTTCAGCCAAGCCGAGATTGCCAAGGAAATGAAGCTCTCTCGTCCTTCTGTCTCACGACTCTTGCAGTATGCCAAGGACAAAGGCTTTGTCCGCATCGAAATCTTCGACCCCATCGAAGACCAGAGCCAACTGGCCCAAAAAGTAGCCGCCGCCTACGGCCTGCGCGACGTCTGCATCGCCAATGCGCCCATTGAAGATGAAGAAGAAATAAAGAAATATATCGGCCAACGAGGCGCCGCCTACGTCAACGACATCATCCAAGACGGCGACATCATCGGCGTCGGCTGGGGAACGACGCTGAACAACTTATCCCATCAGCTCATCCCCCATCCCTTAAAAGGCGCCCAAATCGTCCAGCTCGAAGGGGGCATCACCTTATCGACGAGCGAAACCTATGCCAATGAAATCTTGGAAAAGTTCGCCAGCAATTACGGAACCATCGCCCAGTACCTGCCCCTTCCGGTCTTATTCGACTCCAAGGAAGTCAAGCAGATGGTCTACCGCGACCGCCATATCAAGCGTGTCCTAGAACTCGGGCGCAATGCCAACATCGCCATTTTCAGCGTCGGCACGGTCCGCGACAATGCCCTGTTCTTCCGCTTAGGCTATGCCGATTCACAGGAAAAGAACTATCTAAAGACCCACGCCGTCGGAGATATCTGCTCCCGCTTCTTCGATAAAGACGGGAACATTTCCAGTCAGGAACTGAATGACCGAACGGTCGGCATCGATTTGGATGACCTGCGGAACAAAGAATACAGCATCCTCCTTTCCGGAGGAGAAGGAAAAGTCGCCAGCATCCGAGCTGCCTTAAAAGGCGGCTATGCAAATGTCCTCATTACGGACCAGTTCACCGCAAAAAAATTATTAGCAGAATAAAAGAACGCCCTGCCGTACTACGGCAGGGCGTTCTGTCATACGTAAGAGCTCATCAACCTATTCCCAAGCACTGTCAGGAAGGGCCGTAAGGTCATCCCAGGCATTATTGATGGCCCGGGCCATGAGTTCTTTCCCCGGCGGATCCAGATGGAGTCCGTCAAGGGCCAACTCGGTCTTTAATTCACCGTCGTCATCGGCCATGCCCGGCACGATGTCGATGTGAACCTGGGTATCGATATAATCGTTGACCTCAGCAACGGACTGCTGCCAATCATCCACCGTATCCTGGTCAAAGGCAGCCTTGATATTCCGCGGATTGAAAGGCGGAATCGTCAGGAACACCGGCTTAATGCCATTCCTCAAGGCCTTTTCTTTGATGGCCTGAAGGTCGCCGATGACTTCCCAGGAAGGAACACCGGCCCGGAGGCTGTTCGAACCGACGAGAACTAGGACGTACGACGGTTTGAAGGGCAGGACGTCGCGGTCAAAACGCTCGACAGCCATGACACTCGTATCGCCGCTCTGGGACAAATTAATCGTCGGAAAGCGAAGATATGAAGCATAGCTGAATTCCCAATCCGTCGGCGAATAGGAAATGCTGCCGCCGCCGTGACTGATGCTGTCGCCAAAAATAGCGACCTCGCCCGCTTCCGCTGCCGGACTCATTTCAAAGGGCACGGCATCAGAATAGCCGCCGATGGCATGCCCGTCTTCATCCAAAGCGCGAACGCGCCAATAAAAAGGCTTATCGCCCCAGCGTGCCTTTTGGTCGTACTGCTGGGAATATTCCGGATGATAGACATCGATGCGGTGAATGGACGGCCTCGTCCCATTGGGATTTTCCGGAAGCCCGTCGAGGACTTCTACTTCATAAGACTTGGCACCGGGAACGGAAATCCAATCGTAGACGGGATAGAGCAGCCATTGACCCGGTCCTCCATTGAAAAAGGACAGGGGCGTCGGCTTTTCCATCACCGATTTAAAAATATCGACATATACTTCTTCAACATCAGAAAACTCGCTGACCGGCCGGCCTTTCAGATCCAGACCGCGAACGCGCCAGTAAAAGGACGGACCAAAAAAAGTATCGGGCAGTTTCAATTCCAATCCCGTCGTGTAAGCCCGCTGATCTTCCATGAACGGCTCATAGACCGTCGTTCCCTGACTGTCATCGCCGTCTTTTTTCAAGATCTGTACGTCATACATGACGGCACCGTCGACGCGGCTCCAGCGCAGGATCGGATGACCGGCTGCCGGATTCGATTCGGGATAATGAAGGGTAACCTGCGGCTTTCCTTGAAGCACAGGCATTTCTTCATTATCTGCCATGGCATGCTGCCGGGCCTGTTCCAAAATCATATCTACGCCGCGGGAGTGCGTCGATTGACGGGCACCGGCGAAGATGCCGACGCCCAGGGTCAAGGCCATGAGGGCCACGACACAGACGATCTGCCTAGGCATCTTTATCCTTCTTTACCTGATTTTCTTTCGTTGCCTTATACCCGTACTTCTGTGTCCATTCCTTGTCTTTCTTCTGAATATCACCTTTGCTCAGCATGGCATCCTTGCTGTCCAGAGCTTTTTGGAGGTCACCGGCAATGCTCGAAACGTTGTCTCCAGCAGCGCCGGTCATAATATACTGCCCGTTCAGATAGAGTTCATCCCCTTGGGCATTGACCGTCCAGGACGGGTCTTTCTTATTGATCGTTTCAGTCACGACTTTGTTGTCCTTCAGCGCTTCTCCATAGACATCGTGGAAGGACCGCGCCAGGTTGCCGGCGACGAGGAAGGCCCGGCGCCGTGACGAATAGTCACCCATAGCAGCCGGCGTTACGACCGGTTTTGCATTGACATAAACCGTATTGCCGCCGACTTGAACGTGATTCCCCGACCACTGGCTCATGCGGCCGGCCAATTTCTGGATACGGCTCGACATCTGCGGATGGTTATTGGGACTGATGACCCGTTTAAACCCTTCCTGCCATAAATCGCCGTACTGTTCGTAGACATACTGCATGGACGAGGCGGCACCGCCGACGTTATAAGCCGTGTTCTTGATGATGTTGAAACCCGTTTCATCGGCCTGTTTTTCCTGATCCATGGTAACGACTTCATTGTCGATATAATTGACAGCGACGCTGCCCAACAGGATATCGAGGACATTGGCGTTGCCGCCGAGGGCTACGTCGACCAAGGTTGCAATACCGATACTCTTCAAGACGCCGTTGACGGCATGGCGCTTTTCACCGTGCTGCATTTCATGGCTTAGGGTAAAGGCCAGTTCATCGTCATTTAAGGCATCCATCATACCGCGGTTGATAGAAATGACACCGCCTACCGTTTCAAAGGCATTGAGATCCTGCGACGGATTGACGTATACGTCGTAATTGCGTTTAACCAGACCCGTTGCCACGAGGTTGCGCTGAATCGTTTCTACCCGCCGGTTATAGGCTTCATTATCAACAACACCGGTTTTCGCCTGAGTGCTGGCCAGCATCTGTTTTTGATTATTATCATCCATTTGCATCAGCTGATGACGGGCCATTGCCATCGACGCCGCTCCGTAGAGCAGGATTTGAGTTGCCGAAGCAGCAGAAACAGCGGCTACCGGAGCCACACAGAGGGTCAGGCCGGCAAAGGCCGTTGTCAGCCATTTTTTCCATCGATTCACAGTAAGTCATCTCCCTTAGGACAAACCGAAAACTCATTCCGGCAGAGCTGCTCTTTCTTTTCTCTCGTCCACTGCTTGATTTCCCATTCCCAGTGCATGGCCTCGTGTTTTGTAGGAAAACCCTGGCACCAGGCCAGGGTCACAGGTCGACGGGAACGGGTATACTTAGCCCCTCTGCCATCATTGTGCGCTGCCACCCGTTTGGACACATCCATCGTCCATCCGGTGTATAAAGACCGGTCGGCACAGCGAACCATATAAGTATAATATATCATGAAGCCTTACGCTTCGGTCGTGATTTCAACGGTATTCAAGACGACATCCTCGAGGGGTTTGTCGGCGAAATCCGTTTGGACACGGCTGATTTTTTCGACGACGTCGTAGTCTTTGACGACTTTGCCGAAAATGGAGTGATGATTCTGAAGCCACGGCGTCGGTACGACCGTAACGAAGAACTGGGAGCTGCCCGTATTGGGGCCGGCATTGGCCATGGCCAAGATGCCGGGCTGGCTGAAATCAAGGCCTTTACCGAATTCATCGGGAATAGTCTGTTCCGAACCGCCGCGGCCGGTACCGGTCGGGTCACCACCCTGAATCATGAAATCGGCGATGATGCGGTGGAAAATCGTGCCGTCATAAAAACCTTTTTTAGCTAAGGTCACAAAATTTTCAACCGTAATCGGCGCTTCTTCTGCAAAGAGTTCTACGGTAAAATCGCCGTTATTCGTTTTGAACACAGCATAGGTTTTATTATCTGCCATTGTAATTTCCTCCTATTTACATATCTTTCGGATATATTATAATATAGATTAGATACATCTATATTACCGTAGAAAACCTCATTCTGCAAGCACCGTTTTCGTTTCCCCAAGAAAGATAATTTTCATTTTGTTGTAAATGCAACGGAAATGAAATGCCGCACCTGCTATACTCTATGCATACTCGATAAGAGCTGAAGATACAGATTACTCAGGTATTTATTCATTTTTATTGTTATAGAAATAGAGGAGGTTTTTTCAATGACAAAAGAACAACAGATGTTTTGCTTTCAGTGTGAACAGACGGCATTCGGTACAGGCTGTACGGGCGGTGCCGGTGTCTGTGGTAAATCGTCGGCTGAAGCCGGTCTCCAGGACAAATTGACCGGTGCCCTCATCGGCCTGGCCCGTACCTGTCAGACTGCCGTCCCGACAGCACAGACCTACCGGGTCATCCTCGAAGGCCTGTTCACGACCGTTACCAACGTCAACTTCAACACCGAAACGACCCAGGTCATGATCGACAAGGTTCATGCTGAATCGGCATCGCTTTCGTCTTCCCCGGCTGCCGACTACGATATGAGCGGCCTGTGGAATGCCAACGAAGACATCCGTTCCCTGAAATCGCTCATCCTTTTCGGCATGCGCGGCATGGCAGCCTATGCCTATCATGCCCTGATGCTCGGCAAGACCAGCGACGAACTGGGTGCCTTCTTCATCAAAGGCCTTTCGGCTCTGAGCGAAGACTGGGGCATGGACGAACTTCTCCCCATCGTCATGGAAACAGGTAAAGTCAATTTGACCTGCATGGCCCTCCTCGACGAAGCCAACACGTCGACTTACGGTACTCCCGTTCCGACGACGGTTCCCCTTACCATCGAAAAAGGCCCGTTCATCGTCGTCACCGGCCATGACCTGAAGGATATGGAAACCCTCCTCCAGCAGACCGAAGGCAAGGGCGTCAACGTCTACACCCACGGCGAAATGCTCCCGTCCCATGCATATCCCGAACTGAAAAAATATAAACACCTCAAAGGCAACTTCGGCACGGCTTGGCAGAACCAGCAGAAAGAATTCGACGGCGTCCCCGGTGCCTTCCTGTTCACGACAAACTGCCTCATGCCCCCCAAGAAATCCTACATCGACCGCGTCTTCACGACAGAAGTCGTTTCCTTTGACGGCGTAACCCATATCGGCGAAGACAAAGACTTCACACCGGTCATCGAAAAAGCCCTGGAACTCGGCGGCTATAAAGAAGAACAGCACTTCACCGGCATCAACGGCGGTACGACGGTTACGACGGGCTTCGGCCACGGTACGGTTCTCTCCGTTGCAGACAAAGTCATCGACGCAGTCAAAGCCGGTGCCATTAAGCACTTCTTCCTCGTCGGCGGCTGCGATGGCGCTCGCCCGGGCCGCAACTACTACACCGACTTCGTTCAGCAGACCCCGGCCGATACGGTCATCCTGACCCTGGCCTGCGGCAAATATCGCTTCAACGACCTCGATCTCGGCACCATCGGCGGCTTGCCGCGCATCATGGATATGGGCCAGTGCAACGACGCATACAGCGCTATCCAGGTAGCCGTCGCCTTGGCTAAAGCCTTTGACTGCGGCGTCAACGACCTGCCTTTGACCTTAGTCCTCTCGTGGTACGAACAGAAGGCCGTCTGCATCCTCTTGACCCTCCTCTACTTAGGCCTGAAAAACATCTACCTCGGACCGACACTGCCGGCCTTCCTCTCGCCGAACGTCCTCAACTACTTAGTTGAAAACTTCAACATCTCCCCGACGACAACGCCGGAAGCCGATTTGAAAAAAATCTTAGGCTAAGATACACTAAGGCCCCGTCCAAATGGACGGGGCCTTTTTTGCTGCCTTGCTGCCAGAAACAAGCGCTCTTGTAGACGCCTGTTTGAGACAGGAAAAGCCTCGAATTCCTAAAAATTATGATATAATAAGGAAAATCTTTACAGGAGATGAGTCTATGAACGACATCCTTGAAACCTATGTACGCCAACACCAGCAGCAGTGGCTGGACCTCCTCAAAACCATTATTTCCATCCCTTCGCCAACGGGCCGTGAACAGGTAAAGGGCAAGTGGATTCTCCACTACCTCCACAGCATCGGCGCTGACGGGGCCTACTACGATGACAGCGGGAACATCCTCTATCCCTGCCGGCTGAAAAAAGGCCAAAAAGCAGCCTTGTACACGGCCCACATGGATACGGTCTTCGAAAATCTTTCCAAGATACCGATTCATCAATCAGACAACACCTTGTCGGCCCCGTCGTGCAGTGACAACAGCGCCAGTATTGCCGGCCTTTTATTCATCATCAAGATGATCCTCGACCTGCAGCTCACACCTCCCCAGGGCCTGCTCTTTGCCTTCGACGTCGGCGAAGAAGGCCTGGGCAATCTCAAGGGCATCCGCCAGATCATGGCTGACTGGGCCGGCCGCATTTCAGAAGTCGTCGCCGTCGACTGCACCTTCGACACCTTTGTCGCCACGGCCGTCGGTTCTCGGCGCTATAAAGTTACGGTGGAAACGCCGGGCGGCCACAGCTGGATGGGCTTTGGAAACGCCAATGCCATCGCCGCGTCCGCATCCATCATCGATGCCCTTTACAGCTTCACTCTTCAGGCCGAGCCCAAGACGACCTATAATGTCGGCACCATCAGCGGCGGCACGACGGTCAATTCCATTGCCGCCAAAGCAGAATTCACTGTCGATCTCCGATCCGAAGACGGGCCGTCCTTAGAATCCCTCGACGGGACATTCCAAGCCCTCTTAGAAAAGCAGCGGTCCGATGATGTCCACATCTCCGTAAAAAGCCTCGGCCAGCGGCCCTGCAGCAAGGCCGACCAAAATCCGCTGGTACAGAGAATTACTGCCATCCGCCGGAAACAGGGCCTTACTACGCAGTGCATTGCCGGCAGCACCGATGCCAACATTCCCCTGAGTTTGGGAATCCCGGCCATTTCCTTCGGCTTCTGCCGCAGCCGCCGCGAGCACACCTTAGAGGAATCCCTCGACATCGACACCTTTATCCCGGGGATGATGCAGATGCTGGCCTTCATGGGCCTATAAGGGCATTACTTTGCCGCCGTCAGCTAGTTTTACGGTCTTGCCCTTGAGCCAGCCATTGGCCTTATTGCCCTTATCGTAGTAAATCGTGTGGCCGTTGCTGCGGATATTGCTCAGCGTCGTATCACTGTCCGTCAAAGCCGAAACGTAGGAGTCGCCGGTCACAGTCCAAACTGACGAGGAATCCAGGGAAAGGCCGGCACTTTTAGCCGTATGCTTAGGATTCATGGCACCGCTCCAATTCGAGCCGTCTGTCAGGCTGACGGAAACGGTACTGATCTTATTGGCGACGATGTCGCCGCTGAGAGTCTGTTTGGCTACCGTAAATTCAAAGTCACCACCGTTTTCCCCTTCCGTCCCCCAGCGGTCGCTGGAGACTTCGATGAGGTTCTGGTTCTTCGGCGATTCAATAATCGTATTGGTCAGGCTGGCAACGGCCTTCGTATTCGTGATGTAGAACATAGCTCCGTCAGAATAGTTGCGAAGCGTCGAATTTTTAGCCGTAAAGGAAGCTGTCCCCGTCCCGGCATCGCCGGAAAAGCTCTGATAAAGCATGACGCCATGGTTCTTATAACCGGTGAGGGTAGAATCTTCTATAAAGATGGAATTCTTTCCTTCGACGCAGGCGATTTCGCTGCCTTTGGCGACGCCATTGCTCTTCGTGAGGACGATATTGCCCGTCGAATAGATGACCGGACTGCCTTCACCGCTCGTCGAAAGAGTACTGCCCGTGGCGTAGACATTGCCTTCCCCCCGGTCGGTCGCCAAGGCCGCGCAGTGAGCCCCTGCCGTCGTAATATCCGCGTTTTCACCGTGAATCGTACCGCCGTACGTCGCGTCGAAGCCGCGGGACGAATTGCCTTTGGTGTTAATCTTGATGTCTTTGACGGTGACGACTGCATTTTTTCCCGTCGCAAAGACAGCATTGGCCCCTTCGGCATCAGAAGTAACAGCAGCGTCGGTAAGGGACGCCGTGCTGTTGGAAACGAGGAGGACGGCATTCTGACCGTTGAAATTACTGCCGTCTTCACTGGTCGTATTTCCCGTCTTGGAAAGACGAACCTGCTTCAGGGTCACGTCAGCTCCTTGTTCTGCCAGGACGGCATTTTCATCGGCCTCATCAGCCGTGATATCCTGATTGACAAGAAGTGCCTCTTTGCCCGTAATCCGCTGCGCAGCGGTAAATTCCGACAAGGATTTTCCCTGCTGTCCCTGAGGCGGCATCCCTTGAGGCGGCATTCCCTGTGGCGGCATCCCCTGCGGAGGCATGCCCTGCGGCATCGCCCCGTCCGAAAACTGTACCTCCAAGGCCGATACGACACCCAATCCTGCAGACATAGAAATGCAGACAGCGGCTGCCAGTTTAGCCATATTCTTCGTCATTTTCATACCCATCATCCTTTCTTGTTTTATCCGATTATATACCTCCCCTATGACACCGACGTAATGACCACTGCACGATACGGTCACAATCTCGCATCATCCGAGCCGAAGATATGGCAATTTTTTTCACTCCCAAAGGAGTATTTCAGGTCTCTATCCATCCTAGTAGTGACATGACGGTCATAAATTAAACAAAAAGAATTGTCCCTAATGCAAAACTCCCCCATGAGCAGAGCTGTAACAGTCTGACTCATGGGGGAGTACTTAATTATGCAATATTTTTTATGATCTATCGAGCGTTAGCTGCGCCTCGGAAAATCGTGCCGCGGCTGGCATCAACCGTGACGACTTCGCCATTATTCAAGGTATCAGCAGCGTGTTCTGCACCGACGACGGTCGGAATGCCGAGGGTGATGGCAACGATGGCCGATTCACTCGTGAGGCCGGCTTCTTCAGATACGATGGCGCTGGCGCGTTTCATGTATTCTACAAAGTCAGCACGAGCTGCGCGGAGAACCAGGATGCAGCCATCGGTGAAGTTCTTCTTCAAGTCTTCCAGGGATTCGGCAACGCAGACTTTGCCGACAGCCGATTTACGGCCGATACCGGTACCGCGGAGGAGGACGTCACCGACGACCTGAACGCGGATCATATTGGTAGAACCTGCTTTTGCAACGGGAACGCCTGCCGTCAGGACGACGAGGTCACCGGCTTTAATGAGGTCATTGTCGAGGGCTGCAAAGATAGCATTGTCGACAACAGCATCGGAATCAACGGCTTCTTTGCCGTTAATGGCCTGAACACCCCAGTTGAGCTGTAAGCGGCGGACGATAGCTTCGTGCGGAGATACAGCGACAATCGGGCAGTCCGGACGGAATTTAGAAATCATCTGGGCTGTGCCGCCGCGTTCGGTCGAAGCGATGATAGCCGAAGCGTGAAGGTCTTTTGCAATCTTAACGACAGCTTTACCGATGGATTCCGTCGTCGTTGCCGATTCAGAATCGTCATCTTCAAAAGGTCTCGACGTGAAGTTGCTTTCCGTGAAGGTAGCAACGCGTGCCATGGTTTCAACAGCTTCTACCGGATAGAGACCGCCGGCCGTTTCACCACTGAGCATGATAGCATCGGTGCCGTCGATGATAGCATTGGCAACGTCACTCGTTTCAGCACGGGTCGGGCGAGGGTTGTTGCACATCGATTCCAGCATCTGTGTGGCCGTGATGACCGGTTCGCCGGCTTCGTGGCATTTGCGGATGAGGACTTTCTGGAGCATCGGAACTTCTTCAGCCGGAACTTCGACGCCGAGGTCACCGCGGGCTACCATGATGCCGTCGCTCATCTTGATGATTTCATCGATATTGTTAACAGCGGCCTGACATTCAATCTTAGAGATGATTTTCATTTCGCTGTTGTGCTTTTCAAGGAGCTTGCGAATAGTGAGGACGTCTTTGCCGCGCTGAATGAAAGAAGCAGCGATGAGGTCCATGTTCATGCGGCAGCCAAATTCGATATCGGCAGCGTCCGTTTCAGAAACGGCCGGAAGGTTGATAGCGATACCCGGTACGGCAACGCGCTTGCGGTCGCTCATCTTGCCGCTGTTGATGATTTTAGTATGAATATCTTCGCCTTCGACGTTGACGACTTCGAGGTTTACCAAGCCGTCGGACAAGAGAATGTGGTCGCCGGGCTTAACGTCCTGCGGCAACTGTTTATAGTTCATAGAAGCGATGGTTTCATCGCCTACTACGTCACGAGCGGTCAACGTAAAATCATTGCCGGCTTCCATCATGATGGAGCCATTTTTAAATTTGCCCAAACGGATTTCCGGGCCTTTTGTGTCGAGGAGCAGAGCTACGGGGATGCCCAATTTTTCGGAAGCAGCTCGAACCATGTCGATGCGCTGTTTATGTTCTTCATGAGACCCATGGGAGAAATTAAAACGGGCAACGTTCATGCCGGCTTTAATCATCTTTTCAATAATTTCCGGAGTATTAGAACTGGGGCCTAAAGTGCAGACGATCTTGGTTTTTTTTAGCATACAGATTTCTCCTTTTCTACTCACATAGACGTATTGATTTACGTTTTTGTTCCCAGTGGTACGATTTTTGTCCCACCAGTGCAATATACGGCTATTGCTCACTTGCGATTGTACCGTATTCCCCCAAATATTGCAAGATAAAAAGAGGGGAGACTTTATAAATTCCCCCTCTTTTTGTTATCTTTTTGTTAGAATCACCACAAATGAACCCGTTGCTGCGGCGCCACGTACATCCCGTCGCCCGGTTGGACATCATAGGCCTTATAAAAGCCGTCGGTCGCCGCCAAGGCTCCGTTGACACGAGCTTCACCCAAAGGATGGGGATCGTTTTGAATCAAGTATAACAGCATCTGGTCGGTCAGCTTATTGGCAAAAATCGCTGCAAAGGAATGATAGATATCGCGCATGGCAGCGTCATCGCCCTTCGCCAATTCAGTTACGACCGACAATCCGCCGCAGTCGGCGATGGCTTCATTACTGACCAGCTTCCCGTTTTCATGGATGCCCTTGGCAACGGTATAACCGTCATAGTAAGGGCCAAAGGCGGCGGCCAGCTTCCGGAATGCTTCGGCATCCTTTTTCGTCCACCAATTCTTCAATCGCCCTTCACTGTCGTATTTACTGCCATTGGGATCAAAGGCATGAGAGATTTCATGGCCGATGACGACGCCGATGCCGCCGAGGTTAGACCCGCGCGACGCCTTAGCATCATAGAAGGGAGGCTGGAGGATACCGGCCGGAATAGTAATGCTGTTGTTTTCCGGTATGTAGGCCGCATTGACGTCCTGCGGATCAAAAGCATACCACTTGTCTGGATTGAAATTGGTCCCCAACAGGGCGTGAACCTGCTGCCGTTCCAAGACGCCGTTATGCATGATATTGGTCAATAAATCACCGCCGTCCTGAGGGGCAATGACGTCGGGCATGCTTTCGATAATCGGTTTATCGTCCGCTGCCGGACCGCCGACGAAGACGCGCAGGCTGCTTAGTTTTTCAATGGCCTTGGCTCTCGTCTTGGGACTAAGCCAGTCGTTGGCTTCCAGCCGTAGTTTATAGATATCCCGAATTTCCCGAACCATGGACTTTACATCGTCGACGACAGCCGCCGAGGCATGATTCTTCATGTAAATCTGGCCGACTTCATACGACAGCATGGACTGGACCATACGGCTGGCCGTTTCCTTATCGTCCCTGGCTTTAGCGATGCCGAAGCGCTGGAGCATATAGTTTCGCTGGAGGTCGCGCAGTTTGATATAGGAACTGGGGGCAAAACCGTTATACACCTGATAGACGGCATAACTCTTTAAGAGTTCTAAATTATCGTCTGTATAAAGGGCATCAAACTGCTGCAGATAATCGGGATCAGCCAAGAAAAACTGTGTTTCCTTATCAAGGGCAAGGCCGTTTAAAATCACTTGGCCGCCCATATGAGGCATGAGCTTTTTCAGCTCGCCCTGCGATACCACCCGATTCTGAACGGTCACATCATTGCGCTCTTCGCTGGTCAAGAGATGGGGCCCCAGTTTTTGTTCCATGGCAAAGATAGCCTCGCTGTGTGCCGCAGCCTTATCCGGTGTTTCCCCTGCTTCTTCCAAAACATGGGCGACGTACTCCCGATAAGCCTTCCAGGCGCCGGGATGAGGTTCTTTCTCTAATTCATCCCGAGTAAAAGACGGCTCGCTCACGAGAATACGCGGGATATAGCGAAGGCCCGTCGGCAGGCGGTCCACCGTATAGCCGACGAAGACATCGGTACCTGTCTTTTCACTGACATTCTGAAGAGCCTTGGTAAGCTCCGTCAAGTTCGATGCCTGTTCAATCGGTGCCGTCAAGGCCTTCAGCTTCCCCGGAGCCGTTTCATTGCGTTTTTCATTATCGAGGGCACTGACATAGAGGTCGGCGATTTTCTGTTCCGGAGATCCTTTCGGATAGGTTCCCTGTTTTTCTGCTATGGCTTCCAACTCTTTCCTTAAGGCCTTTTTATTTTCTAAGGAGCGTTCCGAAAACCACGACCATGAGGCCTCCGTCGGTTCTATTTTCTTTTCCTGCAAGACCCCGTGGTTGACAGCCTGATAAAAATTATCCTTCTCTGCCGGGGCTTCACTGGCATAAACTGCCCCGAAGCCCATGAGGCTCATCAATATGACGGCTGCCAGCTGTCTCTTTATACTGCCTTTCATAACTCTCCATCCTCTCCCAAAATATTACCCTTCATCGGGCTGATGCTTGGTATATATTTGCCCTTATTTCAGTGCCGGATCGGCAACGCCGTTCGCCGCAAAGGCAGCCGCCCGGTCGCGGCAGGTTCCGCAGACACCGCACGGTTTATCGCCGCCTTCATAGCAGCTCCAGGTCAGTTCGTAGGGCGCCCCCAGACGCAGCCCTTCTTTCACGACGCCGGCCTTATTCAAGGACAGGAGGGGCGCTTCTAAATGGCAGGTCCTTCCCGATCCTTCGTAAATGGCCGTGTTCATAGCCGTTTCAAATTCCGGCGTGCAGTCAGGATAGGCCCGTCCGGCAGCATCGTCGGCATGGGCTCCGTAATAGATCACTTCGGCGCCGACACTGACGGCAATGGCCGCGGCAAAAGACAAGAACAATCCGTTTCTAAACGGGACATACGTATCAACCGTCCCTTCTCCTCCTTTTTCTGCCAGTTGATTGGCGTAGGATTCAGCAGCGATTTCTTTATGGCTGCCCTGTAAGAGCGAGCTGTCACTTAAAGAAAAGGCCTGGGATAAATCGACTTCCCGATGAGCGACACCGTAATGAGCCGCAACCTTACGGGCCGATTCCAATTCTTTGGCGTGCTTCTGTCCATAATAGGACGTCAGGGCCAAGACATCTTCCTTCTTATATTTTTCCAATGCCATGGCCAGACACGTCGTAGAATCGACGCCGCCGCTGAGCAGTACTACACATTTCATAAAATGCCTCCTAATCGATAACCATATTTATCAATCTCTTTCAACCGCCGCCCGAGACGGCCGTCCCTGACGGACGATGCAGACGATGCCTGCCAAAATCATGACCATGCCGATGAGGGTCATAATCGTCAGCGGTTCATCCAGGACCAAGACACCGCTGATGACGCCGACGACGGGCACGCCTAGGATGGCGATTGCCGCCTTGGCCGCTTCTATTTGGGTCAGCAGATAATTCCACATGAAAAAGGCCAGGGCCGAAGCCATGACGCCGTTATAGAGCAGACAGCCCACGGCCAGTGGCGTCCATTGAATGGTTCCGCTCTCCATGACGGCTGCCTGAATCCCCAAAGCCAAGGCGCCGACGAGCATCTGCCACGTCGTGTATTGAATGAGATTACAGTCATTGGCCTTCATGCGCCGATCTTGAATCTTGACGATGATTCCCGCTGCCGCCCAGGCAGCTGCACCGACTAAAGTCAGGACAACGAGCGATAAATCGCCGCCGCTGTCGACATTCATGAGAAGGCACATACCGGCCATACTGACGATGATGCCGATCACCTTGCGCCGCGTCAAGTGTTCGCCCAAGAAGAAATGAGCCATCAGAGCCATCCATACGGGCATACTGTAATTGAGGACCGCTACCAGACCGGCCCCGAGGGTGACCATGCCGATTTGGATAGCCGCCGTATTGACGGCGATCTGCAAAAAGCCCGTAATGGCAATCCACGGCCAATAGCGACGCGGCGGTATCGGCAGTTTCAACCAAAAACAGACCGCCAGCAGGACCAAGGCCCCGATAATGAATCGGTAGCAGGAAAAGGTAACCGGCGGAAAAAAGAGATTGGCTTCTTTCATGACGACCCAGTTGAAGCCCCAAACTAAGTAAATGGCAGCTAACAGCTTAATCACCGCACTCCCTCCCATGACAAGTATATCTCCATTATAACGGTTCGCACCGGATTTGTCGCGGCCGAAAGAGGAATGGCTCCGCCAAAAAGATCTCTATATAAATAAATTTAAATCATTATATGGGCATTAACGTCGCGAGCGCCGTCATATCGTCCCGGCTGTCGATATCAAAAATCTCGGTCGTATCTGTCGGATAATAGACCCAGGCCCGACTTGACTGTATGAGCCGGCGGCCGCCCACATCACCGGAAAGGGCCAGAAGATCATCACGGCAGGACGAGCGGAACAAAGCCGGACTACACCGCTTCCGACCATTATACATGCAGCCGACAGGTGCACCTTCGGCGATAAACTGACGCAAAAACAGAGAAACGGTCTGACTCGTCAAGAGTGGCTGATCAGCCGGAAAGAAGCCCCACACATCACAATCGGAATAGGCTCCCACGCCGACCCGAATAGAAGCGGCCATGCCTTCTTTCGCCTGATCGTTCCAAAGGACCTCGATATGAGCACCTCTACAGGCCTCAGCAATGGCGGCATGACCCGTGACGACGGTGACCGCGCAGGAAATCCCCGACAACGGAAAAAAAGCCTGTGCCCCCTGACACAGGCTGGTAAGTCCGTAGGAATATAAAGGACGGCCGAAGACCGGAGCCGTTAATTTATTACTGCCGAAGCGTCGGCCAAAGCCTGACGCCATAAGGATTAACTGTATCTTCACTGCAGGTTCCTCTCTTCCCTGTCATAGGCCGTAATGATTACCGGCCTCGACAGACGCTGCCTGATTCGCTCGCCGCACTGACAAAGGGCGGCATCATCGGCTTGGTTGAGAATGACCGTCGTCTGAGCCTGAAAAGCCCCGATGCGGGCCAGGCAGCCCTTCTCAATGATGTCAGCCATGAGAGCTTCAGTAATGACCGTATCGGCGGCAAGATTCAATAATTCATGACGAAAACAGACCTCACCGGCAGGCTTTCCCAAGGCCGACAATCCGGCCAGGCAATAGACGGCATCCGTATTTCTTGGAATCACCGGCTCGTGATTCCCCATGACCTTTAAGGGCATCCGCCGCGATCCGTCGCCTTCTACCAACACAAGATCCGCTAATTCACACAGAGACCCGTAAACCTCGTCGCCGGGATAAGAAATTTTCCCGTTCTCCACCAGCGTGCCGACGACGATGATGCCGTCCTGCCGCCACTGCGCCTGCCAGTCCGGCGTCAGGTCACCGGGGACAAAGCCCTGATCGGGCCGCATCATATGCGTCGTCGTGACGACAGCTACCTTTTTCCCCCGGTCCCGTTCTTTCCGAGCCCGGGCAAAAATCGTCGTCGTCTTACCGCCGGCTCCGACATAGGTTTCTACACGGGCCGTCATAACGACTTGGGACGGTGTTTTTCCCGTCCTTCGCGCCGGGCCCGGACGGCAATCAGTTCGGCTGCGATACTGACGGCAATCTCAGCCGGAGTCTCAGCGGAAATAGCTAACCCGATAGGGCTGTAGCAGGCGTCGATATCAGCTTCCGAAAAGCCGTCGGCCAACAGCTTACTTTTGACGAAGGCTATTTTTCGGCGGCTTCCGATGACACCGAGATAATAGGGTTTGACGGCCAGCATCTGCCTCTGGACGTCGTAGTCCCCGTGGTGGCCTCGGGTCATGACGCAGACGTAATCGTCAGCGGTTATCCCAATTTCTTTCGGCAAACGCTGATAATCCACCTGATGGACGGCAACGGCATCGGGAAATAAATCGGAACTCGCAAATTCCGGCCGGTCGTCGGCAACGATGCAGGAAAAATCGATAAGGGAAAGGACCGGCACCAAGGCCTGAGCGACGTGGCCGCCGCCAAAAATGAAGACCCGTCCCGGCGAGGTCAAGACCTCATGATACAAAAGAGTGCCGTCTTCGACTTTCGTCATCCCGGCGGACTGACGGCGGCACCAACCGGCATCGACATCCTGTAAAGACGTCAGATTGCCGCAGCTGATGACCCCTGTTTCTGACACCAAGGCCATGCCCCAGTCATTTCCACGGCCGATATCGAAGGCCAGCCACGAGGCCTGCTTATTTTGAAAGGCCGCTATGATTTCCTTCACCACAGCCAACAAATCAGGCATATCAGGGTTGAGGTACTGGCAGAAAACCGTCAGCTCGCCGCCGCAGGCTGCATCGATATCTTCGACGTCGTTAGGGTGGAGAATCAAGCGGCGAAAATCGGACCGACCGTCAGTCAGACGCTGTTTGCCGCATTCGACAGCCAAGTATTCCGGATAGCCGCCGCCGACAGTGCCGACCGTCGTCCCGTCGTCAAAGACGACCTGATGACTGCCGATGCCGCGCGGCGTCGAGCCTTTTCGGTCGACAACGGTCAAGAGGACCGCCGCCCGTCCGGCCTTCAGCCGTTCATATAATGCTGTATATAACCGTTCCATAGTAATCACCTGTATAGCAGTAAAATATCGTCACCGCCAAGGCCGAGGCAGTCCGGCAGGGTATCGGGCCGATCTGTTTTGGCAAAGCGCCACCAAATGTCGGATGCCGCCTGATTCTGGCTGCGGTAACGGAATTTAACGATCCATTCAAAAGGTTGTTCAATCTCTTCCGTAATGACGACGGGCAGAGAATTCATGGGCTCACGGCCATGAAAAGCGTGGGCTCGGATGCCGATGGCGCAGAGGTCGTCACCGACAGGCCGTCCTCCCGTATGAAGGGTAACTTGCCAGTCAGGGACGAAAACCGATTCCGACCCGGCTTTTCGAGCGGAAACGATATTCTTGCAGCCCGTCAAAACAGCTGCCGCCTTGGACTGAGGATCGGCGAAGAGTTTCTTTGTCGGCCCGACAGCCGAAACCCGTCCGCCGTCGAGGACGGCAATGGACTGACAGAGCTGGTAGGCTTCATCACGGCTGTGAGTCACTAAGATGACATCCTTAGGAAATTCTTCCAAGAGAGACTTCAGTTCCGTAATGACCTTTTCCTTCAAATAGCTGTCCAAGGCACTGAAGGGTTCGTCCAATAGGAGAATATCCGGTTCGTTTACCAGAATTCGTGCCAAGGCCACGCGCTGCTGCTGACCGCCGGACAGTTCTGCCGGCTTCTGCCCTTCAAGGCCTGTAAGGCGCATGCGCTCCATCATGGCCCGGACCTGTTCTTTGGCCGCTTCTTTCCCGGCAGCACGAACGCCGCAGCGAATATTCTCTTCGACGGTCATATTGGGGAACAAGGCGTAGTGCTGAAAAAGATAGCCTACCCGCCGGCGGGCTACGGGGACGTCGATGCCCTGTTTGCGGTCAAACAAGGTTCGTTCACCGACGACGATGCGCCCGTCATCGGGCCGTTCAATCCCGGCTACACACTGCAGGGTCTTGCTCTTCCCGCAGCCCGAAGCGCCGAGGATGCCCAAGACGCCGCCTGTATGATGAAGCTCCACGTCGAGAGTAAAGGAGCCCCAGTCTTTATAGACAGAAATGTCAATCATGCCGGGCGCCTCCTTTCACGGCTCCGCTTTTCAAAGAGGTTGACCGTCATCAAGACGACGGCACTAATGGCGATGTTGACCAAGACCCAAATGAAGGCACTGTACTCGTCATTGGTCCGCCATAATTGATACACCGTCGTCGAAATGGTCGCCGTATGCTTAGGAATGTAGCCGATGAGCATGCTCGTCGCCCCGTATTCGCCGAGGGCCCGGGCAAAGGCCAAGACCGTGCCGGCTATGATGCCCTGCTTGCAGTAAGGCATGCGGATGTGCCAGAAGATGAACGTATCCGACAGGCCTAAAGTCTTCCCGCTCCAGGCCAAGGTTTCATCAAAGCCTTCAAATGCCCCCCGGGCCGTACGGTACATGAGAGGAAAGGCGACGACGGCCGATGCCAGGACACCGCCGTACCAGGTCATGACGAAGTGGATGCCGGCATCATTGAGGAAGATGCCGACGGGGTGCTGCAGCCCGAAGAGCAGGAGCAGCAGCCAGCCGCAGACCGTCGGCGGCAGTACCAGGGGCAGGGTCAGGACGACGTCGAGAATCCCTTTTAAGACCCGCGGCAGCCGTGCCACGTAATACGCCAGGGCGATGCCGCTGAAAAAGACGATGACGCAGGCAATGGCCGCAATGCGCAGACTGTTCCAAAGGGGATACCAATCCATACCGGGCCGCCCTTAGCCGACAGGACTGAATCCGACGCTCCGGAAAATCTTCATGGCTGCGTCGCCTTTGAGGTAGTTCAAGAAGTCCTGAGCTTCCTGCTGATGCTTGCTGTTCTTCATGACCGCTGCCGGATAAATGACCTGGCCGCACATGTCCTTCGTCGCTTCGTCAAGGGGTTTCAACTTAGCACTAAAGGCATCCGTTGCATAGATGACACCGGCGTCGGCGCTGCCTTCACTGACCTGGGTCGTGACTTCTTTTACGTTGGAACCGTAAGTGATGTGACCGGCCTCGGCAATGGCCTGTTCATCGAGGTTATAGAACTTCAAGATCTTCTGCGTGTACTGACCGACGGGCACGTCGCTGTTGCCCATGACCAGACGGATGGAGCCGTCTCTCAATTTTTCAGCCATGTCGTTGAAGTTCTTTATGCCCTTAGGATTTCCCTCCGGCGTCACTAAGACGACCTTATTTTCCAAGAGGTCGACGCGGCTGTCGCTTTTGACGAAATCCAGTTTATCGGGATTATCCTTGCCGTCTTTGGCGGCATCGAGCTGGTTCATCTGCTTCTGCGCCGCTGAAATGAACAAGTCGCAGTCCGCGCCGTTTTGAATCTGCTTCTTCAACGTTCCCGATGAATCAAAGTTGAAAGAAATTTCGACATTCGGATGTTCTTTCTGATACTGTTCGGCGATCTTGGTCATCGTTTCGGTCATGCTGGCCGCAGCAAATACCGTCAAGTGGACTTTTTCACCATTTCCGGCAGCCTGATCGTCTTGTTTGTCCGAACCGCAGCCGGCCAAGGCAAAGGCCATGATTCCCGCCAGAATCGCTGCTGCTGCTTTTTTCCACGTCATGCGCATGCATCTCCTTCATTAAACTTCAATTTATTTAGGTTTACTTGCGGGCACAGTCATAAACACCGCCGCGAAGTAAATCGAAACCATGAGGAACCGTTTCCAAAAAGACGTCCATACATTCCTGACAGGCCTTGGGACTGCCCGGCAGATTGATGATCAATGTCTTTTTACGGATGACGCTGACTGCTCGGGACAGCATGGCCCGCGGCGTGATTGCCATCGACGCCGCCCGAATCGCTTCGGCAATTCCCGGCGCCTGACGGTCCGCAACGGCAAGCGTCGCTTCCGGCGTCACATCCCGCTGGCCGAAACCGGTACCGCCAGTCGTCAAAATGAGATCGACTTGGCGCTGGTCAGCCAGGCGGCGCAGGTTTTGTTCCAAGGCTTCCCGTCCGTCCGGCAAGAGAATCTCTTCGACTACTTCATAGCCTTCCTGCTTCAGGCGCTTGACGATGACCGGGCCGCTTTCGTCCTGACGAAGGCCTTGAGAGCCCTTGTCCGACAGGGTAATGACGGCTGCCTGATACGGCCGTTTTCCGTCTCGCGGAACTTCTGTCATCTCGTCACCAATGCGGATGACGCCGCCTTCAAGGACCTTGGCAAAGACGCCTTCTCGAGGCATGATGCAGTCGCCGACGGCTTCGTATACCGCACAGTGGCTGTGACAGGCCTTGCCGATCTGCGTGATTTCCAACAGGACATCGCCGCAGCGCAGCAAGGTGCCTACGGGCATGGCCGAAAAGATAAAGCCGTCGACGACGAGGTTTTCTCCAAAGGCCCCGAATTCTACATTGCCGCCGCGGCGGCGAAAATCTTCTATGCTTTCAAGTCCTAACAGACTGACTTGGCGATGCCAGTGACCGGCATGGGCATCGCCTTCGATGCCCCAATCGACCTTAAACAGCCCTTCGGGCACGACTCTTTTGGCAATGCCTCGGACGTCACTGATACAAACGGCTTCTATTTTTCCCATTTTTTATCCTCCGATCTGATTCATCGTCTTATGCTCGCTGATTTCGGTCTGCTCGCCGAAACAATGCTTGGCCGGCTTCTCGTAAACGGCCTGCGCCAGGGCTTCGACCAAAGACGACTCCGTCTCAGCCTTCGATTGACCGCTGCGAATGATTCTCCTCAAGTCGACGCCTTCATCGTAACAGAGGCAGGGTTTCAAAAAGCCCGTACTGGTCAGGCGCAGGCGATTACAGGAAGCACAAAAAGCGTGGGTGTTGGCGGCAATAAAGCCAATTCGCCCGCAGAGCTCCCGACTCTTATAATAGTCGGCCGGTCCGTTGCCATGCACTTCATCGGTCGGCGTCAGATCTGGATATACACCGCCCAAGATTTTCAGGCAGTCTTCCCGAGTAAGGCCGGAAAGAGTCGTTCCAAAGCCGATGGGCATCAACTCGATGAAGCGGACGTCAATGGGCCGGCGCCGTGCCAAGCCCGCCAATTTTACGATCTGATTCTTCGTTTCCGCCAATAAGACGGCGTTTACTTTAACGTTTACCCCGAAGTCGGCAGCAGCATCCAGGGCCGAAAGGACGACCGACAGGTCTCCTCCGCCGGTCAGCCGGGCATACTGGTCGCCATCGAGAGTATCTACACTAATGTTGATACCGTCAATTCCAAGAGCGGTTAAGGCCGGCAAAGCCTCTTTCAGCAGCAGGCCGTTGGTCGTCATCGTCACCGAGCGGACGCCGGAAAGAGATTTCAAGGCTTTCATAAAATCGACGGCCCCCTTGCGGACCAGGGGTTCACCGCCGGTAATCTTAAATCGATTGATTCCGAGGGCGACGGCCGCCCGGCAAACAGCCATCATTTCTTCATAGCGAAGAACTGCATCATGGCCGACGCTTGCGACGTCGTCGGGCATGCAGTAGCGGCAGCGAAGGTTGCAGCGGTCGGTCAAAGACAGGCGGAGATAGTCAATGGTCCGCCCCCATCTATCCCTCATGGTCAAGGCCTCCGTCATATTGGAAATGGCCGCTTTTCCCGCCGATTTTTTCGACGACGTGAATGTCTTTGAGGCACATTCTTTTATCAATGGCCTTGCACATGTCGTAAACTGTGAGCAGGGCTGTCGATACGCCGGTCAGCGCCTCCATTTCGACGCCGGTCTTGCCGTCGCACTTGACGGTGCAGCGCCCTTCGATTTCACAGACATCGTCGTGAAAGATAAATTCAATACCGCATTTGGTAAGGTTTAAAATATGACATAAGGGGATGAGATCACTGGTCCTTTTGGCACCCATGATGCCGGCGACTCGGGCAACGCCGAGGACGTCGCCCTTTTTCACGGCCCCTTGTTTCACAGCATCGTAACATTCACGACTCATGGCAATGCGCCCGCAGGCAACGGCCATCCGTGCCGTTACGGCCTTGCCGCTGACGTCGACCATGACGGCATTGCCGTTGCTGTCAATATGTGTAAACGGGTTCACAAGAACACCTACTTTCCAAAACCACAGTTCGGGAAGGTACAGACCGGACAGTTGAGACACAGTCCGCCTTCACCGAGACGGGATAAATCGGCAGCCGTTACGGGAACATCGGCCATGAGTGACGGCAGGACCAGGTCAAAGATCGTCCGCTTAGCATACATGACGCAGCCCGGAAGGCCGACGATGGGACGGTTATCGGCCGTATAGGCCAATAAAAACATAGCTCCCGGCAGTACCGGAGCCCCGTAGGACACGATGCGGGCATCGGTATTTTTGATAGCCAGCGGCGTCTGGTCGTCAGGGTCGACACTCATGCCGCCCGTACAGAAAACCATATCCATGCCGGCGTCGAGCATCTCCTGAATCGCTGCCGTAATGGCCGCCGGATCATCAGCCAAGACCTTGTGCATGGCCATTTCCGCATCAAATTCAGCCAGTTTACTTTCAATGACCGGCGTAAAGGTGTCCTCAATGCGGCCGTGAAAGACTTCATTTCCCGTCGTGACAACGCCGGCCCGCTTCTTCTGAAAAGGATGGACATCGAGCAGCGGTTCCGTACCGGCAGCCGCCTTGGCTTGTTCCATCTTTTCTTTTTTTATGACCAAGGGAATGACACGGGTTCCGGCCAGTTTGTCACCTTTGCGAACGGCAAACCCGCCATGACGGGTGGCAATCATCATTTCACCCAGGGAATTGACGGCCTGCAGCTCCTTACGGCGAACGGTCATCATACCGTCACAGTCGGCGATGAGCTCGATTTTCCCTTCCTTAGGCTCGCTGCCGTGCATGTTGGCCCCCATGCAAATATCCCGTAGAATGGCGGCACCTTCATTTTCATGATAAACGGTATCGTCGTTTTCCCAGATATAGACGTGGTCTTTGCCGACTGACAGCAAGACGGGAATATCTTCTTCCTTAATGATATGGCCCTTGCGAAACACCGGCGCCTTGGTAACGCCGCGGATAATCTGCGTAATATCGTGACAGAGAATATGACCGACAGCGTCTTCTGTTTTCATCATTTTCATAACGATCTAGCCTCTCATCTCTTTTAATTTTTGCAGCTCTTGTTCATTGAACAGCACTTCGAACTGCTCTGCCGCTGCAGCGCGGACAGCCCGGTCCATCTGCTCATAGCGGATCAGGATTTCTTCGGCCTGACAGGTCAGGACCGATCGGCCGCCGTCCCTGCCGCCAACATAGCGGCGGATGAGCGGAAAGCCCCAGATGGCCTCGGCGTCGCGCATGATGGTCCAGGCCTTCGAGTAGGACATGTTCATATCCCGGGCAGCCCCCTGCAGCGAGCCATGGCGGCGGACGCCGTCCAAGAGCTCGGCCACGCCGGGGCCAAAGGCCCGCTTGTCGCCCAACAGACACATCATGACTTTATAGTGAAGTTTTTGCCCTTCCATGAGCGCCCCCTCACACCGTTATTCGCAGACGCAAATAACGGACAGAAAAAATAAATTCCGCAGCTTATGGGCTGCCAGTTTCGACTAAGCTCATTATACATTAAAATCTGTTAGCTTGCCATACTTTTTTTGTGGAAACTTATTGTTAACTTCCTAACCTTATCACATAAAATCATGGTATAATATAATTATATTATAATAAAGGACGTGATAGAGAATGATAAAACACTCGCATCGATTCTCCTTGGGCCTGATTATCCTGGCCGGAGGCGAAAGTTCTCGCATGGGCCACGATAAGGCAACCCTTCCTTGGAACGGTACGGACCGCTTGACCGATTTACTGCTGCGCAGTCAGCGAGCTCCGTTTGCAGAACGAGTCGTTTCCATCAACCGGGATTATACCCCCAAGAACCTGCCGGCCAAACTCGCCCGTACGGTCCGCACCGTTGCCGACAACGTCCAGCACTGCGGCCCCCTTGGCGGATTGGAAGCTGCTATGAAAGACGGCCAATGCGACTACTACCTGGTGCTGTCTGTCGATCTTCCGTTCTATGATTTTTCGCCGATTTCAGACATCCTCAGACCCGTTCGCCGCAACCCGGACCTCATGGCCGTCATTCCTCAGACGAAAGACGGCCGCGACCAGCCATTAGCTGCCCTCTACAGCAAAGAACTGGTTCCGGAAATTACTAAGCAGCTCCAGACCGGCAACTACTGTCTGAAAGAATTTCTTCAGAGGGTCCCGACGGCAGTCCTGAAATCCTGTCGCCCGGCCCTGTACCTCAACCTCAATACCTTTGCCGACTACGAAGCAGCCAAAGGACGGGCCGCCAACAGCCGACGCCAAGTTCCGGTCGTAACCTTGACGGCACCGGAGTCAGGAGACGGCAAGACGACTGCCGCCGAAACGGCCATTGCCGAACTGACGCGCCGCGGCTACCACGTCGCCTACATTAAAAGCACGCACCACACGGACTGTAAACCCAAGGCCGGCTCCGATACGGACCGGGCCAGAAGCGCCGGCGCCGTAGCCGCCTGTCTCTGCAGTCCTGATATGATCGGACCGGAAACGCAAAAAGAAGATGTTATCCTTGATTTGGCACAGCAGCAGCTCGCCGATTTAGTTCTCGTCGAAAGTCACAATCACGGACCATTTCCACAAATCGATATCCTGCAGACCGATTCCGCGAATATCGTCAATCATATCTTATTCCTGACGGGATACCGTTCGTCGGAAATATAAGCCCTTAGTGATTATTTAATTGCATCTCGCAGACAGAAGTTCTACTATGAGACCATAGCCGTATATCCTGCCCGTGATGTACAAAAAATCAGTCGAGCTCAAAAGCGAGGTGTTACTATGAACTCCTATAAACACATCGACACAGTCTGTCCTTACTGCGGAACAGGCTGTGTCATTACTTGTACCGTAGATTCGGAAAAGAACCGCGTCATCGAAGCAAAAGGTTCTCCCCGTGGAGTCAATAATGAAGGCCGTCTTTGCTTAAAAGGCCTTTACGGCTGGGATTATCTGAACGATCCCCAAATCCTTACCAAGCGCATCCGCCACCCCATGATCCGCAAGGGCGGCAAGGGGAGTTCCTTGGTCGAAGTCTCTTGGCAGGAAGCCATCGAATACACGGCGTCCCGCCTCAAGGCCATTATCAAAGAATACGGTCCCGACGCCGTCATGGGTGCCGGCTCGGCCCGCGGCCCCGGCAATGAAGCCGCTTATATTACCCAGAAATTCATGCGTGCCGTCATCGGCACCAACAACGTTGACCACTGCGCCCGCATCTGCCACGGTGCCTCCGTGGCCGGCCTGAGCCAGTCTGTCGGCGAAGGCGCCATGTCGGTCAGCATTCCTGAAATCGAAGATGCTGAAGTCATTTTCAACATCGGCTATAACGCACCTGTCTCTCATCCCCTCGTAGCCCGCCGCATCGTCAAGGCCAAAAAGAAGGGCTGTAAAATCATCTGCGTCGACCCCCGCCTGACTGAAATGGGGCGGCTGGCAGACATCTACCTGCCCTTAAAGGGCGGTACCAACATGCTGCTGCTCAACGCCATGGCCCACGTCATGGTAACGGAAGATTTGGTCGACCACGAATTCATCGATAAGCATACAACGGGATTTGAAGCCTATGCCGAAGAAATTGCCCAAGACAAGTATGCCCCGAAAGCCGTCGCCGCTGCGACCCGTTTGGATCCCGACACCATTCGGGAAGCAGCCCGTCTCTTTGCTTCATCGAAACATACCGTAACCCTGTGGGGCATGGGCATCACCCAGTTTTCACAAGGCGTCGAATGCGTCATCGCCTGCTCCAACCTCAGCCTCATGACCGGCAACTACGGCCATTATGCCACCGGCGTCGGTCCGGTCCGCGGCCAGAACAACGTCCAAGGGACCTGTGACATGGGTCTCCTGCCCAATCAGTATCCGGGCTATCAGCCCGTAACCGACGAAGCAGTCCGCCGCAAATTCGAAAAAGCCTGGGGCTGTTTACTGCCGGACAAGGTCGGCCTGCCCCTTACACGGGTCCCGGCCAGAGTCCTCCGCGAAAAAGATCCGAAGAAGCAGATTCACGCCTACTACATCATCGGCGAAGACCCAGCCCAGTCCGATCCGGACCTGCCGGAAATCAGACGGACCTTAAATGCCATCGACTTCGTCGCCGTTCAAGACATCTTCTTTAACAAGACCTGTGAACACGCTGACGTCGTCTTCCCGGCTACGGCCTGGGGCGAACACGATGCCGTCTACTCTTCATGCGACCGCCGCTTCCAGCGCGTCCGCAAACTGATTGAACCGACCCCGGACTGCAAACCCGACTGGGAAATCCTCTGCCTCTTGGCCTCGGCTATGGGCTATCCCATGCACTACGACAACACCGAAGAAATTTGGGATGAAATGCGCTCCCTCTGTCCCAAATTTGCCGGCGCAACCTACGAAAAACTGGATGCCAATCACGGTATTCAATGGCCCTGCACCGACGAAGATCCCGCCGATAAGGGTACGCAGTTTCTCCATAAGGGTGCCAAATTTGCCACCGATGACGGCAAGGGCCGTTTTTACTACTTCCCGTGGATGCCCGTCAAAGAGCTGGAAAGCCCCGATTATCCCCTGTCCCTGTCGACAGTACGAGAAGTCGGCCACTATTCTGTCCGCACCATGACCGGCAACTGCCGCCTCCTCGTCGACTTGGCCGACGAACCGGGCTTCATCCAAATGAATCCCGACGACTGCAAGAGCCTCGATATTGCCGACGGCGACTTAGTCCGCGTCATCTCTAAACGGGGCCAGACCATTACTCGCTGCCAGGTTTCTGACCGGGTCTCCCAAGGTGCTACATACATGACCTACCAGTGGTGGATCGGTGCCTGCAATGAATTGACCATCTCGGCCTTAGACCCCAAGAGCAGCACGCCGGAATATAAATACTGTGCCTGCCGCGTCGAAAAAATCGATGACCAAAAGCAGGCCGAAATGGATGTAAAAACCCAGTACGCTGCGATTCGCAGCCGCATGGGAATTGGAAATGAAGGGGGCTTCAGCCATGTTTAATCACATTAAGACCGATCCGGAACTCTGCATCGGCTGTAAGACCTGCATGGCAGCCTGCGTCGCCAGCCATACGGGCAAGGCCTTGTTCGCCCTGAAGCCGAACAGCTTTGACTTTACACCTCGTGTTCACGTCGTTTATACGTCAAAAATCACCAAGGCTGTCCAGTGCCAGCAGTGTCCGAAACCGCGCTGTCTTGACGCCTGCCCCTTCCACTGCATCTCTCTCGGGGAAGATTCCGTCGTCATCGATGAAGACGCCTGCCGGGGCTGCGGCAAGTGTTCCAAGGCCTGCCCCTTTGACGCCATCACTATGACCCGCATTTACCACGGCAATACAAAGGGCCGCCCTTTCCGTATCATCGCCTATAAATGCGACCTCTGCTGCCATACCGAAACGGGGGCGCCGGCCTGCATTCCCGCCTGTCCGACAGAAGCCTTAAGCCTCTTCAAGCCTAAAGCAAATCCGTCCCGACAAGCAAAAAAAGCTGACGCCATGCCTTCAGTAGACACCATCGCCAGCCATCATTAAAAAGGATATCAATACATATGGAAATCGTAACGATTACCGAAGCAAGGCGCCGTCTCCGCGGCGCCTTGTCTTCCTATCAGCCTGAAACAGAACAGATTTCACCGGAAGATGCCGTCGGCCGCATTACGGCCAAAGACATTACGGCGGCCCATCCCTATCCGCCCTACCGCAAATCGCCTTTCGACGGTTATGCCATCTGCAGCCATAATCAAAAGACCTATGACGTCGTCGCCACCATCGGTGCCGGCATCGTCTATGACGGCCCAGTCAGGCCGGGTCAGGCTGTCCGACTGATGACGGGCTGCGCCGTCCCTGACGACTGCGACACCGTCATTCCCCAAGAGTACACCGTCAAAAAGGATGACCGGATTGAGCTGACAGAAAACATCGACCGCGGAAGCAATATCATTCCCATCGGTGAAGAGTGCCAAAAGGGCGCCGTCATCATCCCCAAGGGAACGAAGCTCACGGCCGGTGCCGTTTCAGCAGCCGTCGGCATGGGCAACACGGTATTTTCAGTCTTCACCAAGACAAAGGTTTTATTCCTGACGTCCGGCCGGGAGCTGGTTTTACCCGGAGAGGCACGGCACAAGGGCCAAATCTATAATTCCAACGCCTTCCTGTTCCGTCCCATCTTGGAGCAACATCAGGCTGAGGTCACCTTTTATCACGTTTCCGACGGACCGGAACGACTCGACGCCGAAACGGAAAAAATTCGAACCTTGAGCCGTAACGCCGATCTCATCGTCAGCACCGGAGGCGTATCCGTCGGCCTCTACGACACGATGCCCCAAATCTACGGCAGTCTCGGTGCCGTCCAACTCTACAACCGCATCACCATGCGCCCCGGCTCTGCCTCTTACGGCGGCGTCATCAAGGGGGCGTCGGGAAAGGCAACGATAGTTCTCGGCCTGTCCGGCAATCCGTCAGCAGCCTTCAATGCCTTTCAGCTGTTGACCGTCCCTATCCTGCGTCAATTAAACGGGGAAGAAGACTGGTCTTTTTCCATCGTCACCTGTCGGCTGAGCCATGCTATTCATAAAGAAAATCCCGTCGACCGCTTCGTCCAGGGCCGCATCTCCTTTGAAGGCGGTCAGCCGTTCTTTACGCCGAACACAACCCTCACGTCGAGTGCCCTCTTGGGTCTTTCTCAGGTCAATGCCCTGGGCTGCATCAAAAAAGGAACGCCTCCCTTATCAGAAGGCGCTCCTATCGAAGCTATATTGCTGCCGTGACGATTACCACGAAAGCCGTTCGCCATGGGCAAAGACCTTAAAAGAATCGGGTCTCAGGCCACAGACGACGGTGATGCCGTATTTCTCTGCCAAGGCAATGCCCAGGCTAGTCGGCAAGGCACGCGATGCCAAAAAGCGCACGCCCAGACCGTGGACCTTTTCAATGACCGATTGCGGCACGCGGCCGCTGAAAACCAGGACGGCCTGACTGACATCGATATGCCCCAGTTCTACAAAACCGCGCAGTCTGTCGAGGACGTTGTGGCGGCCGATATCTTCGGTGTAAACGAGGACTTTATCGCCGACTACCAGAGCCCCTTCATGGACACCGTGAGAGGCGTGATGGGCCGTCGACAAACTGTCCAAAAGGCCGCCATAGGAACAGAGCTTCTCAGCCGATATCGGTTCAAAGGGCTCCTCTTTAAGAGACGGCCGACTTCCCTCTTGGGTCGTAACAAAGGCCGAGCCGTCTTGCAGGTGAATATCGGACAGAACCCGGCCGTCGGCCACCTTCCCTTCAGCCAGACAGTAGCCTGCTGCTAAAATATCGACGTCTTCCGGCGATGATATGAGCGTACTGATACGCTCTCCATCAAGATAAAGCGGAGTCATGACCTCGACGGCGATGGACTGTTGTTTCTGAACGGCCCCTTGATGATAATCGACATAAGATAATTCTCGGCACGAAGCAAAATGCAGTGCGTCTTTCTCTGTTTCCATATAAAGCCCCTCGATTCTTAGTTAAAATAAATCATCCCGGCCCAGCCAAAGGAGGGCCGTCAGCACAGCGCCGCCAAGGCTGCGTGCCTTGTCCGAAATGGTAAAGCAGTTGCTGTACTCACTCTCCCGCGGATCGATATCGGCAATCTTAAACCCCTTAGGCGCATAATAGCCGTCGCGAATGAGCCCGCGGACGATACCCGTCAGGGATGCCAAAACCGGCAGCCCCATCTCTGCCCTTGCCTTCGTATCAGCAGGCAGGAGATTCTTCGTCAGGACAGCCATAGGCTGTCCTTTTTTTACGCTGTCGCCAATGCCGACCAAGCCGTAGACATAGCCTGACGATTCACTGTGGATGACCCGTTCCTTGCCATAGCCGGCAATGATTCCCGGTATGCCCGTATTGGGCATAGCCGCCCCCTCGCGGATGATGCGTCCCAATTGATGGCCCCGCTGCGTTTCAATGACGGCGTCTACGTCGCGGCCTGCCGTAAATCCCGGCCCTAAGGCCACGGTGTGGCCGGCCATAGCGCGGTTCGTCCCCAAGTTCTTCTTGGCCAGGATGGCGTCGACGACGGCCCACGGGCGGAGAACCTGAATCGCCTGTCCCCCGGGATCGACGAGGAGGGGAATCTCCTGACAAGCCCAAACATCGGGCAGGTCATCAATGGAGTCACACCGCCGGCAAGTCAGGTGCTCTACGACAGCCTTTCCGTCATAGACGGCTTCACAAAGCGAAACCTGGCGGCGAATGGCAGACGGACGGGCCGTTTCCAAGATAAGAACCTGAAACCCTGCCTGGTATAAAGATTGGACGACGCCGGTCGCAAGATCACCGCCGCCGCGAACAATAATCAATCTATCCTTCATAATAATCCTTCCTATAAAATCCCCCTCAGCCTGCCGGGCAGGTGAGGGGTTTTATGATGTCTTCTTATTGTATTATACTGCATTTTAAGCCTATCGTCAGGGCCTTTTAAAGGCCTTATTTTTTTCGGCTGTACGGTGTCCCTTTCAAGGGAATTTCCGTTTGGAACTCGCCGTTCCACTTGTAGTATGCACCGGCAACAGCCGGTGCCGTCGGAATCGACGTGATTTCACCGACACCGATGGCACCGTAAGCGACATCGACGCCTTCTTTTTCAATGGCAATGGCTTCGACGTCAGGAGCCTTATCGGCCCGCATCAGGCCTAAGGTCCCGTATTTGGCTGTCGGTTTGCAGTTATCGAGGGGGTACTGCTCGCTTAAGGCATAGCCGCAGCCCATGATCGTCCCGCCTTCGATCTGTCCTTCTAAGCTCTTGCGGTTGACGACGCGGCCGACGTCGTGGGCGGAGACCATCTTCCGAATCGTCCCGTCTTCGTTCAGGATGCAGACATGAGTCGCATAGCCATAGGCGACGTGCGATACGGGATTGGCCACGTCGGCGCCCATCTTATCGGTCTTGCCGAGATATTCCCCGATGTATTCCCGACCGCTCAGACTATCCAAATCACTGCCGGTAAAGCGAACGGCTGCCGTCGCCGGCGATTCCTGCTCAACGGTGACGCCTTCCAGATAATCACTGGGGCGACTCGTTTCTTCATAAACCAATCCGTTGGCACGGAATAAATCCTGCCGCAGCTGCTTAGCAGCCCGCCGCGCCGCTTCCCCGGTCAGTGTCGTCTGCCGGGACCCGGACGTCGTACCGGCATCGGGAGACGTCGCCGTATTGGGCATATGCCACTTAATGGCCTCAATAGGAAGGCCGGCAGCTTGGGAAACAATCTGCACCAAGACCGTTCCGACGCCCTGGCCGATACAGGATGCCGACGAGTAAACGTGAACCCGTCCGTCGCTGACAGCTAAACGGCAGCGGCCATAGTCAGGCAGACCGACGCCGACGCCGGAGTTCTTCAGCGCACAGCCGATGCCCACATAGGGGCCGCTGTGATAGTACGCATCTTTGACGGCTTCCAGCGTCTCTACCAGCCCCGTCGACGGGTCGGCAATCTGACCGTTAGGCAGGACGTCACCCGGGCGGATGGCATTGCGATATCGGATTTCCCAGGGGTCGATACCGGCCATTTCAGCCAGTTTATTTAAGTTTAATTCCGTTGCAAAAATAGTTTGGGTTACGCCGAACCCGCGAAAAGCGCCGGCCGGCGGATTATTAGTGTAAACGGCTGTTCCTTCGATGTCGATGGTCTGGTAATTATAAGGACCGGCAGCATGCGTACAGGCCCTTTGCAGAACAGGTCCTCCGAGGGAGGCATAGGCACCGTTGTCGGTGACAGCAACGAGTTTCATAGCCGTCAGTTTCCCAGTTTCATCACAGGCCGTCGTTAAATCCATGCTGAACTGATGGCGTTTCGGATGAATGAGAATGCTTTCTTGCCGCGTCAGCTTCACTTTACAGATGCGTTTACAGACGTAGGCCACGAGGGCTGCCAAATGCTGGACCGTCACGTCTTCTTTGCCGCCGAAGCCGCCGCCGACGAAGCAGTTTTCAACGACGACCTTTTCTTCCGGCAGGCCCAACATGAGGGCCGTTTCGCGACGCGTATCATAAATACCCTGGTCGGACGAATAGATGAATACGCCGTCATCAAAGGGCATGGCGACGGCACATTCCGGTTCCAAGAAGGCATGCTCCGTCCACGGCGTTTCGAAATGATGGGTTACCTTATATTTCGACGCGGCAATGACGGCATCGGCGTCGCCGCGAACCAGGTGTTCGTGAGCTAAGACATTGGTCCCAGCCGACGGATGGACCAGCGGAGCACCTTCGGCCAGGGCTTCGTCAGCACAGGTCAGGGGCGGCAGCTCTTCATACTCAATTTCAACCAGCTTCTTGGCCTGTTCCAGTATCTCCGGCGTTTCGGCGGCTACCATGGCGATGGCATCGCCTAAATAATGAGTAACCGTGCCGACGGGAATCAGCGTATCCCAGTCGACCTTCAAATGACCGACCTTGACCGACCCGGGAATATCGTCGGCTGTCAGCACACAGACGACGCCGGGCAGGGCCTTGGCCTTTTCGGTGTGAACGGCCTTTACAACGGCCCGGGGATAGGTACTGCGAATAGCGCTGCCATAGCACATGCCCGGTAAATCGACGTCATCTAAATCGTCGGTATACTTACCAGTCCCCAAGACCTTCGTTTTAACATTGACTCTTTGACAGTGCTCGCCGACGCCGCGATAGCCCCCGACGACGGGAATCGGCTTATCGTCCCGCAGGAGTTCTGCCGCTAAGGCAATGGCATCGATGATTTTTTTATAGCCCGTGCAGCGGCAAATATTGTTGCGGATAGCCGCCGTGATCTCCAGTCTCGTCGGTGCCGGATTGGCATCGATGAGGGCCTTGCCGCACATGACCATGCCGGGAATACAGAAGCCGCACTGGACGGCACCGGCTTCACCAAAAGCATAGACGAAGACGTCCTTTTCCCGCTGTGACAAGCCTTCCACCGTCAAAATTTTCTTTCCTTCGAAGCGGCCGGCTTTCTGCACACAAGCCTTGGTCGCCTTACCGTCAATGACGACCGTACAAGTTCCGCAGGCGCCTTCACTGCAGCCGTTCTTGACGGATTTCAGCCGCAGGTCGCGCCGTAGAATATCGATTAATTTACGTTCCGGATCGACGGCCACTTCCCGGCCATTGATCCATAAGCTGCATGTCCTATCCATAACAGTTCCTCTTTCCGCCCGTTTCGGGCTGTCTGTCTGTCATGGCTGCCATTTCACCTGAGTGAGGCCTCAGACGAGGGAAAATACCAGACAGGAAATGATACTCATGAACATTCAAGGGATATGAATTTATCCACTGACAATGTCCTCATAAGAAGCGGTCCGCTTCCGGCGCAGCAGTCGGCCATAGTCTTTCTGTCCTAAAAAGACGTTGTCTTTAGCAATTATCTGACCTCTCAGCATAACGGCCGCAATCGTGCAGTCCGTCGTCATCCCTTCATAAGGCGAGTAGCCGCAGGTCGTATGCAAGTTCTCTTTATGAATCGTCCGCTTCCGGGACGGATCGATGATGACGATGTCGGCGTCACTTCCCGGCAGGAGGCTGCCCTTTTGCGGATAGAGGCCGAATATCTTAGCCGCGTTGGTACTGGTCACGCGCACGAACTGGCTCAGCGACAAACGTCCCTTTACGACGCCTTCACTAAATAACAGCGGCATCCGTTCTTCTACGCCGGATACGCCGCCGGGACAACCGCGAAAATCAGCTGCATGGGCCTGTTTTTCTTCTATCGTAAAAGGGCAGTGGTCCGTCGCAACGACTTGAATCGTCCCATCCCGCAGAGCCTGCCATAAAGCGTCATTATCTGCTTTTTGCCGCAGCGGCGGAGCCATCATGTATTTAATACCTTCCATCGGTCCGCCATTGATAAACTTATCTTCTGTAAGCATCAAGTACTGCGGACACGTTTCAGCGTATAGATTCCGCTGTCCCTCTTGTCGGGCCAGGCGAATGCAGTCCACACTTTCATGGGCCGACGTGTGAACGATGTAAACGGGAGCATCCCCACAGGCGCGGGCCGCCGCTAAGACCTGACTGACAGCCGATGCCTCAGCCGCGTTGGGGCGAGTTCTGGCTTGCCCGATAGGTTCCAATTCAGCCTTTGTCAGAGATCGACGCAGACTGTTGGTAATACCGTCGCTTTCGGCATGTACCGTAAGCAGTCCGCCATGGGCTTTCATCACCGGCAAAATTCTCATTAAATCCGCGTCTCCCATGGGATAGCCGTACGTCGTATAAGCCTTAAAACTCGGAAAACCGTCCTCAATGAGCTGCGCTAAATCATGTAAGATCGTCTCGTCGACGTGCTGAAATACACCATGGAAGCTGTAGTCGACGGGACAATCTTCGGCGAGCTTTTTATACTGCTCAAAAGGATAGCGCAAAGAACCACCGTCTGGGCCAAAGGCCATATGGTCGATGATGGTCGTCGTCCCGCCGCAGGCTGCAGCCACACCACCGCTGTAAAAGTCGTCACAAGCTCGATACTGAGGCGACTGCTGCAAATCCATGTGGGTATGGGGATCGATGCCGCCGGGGCAGACATACATTCCATCAGCATTGATGACTTCTTCACTGCCGCGATGAATGCCTCCCCCGATAGACCAGATTTTTCCATCCCGAAGGGTGATATCCGATTGAAAATGTTCTTCGCCAAGGCAAACCGTTCCACCTTTGATGACATAATCCATGATGTTTCCTTCTTCCTTACTTCAGTAACAGATAATCGTAATCTTTAACGACAGCCTTCATGAACCCGCGAAGTTCTTCGGGGATAGTGTCTTCATCCGTACCGAGCGTCGTCGTCAAAACCCGCCCATCGAGCCGGACCTTACAGAATCCGCTTTGTTTATCGATGACGGCAAAGCCTTGGTTTTCACTGTTCATGAAATCGTCTTCATTGGCAAACAGGGTGAATTTATCCATGTACGGCGCCCCGCCCCAGGGACAGAAGGTCCGGCAGTTTCCACATTCGTTGCACATGGCGTCGACGTGGAGGATCTGCCGCTGCATATGCCCCGGAACTTCAATGGCGACGTTGGCCCGGTTGGGACAGACTTCAGCACAGACTTCACAGATGCTGTCGCAGCGGAGGCAGCGGCCATCACAGCCTTCTGCCGGCGGAGCAACCAAAAAGCCTCGTCCATCGTAAACGGCGTTTACATCAGGCATAAGGGTCGTATCGACGCTGGTAAGCTGCCCTAAAATCTGTTCAGCTGCCTGCTTTCCGTCGGCAATGCATTCTACGACAGACGTCGTCTTTCCGTAATGACCATCACCAATGAGGATCAATCCATCGAGGTCACCGGCAGCCGCTGCACCGATTTTTCCCTTTACACCGCAGGCGGACAGAATATAGTCAAAAGAGTCCAATTCATCGAGAGAGGAAACGGCCTTGTCGGAAACGATACGCACCCCGAGTTTTTGAATCAAGGCCACGTCTTTATCGATGGCTTCCGCCGAAATTTGACCTTTCTTTTCACAGAGGAAGGTACGGACCAAACCGCCGGGAGCCGGATTTTTATCGAATATAGTAACGGTTATGCCGCCGCGGGCTAAGAAGTAAGCCGCAGACAGACCTGCCGGACCGCCGCCGATGACGGCTGCCGTTTTCCCGATTGGCGCCGGGGCCGAAAGAGATGCCATGACGCCCTCAAATCCTTTTTCAGCAGCGATGAGCTTATTGCGCCGGATTTCGACAGCATCTTCATAGAAGTTTCGCGTACAGCTGTTCATACACGTATGATAACAGACCGTCCCGGTAATAAAAGGCAGGGGATTCTTTTCCATTATAATCTGAAGGGCTTCTACATATTTTCCCTCAGCCACTAAATCCATGTAAGCCGTAATATCCTGATGGATGGGACAGGTTTCGATACAGGGTGCCATGAAGCAGTCCATCAGCGGCAATTCTCGTCCGTTCTTTCGATGCTGGAATTTCGGATCCAAGCGGGCGTAGTGGCTGTCACCGGACGCCGTCTTCAATAAAGCATCGAGTTTACCGACGTTTACACCGTTAAACACCTGCCCCGATGTTCCCTCAAAGACTTGGGCTAACTGTACCAAGCGTTCATAGCCGCCAGGCTTCAACAGGGTCGTTGCTACCGTAACCGGCCAGATACCGGCCTCTACGATATCGCCAATATTGTGGGCATCGGCACCGCCGCTGTAGGAAATGGGCAGTCTTCCGTCAAAGGCTTCACTCAATTTTTTAGCCACGTTCATAGACAGGAAGAACAAAGGCTTGCCCGACATGTACATTTCCGTTCCCGGCAGTTCATGGCGCGTAATATCTACAGGGAAGGTATTGGTCAATTTTACGCCAAAGATTCGCCCTTCAGCTGCGCCGACATCTTGGAGTCGTTTTAGGAGTGCCACGGCATCATCATACTGTAAATCGGCCTTAAAGTGGCTGTCATCAAAGACCATGTGACCGTAGCCCAAGGTATCCATGCAGTTTCGCACGAACTCATACCCGAGGAGGGTCGGATTACATTTCACAAAGGTATGGACCTTCTTTTCTCTCAATAAGTAGCTGGCGATTCGTTCAATTTCATCGGGCGGACAACCGTGCATCGTCGATACGGTAATCGAATTGCAAATCTCAGCGGGAATGGCTTCGACGTCTTCTCGGCTCAGTTTCTGGAATCGATCTAAATGACGCAGCAGCCACGATTTACATTCATTGAAGATTGCCGTGTGGGACGCATCCTTCAAGTTTTCTATGAAGGAGTCAATTTTCGGCGTCTGTATGCCGGCTAAATCATAGCCGACGGACATGTTGAACTGCATCCCGTCAAATCTTCCGAGGCCGTATTCAACGGCCATGACATGGACTAAAAACCAAGCTTTTACATACTCTTCAAAGGCCTTAGGAACGGTCAGTTCTGTCGACCATTCGACGTTGTAACATTCGTCATCGGCCTTGATGCAGGGTTTAGGAACGGGCAGATCTTCGCCGTCGAGTTGCTGTACCGTCTTCAATTCAAAGAACCTGGCCCCGGCAGCATATCCGGCAGCAATGTTTTGTGCCAACTGTGTATGAGGCCCGGCAGCCGGCCCGAAGGGCAGTTCCAAGGGTCTGTCAAAAATTCCATAGGGTCGCTGAGCCCCTGCCTTATATTGATGGTGAACGCCAAAAATCGTGCCGCTCGGCGCTTCCCGTAATATCCAATTCATTAAATTTCCAAAAGGAATCGATGTCATACGATCACTCACGATACACGCCTCCTTACAAATAGCCGTTAATGCGCCCGGCCAAAACGGCGGCGCCTTCACGAATTTTAGCCATTAATGCCGGCTCGTCGACAGCGGTCAGCTCCCGATTTTCCATAAGAACCTTACCGTTGGCAATAGTCGTTACGACGTTACGGCCAGTCATGCCGAACAAGATATGGCTGTTGATGTTTTCTTCATTCATCGGCGTCGGTGCCGTGTAATCAAGGACGATGACATCAGCTGCAGCCCCGTCCTTCAAGACTCCCAGCGGCGCCTTAAAATAGCGGTTGGCAATGGCGACATTGTTCTCAAACAACATCTGCGGCACTTCGCCCCAAGCAGCCGTCGCATCGCAGAGATGGTGCTTATGCAGGATATTGGCCACCTTGTACGATTCGATCATATCGTGGGTGTAGCCGTCCGTTCCCAAACCGGTCAGGATTCCACGGTGTACCATTTCCATCGTCGGCGGACAGCCGCAGGCATTCCCCATATTCGACTCGGGATTGTGGACGACCATCGTATCCGTATCCTTGATGAGGTCCATTTCACGAGCATTGACGTAGATGCAGTGTCCGAGAAGCGTCTTCGGACCAAGGATGTTCCAATCATATAAACGGTCGACGATTCGCTTGCCGTGCTTTTTCAGGCAGTCGTGCAAATCTTCAATGCCTTCGGCAACGTGGATATGACAGCCCACATCGTCCGGCTTATGTTCCATCGCCAGTTTCAACGTCTCATCGCTGAGGGTAAACTGGGCATGCATGCCCATCATGCCGGCCAGCATATCCGTCGTATCCTGCTGAGCATGACGAATCCAGGCTTCATTTTCTAAGACCGCCTGACGAGCCTTATCGAGGCCGTCCCGGTCGGAAACTTCGTAGCACAGGCAAGAACGGATTCCCGTTTCTTGGGCAGCTTGGCCGATAGCGAACAGGCTGTCCTTGATTTCGCCGAAGCTGGCATGGTGGTCGAAAATCGTCGTCACACCATTTTTAATGCATTCGACATACGTCGCCATGGCGCTCAAGTAGGTCAAATCATTGGTCAAATGACGGTCAATATTCCACCACAGCCCGTCGAGGATATCCAAAAAGCCTTTGGGCGCATAACCTTCGATGTGCAGGCCCCTGGCCATGGCACTGTAAATGTGTTCATGCGTGTTAATAAAGGCCGGCATGATGACGCCGCCTTTGGCATCGATGAACGAGGCTTCGGGAAAGCGCTTGCGCAGGTCTGCCGTCTGGCCGACACCGCAAATCTTCGTACCGTCTATGGCAACGGCGCCGTCTGGGAAATACGGATTGTGCTTATCCCGTGTTACGACGTGTCCATTTCCTACGATTAACATATAAACCCCTCCTTTGGCGTAAAAAGAAGCAAATGACGCCTTCAATATGTTGTGTTTTTATCATATCGTCATTGTCGTTTACGAATCTACCTTAATACTACCGTTTTACAGATATCCTGTCAAACTTTTTTGAGCCTAAAAAATTTTATTGTTATTTTTATTATAGCCTGACGTTAAGGATGATTTTTTGACATATATATTTTTTACAATAATCGTTACTTTCTCACCAAAATATGGTATAGTAACATTACCTAAAAAATATTTAGCAGAACAGCTAATAATCTGTTTTCTGTCATAGAGAGAGGTGTCTTTTATGTTAGACGATGCCGTCCTTAACTTTTTACGCCATTTAGCCAAAGGGCTGGCCGACCAGTTCGGACCAAACTGTGAAATCGTCATCCATGATCTGAGTGACAATTATAAAGAAAATTCCATCGTCGCCATCGAAAACGGCCATGTTTCAAACCGAAAAGTCGGTGACGGGCCGTCTCTTGCCGTTCTCGACGCCCTGCGAAACGACCCGCAAAACGTCGAAGATCACGCCAGCTACCTTACCAAGACGAAAGATGGCCGCATCTTAAAATCGACGACCATCTACATTCGCAACGACGAGCAAAAAATCATCGGCGTCTTCTCCATTAATTACGACATTACGGAATTAATCATGATTGAAAATGCCATAAAGCCCTTGGTATCCGTCGATTCCGAAGAAAAGGCCAGCCCCATTCCGCAAAACGTCACCGATCTCCTCAACGACCTCATCGAAGAGTCGACGCGTCAAGTCGGCAAACCCGTTCCCCTCATGACCCGCGAAGACAAGATAAAGGCCATCAAGTTCTTAAATGACCGAGGTGCCTTACTCATCACCAAGGCCGGTGATAAGATCTCCAAACACTTCGGCATTTCAAAATACACCTTATATAGTTATATAGACAGCAGCAATGAATCGTAAAAGAGACCGCAAGGTCTCTTTTTATTATGCCTAAAACCGATAACCTTCTTTCGGCTCTTGCAAAAAAAGTGTAGCAACCAAATAGATTTTTAGGTTTGTCCTATTGCAAATCTGCATACTCATGTTATACTTTAGGTATACAAAAACTTTTAGATTGTCTAAAATATTTTTTTCAGTTTATTTTAGGAGGTACGGATTTATGAAAAAGGATATGAAATGGGCCATGAATCATTTGCCCAAATCAGACGATAAAAATCTCCCCATCATGAGCCTCAGTGAAATCGAAAAGGCCAAAGCCTTCCATCAGAGCTTTCCCCAGTACAGCGAAACACCGCTGACGCGCCTCGATCAGATGGCTCACTACTTAGGCCTGGGTTCGATTTTTGTCAAAGACGAATCGTATCGTTTCGGTCTCAACGCCTTTAAAGTCCTCGGCGGTTCCTACTCCATGGCCAAGTACATCGCCAAAGAAACAAATCGCCGGATTGAAGACATGCCTTACCAGGTGCTGACTTCCGATGAGCTTCGAAAGGATTTCGGACAGGCGACTTTCTTTACGGCAACTGACGGCAATCACGGCCGCGGCGTCGCTTGGGCGGCACAAAAGCTGGGCCAAAAAGCGGTCGTTCACATGCCCAAGGGTACAACCCAAACCCGTTTGGAAAACATCAAAAAGCTGGGTGCTGACGTCGATATTTTAGAACTCAACTACGACGACTGTGTCCGTCAAGCCGCCAAAGAAGCCTCGGAAACGCCGCACGGCGTCATGGTTCAGGATACGGCTTGGGACGGCTATGAAGAAATCCCGTCGTGGATCATGCAGGGCTACGGTACGATGGCCATGGAAGCGGGCGAACAGTTGAAGAAAGCCGGCATTGAACGGCCGACACATATTTTCGTTCAAGCCGGAGTCGGTTCTTTGGCCGGCGCCATCGTCGGATATTTTGCCAATCTCTATAAAGACAATCCGCCAAAATTCATCGTCGTAGAAGCCTCGGCAGCGGACTGCCTGTATAAAGGGGCGGCGGCCGGTGACGGCAAGCCCCGCATCGTCGGCGGCGACCTGAATACCATCATGGCCGGTCTTGCCTGCGGAGAGCCGAATACCATTTCCTGGGACATCCTCAAGAACCACGTCACGACATTTATTTCTGCCGATGATCCGGTTACGGTCCGCGGCATGCGCCTGCTGGCAGCGCCTTTAAAAGGAGACGCTCCTATCATTTCAGGAGAATCCGGTGCTGTCCCCTTCGGTGCCCTGGCCACCATCATGCTGTCTGATGAATGTAAAGAACTGCGCAGCCAATTAGGCCTCGATGAAAAGTCCCATGTTCTCGCCTTTTCAACAGAAGGCGATACCGATCCGGAACGCTATAAAAACATCGTTTGGCGCGGATTAGAAAAATAAAAGACCTCACAAGAGAATCATTACATAAAAGGAGAGACTACCATGACTGTAAATTACGCCAAGATTAAAGAAGCAGCCCAAAACTACGAACAGGATATGACCCGTTTCCTGCGGGACATCGTAAAATACCCCGGTGAAAGCTGTGACGAAAAAGCTCATATCGACCGCATCGCCGAAGAAATGAAAAAACTTGAATTCGACAAGGTTGAAATCGATCCTATGGGCAACGTCCTGGGCTATATGGGGACCGGCAAGACCCTTATCGGCTTCGACGCCCACATCGATACCGTCGGCATCGGCAATAAAGGCAACTGGAACTTCGACCCCTATGAAGGTTTTGAATCGGACACGGAAATCGGCGGCCGCGGCACATCGGACCAACTCGGCGGCATCGTCTCTGCTGTTTACGGCGCCCGCATCATGAAAGACTTAGGCTTACTGTCCGATGCCTATACGGTCCTCGTTACCGGTACCGTTCAGGAAGAAGACTGCGACGGCCTCTGCTGGCAGTACATCATCAACGAAGACAAAGTTCGCCCGGACTTCGTCGTCTCGACGGAACCGACCGACGGCGGCATCTACCGCGGTCAACGCGGGCGCATGGAAATCCGCGTCGACGTCCAAGGCGTTTCCTGCCACGGTTCTGCCCCGGAACGCGGTGACAACGCCATTTACAAGATGGCTGACATCATCCAGGATATCCGTGCCCTCAACGAAAACGACGCTGCCGACACGACGGAAATCAAAGGACTCGTAAAGATGCTCGACAAGAAATATAACCCGGAATGGGAAGAAGCCAACTTTCTCGGCCGCGGCACCGTTACCTGCTCACAGATTTTCTACACCTCCCCCAGCCGCTGCGCCGTTGCCGACTCCTGCTCCATTTCCCTCGACCGCCGCATGACAGCCGGCGAAACTTGGGAAAGCTGTCTCGACGAAATCCGTGCCCTGCCGAGCGTTAAAAAGTACGGCGAAGACGTCAAAGTCAGCTTATACGACTACGCCCGCCCGAGTTACACCGGCCTGACATACCCGATTGAATGCTACTTCCCGACCTGGGTCATTCCCAAAGATCACAAAGTTACAACAGCCTTGGAAGAAGCCTATACGGGCCTCTTTGGAAACAGCCGCATCGGTTCGGCCGAAACGCAAGACATGCGAAAAGCCCTGCCCCTTACGGATAAATGGACCTTCTCGACCAATGGCGTTTCCATCATGGGCCGCAACGGCATCCCCGTCATCGGCTTTGGTCCCGGTGCCGAAGCACAGGCCCATGCTCCGAACGAAAAGACCTGGAAACAAGATTTAGTAACCTGCGCCGCCGTTTACGCTGCCTTACCATCTGTTTACACCAGCAAATAATTTTAATTCACATAAAAGGAGACTCTCTGATGAAAACATTACAGGACTATATCGATAAATTAAAGGCCCTCAACTTCAAAGAAATGTATGAAAACGACTTTTTCCTCACCTGGGACAAGACGGACGACGAATTGGAAGCCATCTGGGTTTTAGCAGATACCCTTCGCTTCATGCGGGAACATAACATTTCTACAAAACTCTTTGAAAGCGGTCTCGGCATCTCCATCTTCCGTGACAACTCGACGCGTACCCGCTTCTCCTTTGCCTCGGCCTGCAACCTCTTAGGCCTCCAGGTTCAAGACCTCGATGAAAAGAAGAGCCAGATTGCCCACGGTGAAACGGTACGCGAAACGGCCAATATGATTTCCTTCATGGCCGACGTCATCGGCATCCGCGACGACATGTACATCGGTAAAGGCCATGCCTACCAAAAAGAAGTCGTCGACGCCGTCACCCAAGGCTATAAAGATGGAATTCTCGAGCAGAAACCGACCTTAGTCAACCTCCAATGCGACATCGACCATCCGACACAGTGCATGGCCGACGCAGCTCATATCATCCACGAAATGGGCGGTCTTGAAAACCTGAAAGGCAAGAAAATCGCCATGACCTGGGCCTACTCGCCGTCGTACGGCAAACCCTTGTCCGTTCCTCAAGGCGTCATCGGCCTCATGACCCGTCTCGGAATGGATGTCGTCTTAGCTCATCCGGAAGGCTACGAAGTCATGCCCGACGTCGTCGAAGTCGCCAAAAAGAACGCTCAGCAGTCGGGCGGCTCCTTCCGCATCACCAACGACATGGCCGATGCCTTCAAAGACGCCGACGTCGTCTATCCCAAGAGCTGGGCTCCCTTTGCCGCCATGGAAAAGAGAACCAACCTCTATGCCGCCGGTGACCAGGCAGGTATCGACGCCTTAGAACAGGAACTGCTGGCACAAAATGCCCAGCATAAAGATTGGTGCTGTACGGAAGACATGATGAAGACGACAAAAGACGGCAAAGCCATGTACCTTCACTGCCTGCCCGCCGATATCAACGGCGTCAGCTGTGAAGACGGCGAAGTCGAAGCTTCTGTCTTTGACCGTTATCGCGATTCCCTTTATAAGGAAGCCAGCTACAAGCCCTATGTCATCGCCGCCATGATTATGCTGGCCAAGTGCGAAGACCCGGCAGCGACCTTAAAGGCATTGGAAGAAAAAGGCACTGTCCGCAAACTGAAATAACCTGCAGCCGTGAAAGGGGCCGGTCCTCTGGGCCGGCCCCTCTTGTCATAAAGGAGTATCATTATGAGTAATAAGAAGAAGCGCATCGTCATCGCCCTCGGGGGAAATGCTTTGGGAAACACCCTCCCGGAGCAGATGATGGCCGTCAAAACGACAGCTAAAGCCATCGTCGATCTCATCCAAGAAGGCTGTGAAGTCATCGTTTCCCATGGAAACGGACCGCAAGTCGGCATGATCAATCACGCCATGGCCGCCTTGAGTCGGGAAGATGTAAATCAGCCCAATACGCCCTTATCAGTCTGCGTCGCCATGAGCCAGGCTTACATCGGCTACGATTTGCAGAACGCATTACGTGAAGAAATGCACAATCGTGACATCTTTGATATCCCCGTCGCCACCATGGTCACCCAAGTCCGCGTCGATCCCGAAGATCCGGCCTTTAAAAATCCGACCAAGCCCATCGGCCACTTCATGACTAAAGAACAGGCAGAACACGCCGCCAAAGAATACGGCTACATCGTCAAAGAAGATGCCGGCCGCGGCTGGCGCCGCGTCGTCGCCTCGCCCCTGCCGAGGGAAATCATCGAAATCGGTGCCATTAAAACCCTCGTCGAATCGGGACAGCTGGTCATCGCCTGCGGAGGCGGCGGCATCCCCGTCGTTCATCAGGGCAACCATCTGAAAGGCGCCAGCGCCGTCATCGACAAAGACTTCGTCAGTGAACTCCTTGCCGAAGACCTCCGCGCAGACTACTTAATCATCTTGACGGCTGTCGAAAACGTGGCCATTAATTTCTCCACACCGGAAGAAAAGGCCCTGCACGACATAACGCCGGAAGAAGCCCGAACCTATATGGATCAAGGCCACTTTGCTCCCGGTTCGATGCTGCCCAAAGTCCAGGCAGCCGTCAAATTTGCCGAATCCCGCCCGGGCCGCACGGCCCTCATTACCTTGCTGCAAAAGGCAAAAGAAGGCATCCTAGGAAAAACAGGAACCCGCATTCATCAGCCTTAAAGGAGGTGCACCATTGTGGAAAAACTCCCTATCTCAAACACCCGCAGCGCCTCCCTCTTTGCCATGGACGGCATTCCTCATTTCTTTGAGGCACTGCCTCTTGCTTTACAGCACGTCGTAGCCATGATCGTCGGCTGTGTCACGCCGGCTATCATCGTCGCAGGTGCCGCCGGTCTCTCCCAGCCCGACAGAATTATCCTCATTCAGGCCTCCCTCATCGCTGCCGCCATCGGTACGATTCTTCAGCTCTATCCACTGGGCCGCCGCACAGGCCTTCACTTCGGTGCCGGCCTTCCGGTCATCTTCGGCGTCAGCTTTGCCTACGTTCCGACCATGCAGTCCTTGGCCGGCGACTACGGTATCGCCGCCATCTTAGGGGCTGAAGTTTTCGGCGGCATCTGCGCTATCCTGGTAGGGCTCAGCATCCATCGCATCCGAAAATTCTTTCCGCCCCTCGTTGCCGGGACCGTCGTCTTCACCATCGGCCTGTCCCTCTATCCCATTGCCATCAACTATATGGCCGGCGGCGTTGGCACGCCGACCTATGGCAGTTGGCAGAACTGGATGGTCGCTATATTCACCCTAATCGTTGTGACATTTTTCACACATTTTGCCAGTGGTCTCCTTCGCCTGGCGTCGATATTAGTCGGCATCTTGGCCGGATATATCTTGGCTTTGATCATGGGCATGGTCCAGTTCGACAACGTCATGACAGCCGGCTATTTTGAAATGCCGCGGATTCTCCATTTCGGCGTAGAATTCGATCCGGCAGCCTGCATTGCCATTTCGATCCTGTTCGTCATCAATTCCATCCAGGCCATCGGCGATTTTTCGGCCACCACATCGGGAGCCATGAATCGCCAGCCTACATCAGACGAACTCCACGGCGCTATCTTAGGCTTAGGAGCTACCAGTATCTTGGGCTCAGTCCTAGGCTTTTTGCCGACGGCTTCGTTCAGCCAAAACGTCGGCATCGTTACGACAACCAAAGTCATCAACCGCGCTACCTTGGGACTGGCAGCCGTCATCATCCTCATTGCCGGCATCGTCCCTAAGTTTTCAGGCCTCTTGACGACGATTCCCTACGCCGTTCTCGGCGGTGCTACGGTGTCAGTCTTTGCCTCCATTGCCATGACCGGCATTAAACTGGCCCTGTCCGACGGAGCCACGCCTCGCAACATGGCCATCATCGGCCTGGCCGTCGCCTTAGGCATGGGGCTTTCGGCAGCCCCGGAATCGCTCCACCTCTTCCCGGCCTGGGTAACGACTATTTTCGGCAAAGCGCCGGTCGTCCTGGCTTCGATCATCGCCATCAGCCTCAACTGCATTCTGCCGAAGAGACACGGTTCTCCTAGTGAGTCATCGTAGGCAGCCGCAGCTTGCTGATGCCGTCCTTTACGTATTTTATGAATTTTTTTACGGCCGGAGCGGCCATATCCCGGCTGGGAATGGCAATGCCAATGGTGATGGTGTGAACCGGATCCATCGGTAAGATGGCAACCTTCCCCTGCCACTGTGCCGTCATGAGACGGTTGTTCATACTGACGCCCAAGCCGGCTTCGACCATACGATAAGTCGTATAATTATCAATGGCTGTATAACGAACGCGGCAGGAAATGTTTTCTGCCTTCAACAACCGCTCCGAGTCCGTATCCTGCTGGGGCAGTGATTCGATAAACGATTCGTTGCTTAGTTCTTTCAGCGGATAGGCATTGGCCTTGGCTAAGGGATGATTTTCCGGAAGCCACATGACCATTTCATCTTCACATAAAGGAATCCAATCTCCGGAAAAAGGGCGCTTCGTCGTGATACAACAGTCGAAGCGCCCTTCTTCCAGTCCTTCGTACATGGCCTTGTTGGCACATTCTTCGATATGGACGTGAACTGCCGGGTAGGCCTGCTGGAAGGCTTGGATAATCTGCGGCAGCCAATTAGCGGCGACGCTGAAATAAGAACCGATATAAATGTCACCGGCCGTCAATCCGCGAAGTTGGGCACTGTACTGCAGTATCGTCTCTTCGTCGCGGATGAGCTGCCGCAAGAAAGGCAGGACAGCCGTCCCTTCACGGGTTAAATGGACGCCCTGAGCCGTCCGTCCCAACAGGGGAAAGCCGATTTCCTTTTCCAGGGACGTAACGGCCCGCATGACCCCTGACGGCGTATACCCCAATTGATCGGCAGCGGCTGAGAAACTGCCGGCTCGAACGACCTGCAGGAGAAGTCTGCATTTTTCCGTATTCATAAAAACCACCTTTGCTTTTTTATCAATTCCTCATATATTATTTTGCTATTCTCTCTATGCCAATTATAGCGTATCATAAAAATAAGAAAAAAGTAAGGAGGTTTTTGTATGAAACAGGGAACTGCTGAATTATTACTCCTCACAGTTATCATCTCACGAAGCATTTCTTATTTATTATCAAAAATCGGCCTCCATGGAGTGCCTCCCTTAGAATTACTGGCTATCCGCTTTTTCCTGACTACCATCATTTTACTGATTATTTTTCATAAGCGGCTGCCAAACATCACCAAGCCCCTCTTCAAAGCTGCTGGATTATTAGGGACGCTGCTCTTCGGCTGTATGGCCTGTGAACTGATCAGCTTAACGACAGTTCCGTCTTCAACGGTCGCATTCTTGGAAAACACGTCTGTCGTCTGGGTCCTCCTGCTCATGGCCGTCATCAATCGCCATTGGCCTAAGAAGCAAGTCTTACTGTCGACGGGACTACTATTCACCGGCATCGCCTGCCTCACCCTCCAAGGGGAGGCCCTCAGTCTGGAAGCCGGCGAAATCATCTGCCTGACCGGGGCCCTCTTTTATACCGTATGGATCTGCCTAACGGCCCGCATGGCCCGGGAATACGATCCCCTGCTGCTGGGAATCCTGCAGATGGGTTTTCTCGCGGTGTACAGTTCGATTGCCATGGCCCTGTTTGAAATCCCCGTTCTGCCGACAGATACGACGACTTGGTCGGCCATCCTGGCCCTGGTCTTTATCTGCTCCGTTTTCGGTTTCACCTTCCAGCCCGTCGCCCAAAAATATACCAGTGCTGAAAAAGCCGGCCTGTTTACAGCCCTCAATCCCTTGATTGCCGCCGTTCTCGGTGCCGTTTTCCTCAACGAAATGCTGACATCGGTGCAATTGCTCGGAGCCGTCTTCATCATCTCGGGCATCGTCCTCGTCCAATTACCGGACAGATTCCTATATAAACTGACAGCAATAAAAAATCATGTTCCCAGATTCAACAAAAAAAGAACCACACTTTAAGGAGTCCTCATGAAAAAATATTGCATTCTCTTAATATTTGCCCTTGTCCTTCCTTTCTCGACAGCCATTTCTGCTAATGTCCATGCCGCCGGCCTTCAAGAAAATACGATTTTTCAGGATCTGTACGGAATGCGGCGCACCAAAGAGATGCTTATCATCAGTCCTGACGATGCGGTCACTCATTCTTTTTATGGTTTAAAAATCGGCGACAAAAAGGATGACGTCCTCAAAACACTGAAGCCGGCATTTCACCTCATGTATGAATTAAAGGCCATTGGACCGGCCTATTTGCTGAGCGATGTCGTCTATCCCGACTATTATTTGACCGTCTCCTTTGATGAAAATGACCGCGTATCCATGATCGTCTATCAGGAAAATAAGAAATTTCATATTACCGATGTAAGGTGAAGACCTTGGCTGCTCTTTCTTAACGGACTGCCGAGTAATTAATTTGTCTCCCATATTCCTATCTCCTTTTTATCCGCTCTGCTTAACAATTACAACAGGGCATATATATGAAAAGAAGCACTGACGTCAGTCGGTGCTTCTTTTTCGTTGTTAAGATATATGTTTTCGAGAAGGGCGGAATGGCTGTAAGTAGTAAGCGAATAAAGAAGTATTTTTAGGCTGGCGGCGTTAATATAAAGAGAGGTATCAGATGTAGCTAGGCTTCGAAATTGTCGCCTACGGCTTTTCGTCAGAAAGTTCCCGATGTGTCTGTGCGTTCAGACTTGTCACCTGCTACTCCCGATTTTAAAGCAGTCATATGGTCCCGATACGGGCAATCCAGTTGTCTCCGACATCCACCATTTAAAGAAGCTACATGGCCCCGACAGCGACAGTCTGGTCGCCTATCGGCATCCGTCGTAAAAGCTGACGCCTGGTTCTGATACGGGCAATCCGGTCGTCTTCGACATCCCATCCGGAAAGGGGCCATATGGACCTGCAGCGACAGTCTGGTCGCCCTTGGCATCCGTCATTTTCATTTCATTGTTTACATACAAAAAGAAGCACTTCATTATCGAAGTGCTTCTTGCTTAATCAGCGGCTTCCTATCCTCCCAGGGGGCCTCCCCCCAAGTACTTTCGGCGTTTGCGGCCTTAACTGCTGTGTTCGGCATGGGAACAGGTGGATCCCCGCAGCTATCGCCACTGAATTTATGTTTCAGGATTCGTATCCTGACAACTGCATAAAAATGTTTGTCTTAACTTCCTTTATTCTGAGTGATTCTTCTTAAGCGCAACACATCTGCTGATTGCGGCAGTCTGGTCGTCTTCGACATCCGTCATTTAAGATGCCACATTTCTGAGTCCTTAGACTAGTCGCCTTTCGGCTTCCGGTCTGGGATTATCTGTCACCAGATTCCCTCACCCACTCCGAAGCCTTGCTTCGGAGTAAGCGACTCACGAAGGTTTATGCGTCCCTTCGGTCCTTTAAACCTGGTTCGCTGCTTAAGTCAAGTCCTCGGTCTATTAGTACCGGTCCGCTCCATACATCGCTGTACTTCCACTTCCGGCCTATCAACCACATCGTCTTTGTGGGACCTTACTTGTTTTCACAATGAGAAACCTCATCTTTAGGCTGGTTTCACGCTTAGATGCTTTCAGCGTTTATCCGTCCCCGACGTAGCTACCCAGCTGCACGGCTGGCGCCATGACTGGTACACCATCGGTCGGTCCACTCCGGTCCTCTCGTACTAGGAGCAGCCCCTTTCAAGTTTCTTCCGCCCGCGATGGATAGGGACCGAACTGTCTCACGACGTTCTGAACCCAGCTCGCGTACCACTTTAATGGGCGAACAGCCCAACCCTTGGGACCTACTTCAGCCCCAGGATGTGATGAGCCGACATCGAGGTGCCAAACCTCCCCGTCGA
>OFMH01000017.1_pt1 | contig 117368 bp, 109 predicted proteins | sample 1541761 | NCBI WGS metagenome assembly OFMH01 (sample SAMN04209249, study PRJEB22552) | human gut metagenome | biome: gut; material: feces | host: Homo sapiens | place: USA: Oklahoma
GGCACTAGCAGATGAAATGGCACAAATAGTAACAATAGGACCAATCATTAGAAACTTAGTAGAAAAGAACGTAGTGGCAAATGAAGAAGATATGTATACACTAAAATTAAGAAACGCAACATTTAGTGACGCAATGGGTGTATTTGGATCTCAATTAATACCATGGCACGTATACATAGGGTTCTATATAGGAATAGCAACAACAGTATATCCACTACATGATTTTATGCCAATGGATATAATCAAATATAACTTTATAGCATATGTAGCAGTAGCAAGTATGTTATTACTAACATTAACAGGATTTGATAGATTTATTCCTAAGTTTGGATTACCATCAGAACCAAAAGTAAGATTGAAAACAGCAGAAGAAAAGTTAGCTGATGAAGCAGCTTTACATTCAGCAGGAAATTAATTAATTTTAAAAGGGAAAGAAAAATATCTTTCCCTTTTGTATTGTTTTAAAATAAATTATTAAAAATATTGACTTTTACATACTAAAATGGTATAAAAATTATAAAAAGATGGGGGGTGAAATTATGAAAAGAAAATTAACTTTTTTAGGTTATAGTTTTTTATTTATTTTTCTACTATTAGTTAATATAAATAGAAATTCACTATCTTTTAATAATTCACCACAAGAAAAAAAAGAGATAACAAAGATTCTTTCAACATATGATACAAATTTAAAAAATTATATTCCTTTAATAATAAATGAAGTTAAAGGAGAAATTTCTAAACTAGATAGGGATAATAATAGTAATAATCTTCTTGAAAACTTAGAGGAGAAGTTAGAACAGGTTACTAAGATAGAGTTTTCATTAAAAAAGATAAATTCAAGAATAAAAGAGATCTTTTATTTTAGGAAAACTATATTACAAAGAGATGAGAAAAGAGTCCTCAGATTATAGGATTTTAATCTTTTTAGATTAAAATTAAATAATTTGGAGGGAATTTATGTTAGAATTAAACTTTAATATGGCGGAAACTTTGGCAATATCAATATTAGTACTTTTATTAGGGAGAGAGATAAAGAAAAGAGTTAATTTTTTAGAAAGATTTTTTATTCCAGCTCCAGTTGTAGGTGGAGTAATATTTTCGATACTTTTATTGATAGGACATAATACAGGAGCTTTTAGCTTTAGTTTTGACAACGTTTTAAAAGATTTTTTAATGACAATATTCTTTACTACAATAGGATTTACAGCTAGTGGAAAATTATTGAAAAAAGGTGGAGTAGGAGTTGTTGTATTCCTAATAACAGCTACAGTTTTAGTTGTAATTCAAGATATTGTTGGTGTCTCTATGGCAAAAATGTTTGGGGAACACCCTCTTTTAGGATTAGCAGTAGGATCAGTTCCACTAACTGGAGGACATGGAACTTCAGGAGCTTTTGGACCTGTGCTTGAAGAGTTTGGAGTAACTGGAGGATTATCAGTTTCAATAGCAGCAGCTACTTATGGATTGATAGCTGGATGTTTAATTGGAGGACCAGTTGCAAAGAGATTGAGGGATAAATATAATTTGAAACCTAGCTTAGAAGATAGAGAAGGAACAGTAGAAGCTTTAGAAGAAAATGACGAGAAACCAGTATCAGAAGAAACTTTATTTAGTGCAGTTGTTGTAATTGCATTATCAATGGGTATAGGATATTGTATTGCTCCATTCTTAAAAAAATATGGAATAGTAATTCCAGCATATATAGGACCTATGTTTATTGCTGCTATAATTAGAAATATAGCTGATATGCAAAAGAAAAATCTTCCTATGAATGAAATAGCTATTACAGGGAATATAGCTCTATCTTTATTCTTAGCAATGGCACTAATGACATTAAAATTATGGGAACTAGCAGATTTAGCAATTCCTATTATAAGTATACTATTAGTTCAAACAGCAATAATGGCATTATTTGCATACTTTATAACATTTAGATTCAATGGAAAAGATTATGATGCTGCAGTTATGGCAACAGGGCATTGTGGATTTGGTTTAGGTGCAACACCAAATGCAATGGCAAATATGGAAGTTTTCACTAAGGAAAATGGACCAGCTCCAAGAGCATTCTTTGTATTACCAGTAGTAGGAGCATTATTTATAGATTTTACAAATGCAACAGTTATTACATTCTTTATAAATATGTTTAAATAATATGTTTGAAAGAATTTTCTATTTTTGTTGTGAGATCCTAAAATCACAAATAAAGGCTAGTCGTTATGACTAGCCTCATTTTTTTCTTAGTATTTACAAAACCTCTAATATATGTTAAAATTTAGAGTAATATAAATTTTTAGGAGGGGCTTTTTAATGATAGGAATCGGAATAGTAGGACTTCCAAACGTTGGGAAATCTACACTTTTTAATGCAATAACAAAGGCTGGAGCAGCAGAGGCAGCAAACTATCCTTTTTGTACAATAGAACCAAATGTTGGAATGGTAACTGTACCAGATAAAAGATTAGATCAATTAGCTGAAATAATCAATCCACAAAGAATAGTACAAGCAACAGTTGAATTTATAGATATAGCAGGGCTTGTAAAAGGAGCAGCTAAGGGAGAAGGATTAGGAAATAAATTCCTTTCAAACATCAGAACAACAGCAGCAATTTGTCAAGTTGTAAGATGTTTTGAAGATGATAATGTAATCCATGTAAGTGGTTCTGTAGATCCTATAAGAGATATTGAAGTTATCAACACAGAGCTTATTTTTGCTGATATGGAAACAATAGATAAAGCAATAGAAAAACATAAAAAATTAGTTGTAAATAAAAATAAAGAATCAATGGAGTTAATGCCAGTTTTAACTAAATGTAAAGCTCACTTAGAAGAGTTTCAACTTTTAAAAACTATGGAATTAACACCAGAAGAGTTAGAATTATTAAGAACATACCAATTACTAACTTTAAAACCTATGATTTTTGCAGCAAATGTATCTGAAGATGATTTAGCAGCAGGAAATGAATATGTAGAAAAAGTAAAAGAGTATGCAGCTAATTTAGGATCAGAAGTTGTAATAGTTTCAGCTAAAGTTGAGGCAGAGTTACAAGAGATGGATGATGAAGAGAGCAAGCAAGAGTATTTAGAAGCTCTTGGAGTAGAAGAAGCTGGACTAAATAGACTTATAAGAGCAGGATTTAAATTATTAGGACTTCAAACTTACTTTACTGCTGGAGTTAAAGAGGTAAGAGCTTGGACTATAAAAATAGGAGATACAGCTCCAAAAGCAGCAGGAGAAATTCATACAGATTTTGAAAAAGGATTTATCAGAGCAAAAGTTGTTTCTTTTGATGACTTCATTAAATATTCAGGATGGAAAGGTGCTCAAGAAGCTGGAGTTTTAAGACTTGAAGGAAAAGAGTACATAGTTAAAGATGGAGATTTAATGGAATTCCTTTTCAATGTGTAAAATAAAATAAATGTTAAGAAATTTTACTTGACAAGGTTTAAAAAAATTAGTAAAATATCTAGGTATAGATTGGAGGAGGTTGTCTTGAAATTAAAGATAAAGGATTTTAGCAGCGCTCTTAATAATACAATAGAATTTGATTTTTACGTTGATACAATAGATGATGTAGTGCTTAAAGATAAACTTCACATTGTTGGAACAGCTATTTCAGATGGAAGTGGTAAGGTTGAAGTTAGTGGAAAGTATTCTACAAAAATTGAAGTTCAATGTGTAAGATGTTTAAAAAACATTGAAGAAGATCTAATTGGAGAGTTTACAGGAACTTTTTTAGATGAAAGTGCATATAGACAATATATGAAAAATCTAAAGGTTGAATGTGAAATTGACAGCAATGAAATTTATGATGAGATCATAGATGGAGAGATAGATCTAGTTAATTTGGTTAGAGAGTATATAATACTTGATTTGCCCCCATATCCACAATGTGATCCTGAATGTGAAGATGATTCTGAAATAGAAAAATATAGCAATCATGGAATAGATTCTAGGTGGCAACAATTATTACAAATAAAAAATTAAATTTTTAAATATGAGTGTAGTAGGAGGGAAACTAAGATGGCAGTACCTAAGAAAAAGACATCTAAGGCTAAAAAGAACATGAGAAGATCTCATCATGCTTTAACTGGAATTGGTCTAACAACTTGTGAAGCTTGTGGAGCACCAAAAAGACCTCACAGAGTATGTTTAAACTGTGGAGATTACAATGGTAAAAAAGTTTTAGCTGGAGACGCTGAGTAATTAAAACTTAGTTGTTAAAAAATAAAAAAAGACAAGAGGATGAAATCTTGTCTTTTTTTATTTTTTTGTTACCAATATTAAAGATAAGAATTAGCTTGTTTTTTTTGGATATTGTGTTATGATATTCTAGATAGTTTAAAAAATAAATTAATTTTGTAATATTTGAAATATATGGTTTTATAAATAAAAAATTTAATGTATAATATATGAAGATAGACTTTAAATTTAGGAGGATAAGATGAAAATAGCTTTAGATGCTATGGGTGGGGATAATGCACCTTTGGAAACAATAAAAGGAGCTGTCGCTGCATTAGAGGAAGTAAGTGAATTAGAATTAGTTCTTGTTGGGAAAAAAGAGGTTATTGAAGCTGAACTTTCTAAATATAAATATAATAAAGAAAAAATTGAAATAGTTGATGCTAGAGAGATAATAGAGATGACAGATGAGCCTGTTGTTGCTGTAAAAAGTAAAAAAGATTCATCTATGAATAGAACTTTAGAGCTTGTAAAAGATGAAACCGTTAATGCCTCTGTTTCAGCAGGAAATACAGGAGCTTTAATAACAGCTAGCCAATTAAAATTAAAGAGAATAAAAGGGGTTTTAAGACCAGCTATTGCAACAATGTTTCCAAATAAAAAGGGACATATGTTAATGTTAGATGTTGGAGCTACTGCTGATTGTAAACCTGAATTTTTAAATCAATATGCTATGATGGGATCTAAGTATATGGAGATTTTAGTAGGAAAGAAAAACTCTAAAGTTGGACTTTTAAATATAGGAACTGAAGAGGGAAAAGGAAACGAAGTTACTAGAGAGGCATACAATCTACTAAAAGAAAATAAAAGCATAAATTTTGTTGGAAATGTAGAGAGTACAGAGGTTATGAATGGAAACATAGATGTGGTAGTAACTGATGGATTTACAGGAAATATGGTGTTAAAAACTGCAGAGGGAATAGGAAAATTTATACTAGATGTTATTAAAACAGAGGTTTCAAAGAGCTTTATATATAAATTAGGAGCACTGCTTTTAATGCCAGCTTTAAAGGTTGTAAAATCAAAAATGGATTCTTCAGAGTATGGAGGGGCTATTTTCTTGGGATTGAATGGAATCTCTATCAAAGCTCATGGAAATTCAGATGCTGTGGCAATTAAAAATGCAATTAAAGTTGCTGAAAAATTTGCAAAACTGAGTTTTGTAGAAGAGATGAAGAAAGTTATAGATATAGATAATATAGAAGTAGAAGAGAAATAGGAGGATAGATGGAATTCAAAAGCGTAGGAATAAAAGGACTTGGATACTATGTACCAGAAAAAGTTATGACAAACTTTGATTTTGAAAAGATACTAGATACAACTGATGAATGGATAAGAACAATGACAGGAGTAGAGGAAAGAAGATATGCAGCTCCTGAACAAGCAACTTCAGATCTATGTGTAGAAGCTGCTAAAAAAGCTTTAGCAGATGCAAATATGACAGCTGAAGATCTAGATATGATAATAGTTGCAACTGTTACTCCAGACTATATTACACAAAGTACAGCTTGTTTAGTTCAAAATAAGCTTGGAGTGAAACAAATCCCTTGTTTTGACGTAAATGCAGCATGTAGTGGATTTATGTATGCTCTTACAATAGCAGGATCTATGGTAAGAGGAGGAGTATACAAAAATATCTTAGTATTGGGAGGAGAAGTTCTTTCAAGAATAGTAGATATGGAAAATAGAAGTAACTGTATACTTTTTGGAGATGGAGCAGCAGCAGCAATAGTTTCAGAAGTTGAAGATGGTTATGGAATGCTTTCTACCCACCTTGGAGCTGAGGGTGAAGATGATATGATTCTTAAAATACCAGCTGGAGGAAGCAAAAAACCTAATGATGCAGAAACAATAGCTAATAAAGAAAACTTCTTAGTAATGAAAGGACATGATGTATTTAAATTTGCTGTACATGCACTTCCACTTGCTACTAATAAAGCTTTAAAAATAGCTAATGTAAAAGCTGAAGAGTTAAAAATGATATTCCCTCATCAAGCAAATGTTAGAATTATTGAATCAGCAGCAAAGAGAATTCATGTACCTATGGAGAAATTCTATTTAAACTTAAATAAGTATGGAAATACTTCTGCTGCATCAATAGGATTGGCACTTGGTGAAGCAAAAGAAAAAGGATTAATTCAAAAAGGAGATTTAATAGCCCTTACTGGATTCGGTGGAGGACTTACTTACGGATCAATAATAATGAAATGGGCTTATTAATTATTGACATAATTTTTAAGCTGTGATATATTAAAAAAACAGGTGTAATTAATAGAAGGGGGTATTATGTCTAAAATAGCTTTTGTTTTCCCAGGGCAAGGAGCTCAATATGTAGGAATGGGAAAAGAATTATATGAAAATAATGAGCTAGCTAGAAAAGAGTTTGATAAACTTTTCTCAAGTTTAGATTTTGATCTAAAAACAGTTATGTTTGAAGGACCAGAAGAAGCATTAAAAGAAACAAAAAATACTCAACCAGCAATAGTTTCAATGAGTTTAATACTTACTAAATTACTAGAAGAAAAAGGAATAAAAGCTGATTTTGTAGCAGGACACTCTGTTGGAGAGTATGCAGCTTTTGGAGCAGCAGGATATTTAAGTATAGATGAAGCAGTAAAGCTTACAAGTGCAAGAGGAAAGTTTATGAATGATGTAGCTGTTAAAGTTAATGGTGGAATGGCTGCAATTATTGGGCTTGACTCAGATAAAATAGTAGAAACATTAAAAAATGTAGAAGGAATTGTTGAAGCAGTAAACTTTAATGAGCCTAAACAAACAGTTATAGCTGGGCAAAAAGATGCTATTGAAAGAGCTTGTGTAGCTTTAAAAGAAGCTGGAGCAAGAAGAGCGATGCCACTAGCTGTATCAGGACCTTTTCACTCATCACTTATGCAAGAGGCAGGAGAGAAATTAAAAGAGGAAGCTGAAAAATATAACTTCCAAATGACAGATGTTAAATTAGTTGCTAATACTACAGCTGAAGTTCTTAAAAATGTAGATGAGATAAAAGAAGAGATATATAAACAAAGTTTTGGTCCAGTAAGATGGGTTGAAACTATTCAAAAACTAAAAGCAGAAGGGGTTACACAAATCTATGAAATTGGACCAGGAAAAGTTTTAGCTGGCCTTATTAAAAAAATAGATAAAGAAATCCAAGTAAAAAATATAGAAAAGCTTGAAGATTTTGAAAATATAATGTAAAATCTAAGTATAATACTATAGATAAAAGAAATTTAAGGAGGAAAAAATGTTAGATAAAATAAGAGAAATAGTTGTTGAACAACTAAGCGTTGATCCAGAACAAGTAACTGCAGAGGCTAGCTTTGTAGAAGATTTAGGAGCAGATTCACTAGATACAGTTGAATTAATAATGGCTTTCGAAGAAGAATTTGGAGTAGAAATTCCTGATACTGAAGCTGAAAAAATCAAAACAGTTCAAGACGTTATTGATTATGTAGAAGCTCACAAATAAGAAGAAAATCAGATATTTTAAGTAACGGGGTATTCAAAAAGTACCCCGTTACTTATATATATTAAAAAAAATAGAGGTGAACAGATGAATAGAGTAGTAGTTACAGGACTAGGACTAATAACAGCATTGGGAACAGGTCTAGAAAAAAGTTGGAAAAGAATTTTAGCAGGGGAAACTGGAATAGATCTAATAAAATCATATGATACTACAGATATGCCAGTAAAAATAGCAGGAGAAGTTAAAGATTTTGATCCTTTAGAATTTGGAATTGAGAAAAAAGAGATAAAAAAATTAGCTAGAAATACTCAATTTGCTTTAGCTGCAACAAAAATGGCATTAGAGGATTCTAAATTAACTATAGATGAAAATAACTGTGAAGATGTTGGGGTTATTGTCTCTTCTGGTATAGGAGGAATTGAGATATTTGAAGCTCAACATGGAACAATGATAGAAAAAGGAGTTAGAAGAATATCTCCATTTACAATCCCAGGAATGATAGCTAATATGGCTGCTGGAAATATTGGAATCTACTATGGAGCAAAAGGACCAAATAAATCAATAGTAACTGCATGTGCTGCTGGAACTCATTCAGTAGGGGATGCTTTTGAAATGATAAAAAATGGAAGAGCAAAAGTTATGATAGCTGGAGGAGCAGAGGCTGCAATAACTCCATTTGCTATGAATGCATTTGCTAACATGAAAGCACTATCTACTAGAAATGATGAGCCAGCAAAAGCATCAAGACCATTCTCAGCTGACAGAGATGGATTTGTAATGGGAGAGGGAGCAGGAATCCTTATTCTTGAAGAATTAGAACATGCAAAAGCTAGAGGAGCTAAAATATATGCTGAAGTAGTAGGATATGGAGAAACTTGTGATGCTTACCATATTACAGCACCAGCTGATGAAGGAGAAGGAGCAGCAAGAGCATTTAAAATGGCTATGAAAGAGGGAAATATCAATCCTGAAGAAGTTGACTATATAAATGCACATGGAACTTCAACACCTGCTAATGATAAGAATGAAACAATGGCAATAAAAACAGCTTTTGGAGATAGAGCAAATGAATTAGTTGTTTCATCTACAAAGGGAGCAACAGGACATGGATTGGGAGCTGCTGGAGGAATTGAGGCTGTATTAATAGCTATGGCAATAGATACAGGAATAATACCACCAACAATTAACTATGATAACCCAGATCCAGTATGTGATTTAAACTATGCACCAAATACACCAGTAGAAAGAGAAATCAATGTAGCAATGTCAAGTTCTCTTGGATTTGGTGGACATAATGCTGTAATAGCAATGAGAAAATATAAGTAATTAAATATAGGAGGATAAGTTGAAGAAGAATTATTTAGAGCTAGAGGAAAATTTAGGTTATTCATTTAAGAATAAAGAGCTTTTAAAGAATTCACTTATCCATAGATCTTTTGGAAATGAACATAGAAGATACAAAAAAATAAGCAACGAAAGACTAGAACTGCTAGGAGATGCAGTTCTAGATCTTGTCGTTACTGAATATTTGTATAAAAGTCACGAGAACTCAACAGAGGGAGATTTAGCCAAAATAAAATCTATGGTAGTAAGTGAGCCAGTATTAGCAGAGATTTCAAAGAAAATGGATGTAGGAAAATATCTTCTTTTAAGTAAGGGAGAAGAGATGACAGGGGGAAGAGATAGAAGTTCTATCTTAGGAGATGCTTTTGAAGCTATTTTAGGGGCTATCTATTTAGATTCAAACTTTGAAACTGCTAAAAAATATGCTTTGAGCCATATACAAGATTCTATAGATCATGTTGATAAAAATGAGGATATTTTAGACTTTAAAACTATACTACAAGAGTATAGCCAAAGAGAGTATAAATTGATTCCTATTTACCAAGTTGTAAAAGAAACAGGACCAGATCATCAAAAGGTTTTTGAAATTGCAGTAACAGTTGGAGAAATGGTTGGAAGTGGAACTGGAAAAAATAAGAAAAGTGCTGAACAATCTGCAGCTAAAGAACTATGTAAAAAATTAGGAGTAAAAATCCATGAAACACTATAATATACCGATATTTATAAGCCATTTTGGTTGTCCCAATGCCTGTGTATTCTGTAATCAAAAAAAGATAAATGGTCGTGAAACTGATGTGACTATGGAAGATGTCAGAAAAATTATAGAAATGTATTTAGAAACTCTTCCAAAAAATTCCAAGAAAGAGGTGGCATTTTTTGGTGGAACTTTTACAGGAATTTCTTTAAAACTTCAAAAAGAATATTTAGAAACAGTATATGAATATATAAAAAAAGGGTTGATAGATGGGATAAGACTGTCTACAAGGCCAGATTGTATCAATAGAGAGATAGTAGAGCAGTTAAAGAAGTATGGGGTTACTTCTGTTGAGCTAGGGGTACAATCTTTAGATGAGAGAGTTTTAAAGGCAACAGCGAGATATTATCCAGTTGAAGTGGTAGCAGAGGCTTGTAAGCTCTTAAAAGAGTATGGAATAGAGCTAGGAGTTCAACTAATGATAGGATTACCAGAGGCGACACTAGAAAGCGATTATTTAACAGCATTAAAAGCTTTAGAGATGCAACCTGATGTAGCTAGAATATACCCAACTTTAGTTATAAAAAATACTAAGCTAGAAGATATGTTTTTAAAAGGGGAATACCATGCACTTTCTATAGGAGAAGCTGTAGAAAGAACTAGAAAAATATATACACTTCTTGAATTAAATGGTGTTAATGTAATTAGAGTTGGACTTCAACCAAGTGAAGATCTAAGAGAAGATGGAGTAGTTTTAGGTGGACCATTCCACCCTGCCTTTAGAGAATTGGTTGAAACTGAGATCTATTATAATTTTCTGAAAAAAATTGCAGATAGAGAGAAAAAATTAGATATTGAAACAGCAGAGGTGAATATATCTAAAATGGTTGGAATAAAAAAAGCAAATAGATTAAGATTAAAGGAGTATTTTAATATAAAAATAGACAACAGCCTATCAAGAGATATAGTTGTTGTAAATGGAAAAATATATTCAAGAGTGGATATCCTTAGAGAGGAGAACAATGAATCAAATAGTAATCAATATAGATGACTTTCAATCTAGAGCAGCTATAATTGAAGATGGAAAAGTGGTTGAAATCTTAGTGGAACGAGAAGAGGAAGGAAGAATAAATGGAAGTATTTATAAGGGAAAAGTTGCCAATGTTCTTCCAGGAATGGAGTCAGCCTTTGTAAATATAGGATTGGAAAAAAATGGCTTTCTTTATGTAAATGATTTAAGAGAGTTTGAAGAAAAATATTTAGATGGGATACTAAATAGTAATAGACCAATAGAGGATATTTTAACTGTTGGTGATGAAGTAGTAGTACAAATTTTAAATGAACCTCGTGGAAATAAGGGAGCAAGAGTAACAACACACTTTACAATACCAGGAAAATATCTGGTGTTGATGCCGAATAATGATCATATAGCTATCTCTAAAAAGATTAAAGATGAGGAAGAGAGAGAAAGATTAGAAAATATTTTTAAAGATATAAAGCCTGTTAATATGGGAGTAATTATTAGAACAGCTGCCTATGGAAAAAGTGAATTTCATTTTGAAAGAGAGATAGAGTATCTTGTAAAAAAATGGGAAGATATTGAGAAAAAGATTAAGGGAGCTAAGATAGGAGAGGTACTATATAAAGATAATGGAATAGTGACAACTGTATTGAGAGATATCTTTTCAAATGATATAGATGAGCTTATAGTTGATAATGAAGAGGTTTATTGGGAGATAATAGACTATGTAAATGCCTTTAGTGAAAAGACATTGAAAACTAAAATTAAATTGTATAGAGATAGTGATGAGAAAGAGATTTTTGATCTATATGGAATAAGTGAAGAGATAGATAAGGCTTTAAATGAAGTTGTATGGCTGGAATGTGGTGGTTATCTTGTAATTCAAAAGACAGAGGCACTAATAAGTATAGATGTAAATACAGGAAAAAATACAGGTAGCTATAACTTAGAGGAAACAGTTGTAAATACCAATGTAGAAGCAGCTAGAGAGATACCAAGACAGTTGAGACTTCGTAATTTTGGTGGAATTATAATAATTGACTTTATTGATATGAGAGTGGAAGAGGATAAAGTCAGAGTTATTGAAGAGTTAGAGAAAAATTTACAAAAAGATAGAATTAAAAATAATATAGTGCATTTTACAGATTTAGGACTTGTTGAGATGACAAGAAAGAGAACTGGAAAACCATTAGCTTATTATTATCAAGAGTTATGCCCATATTGTAATGGAACTGGTAAGGTAAAATCTCAAGATGCTCTAGTACATGAGCTTATAAAAGAGATAAAACTATCTTCAGATGATAGAGATATAAGTAAGATAAAAGTTATACTCTCAAAAAGACTTAAAGACTCTTTTACTGAGGTATATTTTGATATAATGAGAGAATATCTAAAAAATAAAGGGAAAAGTATAGAGCTAGAAGTAGGAACAAACAATGATACTCAATATGAGATAATTCTAGTTAAATAGAGGAGAGAACATGAAAATAGGTGTTTATGCAGGAAGCTTTGATCCAATAACAAAAGGACATTATGATGTAATAAAAAAATCTCTTAAAATAACTGATAAACTTATAGTGGCAGTTATGAATAATACTAATAAGAAATGTTGGTTTTCTTTAGAAGAGAGAAAAAATATGATAAAGCTTTTAGTTGGAGAAGATAGTGATAAGATAGAAGTAAAAAGTTTTGATGGACTTCTAATTAATTTTATGAAGGAAAATAATGCGGATATAATAATAAGAGGATTGAGAGCTGTATCAGATTATGAGTATGAGTTAGGTTATGCTTTTGCAAATCATGATCTTTCTGATGGAGATGTAGATACAATATTTATTCCAGCAGCTAGAGAGTACATGTATTTAAGCTCAAGTTCTGTAAGGGAAGCTGCTATGGTAGGAGCAAGACTAGATATATTTGTTGATGATAAAATTGCTGAGATAGTGAGGGAAAAAGCCAAAACTATCAAAGGATAGGTGTTGTTGTGGCAAAAAATAAAAGTTTTTATGTTTGTAGTGAATGTGGATATAAATCTCCTAAATGGTTGGGAAAGTGTCCTCAATGCAATGAGTGGGGAACTTTTGAAGAGGAGATAGAAAGTGTAACTGTTGGAGCTCCTGTAGTGGCAACAACTGCATCAATAAAGGAGATATCAGAAAAGGTATTTTCTTTTAAAGAGATAAAACAGGAACAAACTTATAGATATATAACAGGAATTGGAGAGTTTGATAGAATCTTAGGTGGAGGATTACTTCAAGGGGAAGTAGTATTAGTTACAGGAAATCCAGGGATAGGAAAATCCACTCTTCTTTTACAGGTTGCTAAAGAGTATACAACCTATGGAAGTGTAATATATATTTCAGGTGAGGAGTCTCCTTCTCAAGTAAAAAATAGAGGTGAGAGATTAAAAATAGAGAGTGATAATCTATTTTTAATGGCTGAAACAGATATGGCTAATATATATGAGTATCTAATTTCAAAAAAACCTAAAGTTGTAGTTGTAGATTCTATCCAAACATTATATAATTCAAATATAGACTCAATTCCAGGAACTCCTACACAAATTCGAGAATGCACTTTAAAAATTATAGAACTTGCTAAAAAATATAATATCTCTTTTTTCATTGTAGGACATATAACTAAAGATGGTAAGGTAGCAGGACCTAAGATGTTAGAACATATGGTTGATGCTGTATTTAACTTTGAGGGAGAAGAGGGACTCTTTTATAGAATCTTAAGAAGTACTAAAAATAGATTTGGATCAACTAATGAGTTGGCAGTTTTTAGTATGGAAGAGGATGGAATGAAAGAGATAAAAAACTCCTCTGAATATTTTTTAAGTGAAAGAGATGAAAAAAATGCAGGAAGTATGGTTGTACCTGTATTAGAAGGAACAAAAGTATTTTTACTTGAAATACAAACTCTGATAACAGAAACTACCATAGGAATACCTAAAAGAATAGTTCAAGGGTTTGATAGAAATAGAATCCAGATTTTAACAGCGATAGCTGAGAAAAAGATGCACATGGCATTGGGAATGAAAGATCTTTTTGTAAATATTCCTGGGGGATTAAGTATAGCAGATCCAGCAGCAGATTTAGCTGTATTGATATCTCTTATGTCTGTATATAAAGGGGTAGAGATAAGTCAAAAAATAGCTGCTATTGGAGAACTAGGACTACGTGGAGAGATAAGAAAGGTTTTCTTTATTGAGAAAAGATTGAGAGAATTAGAAAAATTAGGTTTTAAAGGTGTCTATATTCCAGAGGCTAATAGAAAAGAGATAGAAAAAAATAGTCACAAATATAAGTTAAAATTAATATATTTAAAAAATTTAGAAGAACTTTTAGAAAGGATGAATAAAGATGATCAATAAAAAGCTAGAATCAATGTTGATGCAGATAACTCCAGGGACACCTCTTAGAGATGGAATAGATAACATACTAGATGGTGGAATAGGAGCTCTTATTGTAGTAGGAATTGATGAAACAGTTGAGAAAATGCTTGATGGTGGATTTGTAATAAACTGTGACTATACACCAGAGAGAGTTTTTGAATTAGCTAAAATGGATGGAGCCATAATAGTTGATGATGAATGTAAAAAAATACTTTATGCTAATGTACATCTACAAGTTGATAGGAAATATTCATCAGAGGAAAGTGGAACTAGACATAGAACAGCTCAAAGGGCAGGAAAGCAGACAGGAAAGCTTGTAATAGCTGTTTCAGAAAGAAAAAAAGTTGTAAGCCTGTATAAAGGGGATATAAGATACAAATTAAAAAATACATCAGAGATAACAAGTGAAGCTGCTCAGGCATTAAAAACTATGGAAAGATATAGATATGTTTTAGACAAATCTTTAGCTAATCTTACAATATTGGAATTGGATGATATTGTAACACTATATGATGTAGCTCAAGTTCTTCAAAGATTTGAGATGATGAGAAGAATTGATGATGAATTAAAAGGGTATGTTGTAGAGCTAGGAACAGAGGGAAGATTGATGGATCTTCAACTTAAAGATTTGGAGCAAGATATCAATGAGGATATGGAAGAGTTTTTAAGTGACTATATGAGTAGTGATACAAATTATGAAGATGTTATGTCACAAATAGCAAATCTTACAAATATAGAGTTGTTAGAGATAGAGAATTTTTCTAGTGCTTTAGGTTATAGAAAAAGTTATAGTAATTTAGATAATAAGATTAGCCCTAAAGGGTATAGAGTACTTGGAAAGATTAGTAAGCTAACTAAGAAGGATATTGATAAGTTAATTAATACTTATGGAGAGCTTGCATCTATTCAAGATGCACCTATTGAGGAGTTATCTGATACTAAATTAAGTAAATTGAAGATAAAAGCTATAAAAAATGGATTGAAGAGATTGAAATATACTGTGGAATTGGAAAAATAGACTGTCGAAATATAAAGCTGTTGGAAATTATAATTTTCAGCAGCTTTAATTAAATATTAATTATTTAAGTAAAGGGGAAATATGCTAAAGATAACTGAATGGGTAAAGATAATATTAGATTCATTATATGATGGAATTTTAATAATAGATTCTGAAGGGATAGTAAGATATATAAACCCAGCTTATACTAGAATAACTAAAGTTAAAGAAGAAGATATTATAGGAAAAAAATTATCCGATGTAAGAAAGGGAAGTTATCTTACTGAAGTTATTAAAAGTGGAAAGTTGCAATTAAATGTTCATAGAAAAATGGATGAAGTTGAGTATATTGTAAATATGGTACCAATCTATGGGAAAAAAAATAAAGTTCTTGGTGGAATTTCCTTACTTAATGAACTTAATGATGTATATAAGCTTACTGAGAAATTAAACCTTTCTAAAATTATAATTCAAAATCTTAAAGAGCATGTAAAATCTTTAGGAAGTGGAAAATATAATTTTGATGATATTATAGCAGTAGATAAAAAAAGTGTTGAGATAAAAGAGTTTGCTAAAAGAATAGCTCTTACAGATTCAAATGTTCTTATAACAGGTGAAAGTGGAACAGGAAAGGAACTATATGCTAGTGCTATACATAATTTTAGTTTAAGAAAAGATTTTCCTTTTATTCCAGTAAATTGTGCATCTTTTGAAAAAAGTCTTATAGAGAGTGAACTTTTTGGTTATGAGGAAGGAACATTTACAGGAGCTAAAAAAAATGGAAAAACAGGATTATTTCAACTAGCAAATGGTGGGGTACTTTTTCTTGATGAGATAGGAGAGTTAGAATATGGACTTCAAGGAAAACTTTTACGTGTTTTGCAAGAAAAAAGTATTAGAAAAATAGGTGGAAGTAAGGAGATACCAATAGATGTAAGACTTATATGTGCAACAAATAAAGATCTTTTTAAATTGATGGAAGAGGGAAAATTTAGAAGGGATCTATATTATAGAATAGCTATTATCCCTTTAACAATACCACCATTGAGAGAGAGAAAAGATGATATACCTGCATTGGCTAATAAATTCATATCTGACCTTTCGCAGAAGTACAAAAAAGATATGTTTTTAAGTCAAGAAGCAATTCAATTGTTAAAAGAATATGAATGGTGTGGAAATATAAGAGAATTAAAAAATATAATAGAATTTACTTTTAATATGAGGGAAGAAAAAGTAATTTTAAAAGAGCATCTACCAATTAAAGTTGAAGAAAATATTTTAGATAGTGAGATAATTGAACTAAATGAATATATAAATAAAGTAGAAAAAGAATATATAAATAAAGCTATTGCCAAATATGGTGATAGTGTTGAAGGAAAGAAAAAGGCAGCAAAGGCATTGGGAATCTCTCTTGCTACTTTTTATAATAAATTGAACAGATAATTTCTAAAAAAATAGAAAATTTTAACAAGAATTCTAACTTTTTAGAATGACAATAAAATATCTTATTTTAAAGGGAAGAGATAGATCTTCCTTTTTTATTTCTAAAAAATTAGAAAAAAATTAGAAAAACTCTCAAAAATTAGGCTAATATATTTGGCATGATATTTGCTTCATTATAAAAGCAAAGGAATTAAATAAAACATATAATTAAAGGGAGGAAATTATGGCAGCAGCATTAGGTTTTTTAACTATTTTTATTTTATTAGCAGTAATAATGATGAAAAAATTATCTCCGCTAGTAGCTCTTATCAGTGTTCCAATTATAACAGCTATTATAGGTGGACATGGATTGAAAATTGGAAAGTTTATAAATGATGGGGTAAAATCTATTGCTCCTACAGGAACAATGTTTATTTTTGCAATTTTATTTTTTGGTATTTTAACAGATGCAGGAACATTTCAACCAATTATAGACAAAATATTAAAAGTAGTAGGAAAAGATCCTGTAAAAATAGCAGTAGGAACAGCAATTTTATCAATGATTGTACATTTAGATGGATCAGGAGCAGTAACTTTTTTAGTAACAGTTCCAGCAATGCTTCCATTGTATGAAGCTCTTGGAATGAGAAAAACTACACTTGCAACAATTGTAGGACTGGGAGCAGGGGTAATGAATGTACTTCCTTGGGGAGGACCTACTTTAAGAGCAGCAACATCACTAAAAATTTCAGTTACAGAGTTATTTAATCCATTATTTATACCTGTTTTAGCAGGAATAGTTTTTGTTTTATTTGTAGCTGTAAAATTAGGAAGAGATGAAAAGAAAAGACTTGGAAATATAGAGCACTTAAATATTAATACAGATAATCTAGGAGAAAAGAAAGAAAGTAGAAATTTTGGAATAAATATTATTACTATAATATTAGCAATAGGAGTTTTAATATCAGGTAAACTTCCACCAGCAGTGGTATTCATGATAGCATTTTGTATTTCAGTAGTAATAAATTATCCTTCAGTAAAAGAGCAAAAAGAGAGAGTAGATTCACATGCTAAGGCTGCTTTAATGATGGCTAGTATACTATTTGCAGCAGGAGCATTTATAGGAATAATGCAGGGTTCAGGAATGATAAAAGAGATGTCAACAGTAATGGTTGATATTATACCAAAATCGTTAGGACGTTCTATGGCTATTTTGGTAGGGGTTATTGGTATGCCAGCTAGTCTATTATTTGATCCAGATTCATTCTATTTTGGAATTTTACCAGTATTGGCAACAACAGCTCAAGAGCTTGGTAGTTCTGCAATATCAGTTGCTAGAGCTGCAATTTTAGGACAGATGACAACTGGATTCCCAGTAAGTCCACTTACAGCTTCAACATTCTTGTTAATAGGACTTACAGGTGTTGAATTGGGAGAGCATCAAAAGAAAACTATACCATATGCTTTTTTAACAACAATAGTGATGTTAATTGTAGCTGTAATAACAGGAGTATTGTATAAATAAAGTTTGGATTTTAGGAGGTTAAAATGAAAAAAATAAGAATAGCTTCAGGAGCAGGATATGCTGGAGATAGAATAGAACCTGCTGTTGATTTAATGTTAAATGGGAATATAAACTATATTGTTTTTGAGTGTCTTGCAGAAAGAACAATAGCTATTGCACAACAGGAAAAATTAAAAGATCCAAATAAGGGATATAATGGATTACTTGAATATAGATTTGAAAAGATATTACCTATTTGTAAAGAAAAAAATATAAAAGTAATTACAAATATGGGAGCTGCTAATCCTTTAGGAGCAATAAAAAAGATAAAATCTATGGCAGAAGAGATGAATATAAAAGGATTGAAAATTGCAGCAGTTCTTGGAGATGATATTTCTGATAAATTAGATAGATATTTAGATTGTGAAGTTCTTGAATTAAAAACTCCTTTAAATACAATTAAAGATAAATTAGTTTCAGCAAATGTATATTTAGGAGTTGATGGAATAGTAGAAGCATTAAAAAATGGAGCTGATATAGTTGTAACAGGACGTTGTGCAGACCCAGCAATATTTATGGCACCATTAATTTATGAGTTTGGATGGGATGTAGAAAACTATGATCTCATAGGAAAAGGTATAATGATAGGACATCTTCTTGAATGTGGAGCTCAAGTTTGTGGTGGATATTTTGCTGTACCTGGATATAATGAGGTTGAAGATCTTTGGAATGTAGGTTTTCCTATTGCTGAGGTAAGTGAAAATGGAGATGTAGTTATTACTAAAACAGAAACTAGTGGTGGAGTTGTAAGTACTCATACATGTAAAGAACAGCTTATTTATGAAATTCATGATCCTAAAAATTATATGACACCTGATGGAGTAGCTAATTTTACAACTATCTCATTAAAAGAATTAGAAAAAAATAAAGTATTTTTAACAGGAGCAACAGGTAAGAAAAAACCAGCTACTTTAAAGGTAAGTATAGGTTATAAAGATTGTTTTATTGGAACAGGAGAGATCAGTTATGGTGGATCTACAGCTTATGAAAAAGCTAAATTAGCAGGTGAAGTAGTTAAAAAAAGATTGGATTTTACTGGAGTAAAATATGATGAATTAAAAGTAGATTTAATTGGAGTTAACTCTTTATATGGAAATAGTATAGGAAAAAAATTGTGTGATCCAGCTTTATTAGGAGAAGTTAGATTAAGAGTTGCAGGTAGAACTGTAAAAAGAGAAGATGCAGTGAAAATAGGAAATGAAGTAGAAACACTTTATACTAATGGACCTTCAGGTGGAGGAGGAGTAACAAAAAGTGCAAGTGAAGTTGTATCTATTTGTTCAATATTTATTCCAAGAGAAGATATAGAATTAGAAGTTATATATGAGGAGGTTTAAGATGAAACTTTTAGAAATAGCTCATTCAAGAACAGGAGATAAGGGAAATATTTCAAATATATCTTTAATAGTTTATGATGAAAAAGATTATGATCTAATTTGTGAAAAAGTAACAGCAGAAAAGGTAAAAGAATACTTTAAAGATATTGTAAAAGGGGAGGTAATTAGATATGAACTTCCTAATTTAGGAGCTTTAAACTTTGTAATGGATGAAGCACTAGGGGGAGGAGTAACAAGATCTTTAGCTTTAGATAAACATGGAAAAAGTTTGTCGTCAGCTCTTTTAGAGATGGAGATTTAAGAATAAATTATTTAAAGTCATTAAATAAAAATATTTTAGGACTTAAGAAGAAATTAAAATAAAATTAATTGAAATTTTAAAGTGTGTATGATATAATTTAACATAAATTATATGAAACTAAATATTAAGTAACAATGGCGCCCACAAGAGACTCATTAGGCAGGTGAAAATACTGCTCATCTTGCAAGGGTGAAGTGTGTATGTAAGTTAAAGGTAACCCTTAGAGGTTACCTTTTTTATTATTAATTTTTTTAGGAGGAAGTTATGAGTAATTTAGACCACATTAAATACATCAAAAGATGTATTGAAATTGCAGATGAATCTGTAGCATCAGGAAACCATCCTTTTGGAGCTTTAATAGTTGACAAAGATGGAAATATTATTGTTGAATCAGGTAACATTGAAGTGACTGAAAAAGAGTGCACAGGACATGCAGAAACTACTGCTATGAGAAAAGCTGTAAAACTTTATTCAAGAGAGTTTTTATGGAATTGTACTCTTTATTCTACAGCTGAGCCTTGTTGTATGTGTACAGGAGCTATCTATTGGGGAAATGTAGGAAGAATTGTCTATGGAATAAGTGAAAAACAACTTTTAGCTTTAACAGGAGCTGATGAAGATAACCCAACTTTTGATATGCCTTGTAGAGAAATTTTAGCAAGAGGGCAAAAAAATATAGAGGTAATTGGACCAATTGCAGATGAAGAGTTAGCTAAAGAGATAGCAAGAGCTCATATAGGATATTGGAATAATAAATAATAATTAAGAGGGGAATGAATGATGGAGAAAAATAATTTTGTAAAATTCCTTGATGATAAATTTTTAATCTCTGAGAGAGGTGGAAGTATAAAAGGGGAATTTTTTGGGGGATTAACAACTTTTTTAACAATTTCTTATATTATTTTTGTAAATCCTGCTGTTCTTTCATTGACAGGAATGGATAAGGGAGCACTTGTAACAGTTACTTGTGTAGCAACTGCAATAGGATCATTTTTAGGGGGTATTCTAGGGAATGTACCTATTTCCCTAGCTCCTGGAGTTGGATTAAATGCCTTTTTCACATTTACTTTAGTAAAGGGAAATGGAATTCCTTGGCAAGATGCTTTAGGAGTAGTTTTCTTTTCAGGGGTATTTTATCTGATACTGGCAATTTGTGGAGTTAGAGAGAAGATAATTAACTCTATTCCTCAACAACTTTCAACAGCTGCAACAGTAGGAATAGGACTTTTTCTTTCATTGATAGGATTAAAAAGTATGGGAGTTATAGAGGCTAATCCAGAAACTTTAGTAAAGATAGCACCTATAACATTACCAGTAGCTCTTTCTTTTGCAGGACTATTTTTAATGTATATTCTAGATATGAAAAAGGTTAGAGGTGGAGTTTTAATAAGTATAATAGTGATCTCTATTATAGGAATGTTTTTAGGGGAAGTGGATGTTCCAGAGAAACTATTATCATCACCACCAAGTATGACACCATTACTTTTTAAACTAAATATTTTTGGAGTATTAAAAGTTAGTCTTTTAGGATCTATTTTCTCATTTATGTTTATAGATCTATTTGATTCTTTAAGTGTACTGATGTTTACATACAAAGAGGTTCAATTTAGAGATGAGGAGGAGAGAAAAAAAGGATTAGGAAGAATGCTTTTAGCAGACTGCTCGTCAACTATAATAGGAGCTTTATTAGGAACAAGTACAGTTACAACTTATGGAGAATCAATAGCAGGAATAAAAGTTGGAGCTAAGACAGGGCTTGCTTCTATTTTCACAGGATTATTCTTCTTACTTGCTCTATTTATAGCACCAATAGTTGAAGCTATACCAGTATTTGCAGTATCACCTGCATTAGTAATTGTTGGAATATTTATGTTTAGAAATATCTCTCAATTAGATCTTTCAACTATGAAAGAATCAATACCAGCCTTTATGACAATAATATTTATGCCAATGACTCACAGTATAGCAATAGGACTTAGTATAGGATTTATCTCTTATATTATTATAAACGTAGCCTGTGCGGACTTTAAAAAGATCTCACTTACTATGTGGGTTATAGGAGCACTTTCACTAGTAAATCTATTAATTTAACATACCTTGAGACAAGTAGGAAAATTAAACTTACTTGTCTTTTTTATTTGATATAAATTAAATCCCTCTAGAAAATAAAAAAATAATTTGTTATTATAATTATAGAATTTTAAATTCAATAAAATATTTTTTAAGGGAGAGAGAAAATATGGATATGACAAAGGAGCTTTTATTACAAACTGCTGATATGATTTGTGATAACACTTTTATCTTTAATCACAAATGGGATATGGAAGCTTGTAATATACCTGTAAAATTTGATGGAGAGATTCAATGGAATAAGATTCCTTTTGAAGATGAAGAATGGGCATTTATGCTAAATAGACATAAATATTGGACTTTTTTAGGTAAAGCTTATCTTTTAACAAAGGATGAAAAATATCTAACTACATTTATAAGACAGATGAACTCTTGGATAGATAGTGTTGAACTTACCAATCCAGAATTTAAAGATTGTGCTCGTACAATAGAGATGGGGCTTAGATGTATTAACTGGATAAAAACAATGGAACTGTTTGAAAGAGAGTATAAATTTGATGAAGCTTTTAAAGAGAAAGTGTATAACTCTTTAAAAGAGCAATGTGATATTCTTCTTGAGATCTATGATGATTTTAGAACTTTAAGTAACTGGGGAGTTCTTCAAAATTGTGGGCTTATTACTTTTGCTTTTTACTACGGAAAATTAGATACAGATTATTTTACAGTTCCACTAAAAAGATTGGAACATCAATGTAAAATTCAAATACTTCCAGATGGAGTTCATTGGGAGCAATCTCCTATGTATCAAAATGAAGTTTTAAATTGTCTTTTAGAAACAGCAGTACAATTTAAACATCATAATATAGAGATTCCTCAATTTATTAGAGAAAGTATAAGAAAAATAGGATTTTCAAACTTTGCTATGAAAAAACCAAACCATCATCAACCAATGCAAGGGGATAGTGATGATACAGATTTAAGAGATATAATTACAAGATGTGCAGCAGTTTTAGAAGATGAAGAGCTTAAATTTGGTGGATTTGAAGAGATAGATTTTGAGTCAATTTGGGAATTAGATAAAAAAAGTATAGAGAACTATTCGAAGTTACAAGCTAAAAAACCAGACTATACGTCAGTAGCTTTACAAAATAGTGGTAATTTTTATCTACGTGACTCTTTTGATGAAAAAGGAAATTATCTATGGTTTACTTGTGGATCAATAGGAAGCGGGCATGGACATGGAGATATGTTACATTTTGACTTGACTTATAAAGGAGAAGATTTTCTTATTGATTCAGGAAGATATACTTATGTAGAGGGAAATGAAACTAGAATAGAGTTAAAAAATAACTACTCACACAATACAATAATAATGGATAATCAACTATTTTCAAAATTTAATGGTTCTTGGGGAATTGTAAAAACACCTCTTCCATTAAATTCAATGTATAAATTTAATGATAAATTTGATTATGTAGAGGGTGGACATTTAGGATATTTAGATCAACCTACTCCTGCTGTATCAAATAGAAAAATATTCTATATTAAACCAGATTTATGGGTAGTTGTAGATGAATTTTTAACAAGAGGAGAGCATAGTTACAAACAATTTTTTAATCTAGATTTAGATGTTAAAGCTGAGTTAGAAGAAAATCATGTAATCTTGAAAAAAGAGAATACTCTTCATATGAAATGGAGTGACAGTGTAAAATTAAGTAGGAAAGATATACAAATTTCAAAAGAGTATAATACACTACAAAAATCTACTAGAATAGAAAGTGAAACTTCATTTGTAGAAAATGCAATCTTATTTACAATAATATCACCTGAGAATTTAGAAGTTGAAAAAATTCAAGTTAGAAGGGGAAATTTAGCTTTAGTTGGTGAGGATGAAGCTAAAGCTATTAGAGTAAAAGTTTCAGAAGATAGAGAAATAATCTTCTTTAACTCTACTAGAGAGGTAGCAGCTCAAAAGAAAACATATCTATTAGATGGAGTTTTATTCTATGGGAAAACAGGATTTATAGATATAAATAAAGGAGAAAAGGAACTACATATTTTTAAATATTAAAAAATCAGGGGTAGAAAATCTACCCCTCTTATTTTTTATAAATTGTTGCAGTAAAATCATTGTATTCAGTAGAAGAAACTAATTTATAACCAAATTTTTCTACATCTGGGAAATATAGTGGGTTAGAAGCAGGTGCTACTTCAACATGAGATTTTAATTTTGAGATATAGATCTCATCAATCTCATAATTTTCTAGATAATATTTATATATTGTATATCCACCACAGATAAATATATCCTTTCCACTATCTTCATATTGTTTCATAATATCTTCTAATCTACTTTCTAAAGTTAAAACAATAACCTCTCTATTTTTTTTCATTAGATTAACAGGAACATATTTAGCGGTATTTTCTCCAAAAAGAACAACATTACCAATAGTTTTAGATTTGTAATATTGTAACTCTTCCATAGAGTGCCACAAAAGTCCATTACCAGTAGGAACTTTATCTCCAATTAGATTATTTTCTCCAACACAAACTATCATTTTTAATTTAGGTTTACTCATTAGATTGCCACCTCATAAGAAATTTTTTCACCATAATTGTAGTTTTCAATTACTACATCATCAGGTTTGAAATCATAAATTGATTTGAAGTTTTCTATTTTAACAGTAGCTCCATCAAGTGAAGGTCTTTTTACTTGTTCCAATAGGTTTGGCATATGTCTATCATAGATGTGGACATTGTGAATATTCCAGATAATTTCAGCAGGTTTTAATCCACACTCCATAGCTACTAATTTATGTAGAATAGAGTATTGGAACACATTTGCCACAAGTCCTAAAGCTACATCACAACTTCTTTGTCTAACTTCAAGGTAAAGTCTATCTCCAATTACACTCCATTGAGTAAGATGAACACAAGGAGTAAGAGCCATTTTATCTAAATCTTCAGGAACCCAAATCTCTGTCATAATTCTACGGCTATTAGGATTTTTTTTCAATTCATTAACAACATAATCTAATTGACTTTTATATCCAAATGTTTCTTTGGCAATTTGGTAACCATAAGCTTTTCCAATAGTTCCATCAGCCATCTTCCATTCATCCCAGAACTTACATTTTAATTTATTAAGTTCATTTACATCGTTAGATTGCATAATCCATATCCAGTAAAGCTCTCTAATAGGGGCTTTACTAGGAGCAAATCTTGTAGTTATAAGATGTGCTTCATCAGTAGAGTTATCAAGTCTAAATTGATAACCTATATAACTTTTGTAATGAGCAGGAGTGCCATCGGCATATTTTGTTCTTACTTGTCCTTCACTCCAAATCCCTTTTTCATCAATAGTTTTAACAATATCTTTGTATATTTCATCAAATTTTGCCATATTTCACCCCTTTAAAAATTTTTGTTTACTCTACATTTTAACATAAAAAATTAAATTTTAATATAAGAAAATTTCCATTACATTGAGGGAGAAATCAGCTAAAGTTAGATTAAGTTTTTAATCTATGGTTGATTTTTTATAAGAAAGGCAATATAATATAAGAATTATAATATATTTTGGAGGGAAATTTTATGCCAGTTATTTTTTTTGTGGTTAGTTTTTGTTCGTCTTTAGTTGGAGCAATATGCGGGATAGGTGGAGGAGTAATAATTAAACCTGTACTTGACGCTGTTGGTGTAATGAGTGTATCAGCAGTTAGTTTTTTATCAGGTTGTACAGTTCTTTCAATGTCTATAATCTCTGTATTTAAAGCTTTAAAAGGTGGTTCAGCTAAGATTAATACTAAACTTACAACTTGGTTAGCTTTAGGAAGTGTTTTTGGTGGAATAATGGGTAAAATGTTATTTCAACACATTAAAGTGGCATTTGCTAATGAAAATGTACTTGGAATGATTCAATCAATAGTATTAGTATTAATGACAATTGGAACTTTTATCTATACTTTAAAGAAAAGCCAAATAGAAACTAAAAGATATGAGAATAAACTTTTATGTTTAGTGATAGGAATAATTTTAGGTATCTGTTCTTCATTCTTAGGAATAGGTGGAGGACCTATCAACTTAGTAATCTTAATTTATTTCTTCTCAATGGGAACAAAGGAAGCAGCAATAAACTCAATATATATTATCCTTTTCTCTCAAATAGCAAGTCTAGTTCAAAGTATTGTAAAACAAACTATACCAGAAGTTAGTTTAGTATTCTTAATAACTATGGTATTAGGTGGAGTTTTAGGAGGAATGGCTGGAGGAATCGTTAATAAAAAGATTTCAGAAGAGAAAGTTGATAAACTTTTCTTAGCTCTAATGGGAGTAATCATCTTTATTAATATATATAATACTTATGTTTTTGCAACAGCTTAAAAATAAAATGGACAGTTGATTAACTGTCCATTTTTTCTACTCTTTAGGAGAAAATTTAAGTAAAAATTCCCCTTTTTCTCTTACAAAAAGTTTTCCTTCAGCCTCTTTACAAGTATAAGCTACTACAATTAAACCATCACGTTCATTAGTACAATCAATAGCTTCACTAACAACTTGATATTCACGTCCATTTTTATTATTTATCCATAAGGAATTTTTTTTAATCATTTTTATTACTCCTGTTTTATTTAAAAAGTTTCTTTTTGTAATATCCTTCAGCAAGATATATAGCAGCTAGAGGATTGTGTCCAAGTACTCTATCTTTTACTGCAAAAACAGTAACTGGTGCATCTGAATGTTTTATAAATAATGAGTCATGTCCTACACAAAGTCCTAAAAGAATATTTAATTCAGTTTTAGCAGCACTTAAAAATTTAGCTTGACCAATAGGGTTACACATAGGTTCATAAGTACAAGGTCTTACTTGCTCATCATTTGAAATACCTATAAAACTTTTTGGAATAGAACCACTTTTACAAATAACTGATTCTACTTCAAAACCATGATGTCTAAGTATAGATGCAAAAACTTTAGCCTCTTTAGCAAGTCCTACACAGAAAGCAACTCCTAACTTTTTGTAACCACATTTTTTAGCAAAATTGATTATCTCTTCAACTCTTGTTTGTTGACAATACCCTTCAGCCTCAACTAAAGCTGATTCATGAGCTAACATCATATTTTCTTTTTCTAAGTAGAATTTTTTTATATCCTCGATTTTTTCTAATTCTCTACAAGGACAATTTAGTGGAGCGTCAGTTAAATCTCCAGTTCTACAAACATGTTTTGTGCAAGCATCACAAGTATACATTAGATCATCTCCTTAAATTTTTAGTTATTTAACCATTTTTCTATATTAAAAAAAACTTCATCTCTATTTATTTCATTATGTAATTCATGTCTAGCATTAGGATAAAGTTTATATTGAACATTTTTAAAATTTAATCTTTTATAGAACTCTTTAAGTTGAGTAACACCTTTTCCATATCTTCCTACAGGATCCATATCTCCAGAAATTATATAGATAGGTAGATCTCTATTAATTTTTTCAAAAGATGTAGGCAGATATAATCTATTTAAAAAATAGAAAAAATCTGAATAAAAACTGCTACTATATGTAAAATCACAAAGATCATCGTTACAATAAGTTTTAACTTCCTCTATATCCCTAGATAACCAAGAGTTTTCATTATAATAATATTCTGATTTAACTTTACTATTAGAGTTTAAAAATACCAATTTTTTGATAAGGTGAGCTCTTCTATTTTTATAGATTTTATTCATAAAAAAGCTTAGATATTCAGCTAATTTCCAAAGGAAAGGTGTCTTGTAGCAAGAACCACAAAAAATATACCCATCTAAAATATTAAAACAATGTTTCATATGCTCTTGAGCGATAAAAGATCCCATACTATGTCCAAAAATATATATAGGAGTATTAGGATATGATTCTTTTAGCTCCTTTGTATAATTAACTTGATCTTCAATTAATTGATTAAAATCATTTTCAAAGATTCCAATTTTTTTTTGATCAATATTGTTATGTCCATGGTGTAGATGCTCCTTAAGAGCAACTAGATAACCTCTATCAGAAAAATATTTAAAAAGATGCTTATATCTATTTTTATGTTCACTCATTCCATGAATTATTTGGATAATTCCTTTTGTATGTTTCATAAAATTTCACCTCTCAAATATATTATAACTTAAATTGAGAAAAAATTAAATATTTATGGTAGTATATACTTGTGAAAAGACAAAAAAAATAATATAATAAGAAAATATAAAAAATAATTAAAGGAGATGGGCAAATGCATTTATTACTAGAAAACTTTTTGGCAGACATATTGGGAATTTTACCTAAGATAGTATTCAGAGGTGTTATTTTAATAATTCTACTTATTTTTTGGCCAAAAATCTTATCAATGATTTTGACAGCTTATGCAAAAACATTAGAAAAGAGAAAAGTGGATCCTTTATTACAAAGTTTTACAGTGTCACTTTTAAAAACAATATTTTATGTTACTTTATTCTTTGTAGTTATAAGCGTAATTGGAGTTAAAGCAACTTCGTTAGTAACAATACTAGGTACTGCAGGATTAGCAGTAGGTTTAGCACTACAAGGAAGTTTAACAAACTTAGCTGGTGGAGTGTTAATTCTATTCTTTAAACAATTTTCTAAAGGGGATTATATTTCAACAGGGTCATTAGATGGAACAGTAGATCAAATTCATATTTTATACACTACTTTAATTACACCAGATAATAAAGTAATTATTATTCCTAATGGACAATTAGCAAATGGTGCAATTATAAACTTTTCTAAAAATTCAACAAGAAGATTGGACATGGTATTTTCAGTTTCATATGATACACCAGCAGAAAAAGTAAAAGAGATCTTAAATAGAATAGCTGATGAACATCCAGCAGTAATTAAAACAAAGGATAAAACTATTAGAATGTTTAAGCAAAATGCAAGTTCTCTTGATTTTGTATTTAGAGTATGGGTTGAAAATAAAGATTATTGGACAACAATGTTTGATTTTAACGAAATAGTGAAAGAAGAATTTGATAAAAATAATATTGAAATCCCATATCAAAAAATTGATATATACAACAAATAATTTTTTATAAAAAATCTTTTTTTTGTAACAAATTTTTAAAATTTGTGATATAATATTCAAAATATATTCTTTAAGGTTTTAATTTTAGATATTAAATATAAATAAATTTTTATGAAAAAAGGAGAAAGATGATGAACGGAAAGATAGTAAAAGAAGCAATTACATTTGATGACGTGTTACTTATACCTGCGAAATCAGAGGTATTACCACATGAGGTTAGTTTAAAAACTAGATTAACTAAAGATATTACATTAAATGTACCTATTTTAAGTGCTGCTATGGACACTGTAACTGAATCAGACTTAGCTATTGCTTTAGCTAGACAAGGTGGAATTGGATTTATTCATAAGAATATGAGTATAGCTGATCAAGCTGCTGAAGTAGATAGAGTAAAAAGAATTGAAAGTGGAATGATTAGAAACCCTGTTACTTTAAAAGCAGACTGTACAGTAGGATTTGCTGAAGATCTAATGAGAAGATATAAAATATCTGGACTTCCAGTTATTGAAGATGATGGAAAACTTATTGGAATAGTAACTAACAGAGATATAAAATATCATAAAGATATGGAGCAAATAGTTGGAGAAATCATGACTAAAGAAGCTCTTATCACTGCTCCAGTTGGAACAACATTAGAAGATGCTAAAGAAGTTTTACTTTCTCACAGAATAGAAAAACTACCTATCGTAGATGAACAAGGATATTTAAAAGGACTTATCACAATAAAAGATATTGATAACTTAACAGAGTATCCAAATGCTTGTAAAGATGCTCACGGAACTTTAAGAGTAGGAGCAGCAGTAGGAATTGGAAACGATACTTTAGAAAGAGTTGAAGCACTTGTAAGAGCAGGAGTAGATATTATAACTGTTGACTCTGCACATGGACATTCAGCTGGAGTTATAAGAAAAATAAAAGAAATTAGAGCAGCTTTCCCTAAATTAAATCTAATTGGAGGAAACATTGTAACTGCTGAAGCAGCTCTTGACCTAATTGAAGCAGGAGTAGACGCAGTTAAAGTAGGAATCGGACCAGGATCAATCTGTACAACAAGAGTTGTTGCAGGAGTTGGGGTTCCTCAATTAACAGCAGTAAACGATGTATATCAAGTATGTAAAGAAAGAGGAATTGGAGTAATAGCTGACGGAGGAATCAAACTTTCAGGAGATATCGTAAAAGCTCTAGCAGCAGGAGCAGACTGTGTAATGTTAGGAGGAATCCTTGCAGGAACTAAAGAAGCTCCAGGAGAAGAAATTATTCTTGAAGGAAGAAAATATAAAATTTATGTAGGAATGGGATCAATAGCAGCAATGAAGAGAGGATCTAAAGATAGATACTTCCAAAATGATGCTAAAAAACTAGTTCCAGAAGGAATTGAAGGACGTATAGCTTACAAAGGAAGCTTAAAAGATGTTATATTCCAACTTTCTGGAGGAATTAGAGCAGGAATGGGATACTGTGGAACTCCTACAATTGAAGATCTAAAAGTAAATGGAAGATTTATAAAAATAACTGGTGCAGGATTAAGAGAAAGCCACCCACATGATATTACAATAACTAAAGAGGCACCTAACTACTCTAAATAATAGTTTAGTTTTCCTCGAGGGATTGATTTTATATTTTAGAATTTAAGAGAGGAAAAATAGCAAAGAATGAAAAGGGTAATTTTAATTTCATTTATTATATTAGGGTTAAATTTAAAAGCCTATGAGTTAAAAGAGATAAAAACTTTAGATGAGTTTACTAAAGAAGTAGTTGGAAGTTCTTCAAAAAAGATTAATTCTCAATCTAAAGATAATGAATTAATTCCTTTAGAAAAAATTGATTCAAATGTAAAGACAGAGGAAAAAAAATCTGTAGAAACTATTTCAAGTAAAGAAGTACAAGAAAAAAAAGCTAATCTAAGAGTAGTGGATATAAGTGAAAAAACTTATGGAAATGATAAACTTGTTTATGTAAAAGGAGAAAATAAACCTTTTACTGGTAAGTTTGCACTATTCTTAGGAGAGATAATAGAGAGTAGCGAAGAGTATCAAAATGGAAAACTCCATGGAGAGAAAATCTGGTATTCTGATGATGGAAAAGTTGTTATGAGCGAAAACTATAACAATGATAAGTTAGATGGAGAGCAAAAGGCTTACTATGCTAATGGACAGGTAAAATCTATTATAAGATATAAAAATAATAAGATTGTTGGACTTGAAGTTTATAATCAAGATGGAAAAATTCTTCACAAGGAAGATTTAAGTAACGGAACAGGAGTATGGAAAACTTTCTGGGATAACGGAAAAGTTATGGAAGAAGGAAGATACAAAAACTGGGCAAAAGATGGAACTTGGAAGAGATACCAAGAAGATGGAACTGTTGATAGTATAACAGTTTATGAAAAGGGAAAACAAAAAAGTCAAACATGGAATTAAGAGAAAGCCACAGAGAGATCTGTGGCTTTTTTGTATTACTAAAAAAATTATTGTCTTTACAAAAAAACTTATTGACATATTTGTATTTACACTATATAATAAAATCGTAAATACATAAAGACAAAATTAAAAGAAAATAGTAAAGATGTAAAGATATAAAGATATAAAGGAGTGAGTTAAATGGCAAGTAAATTATTAAATGTAAGAATGGATCAAGAGATGTTAGATGAATTAAAGAATGTTTGTGGAGAGTTAGAAATAACTGTTACAGATGCTATAAAATTATTTACTAGAAAATTAATAAAAGAGAGAAAATTAGTTACAGAAGAGGAAAATAAAACACCAAAAGAAGTATTAGATAAAATTAAGGAAGAAATGTCATTAGAAGAAATGTTTACTGAAGCATGTGAAGTTGGTGATTTAAAAAAATATGAGAAAATGAATGAAGATATTGGAGATATTATACTTAATTGTTATAGGGAATTTCAAGATGCTATTTTCCCAGCAGCAGGATCAGGAATGACATATTTAGAAATGGTAGAAGATTTTAAAAATCAAAAAGGAGAAGAATTAAAAAATAAAATAATTGATAGAATAGCAGAAGATTATTCTGAAGACTTTGAAATAGAAAAAAAAGGATTACAAGAATATTTTGAGTTTCTAGAGGAAAAAAAGAAATTTGAAGAGGAAAAAAGTTTAGATATAATGAAAAAGTTAAAAGAGGAAAATCCTAGATTATATCAAGAATTAACTAATGAATATAGTTATGATATTAGTTTTTACGAGATGGAAAGAACAAATTGTAAAACTTTTAATGAAACTAAAGAGATGTTAGAAGGAATATTAACTCCTGAAGAGATTAAAGAGTATATAAGATATAATAATGAGTATCTAAATGATAAAACGGAAGTAAAAAATATCTTTAATGAAGAGGAAAATAGGAAAACAAATGAAAGATTTCTTGAAACTTTAAAAGAAGATAAAAAAAGATATGATATGATAAAAAGTATTTTAAAAAAAATTGATGAAGAGAATCAAAGAAGAGCAGAAATTAAAGCAAATGAAGAAAATAAAGAAGAAGAACAAAATATAGTTAAAGAAGGAGGAAGAGAATAAAGTGGATAATCAATTAAATTGTAAAAAAATAACAAGTTTTTCAACATTAGTATTAAATGATGGTTTATTAAAAATAAATGAAATAAAGATACCTAAAAATCCTTTTAATTTATCAGAAGATGAATATCCTGAAGTTAATGAGGGAGTAGCAATTGTAACAGGAAATAATTTTATATTTAGAAATCAATTGTTTAAAGTGGTAGGTTTTACTGATGATTGCAGTGTTAGAGTTTCTCCAATCCTAATGTTAGTTTTAAGAGAGGAAAAAATAATAAAAGAAGATTTTATAACAATAGGTTTTGGATTTGAGAATATGAAATTTGAAGCCGAAAAGAGTTATCCTTTTCCAATAAAAGATAGAGTTGATAATATTTCTGCTTTAGGTGAAGGAATAGATTTGAAAAGAAAAGAGTTATATAAAGAGGCTCATTTATCATATAACAATATTTTAGAAAATGAAGGTGCAAGTGCAATGTTATATATTGCAATGGCTAAAAATTTAGCTTGTATGAAAAAATATGATGAGGCTATTTATCTTTTTCAATTAGCTAATAATGCTAGGGAGATTCTTTTTGGAGAGAATGATTTTAATTGTATGAAACATATAAATAAGTTAATGAGAAGAAATTTAATTCCAGAAAATGAGTTTTTAGAATATATGAGAACAATTTCAGGAAATCCTAACTATAAATTTCCTAATAATTAGTAATAAAAAATGGCTATTACCTATTGATTGGTAGTAGCCATTTCTGTATTATTGAATATCGTTTATAACTTTTAAAACCTTACCTACAGCAGTAAATTCATCTCCAGGTCCTATATAAATAGGTTGATAGTTTGGATTATCACTAATTAGGGCAATGTAATTTCCAGTGACTTTTAATCTTTTTACATAAGATTCACCATTTACAATAAAAGTTCCGATTTCTCCATTTCTAAGATCAACACCTTTTCTACATAAAATGATAGAAGAATTTTTTATTGTTGGTTCCATAGAATCTCCCTTAACATTAACAGCAAAAAGAGTTTCTATATTTCTAACTCCTGGAATAGAGATGAAATCAACTGGAGATTCATCAGTGAAAGCTCCAATACCAGCACTTATTCTAGAGTATAGGGGAATATATTTATCGGTATCTTTTATTTCATTAGAAATAATTGCGTTACTTTTTTCAATTTTAGAAAGCTTTTTTAATTCTTCTAAAATTATAGCAGGAGTTCTTTCAATAGCAGCAAGATATTTAAAATCTCTAGTTTCTTTTTCAGAAAGATTAAGAACTTTTGCCATATTTTCTAAAACATCTTCACTGGGAGGATTTTTTACCTCTCCTCTTTCAATAGTATTATAATAAGATTGAGTAATTCCAATTAATTTAGCTATTTTATTTTGACTATAACCTAATTCTTCTCTTTTTTTCTTTAGAAAGTTTTTGAAAATCATGAGGCACCTCCTTATATCTATATATAAATAATTATATATTATAATTATCTATTTTACAATATAAAAATAAAATATATTGACAAAAAGCAAATTTTATTCTAATATATAATTAAATATAGGTTATCTATAATTATATATAATATAGGAGGGAGCGTTATGAGAATATTGATAAAAAATAAAAAATGGGAGACATCATTTAAAAATGTTAAATTAATATGTGATGTACACTCAGAAAATAAAATTTTCTATATTGATTTTAAATATAATGGAAAAAATATCAGTATAAAAACATACAATCTTGACTATACTTTCAGATATTTAGAGATTTTATTTGATAAAATAATAAAAAAACAGGAAAATAAAGATATTCAGTTAGCAAGTTAAAAAATAGAAATTAAAAGTTTGTAAGAGAAGGTACTTTCAGTATTTTCTCTTATTTTTTTACAAAAAAAATAGTTACTATATATTCTATTTATGTTATAATATAATTGATACATTTATGAAGTGAAAAGTATCAAATCTTGACAAATAATAAAAACGAGGTATATAAAATAGTAATAAAATATGTCGAAAATTTCTATGGGGGAAACAATGGTAGGAATAGTAGTAGTTGCACACAATCCAAAATTATCACAGGAAATTATAAATTTCTGTTTAGAATTAAAAAATAGTGATTTCCACCTAGTTAATGGTGGAGGAATTGATAAAGAAGGAAACTATGGAACTTGTCCACAGATAATTTCAAGAGCTATAAAAAGTGCAGACCAAGGAGATGGAGTAGTAGTTCTTTGTGATCTTGGAAGTTCTGTATTAAATGCAGAGAAAGCTAAAGAGGCATTAAAAGATGAGATAAGAGTTGAGATAGTAGATGCTCCTATTGTAGAGGGAACGATAGTTGGTGTTTCTTCAAATCATCCAAAAGTAAAGATTGAAACTTTAATTGAATTTATAAAAGAGGCAAAGGAGTTTCCTAAATTTTAATTGAAATTATATTAAAAAGTGATATAGTAGTAGTATTTTTTTAGATTATATATTAGTTCACCCCTTGCTTTTATAAGGGATATGTGATATATTGTATTTAGAAAAATAAAAGGGGAGAAAAGAGATGGGATATAGAAAGGCTATAATAATATCAATAATATGTTCAAAATAAAATATTATAGATATTGTTAATGTGGCGTTGTATATGTTATTTCTTAATGAAAATTAGTAGATAAGGGCAACCACAGGTTGCCTTTTTTTTATAGGTAGAAATAAAATTAATATAAACTTTATATTAGGAGGTTTTTATGTACAAAAAGGTGTCTACAAATCTTAATTTTGTAGAGAGAGAAAAAGAGATTGAAAAATTTTGGAAAGAAAACAAAATTTTTGAAAAAAGCTTAGATTTAAGAAAAGGGGATAAGACTTATACATTCTATGATGGACCACCTACAGCTAATGGAAAGCCTCATATAGGGCATGTTTTAACTCGTGTTATTAAAGATATGATTCCTAGATACAGAACTATGAAAGGTTATGATGTACCTAGAAAAGCTGGATGGGATACACATGGACTTCCAGTAGAACTAGAAGTAGAAAAACTACTAGGAATCAATGGTAAAGATCAAATTGAAAATTATGGACTTGAACCATTCATCAATGAGTGTAAAAAAAGTGTATGGAAATATAAAAGCATGTGGGAAGATTTCTCTGGAACTGTAGGATTCTGGGCAGATATGGAGAAACCATATGTAACATATGATAATAACTTTATCGAATCTGAATGGTGGGCATTAAAACAAATTTGGGAAAAAGGATTACTATATAAAGGATTTAAAATAGTACCTTACTGCCCAAGATGTGGAACTCCTCTATCAAGCCACGAGGTTGCTCAAGGATATAAAGATGTAAAAGAAAAATCAGCTATTGTTAGATTTAAAGTTAAAGGTGAAGATGCTTATATCTTAGCATGGACAACTACTCCTTGGACTCTACCTTCAAACGTAGCTCTTTGTGTAAACCCTAAAGAAACTTATGTAAAAGTAAAACATGGAGAATATACTTACTACATGGCAGAAGCTTTAGTAGCAACTGTACTTAAAGAGAATTATGAAATTCTTGAAACTTACGTAGGAAAAGATTTAGAATATAAAGAGTATGAACCACTATTTGGTTTTGTATCACCAGACAAAAAATGTTGGTTTGTAACTTGTGATGATTATGTAACACTTACAGATGGAACTGGAGTAGTTCATATTGCACCTGCATTCGGGGAAGACGACGCCAATGTTGGAAGAAAATATGACTTACCATTTGTTCAATTAGTTGATGCTAAAGGGGAGATGACAAAAGAAACTCCTTGGGCTGGAACTTTCTGTAAAAAAGCGGATAAACCTATCTTAATAGATCTAGAAACAAGAGGATTACTATTTGATGCTCCATCATTTGAACATAACTACCCTCATTGCTGGAGATGTGACACACCTCTTATCTATTATGCAAGAGAATCATGGTTTATCAAAATGACAGCTGTAAAAGATGATCTTATCAGAAATAACAATACAATTAACTGGATACCAAAAACAATAGGAAAAGGACGTTTTGGAGATTGGTTAGAAAATGTTCAAGACTGGGGTATCAGTAGAGATAGATATTGGGGAACTCCACTAAACGTTTGGGAGTGTGAATGTGGACATAAACATGCAATAGGAAGTATAGCTGAATTAAAATCTATGTCACCTAACTGTCCAGATAATATAGAGTTACACCGTCCATATATTGATGCTGTAACTATTACTTGTCCTCACTGTGGAAAACAAATGCATAGAGTGTCAGAAGTAATTGACTGTTGGTTTGACTCAGGATCAATGCCTTTTGCTCAACACCACTATCCATTTGAAAATCAAGATCTATTTGAAAAACAATTCCCTGCTGACTTTATATCAGAGGCAGTTGACCAAACAAGAGGATGGTTCTATTCACTTCTTGCAATATCTACTTTGATATTTAACAAAGCACCATATAAAAATGTAATTGTTTTAGGACACGTTCAAGATGAGAATGGACAAAAAATGTCTAAATCTAAAGGAAATGCAGTAGATCCATTTGAAGCTTTAGCAACTTATGGAGCAGATGCAATTCGTTGGTATTTCTATATTAACTCAGCTCCTTGGTTACCAAATAGATTCCACGGAAAAGCTGTATTAGAGGGACAACGTAAATTTATGTCAACACTATGGAACACTTATGCTTTCTATGTTCTATATGCTGAGATAGATCAATTTGATCCTACAAAATATACACTAGATAAAGAAAAATTAACTGTAATGGATAGATGGTTACTTTCAAAACTAAATACAGTTGTAAAAGGTGTAGATGAAAACCTAGCTGATTACAAATTATTAGAAGCAGCTAGACTTCTACAAGATTTTGTTGACGAATTAAGTAACTGGTATGTAAGAAGAAGTAGAGAGCGTTTCTGGGTACAAGATATGACAGATGATAAGATCACTGCTTATATGACTCTTTACACAGCATTAGTTACTATCTGTAAAACAGCAGCTCCAATGATTCCATTTATGACAGAGGAGATCTATCAAAACCTAGTTTGCAGTGTAGATAAAAATGCTCCTGAAAGTATTCACTTAACTGATTATCCAACAGTTGATGAATCAATGATTGATAAAGAACTTGAAGATAATATGGAAGAGGTATTACAAGTTGTAACTTTAGGAAGAGCAGCAAGAAATGCAGCTAACATTAAAAATAGACAACCAATAGCTAATATCTATGTAAAAGCTGAAAATGTAGTTGGAGAGCTATATCAAAATATAATTAAAGAGGAACTAAATATTAAAGAGATCCACTTTATAGATGATGCTTCACAATTTACTTCATATACATTTAAACCACAACTAAAAACTTTAGGACAAAGATATGGTAAAAAAGTTAATGAGATTCGTACTCTATTAGCTGAAATTGATGGAAGTAAAGCTAAAAAAGAACTTGATACAACAGGAGTTCTTAAACTACAACTTTCTGATGGAACAGAAGCACCTTTAGCACCAGAAGATCTTTTAATAGATACTGCTCAAACTGAAGGATATATGCCTTTAGAAGATAGAGGAGTTACTGTTATTCTTGATACAAAACTTACTCCTGAATTAATAGAAGAGGGATTTGTAAGAGAAGTTATCAGTAAAATCCAATCTATGCGTAAAGAAGCTAACTTTGATGTAATGGATCACATCGTTCTTTATGAAAAAGATAATGATAAGATAAAAGATATTATTACTAGAAATGCAGAGGAAATTAAACATGATACTTTAACAGATGAGATAGTATTTGGAGAAATAGATGGATTTACAGCTGATTTTAATGTAAATGGAGAAAAAGTTTCTTTTGGAGTAAAAGTAAATAAATAAGATATTTAAGAGGCTATTTTTATAGCCTCTTTTATATTTTAGTTTTTAAAATATTGTAACAAAATTGACATAAATATCTGTTATTATTAAGGCATAATAAATCTTTCCCCAAGATGTTTTATATATAGATATACAAAAAAGACATAGAAAACTCTATGTCTTTTTTGTTATTTAATAACCAACATCTCTTTAAACTCTTTAATATTATTACGACTTACAGGAACTTTAAATTTTAGATCTTGAATCTTTAAAATATAAGTTCCATTAAACCAAGGTTCTACCTCGGTTATCTTGTCCAGATTAACAATATATGATCTATGAGTTCTATAAAATTTCCACATAGGAAGAAGTTCTTCCCATTTAGAGATTTTTATTTTAGATGAATAAGAGTGATCTTTTGTATGGATTATACTCTCTTTTTCTCCAGCTTCAATATAATATATATCATCAATAGAGATAACAAACATCTTTTCATCAGAAGTTACAGTGATCTTATTTATTTGACTGACCTCTTTTATATGCTCATGCTCTTTAAATTTTGTAAGATTATCTAATACTTCATTTATTCTCTTATCAGAATAAGGTTTTAAAAGATAATCAAAGGCTTTTATCTCAAAAGCTTCAGGAGCATAATCTCTATATGCTGTGATAAAAATTATTTTTAGATTTTCATCTAACTTTGACAATATTTTTCCAAGGCTCATACCATCTAATTCAGGCATATTTATATCTAAAAAAACCACATCAGTTTTATTATCTTGAAGATATTTTAAAGCATCAAGTGGATTTTCAAACTCTCTTTCTAACTCTATTCCATCATGGTTTTCAATAAAGAATTTCAGCTCTTCTCTAGCTGGAAACTCATCTTCAACTATTACACATTTAACCATTAAAACCTCCTATTCAATATAAAAGGATATTTTTGTTCCAGTTTCTAATTTTTCAACAACAAGACCCTTACCATATATTAGTTTAATTCTATTATGGACATTTTTTAGTCCAATATTCTTATCTATTCTATCATCTAAATTATCAATGATCTTTTGATCAATTCCAACACCGTTATCCTCTATTGTTATGAGACAATCTTTATTCTCTTTCTTGGCTATTATATTTACAAATCCACCTTCACGCTTTTTTAATAATCCATGTTTTATGCTATTTTCAACAAGAGGTTGAATAATAAGACTAGGGATGCTGATATTTTTAATATTTTCATCTACATCTATATTTAGAGAAATTTTATCTCCAAAACGAGCTTTTTCAATATTAAAATATGCCTTAACTTGCTCTAACTCCATCTCAAGTGGTACTAATTTGCAAGAATTTTCAAGGTTATACCTTAAATATGTTGAAAGATCTATAATAATCTCTCTAGCTTTATTAGGATCTTTTCTTACAAAGAAAGATGTAGTATGTAGAGCATTAAAAAGAAAATGTGGATTAATTTGAGTTTGTAGAGCTTTTAACTCAGCTTCCTTTGCCATAGTTTTAAGATTTTCAACACTACTTAATTCTAATTGAGTGGAGATAAGTAGAGATAATCCCTCAACTAAATATTGATTTGAGGCAGTTACATTTTCTTTTGTATCAAAATATATTTTTAAAGTTCCAGAAACTTTATCCCCTTGAAATAGAGGGGATATTATACAAGATTTAATTTTTCCAGTGACACATTGAAAATATTTAACATCATCACATTGTCCAATTATACAGATTTTTCCAGTTTTTAGAACCTTTTTAGTAACTTCACTTTTTATATCTGTATGAGCAATTTTAAAATCTTCAGATGTTGAATAGCTAGCAGTGATATATTTTTCATTGGTAATTACTACTGCTTTTGCTCCTAAAGAGTCAGATATAATTTTACACACCTCATTTAAAGATTCTCCATTTCTAAAATAAGGTAGAGTTTTATTAGCAATTTCAAGGGAAAGTTTAGCTTGTTTTCCAGCTATAATATCCTTCTCCTCAATAATATCTTGAATAATAAGTAAAACAATAGAAACTCCCACTGCATTAGCTAAAATCATTGGAAAATATATGTTTGAAACAATATCCTTTGCCAGTTCAAAATCTTTTCCCATAACTAAAATAAGTAGCATGCTGAGATTTTCAACTAAAAATCCTCCAAGAAACCCATATAAATAGAAGTTTTTCTCATTACATTTTTTATATAGATATGCTGTGATAAATCCTCCAATCATAGTAGCAGTAGCACAAGGGATAGTAGTAATTGGATCTACATCTATGAAAAGTCGATGAAGTCCTGCAATAAATCCAGCAAGTATTCCAACTTCTGGTCCAGCTAAAATTCCACCAACCACAACACCAATATTTCTTACATTAACAATAGCACCACGATAATCTGCACCAGTATATGTACCAATAATTGCTAAAATTGAAAAGAAACATGAAAGAATAAAAACATCTTTTTTAGAGTATTTTTTATGAGTGAATATATCTTTGGCTCTTTTTAGCTTTGTAAAGAAAAAAGCAATAGCAATAATGTAACCTAAGTTATTAAAAAGATGACTAATTAATTTAAACAAAATTCTACCTCCTACACAGCTATGAAAATTATATCATAAAAAAATAAAGATAAAAAGTGGTATTTGAGGATTGAATTTTGCATTTTAAGTATTGGATTTAACCTTTTAAAGAACAAGTGATCTTTTTTTTGAATATTTTTTGTATCATATAGTTGTATAAGAATAAGTTTAATTAAATAAAATGGAGGTTAGATTTATATGGTAAGTTTTATTGTATCAATTATAGCTTTAATTGTAGGATATATGATTTATGGTAAAATCGTAGATGGAATATTTGGACCAGATCCAAATAGAGATACCCCAGCTAAAAGATTAAGTGATGGAGTGGATTATGTTGAGATGGATTGGAAAAAAGCATTTTTGATTCAATTTCTTAATATAGCAGGTACAGGACCAATATTTGGAGCTGTAGCAGGGGCTATGTGGGGACCAGCAGCATTTATTTGGATAGTATTTGGATGTATATTTGCAGGATCAGTCCATGACTTCTTAATTGGAATGATGTCGTTGAGAAAAGATGGAGCAAGTGTATCTGAATTGGTTGGAGAAAATTTAGGAGAAGGGGCAAGAAAACTTATGGTAGTTTTCTCAATAGTTCTTCTAGTTCTTGTAGGAGTTGTATTTATAACAAGTCCAGCAGCAATACTAAATGATTTAACAGGAATAGATAAAATGGTTCTTATAGGAATTATTATTATTTATTACTTAGCAGCAACAGTTCTTCCAGTAGATAAGATTATTGGTAGAATCTATCCAATATTTGGTATAGCATTATTAATAATGGCTGTTGGAATAGGAATTGGAATAGTAGTTCAAGGATATGATATTCCTGAAATAGCTTTCCATAACTTCCATCCAAAAGGACAATCAGTATTTCCTTATCTTTGTATCTCAATAGCTTGTGGAGCAATTTCAGGATTCCATGCAACACAATCACCTATGATGGCAAGATGTATTCAAAATGAAAGAGAAGGAAGAAAAGTATTCTATGGTGCAATGATATCTGAAGGAATAGTTGCATTAGTATGGGCAGCAGCAGCAATGAGCTTCTTTGGTGGAACACCGGGATTAGGAGAAGCATTAGGACATGGTGGAGCAGCTGTTGTAGTTAATAAGATTTCTAATACAGTATTAGGAAAAGTTGGAGGAGCTTTAGCACTATTAGGAGTTGTTGCTTGTCCAATAACTTCAGGAGATACAGCATTTAGAAGTGCAAGACTTACAATAGCAGATACTATTAAATATAAACAAGGACCTATAGTTAATAGATTTATTGTTGCAATTCCTCTATTCGTAGTTGGAGTAGCACTATGCTTTATAGATTTCAACATTCTATGGAGATATTTCAGCTGGTCTAACCAAACATTAGCAACAATAGCATTATGGGCAGCAGCTAAATACTTAAATAACAATGGTAAAAATTATAAGATTGCTCTTATACCAGCAATATTTATGACAGTAGTAGTTACAGATTATATTATTATAGCTCCAGAAGGATTTGTAAGATTCTTCCAAGGAACACCAGTTGCTACTATTGAAATGATTGGACTTGTTTGTGGTATAGTTGTTTCAGCTCTATGTACAATAGGATTCTTTAAAACTTTAAAGAAATAGAAAGCAAAAATTAAAAGAATAATCTTAAAAGAGGCTTGATAATATTTCAAGCCTCTTTTTTTAAAATTTATTTTTTAAAAATAGCAAAATAACTTTCACAACATGTATCATTAAACTCTGCTATAAGTAATAGATGTTTATTTTCAAATGTAAATTCATTATTTTCTTGAAAATTAGTATAGAAAGTTTTATAAATTTCATTTTTATTTAAAGCCTCATTTGTTAAAAAGTTATTTCTAAACAATTGGAAGGAACTTTTCATAAATTTAACTAAAATTGATAGTTCACTTAATTTCTTTTTATCAATCTCTTTAAAAATATTATCCCTAAAATCATCTAATGATGTAAAATTTTGATTTAGATTTGAAATAAGAGTATATTGTTTTGAAAAATTTTTAAACTTAGTTTTAAATCTAGTATTAACATAATCTTTTTCAATAGCCTCAATTAAAAAACTATCTAAATTTTTACAACTATGTAGTAGAGAATATTCAATATTTCTTTTTAAATAATTGAAACTATAAAAGAAAGATTGTTTTGTTATAAACTCTTGTAATAGCTTTTCGTTTTTAGCAAAAGGATTAAATAATTCAAAAAGTAAAGTTAGATTCTTTTCTCTATTGTTATCAGCAGTTTGAATTATATCAAAACGAATCCCCTTAATTTTACTATTTTTACTATTAGATTCTTTAATTTTTGAGTACTCAACTTTATATAGTAAAAACTCTTCGATTTCTTTCAAAGCTGGAACAAGAATTTTATGTTCAAAATCAAAGAAACGATCATAAGATTCCTCTATATTTAAATAATTTTTTAACTCCTCTAATGAAATCTCAAGAAAAGCTTCATTAGATATACTTTTTAATAGATTAAATAGATTTCTACTAATTGTGTTGGAAAAACTTAATAAAATGTTTAAATAGAAAAGTTTAAAATCATTTTTTTCAGAGTTAAATATCTTATAAAAATCATCACTTATTTTAATTTTATACCTATCTTCAATTTTTAAATAGGAAGCAACAATACTTAAAGATAGTTCATAGGGATTAAGTTTAGATTTTCCATAGTAGATAACAATTCTTTTAGAACAAAATTTTGATAAAAAAGAGTCAACAGTTTCTCCATGAGGGAGAGAAATTATTTTTTTTATTTCATTCTCTTTTATTTCTAATTTTTTTTCATCAGTTGTTACAATATGTTTTATTAAAAATTGCTTAAAAAGAATATCATTTTTTGAAAATCTTTTAGTAAATAATATTTCAGTATTGAAAAAAGTTGAAAAATTAAAAAAATTATTAGAAATTTTATTTTCTTTTATATCTCTCATCTCCTTTATAGTAAAAATAGTTGTTATAATAAACGAAAAAAAACAAAATATTAATTCGTTGATGATTGAAAAATATTTATTTTAACAATATTATAGCATATAAATATAAAAACATTAACTACGAATTAACGATAAAACTAAAAAAATTGACACCAGAATAATAGTGTGTTAATTTATGAGAAAAGGTACAGGAGGTAAACTAAATGTTTCAATTTATAATAGCTACACATGGGAATTTTGCCAAAGGGATAGAAAATTCAATAGGTATCATCTTAGGAAAGTTTGAGAATTTGGAGTCACTACCATGCTATACTAAAGAAGATTTTAACTTAGCCAAAGAGATAGATAGAATGTTACTTCAATATAAAGATAAAGAGATAATAGTAGTAACAGATATATTTGGTGGAAGTGTTAACAATGCCTTTATGGAAAAAATTCCTAGTAATAAAAATTTACATGTTATTTCGGGATTAAATTTATCATTAATATTAGAACTTTTAGGAGAACAAGAAGAGTATAACAATGCAAAAGAATTAATAGAAAACTCAATAATTAATTCAAAAGAATCTGTAAAATATGGAAATTTAGAGTTAGAAAAAGAAAATCAAATGGAAGATGAAGAATTTTAATTTAAATAAAAAACGTTTTAGGAGGAAAAAATGATACTTTTATTAAGAGTAGATCACAGATTATTACATGGACAAGTTGCTTTTTCATGGACACAAACATTAGGAGCTGATTGTATACTAATAGCAAATGATGCAGTAGCAGGAGATGAGCTAAGAAAGACAACAATGAAATTAGCAAAACCACAGGGAGTAAAATTAGTTATTAAAGATATCAAAGCAGCAATAGAAGCTTTGAATTCAGGAGTAACTGATAAGTATAAGTTATTTATAGTTGTTGAATCAATAGAAGATGCTTATAAAATAGTTTCAAATGTAAAACAAATAAAACAAGTTAATCTAGGTGGAATAAAACCAAGAGAGGGAAGTAGAAATATTTCAAAAACTATAAATCTTTTAGAAGAAGAAGAAAAGATGATAAAAGAGTTAGAATCACAAGGAGTAGAGGTTGAAATTAGACAACTACCAGGAGATAATAAGATTTATTTATAAAAAACATAAAATAGAAAAGGAGGGAGAAAAATGTTACAAGCATTTCTTTTGGGAATGATAGCTTTTATAGCACAAAGTGAATTTGCTTTAGGAACAAGTTTAATTTCAAGACCTATTGTAACAGGGCTATTTACAGGAATAGTAATGGGAGATATAAAAGCTGGGGTAATAATGGGAGCTACTTTAGAACTTGCTTTTATAGGATCGTTTTCAGTAGGAGGAGCAATTCCACCAGATGTTGTAACAGGAGGTATTTTAGGGGTAGCCTTTGCAATAGCTTCTAAATCAGGAGTGGAAACAGTTTTACTATTGGCTTTACCTATAGCAACTTTTACTCTAATTTTAAAAAATGTTTATCTAGGAATAATAATTCCTATGTTAGCTCACAAGGCAGATGCTTATGCAGAGGAAGGAAATTGTAGAGGTATTGAAAGAATGCAGTTAATATCAGGATTTGGACTTTCATTAATGTTAGCACTAATAGTTTTCTTCTCATATTTACTAGGAAGTAATGTAATTTCAACTATATTAAATTCTATTCCTGAATTTGTGCAAAGAGGATTAGCTGTAGCAACAGGAATAATACCAGCATTAGGATTTGCAATGTTAGCAAGACTTCTATTAAATAAAACAGTTGCTCCATATTTCTTCTTAGGGTTTGCAATAGCTGTATATACTGGAGTTCCACTAACAGGAATAGCAATTTTTGGAGGTATATTAGCTGTAATAGTTGTTAATTTAAAAGATGGAGTTCAATTACGTGGAGCAAAGGCAGTAGAAGAAAGTGAGGTGGAAGAAGATGAAGACTTCTAATTCTGAAAAAAATATAGATAAAGAATTAACAAGAGTATTTTGGAGATCGTTCCAAATGGAGTTTTCTTGGAACTATGAAAGACAGATGAATTTGGGATATATTTATGCTATTATTCCAGTTTTAGAAAAACTATATAAAGATAATAAAGAGGGACTTAAAAGAGCCTTAAAAAGACACTTGGAGTTTTTCAATATGACACCTCATATAGTAACTTTAATGTTAGGAATTTCTGCTGCAATGGAGAAAGAAAATTCTGAAGTTGAAGATTTTGATGAAAACTCTATAAATAATATTAAAACAGCATTGATGGGACCACTTTCAGGAATAGGAGATTCATTTTTCTGGGGAACTTTAAGATTAATTGCAACAGGAATAGGAACATCTTTATCATTACAAGGAAATGCTTTAGGGCCAATATTATTCTTATTTATCTTTAATGTACCACACATAATAATAAGATTTTTACTTGTAAAATTAGGATATAAATTGGGAATAGAGTTCTTAAGTAAATTACAAAAAAATGGAACTATGGAAAAGTTAACATTTGGAGCTTCGATTTTAGGATTAGTAGTTATAGGGGCTATGGCTGCTAGAATGATAGACATTAGCACACCATTAAGTTTTGTTAGTGGAGAAAATAAAATTGAAGTTCAAGGAATATTGAATGATATTATGCCAGGTATATTACAACTAGGAGCCTTTGGAGCTGTTTATTATCTTCTTGGTAAAAAAGTAAAACCATTAATGATATTACTAGGAATGGCAATAGTAGGAATCATCGGTTCTCTTATTGGAATATTCTAATTTAAATTAGAGAGGTAAGCTATGGAAACAATGCTATCTAATATTTATGAAGAAAAAGAAGTATTACTAAAAATATTGAAAGAATTTAGGGAAAGCAATTCTAAAGTTATAGATGAATTAGGAACAAAAGCTATAAAGAGAGTTTTAATCTTAGCTACTGGTTCATCTATGAATGCAGCTCAGACAACAAAATATTTTTTAGAAGATATTTTAGATTGTTTTATAGATATAAAAGAGCCTTTTAACTTTTATAACTATGAAAAAATAGATAGTGATTTAGACTTGGTAATTGCTATAACCCAAAGTGGAAAAAGCAGTTCTACAATAGAAGCCTTAAAATATATAAAGGAAAATTCTAAAATAAAAACTTTAACTATAACTTCAGATAATGAAAGTCCAGTTATAGAATATTCAGATTTGATTTTAAATTTAAACTTTGGAATAGAGAAAGTTGGGTTTGTAACTAAGGGATTTTCTGCAACATTATTAAATATTTTCTTGTTGGGAATATTTTTGGGTGAAAGTAGAAAAAATATTTCTAAAGAAAAGTTTGAGAGTTATTTAAAAGAGTTAGAAAAAATAATTAACTATATTCCAAAAGTAATTGAAATAAGTGAAGATTATTTTGAAGAAAATAAAGAGATTTTAAAAGCAACAGATAGATTTGTTGCAATAGGATATGGTGGAGCTTTAGGAGTAGCAAAAGAGTTTGAGACAAAATTTACTGAGACTGTTAGATGTCCATCACAAGGATTTGAATTAGAAGCTTATATGCATGGACCATATTTAGAAGCTAATAAAAATCATATTATATTTTATTTAGAAAACGATGGGAAATTAAAAAATAGGATGAAAAATTTAAGAGAGTATATGGACTCTTATATTAAAAAGTCAATTTTAATTGGGCTAAATAATGGGGATATAAATATTTCTTTAGAAGAAAAAATTGATGAACACTTAGTATTATTGTTATTGGTTGTTCCAATTCAATTAATGAGTTATAAAATAGCTACTTTTAAAGGAATAAATTTAGGTATTAGAATTTTTGATGATTTTGATAAAGTTTTAAAAAGTAAAATTTAAAAATATAAAATAAATTTAAGGAGGAAGAAAATGTCAAAATATGCTGAAATGTTAAAATTTAATGAAAAGGAATATAGAACAAGTGCTGATCTAATAAGAGAGGCTCGTCCAATAGCTGAAAAAGTAGCAGATGAAGTATCAAAACAAGGATATAAAAATATATTTTTTACAGCTGTAGGTGGAAGTTTAGCTCCAATGTTAGCTATGGGAGAAATGGCAAAACAAGTAACTGAAAAGCCTGTATTTGTAGAGCAAGCAGCTGAATTATTAAATAGAGGGCATAAATCATTATCAAAAGATTCAATAGTAATTACACTATCAAAATCTGGAGATACAAAAGAAACAGTAGCAATAGCAAAACATTGTAAAGAAAATGGAATAAGAGTTATTTGTTGTACTAAAAATCCAGAATCTCCACTAGCTAAAAACTCTGATTATACAATTCCTATGAGACATGAAAATGGAGTAGAATATGAATACATGTTATTATTCTGGTTATTCTTTAGATTGATGAAAAACAATGGAGATTTTGATGATTATGATGAATTTGCAGATCAATTAATGACACTACCAGAAAATCTATTAGAAGCAAAATATAAATTTGATCCAATTGCAAAAGAAGCAGGTAAAAAATACTACAATGAACCATATATGATTTGGGTAGGTGGAGGAGAAGTTTGGGGAGAAACTTACCTATTCTCAATGTGTCTATTAGAAGAGATGCAATGGATTAGAACTAAGTCAGTAACAAGTGCTGAATTTTTCCATGGAACTCTTGAGATTGTAGAAAAAGATGTTTGTGTATTCTTAGTAAAAGGTGCTGGAAAAACTCGTGTGTTAGATGAAAGAGCAGAGAAATTCTTAAGAAATTATACAGATAAATTAACAGTAATTGATACACAAGACTTTGAATTAAAAGGTATTGATGAAAAATATCGTTGGATAATTGCACCAACAATTGCATCTACTGTGTTAGTTGATCGTATGGCTTTCCATTTTGAAGATAATACAAAACATAGCTTAGATATCAGAAGATATTACAGACAATTTGATTATTAATATAATAATTAAAAAAAATTGTAACATTTTTGACACAAGAAAAGATTATTATAAATACATAAATAAATCTTTCCCCAAGATGTTTTATATATAAATATAGTAGAAAGCATAGTCGTTTGACTATGCTTTTTTCATATATGGAACTACAAAAAGATTTTTAAAGTTGCCATATTCTGATAATTAGGTTAAAATATAAAAATGTATAAAAATTAAAGGGGGAATAGAAAAATGTTTAAGAAAAAAGGTTTGCTTTATGCAATACTTGCATCAATTTTATGGGCAATAGTAAACCCTGTAATTAAAACAGGTTTAAGTTATGATATGACACCAATGAACTTTGCTGGATTGAGATTTACATCAGTAGGGATAATACTTTTGGCATATACTTGGCATAAAGGCATGTGGGAAGAAGTTAGAAAAAATAGTAAGTTATTTACATTACTAACTTTAGTAAATATCTTCTTAGGGTATGCAGCATTTTATATAGGGGTAAACTTAGTTGATGGAGCTATTTCATCTATAATAATGGGAACAACTCCTTTTGTAAATATTATTTTAAGTCACATTATGACAAAGCATGATAAGCTAAACAAGCATAAAGTGATTAGTATCTTAATAAGTTTAGTTGGTTTATTAATGATAATAGGAGTAAAAAGTGGAGGATACTCTATTAATGGAATTGGGCTTGTAGGTATAGGACTTCTATTTATGAATATAATTTTTCAAGGATATTCAGCAATTAAAGTAGCAGAGTACAAAGCAAATATTGATCCTGTATTTTTAAATGCTGTTCAAATGTTCTTTGGGGGATTCTTACTATATGTAACAGGAGTAGCAATAGAGGGATACAAACAATTTATAGGAAAACCTATGGGATTTTATTTAAGTTTAGGAATTTTAGTTTTTGTTTCAGTATTTGCATTTAGTTTCTGGTTTATAGCTCTTCAAGATAAAAATACAAAGGTTTCAGAAGTAAATATGTGTAGATTAATCAATCCAATTTTAGGAGCTATTTTAAGCTGGATAATGCTTCCAGATGAAGTACCAACATTTAATACAGTAGCAGGAATGATAATAATAGTATTTTCATTAGTTTTCTATTTCAAAGGAAAAGAGTATTTTGAAAAAAATAAATAAATCTAACTATAACAAAAAAACTCAGAATTAATCTGAGTTTTTTTGTTTATATTAACTTTATTAAAGATAAGTGGGCAAATTATCTATTCATTTCACTTGTGCTTCCAAATTCATGATCAGCTATGATTCCTTCAATAAGGTTAGCTCCAGCACAGTTATTATCTCCAACGATAGTATTTTTTACAGCTCCACAAGCATTTCCATATTTTAATGCTTTTTCAGTGTCGTTATATTTTAAAATTCCATAAAGAACTCCTGCAACATAAGCATCTCCACTTCCAATTCTATCTACGATTTCTATATTTTCATATGGTTTTTCGAAGTAGAATTTATCTTCTTTTCTATTGTAGATAATAGATGTGAAGTTGTGAGATTTTGGAGAGTTTACAGTTCTTTGAGTAGATGCAATTAAAGCAAGATCATGCTTTTCAGCAAAGTTTCTCATAATCTCTTTAAGATCTCCAGTTTCTTTAAACATCTTTCTAAATGTTTCTTCAGATGCAAATAGAATATCAATAGAAGGAAGTATTTTTTCTATTTCAACTCTAGCATTTTGCTCATCTCCCCAAAGATTTCTTCTAAAGTTTACGTCAAAAGAAACTAATCCACCTTTTTCTTTGAAGTTTTTAATTAAATCTTTAGTAAGTTGTTTAGATTTTTCACAAAGTCCAAGACTGATTCCACTTGTGTGGAAGATTTCACATTTATCATAGATTGATTTATCTAATTCATCAGCTTCTAAGAATTGGAAAGATGAATCATGTCTATCATAAGTAACATTTGGTTTTCTAGGAGATGCTCCATATTCATAGAAGTATATAGCAAGACGTTTGTAAAGTGAGTTATCATCAACTATAAAGCTGCTATCTACTCCATTAGAGTTTATAACTCTTTTTGCATATCTTCCAAGTTCGTTTTCTGGTAGTTTAGTGATAAGAGTACTTTTTACTCCAAGAGAAGAAACTCCAGTTGCTACGTTAAATTCTGCACCACCGATATTTTTTTCTAAAAGAGTTCCTTGAACAAGTAGTTCATTATTTACAGGAGAAAGTCTTAATAAAAGTTCTCCACTACAAGCTAATCCAAATTCTCTATTTTTAAAATCAAATATTTTTTCCATTGTAGGCCATCCTTTAATTATTTATTTTTTATTTCTCTGATTTTTGAAACAAAAGCTTTTGCAGTAGCAATGATATCTTCAGTTGAACCAGAAGCAAGTTTTCCTCCAGCACCAACAGCTACAACACCATTTTTAAACCATTCTTCGATGTTATCTAAGCTTACTCCACCTGTAGGCATGATATTAGCTTGAGGAAGAGGAGCTTTAACAGCTTTAACAAATGATGGTCCGAAAGCACTTCCAGGGAATAATTTGATGATGTCTGATCCATATTGCATAGCTTTAGTCATTTCAGTGATAGTCATACATCCAGGCATATATGGTACTTGGTATAGGTTACATAATTTAGCAGTTTCTTCATCAAAAGCAGGAGAAACGATAAATTCAGCTCCAGCTAGGATAGCGATTCTTGCAGTAGCAGCATCTAATACTGTTCCAGCTCCGATTACTAATTGATCTGGAGTAAATTCTTCTTTAAGAGCTTTAATAACTTCAGTAGCTCCAGGAACTGTATATGTAACTTCAATAGCAGGGATTCCTCCTTCAACACAAGCTTTAGAAATTCTGATTCCTTCAGCAATAGTTTCACTTCTAACAACTGCAACTATTCCAATTTCAGTTATTTTATTTAAGATTTCACTTTTCTTTAACATAATAAACCTCCTAATTTTATATCATATGTAAACTCAATAATTTAATTTTATCTTATAATTTAAATATACTCAAAAAAACCAAAAACTTCAATAAGAAATTTATAAAATAATTTTCATATATGAAATTAAAATGAAATTATCTTTGCTTAAATATAGATATAAAGCCTTAGGAATAAAAAGTTTATCTAAAAATATACAAAAAAATAATTTCTTATATGGAAAAATATAATGTGATAAATATTGAAATTTATAAAAGAAATTGTATAATAAAAATGAAAGTTTTTATCAAAATTTGGAGGGAAAATGTTAGAGATAATATTAGAAAAATTATTGCCAATATTTTTATTTTTTACAATAGGGTACATTTTAAAAATTATGAATATTTTAAAAAAGGAAGAAGCATCAGTACTGTTAAAGCTTGTATTTTATCTTCTAAGCCCAGCAGTAATTATACTTTCAGTAAGTGGAATGAAGTTAGAAAGAGAACTGTTATTATATCCAATATCTGCACTATGTATACATGCTTTTATGATACCAACAGGACTTTTTTTGTCAAAGTTAATAAAATTAAACGAGGACGAGAGAAAAGTCTTTCGTGGAGCTACCTTGATAATGAATATGACTTTTATTTTACCATTTTTTATAGTATTTTTTGGAGAGAAAAATTTATATCTATTATCTCTATTTGATGCAGGGAATTTAGTTATAGTTACAACTGTTGTCTATTCAATTTTTGTTTCATCTAAAGAGGATACAGCAATGGATAAAGTAAAGAAACTTCTAAAATCTCCTCTTATAATTGCATTGATAATTGGATTTGTATTGAATATTACAGGATTAAAACTCCCAAGAGGAATAGAGATTACAATGCAAGAGATAGCAGAGATGACAGGGACACTTATTATGATAGCATTGGGAGCTTATTTTACTCCTAAGTTTAAAAAATTGAAGCTAAGTTTAATAATAGTAGCAATAAAAGTTATAGGGATATTGATAGCTACATTTATAATAGGAAAATTTCTTCCTATTGATGAGATGGGAAGAAAGATAATGCTATTAGGTGCATTTTCTCCAGTTGGAAATAATATTTTGACTTTTGTTTTTGTAACAGATGGAGATATGGAATTGGCAATAAATGTAGTATCTCTTTCAATAATACTAAGTTTTATAAATGTATCACTTTTATTAGTTTTAAGTTAAAGTTATTTATAATTTATCTAGTTAAGCTAAGTTTTCTAGCACATCGCTAGGTTTTGACAAAGTACCTTTGTATTTAGTGATTATTAGTCAAGTTAAGTTATCAAAACTTATATTTTAAATATCAGCTAAATTTCATGTCGTAGAATAAAGAGAGAGTAATACTCATCTGACTAAAATTCTGAAACTCGACTTCGTCTCAAACACGTCAGAATTTTTAGTGTCAGATTTCGTAACTCTCTCTAATATTCTTCTCCAAATTCCATTTTAGCTGATATTAGAATAAATTATAATTAAGTAATTGTTATTTATTAAAGTAATCCAACCTTTTAGAGATTTCATCACAAGCTTTTCTCATCTCTTTTACAATTTTACTTGCTCTTTCATCTGGCAAAGAATCTGGAAAACAAGGACAACTAACAGCAGCAATAATCCTATTTTTTTTATCTAAGATAGGAACAGCAACAGCTTTAATATTTTTTGAATGCTCCATATTATCAAAGGATAATTTATTTATATTAATCTTTAAAAGTTCTTTTTTTAACTCCTCTCTATCTGTAATAGTGTTTTCTGTGTAACGAGGAAGGGTAGTATCTAAAAGTTTATTTAGACGACTTTCACTTAGTTGGCAGATTAAAAGCTTACTTGCAGCACCTGCATGGAGTGGGAAAATAGCATTTTCAGATACAGAAATTTTTATAAAATCACTACTTTCAACTTTAGCAATACTTCTTATCTTATCTTCATCCAAAACACTTATTTTAAAAGTTTCCTTAAATTTTAAAGAAAGCTCTTCAAGATAAGGATAGGATATATTTTTTATTAAAGTATATCTTTCATGTTTTGTTGAAAAAAAGTAAAATATCTCTCCAAGTTTATACTTTTTATTTTCAAAACTTAAATATTTTAGCTCAGTAAGAACAGCTAATAATCTATTTGTAGTAGCTTTAGGAATATTTAACTCTTTTGAGATTTCACTTTGAGTTGCAGAATCTTTATAATATAGATATTTGAATATTTTATCAGCTTTTTCTATAGCTGGAACTTTTTTTTCAGCAGTCATAATACTCACCTAATCGTCAAATTTTTTAAATAATATATCTATATTATACTATGAAAATTCAATAGATGGAACAAAAATAGAGTTTCTATAAAAAATAAACAAAAAAATAGACAAAGAGAGATAGAAAAATAAAAAAACTTGCATTTGTCTAAAAAATAGTATAAATTTTATTTATAGATGGGGTTATAAATATGAAGAAATGGGGGAAAAATTAGATGGAAGAAAAAGAGAATAAAGAATTAGAGAAAAAAAAGAAAAAATTAAGATATGTGGGAGTATATGATAGTATATATGAAAAAATAAAAGATGGAGAGTTTGAAGATAGATTACCAGCAGAACCAGAATTAGCAAAGCTTATGGGAGTGAGTAGAATGACTTTAAGACAGGCACTTACTCTTTTAAGAGAGGATGGAATAATAAAAAATATTCAAGGAAAGGGAAACTTTATAATAAGTGATGGTGTTAAATGGGAGAAAGGGCTAGAAACATTTGGACATCCTGTGTATGATTCTTTAAATGATATTATTGATGAAGTGGAATTTCAATTTAGAATAGAGCCTTCAACAGATTACACTAATAAAGTTTTAGAAAGAAAGACTCCAGTTATTATTTTTGCTGATAGATGGTATAAATCTAAGGGAGTGGCTAAGGCATATACACTTTCAATTTTACCAGTAGAGACAATAAAAGAGAGAGAGATAGACTTAAATAATTCAGAGGAGTTACTTAAATATTTAGAAAAAGAGCTCTACGAAGAGGCTAGACACTCAAATTTAAAACTGATTTACTCTGAATCTGGCAACTTTTCAGCTATAAAATATAAGATATCAGAGAGCAATAAATGTTATTTAGTAACTGAAAGTTTATACAGTAAAAATAAGTATCCAGAGGTTCATAATAAGCATTATCTGCCAATAGAGCATTCACATATAGAGATAAATAGAAAAATATAATTTTAACAATAAAAAGAGCTGTGCAAACCAACATAATGTTGATTTACAACAGCTCCTTTTATTTATATAACAGGATTGCTATTAAGACCTATTTCATAGAGTTGATAATACTGTCAACTAAAGTATCCATCTCTCCAATTTGCTCAGCTGTCATTGAAGAAGTTAGAGTTACTTTTTCATCAAGCACAGTCATATTTCTCATATTTTCTAAAAATTCACGCATTAATCTTCCAGACTCACAAGCCCAAGAACCATTTTCAAGGATAGCAAAAGTTCTATTTTGAACATTAAGAGCTTTCATATCCATTAGATAGTTGTGCATTAATGGATAAATTCCTAAGTTGTAAGTAACAGAAGCTAATACTACATTACTATATTTAAATGTTTCAGAGATAAGTTGAGATATATGAGTTTTAGAAACATCATACATTACAACATTATTCATTCCTTTTTCAACTAATTTAGAAGCTAGAACTGATGCTGCATTTTCAGTATTTCCATACATTGAAGCATATACAATCATAACTCCTTTTTCTTCAGGCTCATATCTACTCCATTTATCATATTTATCAATGAAGTATCCAAGGTTATTACGCCATACTGGACCATGTAAAGGACAAACAATTTTAATATCTATACCAGCAGCTTTTTTAAGTAGAGCTTGAACATGAGGTCCATATTTTCCAACTATATTTGTGTAGTAACGTCTAGCATCGTCAATCCAATCACAATCGAAATTAACTTCATCATTAAATAGTTTTCCATCTAATGCTCCAAATGAACCGAAAGCATCTGCACTGAATAGAACTCCATTAGTAGTATCAAAACTTACCATAGCTTCTGGCCAGTGTACCATAGGAGCAGCAACAAATAGTATCTCATGTTTTCCGAAAGATTTTTTATCTCCTTCTTTTACAACTTCAGTTTTTGAGCTGTCAATATGGAATCCAAATTGATTCATAAAGTAGAATGCTTTTTCACTACTAATAACTTTAACTTTTGGATAACGTAGCATAACTTCCTCTATCATAGCAGCATGATCAGGCTCCATATGATTAATAACCATATAATCAAGAGGTCTACCATCTAAAACATGTTCTAAATTTTCTAAGAATTGACGTCCAATAGACCAATCAACAGTATCAAAAAGAACAGTTTTCTTATCTAAAAGTAAGTATGAGTTGTATGAAACTCCACGAGGGATTGGGTGTATATTTTCAAATAGATGAAGACGGTGATCATCTCCTCCTATCCAATATAAATCTTCAGTTACTTTTCTAACATTATACATGAATAATTCCTCCTTAATTTACAAGACTATGAAAAAAATTTAAGCTTCTATAAATTGATCCTTTTCTTCTCCACATAGAGGACAGATCCAATCTTCAGGTAATTTATTAAATAGAGTACCTGGATCTACACCATTTTCTTCATCTCCAATAGCAGGGTCATAAACATATCCACAACCATTACATACATGAAGAGGATAGCTAGGTGCAGGTTTTTTAGGGATGTTTCTTTTCATTTTTTTCATAGGAGGAGCATCTTTTTTAGGCTCTCCATTATCTAAAGCAGCAGTTAAAAGAGGAAGTACTTCTTTTAAGTCTCCAACAATTCCATAGTCAGCATTTTTAAATATTGCTGCATTAGGGTTTGTATTAATAGCTACAATAGTAGTTGCATCTTTAATTCCTTTTAGATGTTGTCCAGCTCCAGAGATACCACAAGCTATATAAAGGTTTCCATTAAATTTTTGTCCAGACATACCAACATAACGGTTAAGAGGAACATATTTTAAAGTTTCAGCTACTGGTCTAGAAGATCCAATAGCAGCTCCAGCTTGAACAGCTAAATCTTCAATAAGTTTCATATTTTCCTTTTCACCAATTCCCATTCCAGCACTAACTATACGATCAGCCATAGCAATAGGAGTATCTAATGGAATACCAACTGTAAAGTCATATCCATCAGCTTTTAAAGCTTCTACAAGAGCATTAACTTTATCTTTCATATCTCCATCTTTAAACATTATATTTTTACGTAAACCTGTTGCATGTCCTTTAGCTGAAGGTTTTTTAGGTCCTGAAGAGTTAGCTTTAGGCATCTTTCCAATTAGATGAGATGCGATAACTATTCTTTGAATTTCATTAGTTCCTTCATAGATAGTACAGATTTTAGCATCACGATAAGCACGTTCAACTTCCATACCTTTAAGATATCCATTTCCTCCGAAGATTTGAAGTGCATCATTAACAACTTCTAGACAGATATCAGATGTATATTGTTTTGCCATTGCAGATTCCATTCCAAATGGTTCATGTTGATCTTTTAATTCAGCAGAGCTATAAACTAAGAATCTAGCACATCTTAATTTTGTAGCCATATCAGCTAATTTGAAAGATATAACTTGTTGATGAGCAATAGGCATTCCAAATTGTTCTCTCTCTTTTGCATATTCAAGAGCATTTTCAAAAGCACCTTGAGCAATTCCTAAAGCTTGAGCAGCAATACCTATTCTACCTCCATCAAGAGTAGCCATAGCTATTTTAAATCCTTGTCCCTCTTTTCCAAGTAGGTTTTCTTTAGGAACTTTAACATTATTAAATACTAATTCAGCAGTTGAAGAAGAACGAATACCCATTTTGTCATAGTGAGTACCAAATGTAAATCCTTCCCAACCTTTTTCAACGATAAAAGCACTTATTCCTCTTGTTCCAATATCAGGAGTAGTTACAGCGAAGATTACATATGTATCAGCTTTGTCAGCATTAGTTATAAATATTTTTCCACCATTAAGAATGTAATGATCTCCTTCTAAAACAGCAGTTGTTTCAGTACCACCAGCATCACTACCAGCATTTGGTTCTGTTAATCCAAAAGCACCAAGTTTTTCTCCTTTAGCTAGAGGAACAAGATATTTCTGTTTTTGTTCTTCAGTACCAAAAGCATAAATAGGATATGATCCAAGAGATACATGGGCAGAAAGAATAACTCCAGTTCCTCCATCAACTCTTGAAAGTTCTTCAACAGCAATAGCATAACTTAAAGTATCAAGCCCAGCTCCACCATATTCCTTTGGATAAGGTAGTCCCATCATTCCCATTTCACCAAATTTTTTAATAGCCTCTGTAGGGAATTCATTTTGTTGATCAAGCATAAAAGCTATAGGTTTAACTTCTGTTTCTGCAAATTCTCTCACTTTTGCACGTAAAGCTTCATGTTGTTCTGTTGTCTTAAATAACATATTCCTGCCTCCTTATTGTTCCACTAATTAAAGATTTTTATAATGAGTACAAAATTACATTTTTTTTCTTTTTATTATATTTCCATACTATCACTTTTTAAAAAAATTGTCAATACAAAACTAAACAAAATTTGTCAAGTAAAGTATAAATAAAAGATGACATGATCAGAATTAACATATATAAAACTAAAATTAATCATATAAAATTAACATAATCTTGCAAAAAATTAGACAACTATACCTTTAAAAAATATATTTTTTGTGGAAATGAGGGATAAATGCTGTTTTACAAAAGTAGAAAATTTTGTACATTTTAAGGGCAAAATTATTGGTAAAAGAGTAAGAAAAATATTGACAGTATTAGGCTAAAGATGATAATATAAATTATAGACAATTAATTAGACAAGTTAGACAAAAATCTGGAGGTATAATTTATGAAATATGCAGAAGATGGAGTTCAATATCACATAGGGATAAGACATGGAGAAGTTGGAAAGTATGTTATATTACCTGGAGATCCAAAACGTTGTGCTAAAATAGCAAAATATTTTGATAATGCAGAGTTAGTAGCTGATTCAAGAGAGTATATTACATACACTGGATATTTAGATGGAGTAAAAGTAAGTGTTACTTCAACAGGTATAGGAGGACCTTCTGCAGCAATCGCTTTGGAAGAGTTAGTAAAATCTGGAGCAGATACATTTTTACGTGTAGGTACTTGTGGAGGAATGCAACCAGAAATAATGGGTGGAGATATAGTTGTAGCAACTGGAGCTATAAGAATGGAAGGTACAAGTAGAGAGTATGCACCTATAGAGTTTCCAGCAGTAGCTGATTTAGATGTAGTAAATGCTTTTGTTAAAGCTGTTAAAGCATCTGGAAAAGATTATCATGTGGGAGTAGTTCAATGTAAAGACTCTTTCTATGGACAACATTCACCAGAGACTAAACCAGTTAGTTATGAATTATTAAATAAATGGGAAGCTTGGAAACGTTTAGGATGTAAAGCTTCTGAAATGGAATCTGCTGCTTTATTTGTAGTAGGAAGCCATTTAAGAGTTCGTGTTGGGTCTGCATTTTTAGTAGTAGCAAATCAAGAGAGAGAAAAATTAGGATTAGAAAATCCAGTTGTTCATGATACAGATGCTGCTATAAGAGTAACAATAGAGGCTATTAGAAATCTGATTAAAGCTGATAGTGAAGAAAAGAAATAGGAGAGTGGAATGAGAATAATAGTTAATATATTAGGAATAGTTTTAGTACTTGTAGCTCTTTACCTTTATTCAAGTGCTAGAAAGTCAATAAAAAAAGAGGTTATTTTAAAAGCATTAGTGGCTCAATTTGTTATTGCCTTTCTTTTAGTTAAATTTCCTTTAGGGAGAGCAGTTGTATCTAAAGTTTCAGATGTAGTTACAATGGTATTAAACTATGGGCAAGATGGAATAGGATTTGTGTTTGGATCACTTGCAAACCCTGGAAATGCAACAGGATTTATCTTTGCAATTTCAGTTTTATGTAACATTATATTTTTATCATCATTAGTTGCAGCACTATATTATTTAGGAATTTTAGGTTGGGTTGTTAAGATAATAGGAAAGGGAGTAGGAAAATTATTGGGAACTACTCAAGTAGAAAGCTTTGTTGCTGTGGCTAATATGTTTTTAGGACAAACAGAGAGTCCTATACTTATTGCTAAATATCTTAACTTTATGACTGAAAGTGAAATAATGGTAGTTTTAATATCAGGAATGGGAAGTATGTCAGCTACAATTATTGGAGGATATGTAGCATTGGGAATTCCTATGGAAAGCTTACTAATAGCTAGTGCATTGGTACCAATGGGAAGTATTGCAATTTCAAAAATTATTCTTCCAGAATTAGAAGAGACTCAAAAAATTTCTGATGTTAGAATGGATAATAAAGGGAAAAATGAGAACTTAATAGATGCGATTACAGAGGGAGCTCAAAATGGATTAGCTTCAGCTTTAGCAATAGGAGCTTCTCTAATAGCTGTAATAAGTATAGTTGCTCTTATTAATGGGGTTCTTGGAAACTTTAACTTAACTCTTGAAAAAATATTTGCTTATATCTTCTCTCCAATAGGGTTCTTAATGGGATTAACTGGAGAAGATATGAGACTTGCTGGAGAATTATTAGGAAGTAAGCTTGTAATGAATGAGTTTATTGCTTTCCAAAAATTAGGAACAGTTTTATCTCAATTAAGTGAAAGAACAGGGCTTATTCTATCAATATCACTTGCAGGATTTGCAAACTTCTCAAGTATGGGAATCTGTATAGCTGGAATTTCAGCACTTTGCCCAGAAAAAAGAGGAGTGCTTTCTAAATTAGTATTTAGAGCTATGATTGGTGGATTCACTGTAAGTGTTCTAAGTGCTATGATAGTTGGACTAATTATGTTATTCTAGGAGGAAATATGGTAAAATATAATGATATCTTATCAAGAGCTTATAAAGCAATGGAAAACGCTTATGCTCCTTACTCAAATTTCTTTGTAGGAGCTTGTGTAAAAACAAAAGATGGAAATTATTTTATAGGTGCAAATGTTGAAAATGCTTCATATGGACTTACAAATTGTGCAGAGAGAAATGCCATATTTCAAGCATATTCAAATGGATATCGTCAAGATGATATAGAGGCAATAGCTATAGTAGGAAAGGGAAATACTTTGATAACTCCATGTGGAGCATGTAGACAAGTATTGGTAGAACTTTTAAAAAGAGATACTCCAATAGTGTTAGGAACAAAGGATGAAGTTGTAGTAACAAATATTGAAGAGCTTATGCCTATGTCTTTTACAAGTGATAGTTTATAAGGAGGAAGTAATATGACACCACATAATCAAGCAAAATTAGGAGAAATAGCAAAAAATGTACTTATGCCAGGAGATCCATTAAGAGCAAAGTTTATAGCAGAAACTTTTTTAACAAATGTAAAACAAGTAAACTCTGTTAGAAACATGTTAGCTTTTACTGGAGAATATAAAGGTAAAGAGATAACAGTTATGGCATCAGGAATGGGAATGCCATCAATAGGAATCTACTCTTATGAACTATACTCAGTTTATGGAGTTGAAAATATAATTCGTGTAGGATCAGCAGGAGCTTATTCAGGAGATCTAAAAGTTTATGATGTAGTATTAGCTGATAGTGCATGGAGTGAATCATCATATGCACACACTCAAAATGGTTATGATAAAGATATTATACTGCCAAGTGAAGAGTTAAATGAGAAGATAAAAGATGCTGCTAAAAGATTAGAAATTCCTCTACATATTAGTAGAATCCATTCAAGTGATGTTTTCTATAGAGAGGGAGAACCTAACTACTATAAAACTCTTTGTGAAGAGAAGGGAGTTTCTTGTGTAGAGATGGAAAGCTTCGCTCTTTTCCACAATGCAAGAGTTTTAGGGAAAAAAGCAGCTTGTCTTTTAACAATATCAGATTCTTTTGTAACTAAAGAGGTAACAACAGCAGAGGAGAGACAAACAGCTTTTGTTAATATGATGAAAGTGGCATTAGAAACTTTTTGTTAATTAGATTGGAGGAAATTCAGTGAAAAGATATAAGAGAATTTTTACAATTGTTATAGATTCATTGGGAATAGGAGCTATGGACGATGCTGAAAAATATGGAGATATAGGGGTAAATACTCTTGGACATATAGCTGAATCAGTAGATAGATTAAATATTCCAAATTTACAAAAATTAGGGATAGCAAATCTATGTAGATTAAAAAATATAGAGCCAGTTGCTAAACCTTTAGGTTACTACGGAGAGTTAAAAGAAACAAGTGTAGGAAAAGACACAATGACAGGGCATTGGGAAATGATGGGACTTAACATAGATAAACCTTTTCAAACATTTACAGAAACAGGTTTTCCAAAAGAGTTAATAGATGAGCTAGAAAAAAGATTTGGACACAAAATAGTAGGAAACAAATCAGCTAGTGGAACAGAGATATTAGATGAATATGGAGAACATGAGATTGCAACTGGAGATGTAATAGTATATACAAGTGCAGACTCTGTACTTCAAATTTGTGGAAATGAAGAGACAATGGGGCTTGAAACTCTTTACAAGTATTGTGAAATTGCTAGAGAGCTTACAATGAGAGATGAATGGAAAGTTGGAAGAGTAATAGCAAGACCATATGTTGGTAGAAAAAAAGGTGAGTTTAAGAGAACAAGCAATCGTCATGATTATGCTCTAAAACCTTATGGAAGAACAACTTTAAATGTACTTAAAGATAGTAATTTTGATGTTATTTCAGTAGGAAAAATAAATGATATTTTCGATGGTGAGGGAATAACAGAATCAAATAAATCAAAAAGTTCTGTTCATGGAATGGAACAAACTATAGAGATAGCAGATAGAGATTTTATTAAAGGATTATGTTTTGTAAATCTTGTTGACTTTGATGCTCTATGGGGGCATAGAAGAAATCCTAAAGGGTATGCAGAGGAATTGGAAAAATTTGATCTGAACTTGGGAGTTTTATTAGGAAAATTAAGAGAGGATGATCTGTTAATAATAACAGCAGATCATGGGAATGACCCTACTTATACAGGAACAGATCATACAAGAGAGAGAGTTCCATTTTTAGCTTATTCACCTTCAATGAAAGAGTCTGGTAAATTAGAGACTGCTGATACATTTGCAGTTATTGGAGCTACTATAGCAGATAATTTTGAAGTTGAGATGCCAGAAAATACTATTGGAACATCTATATTAGAAAAATTAATTTAAAATTTAGAGGAGAATAAAATGGATAAAAAAGCAATATTAAAGATGGTTGATCATACTTTATTAGCTCAAACTGCAACTTGGGAGCAAATAAAAGAGATTTTAGATGATTCAATGACTTATGATGTAGCATCAGCATGTATTCCAGCATCTTTTGTAAAAAGAGCTAAAGAATATGTTGGAGATAAATTACCTATTTGTACAGTAATAGGGTTTCCAAATGGATATAGTACAACAGCTGTAAAAGTTTTTGAAACTGAAGATGCTGTAAAAAATGGTGCTGATGAGATAGATATGGTTATCAATATTGGAGATCTAAAAGATAAAAAATATGATGATATTCTTCAAGAGATAAAAGCAATTCACAAAGCTTGTAATGGAAAGATATTAAAAGTAATAATTGAAACTTGTCTTTTAACTGAGGAAGAAAAAATAAAAATGTGTGAAATTGTTACTGAATCAGGAGCAGAATTTATAAAAACATCAACTGGATTCTCAACTTCTGGAGCTAAATTTGAAGATGTAGCTCTTATGAAAAAATATGTAGGTAAAGATGTTAAAATAAAACCTGCTGGAGGAATAAGCTCTTTTGAAGATGCAGAAAAATTTGTTGAACTTGGAGCAGATAGATTAGGAACAAGTAGACTTGTAAAAATAATAAAAGGTTAATTAAAATAAACGGTTTTAGCTTTGTATTTTACAAAACTTTAACCGTTTTTCTTTTTATAGCTAATCTTTTTTTTCTTATACATATATGGTATAATTAAAAGAATTGAAAATTATGGAGGATAAAATTTTGGATATAAGAGCTATAGAAAAAACAAGCAAATGGGGGTATATGTTTTATATCTCATATAATGGACAGAAATTTCACTCTTTTGATGAGATGCCAGGGAAGAAAAGTGTAAAGGGTGTTTTCAAAGAGATTATGGAAAAAGTGGGTTTTTCATGGGCAAAGGGGATTCAACAAGCAGGAAGAACTGATGCTAAAGTTAGTGCAAATGAGAATATACTTTATGTTAGTAGTAATTTTAATGGAGATATGGAAAATTTAAAAAATAGTTTTAATCAACTATCAACTGGTGAGTTAAAAGTTACAATGGTAAAAAAAACATTTCCAAACCTTGTATTTCCAGAGATGATAGAAAAGAGAGAGTATATCTATAGCTATCCTAAAAAATTAATAAAAAATTCAGAAGAAGAGATAGAAAAACTATGTAATGAATTAAGTGGAACATATGATGTAAGTGAGTTTACTGATAAAAAAGGGCTAGAGCTAAAAGAGCATATTAGAGAGGTAAAAATTACCTATGAAAATGGGAGATTGAGATTTGTAGGAAATTCATTTATGCCAAAACAAGTTAGAATAATGTCAGGATATATTTTAACAGGGAAAAAAGAGGCTCTTATGGGGAAATATCTGACTTTAGAAAAGGTATATCTGAAAGAGGAGTTAAAAAATCTGATTTTAGAAAAGTGTAAAGTGGAAGTTGAAAATATTTTAGAGGCAGAGAGAACATTAGATAAAAACCTATATATTTTCTATGTAAAGAAAGGGAGCAAAGGGGAATTTATAGGAAAAAATGGAAGTAATATAAAAAAATTAAAGAAGATATATAAGAATATTATTGTGAGAGAGATATGATAATAAGTAGAATAAAACAGGGGTTATTATATATTTTTGGAAGATACAATGAAAAAAATAATGATATTGTAAAAACTATATTATCTGATGAGGAGTTTGAAATGTTTAATTCTATGTCTAGATATGAGAAGATTCACTCATTTAGATTGTATAATTTTTTATTGAAAAATGAGGTTTTAAAAGATGACAAACTCTTTTTTAAACTTGCACTGTTACATGATTGTGGAAAGAAAAGTCCATCTTTATTCAAGAGAATGAAAAAAGTTATTTTAGGAGATAGAGAACTTGAAAATCATAGTGAAGATGGATTTAATAAATTAAAAGATATAAATTATGAGTTAGCTATTTTGTGTAAAAATCATCATATTAAAAGTGAAGATAAAAAGATGCAAGAGTTTCAAAAATTAGATGATAAATAAAAAAAGTAGGTAAAACATTTTAAAAATGTTAAAATAAAGTATAAATTTTATAAAAAAGAGAGGAAAAGATGAGAGTAAATTTAGATAAATACTTATTAAAAGTAGAGAAACCAGCACAATATTTAGGAAATGAGATAAATAGTATTCATAAAGATGAGTTTAAAATTAGAATGTGTCTATTTTTCCCAGATATTTATGAAGTGGGAATGTCAAACTTAGGGATAAGAATCCTATATAGCTTAATGAACAGAGTAGAAGGATTCTCTTTAGAGAGAGGTTTTGCTCCAATGGAAGATATGGAAAATATAATGAGAGAAAATAATATTCCTATGTTTTCATTAGAGAGTAAAACTCCATTAAAAGAGTTTGATATAATAGGATTTTCACTATCTTATGAGATGTGTTATCCAAATGTATTAAATGCTCTTGATTTAGCAGGGATACCGTTAGAGAGAGAAAAAAGAGGAGAAGAGTATCCGTTGATTATGGCAGGGGGAACTTGTATGATGAACCCAAAACCTATGGAGAAATTCTTAGACTTCATCGTTATAGGAGATGGAGAAGATGTAATGGTAGAGATTGCAAAGAGAATGGTTGCAAACTCTGACAAAACAAAGATGGAAAAACTACAATTGATAGAAGATCTTGATGGGGTATATATTCCAGCACTTCACAAAGGAAAGAAAAGAATAAGAAGAGCTATTGTTGAAGATTTAGAGAAAACAGAGTTTTATGATGATCAATTAGTACCATACATAAATATTGTACATGATAGAGCATCTGTTGAGATTCAAAGAGGATGTACTAGAGGTTGTAGATTCTGTCAAGCAGGGATAGTATATAGACCAGCTAGAGAGAGAAGTTTAACTAGAAACTGTGAATTAATAGAGAAAATGATAAGAAATACTGGATATTCAGAAATCTCTCTATCTTCATTAAGTAGTAGTGATTATAGTAGAATAGATGAGCTTATAAAAAAATTAAAAAGTAAATATGAAAACAAAAATCTAGGAATTTCTCTACCATCATTGAGAATGAATCCTTACTCAGTTCAAGTTGCTGATGATATAAGTGGAGGAAAGAGAACAGGGTTTACTTTTGCACCAGAGGCAGGATCTCAAAGATTGAGAGATATAATAAATAAAGGTGTAGAGGAAGTAGATGTTTTAGATACTGCTGAAGCTGCAATCAGAGGAAAATGGGAAAATCTAAAATTCTATTTTATGATAGGATTACCATATGAAACTGATGAAGATGTAGCAGCTATCTATGATTTAGCAACAAAAGTATTAAAAAGATGTCTGCCTATTAGTAAAAGAATAAATGTAACAGTAAGTGTATCAAACTTTGTTCCAAAACCTCATACTCCTTTCCAATGGGCAGAGCAAATGGACATGGAAGAGATGAAGAGAAAACATAAGATTTTAAGAGATCTATTTAAAGGATCAAAACATTGTACTCTTAGAATCCACGACAGTAAAAAATCTTATCTTGAAGGATTATTATCAAGAGGAGATGAAAGAACAGGAGATTTAATTCAAAGAGCCTTTGAAATGGGAGCTAAACTAGATGATTATAGAGATAACTATGATATTTGGATAGGAGCAGCTCAAGAGTTAGGAATAGAGGAAAAAACTTATCTAGGTGCTAGAGAGTTAGATCAAGAATTACCTTGGGATATGGTAGATATTGGAGTAGATAAGAATTTCTTACTTAGAGAGAATGAAAAAGCTAGAGAGGGAGCTTTAACACCTGATTGTAGAAAACAATGTTCAGGTTGTGGAATGAAAAAGAGATTTCCTAATTGTTTAAAAATAGCAGAAAATTAATGAGAAATATTGGAGGAAAATATGGTAAATATAGGAAATGATTGGGATGAGATATTAAAAGATGAATTTCAAAAAGAGTATTATCAAAATTTGAGAAAATTTTTAATAAGTGAATATAGAAGTAGAACTATCTATCCTAAGCCAGATGATATTTTTTCAGCTTTGAAATTAACAAGTTTTAAAGATTGTAAGGTTTTAATTTTAGGGCAAGATCCATATCATGGACCAAATCAAGCTCATGGATTGGCATTTTCTGTAAATATTGGAATCAAGACACCCCCATCTTTACAAAATATGTATAAAGAGTTAAAGGAGGAGTTAGGTACCTATATCCCAAATAATGGGTATCTAGTTCCTTGGGCAAAACAAGGGATACTTCTTCTTAATACAGCATTAACAGTTAGAGCAGGAGAAGCTAACTCTCATTCAAAAATAGGATGGGAAATTTTTACAGATAATATTATAAAACATTTAAACGGGAGAGAAGAACCAGTAATATTTGTATTATGGGGAGCTAACGCTAGAAAGAAAAAAGCTTTCATTGATCAGAAAAGACATTATATTTTAGAGGCAGCTCATCCAAGTCCTCTTTCAGCATGGAACGGTTTTTTTGGGTGTGGACACTTTAAAAAGATAAATAGTATACTAAAAATGTTAGGAAAAGAGGAAATTGATTGGCAAATTGAAAATGTTTAAATGTCAGTTAAAATGATGGTTTTACAGATGTTTTATAATTTATATTAAAAGGATATAGTTGTCACAAATATGACACAGAGGTCTAATATAATTAAAAAAATAGCTGTATAAACTGGAGGCTAATTATGAGATATATCAATTTGCTAATATTAACATTGTTTTTTTCTATGATACCTATATATGCTAATGAGATAGTTGTTGATGGGTGTACTGTGTACTTTAGTAATCTAACTAATAAACAGAAAGATGAAATTATAGGGTTGAGAGAGAATCTCCTTATAAAATCAAATGATATAAAAAAACAATTAAAAACTATAAGAATCAGAATACAAGAAGAGATGAGAAAAGAGAATCCAGACTGGGTTTATATGGATGAATTAAATGAAAAATTTTTTCGATTGCAAACTCAGTTGACAAATGAATTAATAAAATATAAAAAACAATTGGAAAGAATAACATATGAAGAATATGGTCAGCTAAGTGAGGCTGACTGATTTTCTTATTTAATTTAGGAGCATATATGAATAAAATATTAGCAGGATTAAAATATAGAGTTTTAAAAGATAAAAGTGAAAATCAAGTTTATACAGGAATTGAATATGATTCAAGAAAAATAAAAGAGGGGAATATATTTGTTGCATTGGAAGGTGCAGTTGTAGATGGACACAACTTTATAGAGCAAGCAGTAAAAAATGGTGCAACTTGTATATTGGTTTCTAAAGAGGTAGAGACTAAATTTCCAGTGGAGTATATTTTAGTTGAAGATTTGAGAAAAAATTTAGGGATAGTAGCCTCAAATTTTTATGATTATCCACAAAAAAATCTAAAAATAATAGGAATTACAGGAACTAATGGAAAGACAACAACAACTTATCTTCTTGAATCTATTTTAGGTAGTGAAAATGTATCGAGAATAGGAACTGTTGAATATAAAATAGGAGATGAGATAATAGAGGCTCCTAATACAACTCCAGAATCATTAGATATTGTAAAGATGTGTAAAAAATCTGTGGAAAAAGGGATAAAATATATGATTATGGAGGTTAGTTCACATGCTTTAGCTCTAGGAAGAGTAGATATGCTAGAGTTTGATGTGGCTATGTTTACTAACTTAACTTTAGATCATTTAGATTTTCACAAGGATATGGAAGATTATTTTCAAGCTAAGAGAAAATTATTTACAATGATGAAAAAAGGTTGTGAAAATAATTGTGTAATCAATATTGATGATCTTTATGGAAAGAGATTATCCTTTGATTTTGGTGGAATCGCCTATGGAATGTACAATGAAGGAAGAGCTAAAGGAAAGATATTAGAGTTTCACGGAGATGGACAAGAGGTAGAGATAAAAATAGATAATTTTACAACTAAGATAAAGCTATCTATTTTAGGAAGATATAATATGTATAATGTTCTTGGAGCTATTTCAGTAACGGTATTATTGGGAATAGATATGGAAACAATAATAGAGAAGATAAAGGGAGCAAAGGGAGCACCAGGAAGATATGAGCTTGTAAATTGTGGACAAGATTTTGGAGTGATTGTAGATTATTGCCACACTGGAGATGCTCTTGAAAATATTTTAAAAAGTATAAATGAGTTAAAAAGAGGAAGAGTAATAACTGTTTTTGGTTGTGGTGGAGATAGAGATGCTAGTAAAAGACCTATAATGGGTGGAATTGCTGAAAATTTAAGTGATCTAGCAATAGTTACATCTGACAATCCTAGAACAGAGGATCCTCAAAAAATAATAGATGATATTTTAGTTGGAATGAAAAAAGATAATCATATAGTTATTTTGGATAGAGATGAGGCAATCTCAAAGGCGATAGAATTAGCTGAAAAAAATGATATAATTCTATTAGCTGGAAAAGGGCATGAAACTTATCAAATTCTTGGAAGAAAGAAGATTCATTTTGATGATAGAGAGATTGCAAGACGTGAGATTACAAGAAAAAAACAGAATAAATAAAGGGGGAGAAATGCTAGTTAACGAAGTGAAAAAAGTTAAAGTTGGGAAAGATATTGAAATTGGTGGAAACAATAGATTTACACTGATAGCTGGACCTTGTGTTATAGAGTCTGAAGAGTTAGTTATGGAAGTTGCTGGAAAGATAAAAGCTATCTGTGACAAATTAGGAATAAAATATATTTTTAAAGCATCTTTTGATAAGGCAAATAGATCTTCTATCCACTCATATAGAGGACCTGGAATAGAAGAGGGATTAAGAATATTAAAAAAAGTGAAAGAGACATATGATGTACCAGTTGTAACAGATGTACATGAAGTATGGCAATGTAAAAAGGCTGCTGAGGTAGTAGACTTACTTCAAATACCAGCATTTTTATGTAGACAAACAGATCTTTTGATTGCAGCAGCAGAAACAGGACTTCCTGTAAATGTAAAAAAAGGGCAATTTTTAGCTCCTTGGGATATGAAAAATGTAGTTACAAAGATGGAAGAGAGTGGAAATCCTCAAGTTATGTTATGTGAAAGAGGAAGTACATTTGGATATAACAATATGGTTGTAGATATGAGATCTCTTTTAGAAATGAGAAAATTTGGTTACCCAGTTGTATTTGATGTAACTCATGCTGTACAAAAACCAGGAGGATTAGGAACAGCTACTTCTGGAGATAGAGAGTATGTTTATCCTTTAATGAGAGCAGGACTTGCAATAGGAGTAGATGCAATATTTGCTGAGGTTCATCCTAACCCAGAGAAAGCTCTATCAGATGGACCAAATATGCTTTATCTATCTGATTTAGAAGAGATATTAAAAGTGGCAATAAAAATAGATGACCTTGTAAAAGGAAGATAATTAGGGGTGACAAGGGATGGATATAATTAATTATGCTAAAGAGATATTTGATTCAGAGATAGAAGAGTTAAAAATAGTAAAAGAAAAAATTGATTCTGAGATGATAGATGTAGTTAATATAATTTTAGAATCAAAGGGAAAAGTAGTTGTAACAGGAATAGGAAAATCTGGACTAATTGGAAAGAAAATAGCAGCAACATTGGCATCAACAGGGACATATGCTGTTTTTATGAACTCTGCTGAGGGGTTACATGGGGATTTAGGAATGATCTCTAAAGAAGATGTTGTTTTAGCTATTTCAAATAGTGGAAATAGTGATGAGATAGTTGCAATACTTCCATCTATAAAGAAAATTGGTGCTAAAATAGTTGCAATGACTGGAAATAGAAACTCAAAATTAGGAAGAGCAGCAGATAAGATTTTAAATATAGGAGTAAAAAGAGAGGGATGTCCTCTGAATCTAGCTCCAATGTCTTCAACAACAAGTACTCTTGTTATGGGAGATGCTCTAGCTGCAATCTTAATTAAGATGAGAGATTTTAAACCTGAAAACTTTGCTCTTTACCATCCAGGAGGAAGTTTAGGAAAAAGACTTTTAATGAGAGTTAGTGATGTAATGCATAAAGATGATAAGATTCCATTTTGTGATAAGGAAAGTAGCATAGATAATGTAATCTTAGTTATGACTGAAAAAAGATTAGGTGCAGTGTGTGTTATGAATGGTGATCTTATGGTAGGAATAATCACTGAGGGAGATATAAGAAGAGCTTTAAAGAGAAAAGAGGAGTTCTTTAATTTAAAAGCTAAAGATATAATGACAAGAAACTTTACAAGGGTAAGTGAAGATAGCATGGCTATTGATGCTCTTGAACTTATGGAAAATAGAGAGAGCCAAATCTCAGTTTTACCAGTATTTAAAGATGTAAAGTTAGTTGGAATTGTAAGGGTACATGATCTTTTAAATGTAGTTGGAAGATAATATTGAAAAAAGTTGACATAAGAAGTAAATTTTTATATAATTAGAGAGTAAAAAAACTATATATTTTAAGGAGTGATAACAATGATAACTAAAGATATGAATATTTTAGAAGCAGTTCAACAATATCCTATACTAGCTGAAATCTTCAGAAAACACGGATTAGGATGTATCGGATGTATGATCGCAGCTGGAGAAACTTTAGGAGAAGGAATCTCAGCTCACGGATTAGATGCAGATGCTATAATAGCTGAAGCTAACGAACTAATTGCTCAATCTAAATAGAAAATATTTAAAGGAGGCTGTTACAAATTGATAATTTTATATTATTAATTTGCTCAGCTTCTTTTTATTTTTTTACAAAGTAATTATTCATCTATAAATTAAAAAATAATTTACCCTAACATCAAGTTGATGTAATTTGGAAGTGAATACTAGAATCCCTTAGCGAAATGCAGTTAAGAAAATGTAACGTGTTTGAGGCGAAGCCGAGTTTTGCATTTTCAACGTAATAAGCTTAGGGATTCTTTATTCAATGACATGGAAGCAACTTGATGTTAAAAAGAAATAGAGATAATTAAAATTGACTAATAACCGCTGAATGGAAAGGAACTTTGCTCTAAAACTAACGATATTAATCAACTGAAAGATATTTTAGAAAATGTAACAGCCCCTTTTTTATTTTTTGAAATATGATTATATAGTTTGAAAAAATAGTTTTAAATATATAAAAAAAAGAGAAAATTTGATAAAATTTAAAATTTGACAAAGTTTATAAGTAGGAGTATTATAATAATGATAAAAAAATTTAAGGAGGCAAGAAATGGCAGATTGTAAAAGTTGTCCATCAGGAAGCACTTGTACAAAAGATAAAGCAAGTTGTGGTATAGTAAACAACCCATTAAATCATATAAAAAAAGTTATTGGGATAATGAGTGGTAAAGGAGGAGTTGGAAAATCAACAGTTACTACTTTACTAGCAAAAGAACTTAACAGAAGAGGATACAAAGTAGGAATAATGGATGCTGATATTACAGGACCAAGCATTCCTAGACTTATGGGAATGAAAGATCAAAAAGCTACAGGAGATGGAGAAAATATAATTCCAGTAGTTTCTAAAGAGGGAATTAAAGTAATATCTTTAAACCTTTTAATAGATGATGAAAATGAACCAGTAGTATGGAGAGGTCCAGTTGTTGGTGGAGCAGTTAAACAATTCTGGGAAGAGGTTTTATGGGGAGAACTTGATTATCTTCTAATAGATATGCCTCCAGGAACAGGAGATGTAGCTCTTACTGTTATGCAATCTACACCAATAAACGGTGTTGTAATGGTATCAGTTCCTCAAGATATGGTATCAATGATTGTTGCTAAAGCTGTAAATATGTCTAAAAAATTGAATATTCCAGTTGTAGGAGTAGTTGAAAATATGAGTTATATTCTATGTCCAGAATGTAATACAAAAATAAGTTTCAATGAAGAAAATGGAGTAAATGATTTCTTAGCTGAAATGGGACTTATTTTATTAGGAGAACTTCCAATGACTAGAGGAATTGCTAATCTAACTAAGGGAGAAGAGCAAGGAACTGAAAAACTTTTTGCACCAATAGCTGATGTTATAATTGGTGAAGTAGATAAATTATAATAAAAATTAAATAATTTTAAGAAAGAGAACTGTTATAAGTTAACGACATAAATCGTTGATTTTAGCAGTTCTTTTTTTTATAAAAAAGTTAAAAAGGTTAGAAAAGACAAATTTATTAAAGAAGTTTTACTCATTTTGTTGTCTAATTTAAAAATAAACTGATAAATTAGAAAAAATATACTTTTTATTTATAATTGTTATACTAAAAATATAATATATAGATATTTGAAATAAAAAATTTCAAAATTAATAAAAATAAAAATAAATTTTAATTTTTTCTTGACAATACACTTTTCAAGGAGTATACTTACACTCAAATATAAATTAACTTTAAAGGGGGAAAAGAGTATGAGAAAGTTAAAGATGATTCTTTCAACATTATTTATACTTGGAACACTTTCTGGTTGTGGAGGAAGTAAAGAAGCAGCAGCTCCAGCAGAAGCTAAAGCTGAACCAGTAAAAAGTAATGTTGTAACAATTGCTAATGAAGTAGAACTTGCATCTATGGATACAGGAATAGCAACTGATGGAACTTCATTTGAAGCAATAGCAGCAGTTACTGAGGGATTATATCAATTAGATGCAGCAGGAAGTACAATTCCTGGTATGGCAATAAAAGAGGAAGTAAGTGAAGATGGAAAAACATTGATATTTACTATTCGTGATGCAAAATGGAGTGATGGACAACCAGTAACAGCTAATGACTTTGTTTTTTCATGGAGACGTTTAGCAGATCCTAATATAGCTTCTCAATATGCCTATATGGTAGAAGTAGCAGGAATAAAAAATGCTAGTGCAGTAACAAAAGGGGAAAAACCAACTTCTGAATTAGGAGTAACAGCAGTGGATGATAAAACTTTAAAAGTTGAATTAGAATATCCAGTGCCATTCTTTGATCAATTAATGGCATTCCCAGTATACTACCCAATTCGTGAAGATTTTTACAATAAATATAAAGAACAATATGCACTTACTCCAGAAGCTATCTTATCAAATGGACCATTTAAGATGACTGAATGGAACCAAGGTGCTAACTACACAATGGTAAAAAATGATCTTTACTATGATGCAGATAAAGTTAAAATTGATGGATTAAACTTCCAAGTAGTTAAAGATGCACAATCAGCAATGGTTGCTTTTGAACAAGGAACAGTTGACTATGTAAAATTAACTGGTGAAATGGTAGAACAATATAAAGATTCTCCAGAATTAACAAATACTCTTGGAGGATATCTATGGTATCTATCACCTAACCAAAAAGTACCAGGATTAGAAAACTTAAATATGCGTATGGCATTGGCACTTTCTTATGATAAAGAACAAATAGCTAATTATCTTTTAAAAGATGGATCAATAGCTGCAAACTTTGCAGTTCCAGTAAAATTAGCTACTGGTCCTGATGGAAAAGATTTCCGTGAAACAGCTCCAGAATATTTAAAAACTGATAAGGCTAAAGCTAAAGAGTATTTTGAAAAAGCTAAAGCTGAGTTAGGAAAAGATCAATTTGCTTATGAATTATTATTTGAAGATACAGAATCTAGTAAAAAAGTTGCAGAGTTTTTAAAATCAGAAATTGAAACAACTTTACCTGGACTTACAATTAACTTAAAACAACAACCTAAGAAAGCTCGTCTACAATTAATGAGAGCTAAAACTTATGATATTGGACTTACTCGTTGGGGACCAGACTATGCAGACCCTATGACTTATCTTGATCTATGGATTACAGGGGCATCTTCAAACTATGGAGAATGGTCAAATGAAGAATATGATAAGTTAGTATTTGAAGCTAGTAAAGGTTCACTTACAGGAAAACCAGAAGAAAGATGGGAAGCATTAAAACAAGCTGAAAGAGTTTGCCTAGAAAATGCAGCAATATTCCCAGTATATCAAACAGGATCAGCTGTTATGATTAAAAAAGATTTAAGTGGATTTGAATTCCATTCAGTAGGGGTTCCAACAGTTTATAAAAATATTGTAAGAAAATAAGATGAGGAATTTACAGCACAATGCTGTTGAAGTATTGTGCTGTATTTTTATTATAAAAATATAAGGAGTAATGGAAGATGATTAAATATATATTAAAACGTTTAGCCATTGCTGCTTTGACTCTTTTAGTTATAGTTTTTATCTTATATTTGATGCTTCAATTAATGCCTGGAACACCATTTAATGATGAAAAATTAACAGAGGCTCAAATGGCAGTAGTAAAGGCAAAATATGGGTTAGATAAACCATTTATTATACAATTTTTTAACTATCTTAAACTTATGCTTCAAGGAGATTTTGGAGTAAGTTATTCTATTCAAATGAATATGCCAGTAGCACAAATGTTAGATGCACGTCTTTGGACATCTATTCGTATAGGGCTTCAAGCTGTAGTTGTAGGAGTAATTATTGGATTAGCACTTGGAATAGCAGCAGCTTTAAAGAAAAATACATGGATAGATACAGTAGCTTCTCTTTTAGCAGTAGTGGGAGTTTCTATTCCATCATTTGTATTTGCACTTTTCTTTATTCTATTCTTTGCTAAAAAATTAAATATACTTCCAGCTTTATATAATGTACATCAACCATTTATCTCTAGTATAATGCCAACAATAGCTCTTTCAGTATTTACAATAGCTAATATAGCACGTTTTACTAGAAGTGAGATGGCAGAGGTATTGGGAAGCGAGTATATGCAACTTGCACAATCAAAAGGGCTAAGTAAGGGAGTTTTAATATTTCGTCACGCTTTAAGAAATACTTTGATACAAGTTGTAACAGTTTTAGCTCCATTAATTGTTGGACTTATGACAGGATCTCTTGTAATAGAAAAGATGTTTTCAATTCCAGGAATAGGACAATTATTAACAATGGGAATACAAGTTAATGACTATAATGTAATTATGGCATGTGCCTTTGTTTATAGTTTGATGTACATTATCGTAATGTTAATAGTAGATCTACTATATGGAGTGATAGATCCACGTATTAGACTTGTGAAAGGAGGAACAAATGAGTAGTGAAGAGAAAATAGTTTTTCAAGAAGATGACTTTAAACTTGCTCATCGTAAAGATCTGCATATAGATAAAGTATATGAAAATAACTCTTTCTGGAAAGACTTTTTTATAAGATTAGTAGCAAACAAAGGAGCAATAGTTGGGCTTATATGTATATGTATAATAATAATTTTAGCAGTAGTAGCTCCAATGATCTCTCCATTTGAAATAAATGGAAATAATCTAGCTCATCAAAGTTTGCCTCCCAAAATACCATTTTTACAAAATTTTGGAATAGCTGATGGATATGCTAGAGGAAAAGATATGTATGCTGTAAAAAAAGTTAAAGATGTTTTCTACTTTTTTGGAACTGATACAATGGGAAGAGATATTTGGTTAAGAACATGGAGTGGAACTCGTATCTCTCTATTAGTTGCAGCAGCAGCAATAGTGATAGATATGGCAGTTGGAATGACTTATGGGCTTATATCTGGATATTTTGGTGGAAGAGTTGATATGGTAATGCAACGTATAGTTGAGATTATAAACTCAATTCCTACACTTGTAATAGCTACATTGATGCTAGTAATTTTAAAACCAGGAATCATACCTATACTTTTTGTTTTGGTTCTTACTGGTTGGATAGGAATGAGTCGTATTGCTAGAGCACAGATGTTAAAATTAAAAGAGCAGGAGTTTGTTCTTGCTTCAAAGACATTGGGAGCTTCAGATATGCACATAATTTTTAAAGATATTTTACCAAATATTTTTGGACAACTAATTATTATGTCAATGTTCTCAATACCTAATGCAATCTTTATGGAAACAACACTTTCATTTGTGGGATTAGGAATACCTGCTCCAAATGTTTCCTTGGGAGTAATGATATCAGAAGGATTTAAATCATTTATGATAAGTCCATATATGACAATCATACCAGCAATGGTATTAGCTATACTTATGCTTAGTTTTAATCTACTTGCAGATGGATTAAAAGACGCATTTGACCCTAAGATGAAGGAGATGTAGGAGATGGAGAGAGAAAGAGTATTATCAATTCGTGATTTAGACATTTGTTTCCGTACATCTAATGGAGTTGTAAATGCCATTCGTGGAGTTAGATTAGACCTATTTAGAGGGGAAACAATAGCAATAGTTGGAGAATCAGGTTCAGGAAAATCTGTAACAGTAAAAGCTATTATGGGAATCTTGAGCAACAATGGTTTTATTAAAAATGGAAGTATAATATTTAATTATACAGATGAAAATGGAGAGAAGATAACAAAGGATATTATTAAATTAACACCTAAAGAGTTACAGAGAGATATTTGTGGAAAACGTATAGCTATGGTTTTCCAAGATCCTATGACATCTTTAAACCCAACAATGACAATAGGAAAGCAAATAATGGAAGGAATGATATATCACTATCATATTCCTAAAAAAGAAGCATATGAAAAAGCTATAAAATTACTGGAAGAGGTAGGTATTACTGAACCAGAAAAACGTATGAAAAACTATCCACATCAATTATCTGGTGGAATGCGTCAACGTGTTGTTATAGCTATTGCTTTAGCTTGTGATCCTGATATTTTAATATGTGATGAGCCTACAACAGCTTTAGACGTTACTATTCAAGCTAAGATACTTGAGCTTATAAAAGAGATTCAAGTTAAGAAAAATATCTCTGTAACCTATATAACTCATGATCTTGGAGTAGTGGCAAAGGTTGCTGACTATGTAGCAGTTATGTATGCTGGAAAAATAATTGAAAAGGGAAGTGTAGATGAGATATTCTATGATCCACGTCACCCTTATACTTGGGGATTGTTATCATCTATGCCTGATATAGAAACACATGATGAGGTTCTTTATACTATACCTGGAACACCACCAAATCTACTAAATAAAGTGGAAGGAGATGCTTTTGCTTCTCGTAATGAATATGCTTTAAATATAGATTTTAGAGTAGAGCCACCACAATTTGATATAGGTGGTAAACATCGTGTATCATCGTGGTTACTTCATGAAAATGCTCCAAAAGTAGAGATGCCAGCATCATTGAAACATCGTATAGAGAAGATGCTAAAAGGGGGAAGATAGTTATGGAAAGAACTCCTCTACTTGAGGTAAAAAACTTAAAACAATATTTTAAAATAAACAAGAAATTTACAGTAAAAGCTGTAGATGGAATATCTTTTAATATATATCCTGGAGAAACATATGGACTTGTTGGAGAGTCAGGTTCAGGAAAATCTACAACAGGACGTTCTATAATTCGTCTGTATGAGCCAACAGATGGAGAGGTTATTTTTAATGGTGTCAAAATCTCTGGAAAACTTTCATCAGATCAGTTAAAACACCTTAGAACTAAGATGCAGATGATATTTCAAGACCCTATGGCATGTTTAAATCCAAGAATGAAGGTGATAGATATAATTGCACAGGGATTGGATATTCATAAGATGTATAAAGATGAAAAAGAGAGAGAGGAAAAAGTCTATCATATTTTAGATTTAGTTGGGCTTTCTCATGAACATGCAATGAGATATCCTCATCAATTTTCAGGGGGACAAAGACAACGTATAGGAATAGCAAGGGCGTTGATTATGAATCCAGAACTTATAATAGCTGACGAAGCTATATCAGCTCTAGACGTATCAATTCAAGCTCAAGTTGTAAACTTAATGAAAGAGTTACAGAAGAAAACAGGAGCAGCTTATCTTTTTATTGCTCATGATCTTTCTATGGTAAAATATATCTCTGATAGAATAGGAGTGCTTCATTTAGGACATCTAGTAGAAACAGGAACTACTGAGGAAATTTTTAGTAACCCTATTCACCCATATACAAAGAGTTTGTTATCAGCTATACCTCTTCCAGATCCACATATGGAGAAGATAAGAAAGGCTGAAACTTATGATTATAAGAGCAGTGGAATAGATTATACTAAGGGATCACAACATCACATTGATGGTGAGCACTATGTTTTAGCAACTGATGAAGAGTTAGCTAAATGGATTAAAAAATAAAATAGCAGAGTAAATTGGAAATTTTTAATCTACCAGTTTGCTCTGCTTAATTTTTTTATTTAGATTTTAAACTTAATTTCTCATTAATAGAGAAAATAATAAAGATTATTGTAAATATGAATAGTAACATTTGATACCATAATAGTGGCATAACATCAATAGGAGAGGCACTTCCCTTTGTAAATCCTATCATAATAAGCATCTGTGCTCCATAAGGAATAAGCCCTTGGAAGATACAAGAGAAGATATCTAAGATAGCAGCACTCTCTTTAGGATCTACACCATATTTTTCAGATATCTTTTTAGCTATTGAACCATTGATAATAATAGCAACAGTATTGTTTGCAACAGCCATATCAGTGAAGGCTACTAAAAGTCCAATTCCAACCTTTGCACTTTTTTTTCCTACTATTATTTTTTGAATTTGATCTATAAGCCATTGTATTCCACCAGCATTTGCACACATAGTTGCAAGTCCGCCAGTTAACATTGATAATAAAAAGATCTCATTCATATTTGTAAACCCTTTATAAATCTCTTGAGTAAAAGTTAAAAAATCAAATGCTCCATGGCTCATTCCGATTATACCAGAGAACAAGATTCCAGTAGTTAAAACAACAAATACATTTAACCCAGAGATTGCTAAAACAAGAACAGTTATATATGGTAAAACTTTTATAATCTCAAAAGGAAGAGTTTCAATTTGAGGTATATTAACAGGTTTACCAAAGATAAGAAGTAGAATAACAGTTATAATAGCAGCAGGAGCAGCTATATAAAGGTTGGCTCTAAATTTATCTCTCATCTCTACCCCTTGAGTTTTTGTAGCAGCAATAGTTGTATCAGAGATAACTGATAGATTGTCTCCAAACATAGCTCCACCCATAATAGAAGCCAAGATTAATGGTAATGGAACTCCACTTTTTTCAGCTAAACCAATAGCAATAGGGGTGATTGAAACGATAGCTCCTACTGATGTACCAGTAGCTGTTGATATAAAAGCTGCAATAATAAAGAGTCCAGCAGCTAAAAAGTGTGGGGGAATATATGTAAGTCCGAGATTAACTGTTGAGCTAACTCCACCCATTTTTTCAGTAACATTGGCAAATGCTCCAGCTAAAAGATAGATAATACACATAGTAATTATATCTTGATGTCCACAACCAGATAAAAAAGTATGGAATTTTTCTGAAATTTTTCCTTTAAACAGAAGAAAAGCAGAAATTATTCCTACAAATATAGCAACAGGAGATGGAAATTGATAGAATGCCATACTAACCCCTTTAAATTGTAAAAAAGTTCCAACTCCTAAATATAGTATCACAAATATAAGTAATGGAATTAATCCAATAAAACTAGACTTTGATCTATTGTTCACTAAAACCTCCTAGAATATTTAAAATTTTACATACAGTAGAAAGTTTAACAGAAAATACATAAAAAAGCAATAAAAGAAAAGATAGAAATCTTTGACTTTATATGTTAAAAATAGTAAAATGAGAAGAAAAATTTAAGGGAAAGGAATTTATAGAAAGATGAGATCAAAATCAATGGCATATGTAATACTGTTCTTTGCAGTATTTTTTCTGTCAACATCAGCAATTTTTGTAAAGATTGCAGCAGCACCAGCAGGTATAACAGCATTTTATAGATTGTTGATTACAATTTTAGCTCTTGTTCCATTTTTAATTTTAAAAGAGGAAAATAGAAGAGAGATAGGAAAGTTAAATGTAAAGCAATGGGGAATGGGAGTACTTTCAGGATTTTTACTATCAGTTCATTATGTATTGTGGTTTGAATCTTTGAATTATACTTCAGTTGCTAGCTCAACAGTTATAGTTTGTTTACAGCCATTATTTGCTCTAATAGGGGGATATTTTATCTTTAAGGAGAAGTATTCTAAATTGGCATTAATGGGATGTGTTATAGCTATCTTAGGTTCAGTTGTAATAGGTTGGGGAGATCTACAAATAAGTAATGAGGCATTACTAGGAGATATAATGGCTCTTGTAGCTGCTGCTATAATAGCTGGATATTTCATGGTAGGGCAACACATTAGAACAACTCTATCAGCTATTCCATATTCAGTTATAAGTTTTGGAAGTGGATCGGTGTTTTTAGCTATTTATTCACTTATGAGAAATGAAAATTTCATAGATTATCCATTGAAAACTTGGGGAGCATTTTTAGGGCTAGCATTTATGGCTACAATTTTAGGACAATTTATATTTACTTGGCTTTTAAAATGGTTAAGTGCTTCAATAATATCTATGAGTATACTTGGAGAAGCAGTTGGAACTTGTATATTAAGCTACTTTATTCTTTCAGAGAAGATAAGTTTACAACAAGGAACAGGTATAGTAATAATTTTAGTTGGGCTTGGAATATTCTTAAGCCAAAGTAGCAAAAGAAAATAGAGTGAATAAAATATTTGCAATTTGTACAAAGTTGTGCTATTATCAAGATATCAATAATAATAAAATAATTATCTTCAGGGCAGGGTGAGTGTTAACAATTCCCGACCGGCGGTAAAGTCCGCGAAGATCGAAAGATCTTGATTTGGTGAAACTCCAAAACCGACAGTAAAGTCTGGATGGAAGAAGAGAAAAGATTATCTTTTTTTGATTGTCTTTTTTATGCTTTTACAGCCCGGAGTGTATCTGGGCTTTTTATTTGTCCTGAAACAGAGGAGGAAAAATGAAAGTATTAGAAGGAAATTATTCAGGTAGAGGGTTAAGAATTGGAATTATTGCAGCTAGATTTAATGAGTTTATCACATCAAAACTAATTGCTGGAGCAGAAGATGCACTTGTTAGACATGAAGTAGCAAGAGAAGATATTGAATTAGCTTGGGTGCCTGGAGCTTTTGAAATTCCTTTAGTAGCAAAGAAAATGGCAAAGTCAGGAAAATATGATGCAGTAATTACTCTAGGAGCAGTAATTAAAGGATCAACACCACATTTTGATTATGTTTGTGCAGAAGTTTCTAAAGGAGTTGCTTCTGTAAGCCTTGAAAGTGAAATACCAGTTATATTTGGAGTTTTAACTACAAATACTATTGAAGAGGCAATTCAAAGAGCTGGAACAAAAGCTGGAAACAAAGGATTTGATGCAGGAGTTACAGCAATAGAAATGGTAAATCTACTAAAGGGGATGTAATCATGAATGTTAAGTACATGGAGAGAGCTTTAGAACTAGCTTTAAAAGGAGAGGGAAAGGTTAATCCAAATCCTCTTGTAGGAGCTGTTGTTGTAAAAAATGGAGAGATTATAGGAGAGGGGTACCATAAGAAATATGGTGGACCTCATGCTGAAGTATTTGCTTTAGAAGCAGCAGGAGAAGAGGCTAAGGGAGCAGATATCTATGTAACTTTAGAGCCTTGTTCTCATTATGGGAAGACACCTCCATGTGCGAAAAAAATTATAGAGATGGGGATAAAAAGATGCTTTATAGCATCTTTAGATCCCAATCCTTTAGTTGCAGGTAGAGGAATAAAGATGATGCAAGATACTGGAATAGAAGTAGTTACTGGAATTTTAGAAAAAGAGGCAATGGAATTAAATAGAGTCTTTATGAAATATATTTCTAAAAAAACAGCATATCTTTTTTTAAAGTGTGGAATTACTCTTGATGGTAAAATTGCAAGTAGAACAGGAAATTCTAAGTGGATAACAAATGAGATAGCAAGAGAGAAAGTTCAAAAATTAAGAAATAGATATATGGGGATAATGGTGGGAATAAACACTGTGTTAGCAGATGATCCTAGCCTAACAGCAAGAGTTGAAGATGGAAGAGATCCATATAGAATAGTGATAGATCCAGAGTTAAAAATACCATTAACTTCAAAATTTGTAAATTTTCAAGATAAAAAAAGTATCTTAGTAACTTCAAAATTAAACGAGAATAGTGAAAAAATAGAGAAATTAATAGAAAAAGATGTTAAAATATTGTTTTTAGAAGGTAAAGAGTTTAAAATAAAAGAGATATTAGAAAGAGTAGGAGCAGAGGGAATAGATGCAATTCTTTTAGAAGGTGGAAGTTATCTTATTTCTAAGGCTTTTGAAGAGGATGCAATTGATGGTGGAGAGATATTTATAGCTCCAAAAATTTTAGGTGATGAGAAAGCAATTCCTTTTATTAAAGGATTTAATTTTGAAAATATAGATGATGGTTTCCAATTAAAAAATGTAAAGATAAACACATATGGAAACAATGTATCTGTAGAATTCTATAGATAGAAAGGAGAGTGATTTCTATTTTTACAGGACTTGTAGAGGAAATGGGAGAAGTTCTTGCTATTGAAAATGGAGAGAAATCTCTTAAAATAAAGATAAAATGTAAAAAAGTATTGGAAAAAAGTAAAATTGGTGATAGTATAGCAACTAATGGTACTTGTTTAACAGCAACAGAGCTAGGAGAAGATTTTTTTACAGCTGACTGTATGTATGAAACAGTTAAAAGAACAAACTTAAAAAGATTAAATATAGGGGACAGAGTTAATCTTGAAAAATCAATTACCCTATCAACTCCACTAGGTGGGCATCTTGTAACTGGTGATGTAGATTGTGAAGGGAGTATAGTTTCTATCACTCAAGAGGGAATAGCAAAAATTTATGAGATAGAAGTAGATAGAAAATATATGAAATATGTTGTTGAAAAGGGAAGAGTAACTCTTGATGGAGCTAGTCTTACTGTAATGAGAATGACAGATAAGACATTTAGTGTATCTCTTATTCCACATACTCAAGAGATGGTAACTTTAGGAAAGAAAAATATTGGTGACTTTATAAATGTAGAAACAGATCTGATTGGAAAATATGTTGAAAGATTGCTTAATTTTTCTGCTCCTGAAGAGAAAAAAGAGAGTAAAATAACAATGGAATTTTTATTAGAAAATGGATTTTAAGGAGATGTGAAATTGATGTTAGATAGAATAGAAGATGCTTTAGAAGATCTAAGAGCAGGAAAATCAATTATTGTAGTAGATGATGAAGATCGTGAAAATGAAGGGGATATAATTTGTGCAGCAGAGTTTGCAACTCTTGAAAATGTAAATCTTATGGCAGCTCATGCTAGAGGGTTAATCTGTATGCCAATGTCTAGTGAATATATAGAAAAACTAGATCTTCCTCAAATGTGTAGTGACAACACAGATAACCATTGCACAGCTTTTACTGTGTCAATAGATCACGTGGATACAACAACAGGAATATCAGCTTATGAACGTTCATTGACAGCTTTAAAAGTTGTTGGAGATGGAGCAAAACCTAAAGACTTTAGAAGACCAGGACATATGTTCCCATTAAAAGCTAAAGATGGTGGAGTTCTTGAAAGAAATGGACATACAGAAGCAACTGTTGATTTAATGAAATTAGCAGGATTAAAACCTGTTGGATTATGTTGTGAAATTATGAAAGAAGATGGAATGATGGCAAGAATGGATGACTTAGAAATTTTTGCTAAAAAACATAATTTAAGAATGATCTCTATTGAAGAGTTACAAAAATATAGAAAGAAACATGACCAACTTATGAAGATAGAGGTTGAAGCTAAGATGCCAACTCCTCAAGGAAACTTTGTAATTGTAGGGTTTGATAATAAACTTGATGGAAAAGAGCATATTGCTTTAACTAAGGGAGATTTAAAAGGAAAAGAAAATGTTCTTATTAGAATACACTCTGAATGTTTCACTGGAGATATTTTAGGATCATTGAGATGTGATTGTGGTTCACAATTAAAAAGAGCTATGAGAAGAGTTGAAGAAGAGGGAGAAGGAGTAGTTCTTTACCTAAGACAAGAGGGAAGAGGAATAGGGCTTATCAATAAATTAAAAGCGTATACTCTTCAAGAACAAGGAGCAGATACAGTAGAAGCAAATGTAAGATTGGGATTTGATCCAGATATGAGAGATTATGCTATTGCTGCTCAAATGATTAAAGCTCTAGGAATAAAATCAGTTAGAATAATGACTAATAACCCTGAAAAAATTAAAGGATTAGAAGAATACGGAATAGTTGTTACTGGAAGAGAAGCTATCGAAACTGGTTTCAATGAAACAAATGAAAAATATATGAAAACTAAAAAAGAAAAAATGGGACATCTTCTTCATATCTAATAAATTTAGATGAGAAGAATTAATTGAGAGAGAACTGTTGAGAGTTGATAAGTTGTTATTATCAATTTCAACAGTTTTTTATTTGAAATAAAATAGTTGATTATGGAAAAATAATATATACCATGATATAATTTAGAAAAAAGTTATGGAGTATATATGGAGAATATAAAAGAAACAATAACAGTTCAAGCAAATGAAAATGATAAGGGAAAAAGAATAGATAGTTTCCTTAATGAAGTAATAGAAGATGCTACAAGATCATATATCCAAAAGATAATTGACGGGGGATATGTAGAGATCACAGGGAAAAAAACTACTAAAAGTGGAAATAAGTTGAAGGGGACAGAAACAATAGTTGTAAATCTTCCAGAAGATGAAACTTTAGATCTGATTCCAGAAGATATACCTCTTGAGATAATTTATGAGGATTCAGATATAGTTGTAATAAATAAAGCTCCTAATATGGTCGTACACCCAGCACATGGAAACTATAATGGAACTTTAGTGAATGCTCTACTTTATCATATAAAAGATCTTTCAACTATAAATGGAGTTATAAGACCAGGGATAGTTCATAGATTAGATAAAGATACAAGTGGAGTAATAGTTGTGGCTAAACATGATGAGGCTCATACAACTTTGTCAGATATGTTTAAAGAGAAAACTTTAGAAAAAACATATGTGTGTATAGCTAAAGGAATTTTTAAAGATAAAAGTGGAAGAATTGAAACTTTAATAGGTAGAGATCCAAGAGATAGAAAGAAAATGGCAGTTGTAACAGAAAATGGAAAGATTGCTATATCAAATTATGAAGTATTAGATGAAAGTAAAAACTACTCTCTTGTAAAAGTTAGAATAGAAACTGGAAGAACTCATCAAATAAGGGTACATATGAAATCTTTAAATCACCCTATTTTAGGAGATGCTACTTATGGAAATAGTACTGATGGAATAGATAGACAGATGTTACATGCTTATAGATTAAAATTTACTCATCCAATAAGTAAAAAAGAGATGGTAGTAACAGCACCAATTCCAGAGGATTTTAAAAGAGCATTAAAATTTGCTGGTTTAGATATAGAGAAAATAAATTTTTAGAAAGGTTGGAATTAGAATGAAAAAAAACGGGGAAAAGGGAGAGCAAATAGGACTTTTTTCCTTAGAAGATTCTAAAGAGAAAAAAACAAGAAAGAGAAAGAAAAAAGATGAAGTTGTTGAAAATATAGAAGAGCCAAAGATGACTTTACATGAATTTGATCTTTCAAAAGGTGAAATAGTAATAGGAGTAGATGAGGCTGGAAGAGGACCACTGGCTGGAAATGTAGTTGCAGCAGCAGCAATTTTAAAAAAATATAGTAGTGACTTAGATGATATAAATGACTCTAAAAAATTGACAGAGAAAAAGAGAGAGAAACTTTTTGATGTAATTATGGAGAATTTCTATATTGGAGTTGGAGAGGCTACCCCTGAAGAGATAGATGAGATAAATATTCTAAATGCTACTTTTTTGGCTATGAGAAGAGCTTTGGAAAATTTGAAAAAACAGTGTAGCACAGATCATTTAGTTTTAGTTGATGGAAATTTTAAGATAAGAGAGTATGAGGGAGAGCAAGAGTTTGTAATAAAGGGAGATGCTAAGAGTTTATCTATTGCAGCCGCCTCAATAATTGCCAAAGTAACAAGAGATAGAGAGATGATTGAAGAGGGGAAGAAGTATCCAGAGTATAAGTTTGAAAAACATAAGGGATATGGAACAAAGTTACATAAAGAGAAACTGTTGGAATTAGGGGTTTTACCAATTCATAGAAAGAGCTTTTTAAATAAAATTATAAAATAATTAGGTGATTTTAGTGAATAAAAGAGCTAAAGGTGATATTTATGAAGCTAGATCAGTAGAAATTTTAAAAAGAGAAAAGTATGAGATATTACAATGTAATTATAGAAATAGAAATGGTGAGATAGATATAATAGCCAAAAAAGATGAGATTATTATTTTTATTGAGGTTAAATATAGAGCAACATTAAAATTTGGATATGGAAGTGAAGCTGTAGATAGAAAAAAGATTACTGGAATATATAAAACAGCGATGCAATATTTAGTTGAAAATAGTTTGGAAGATAGTCAGTGTAGATTTGATTGTATGAGCTACTTAGGGAATGATTTTAAATGGGATAAAAATATTGTATGGGGTGATGAAATTGGATTTTAGATGTGTGAAATGTGGCTGCGACAAATATCAGGTAAAAACAACTATTTTACCAGAAAAAAGTCCAGGGCTTAGACTAGAGCTTGGCACATATTATATTAAAACCTGTTTAAATTGTGGATATACAGAGATATATTCAGCAAAGATAGTAGATGCTGAGAAAGATGAAGAGCTTAAACCTCAGTATTAGAAACCTATTTTTTTCAACTAAGTGCTCAGTTTGTGGAAAAATAATTGAAGATGATAGATATATATGTTATGATTGCTTGAAACTTTTAAGGAGAAAAGGAGAGTTAAAGAATCGAGGAAATTACTATTATCTTTATTATTATGAAGAGGATATAAGAAAAGTAATAGCTGATTATAAATTAAAAAATAGAAAAGAATTGGTAGTTGAGATTAGTAGTTTGGTTAAAAAACAATTAAAATATCTTTTGGAGGATAAGAAAATAGATATTGTTATTCCTGTTCCTATTAGTAAAAAGAGAAGGGAAGAGAGAGGATTTAACCAAGTAGAAGAGATTTTAGAGAGATTAAAAATAAAATATCAGCAAATAGAAAGGGTAAAGGATACAGAACATATGTATCTTTTATCAAGTAGAGAGAGTAGAGAAAGTAATATAGAAAATGCTTTTGGAAAAGTAGAATTGAATATAGATGGGAAAAATATATTATTAGTTGATGATATAGTTACAACAGGGAGTACAATAAGAGAGATTATAAAAGAGCTAAAAAAGATGGGAAAACCTAAGGAGATATATGTTTTTTCCATAGCTATGGCAAAAAGTTTTGGAAAATAAAGAAAAATTAGGAGAAAAGATGGAAGTATATGTTGATAATGTAAAAATTGAACTGGGACAAAAAAGTTTTAAGAGCTTAGGAAGAGCAATATCAGTTATAAATAAAAGACTTGATAAGGAAGATAAAATAGCTCATAAAATCTATATAAATGGACATGCTATAAAGGATAATAGCATAGTTGATGTAAAAAATTTAAAAGTTATAGAAGTTATCACTAAAAGTCAAGGGGGAATTATCCTTGAATCAATAGTTGATGCAAGAGGATATATAGATAAATATTTTAGTATGTTTGAAACATTGGGAATAGATGATCAAGGAATACTCACAGAAGAGGAAGAAGTTAAATTAATTGAGATGTTAATCTTTTTAAGATGGTTCTATAATCTACTTTTAATCATACAAGAGAATCATATTTTGGATTTTATTTATTCAGACTTTGATGAATATATTGAGGACTTTAAAGAGCAGTTGTCAAATGTTGACAAAGCTTATGACTCAAGGGACATAGTTGAACTATTGGATATTATGGAGTTTGATATGGGAGAATTATTGAGTGAATTTTATGAGAACTTAGAGGAATATTATTCTGATATTGCTGAAGAGGAAAAACGTAAAAGATTGCTCAATTAAGAGTTATTATGTAACCATTGATACATTTGAAAAATGAAGATTACTGTGATACTATTTATAATGAAAGATAAAATAAAAAATGGAGGTTTTTTCAATGAGAAAAACAATTATAGCTGGAAACTGGAAAATGAATAAAACAAATGCAGAAGCTGTAGAAATGCTTACAGAATTAAAAGGACTAGTAGCTGGAATAGAAAATGTAGGAATAGTAATTGGAGCTCCATTTACAGCTTTATCAGATGCTGTAAAAGCAGTTGAAGGAAGCAATATTGAAATAGCTGCAGAAAACGTATATCCTAAAGAATCAGGAGCATATACTGGAGAAGTATCACCTTTAATGCTTAAATCAATAGGAGTAAAATATGTAATTTTAGGACACTCAGAAAGAAGAGAATACTTCCACGAATCAGATGAATTCATCAATGAAAAAGTAAAAGCTGTTTTAGCAGCAGGAATGTTACCAATTCTTTGTATAGGAGAAAAATTAGAAGATAGAGAATCTGGAAGAACTGCAGAAGTTACTGAAACTCAAATTAGAGGAGGATTAAAAGGACTTACTGCTGAAGAAGCTGCAAAAGTTGTTGTTGCTTATGAACCAGTATGGGCAATTGGAACTGGAAAAACTGCAACTCCAGAAATGGCTCAAGAAACTCATAGACAAGTAAGAGACGTACTTGTATCAATGTTTGGTGAAGCTGTTGCAGAAGAAATGACAATTCAATATGGTGGATCAATGAAACCTGAAAATGCTGTTGAACTTCTTGCACAAAAAGATATTGATGGAGGACTTATTGGAGGAGCATCTCTAAAAGCTGCATCATTTGCTGAAATTGTTAAAGCTGGAAAATAATAGAAATAGGAGAAATAAATGAAAAAGAAACCTTTAATGTTAATGATATTAGATGGATGGGGAATCAATAAAAACCCTGAGCAAAAAAATGCAATAACTGCTGCAACCCCAGAAAATTTCTATAGATTACAAAAAGAGTATCCACACTCAGAATTAGAAGCATCTGGAGAAGCAGTTGGACTACCTGATGGACAAATGGGGAACTCAGAAGTTGGACACTTAAATATAGGTTCAGGAAGAGTAATCTATCAACCATTAGTTGAAATTTCAAAAGATATAAGAGAAGGGACTTTCTTTGAAAACCCTGTTTTAAAAGAAGCTTTTGAATATGCTCAAAAAGAGGGAAAACCTGTTCACTTTGGAGGACTTCTTTCAACTGGAGGAGTTCACTCACATATAGATCATCTTTTTGGATTATTAATGATGGCTAAAAAATATGGAGTAAAAGCATATATTCACGCATTCTTAGATGGAAGAGATACTCCACCAGAATCAGCTCTTGACTTTATTAAAACTGTAGAAGCTAAAGCTGCTGAAATTGGAGCTGGAGAGATAGCTACACTTTCAGGAAGATATTATGCAATGGATAGAGATAAGAACTGGGATAGAGTTCAAAAAGCTTATGATGCTATGGTATATGGAAAAGGAAATACAGCAGCATCAGCAGTTGAAGCTATGGAGAAATCTTATGCTGAGAAAGTAACTGATGAATTTGTAATTCCTACTGTTATTAAGCCTGAAGGAACTATTAAAAAAGGTGATGTATTCATTAACTTTAACTTTAGACCAGATAGAGCTAGAGAGATAACTAGAGCTCTTAATGATAAAGAGTTTACAGGATTTGAAAGAGAATACCTAGGATTAAAATACTATTGTATGCGTCAATATGATGCTACAATTGATGCTCCAGTAGTTTATGGAGAAAAAGATATTAACAACACATTTGGTGAAGTTATTTCTAGAGCAGGACTAAAACAACTTAGAACTGCTGAAACAGAAAAATATGCTCACGTTACTTTCTTCTTTAATGGAGGAAAAGAAGCTCAATATGAAGGAGAAGACAGAAAACTTGTAGCATCTCCAAAAGTAGCTACTTATGATCTTCAACCTGAAATGTCAGCTTGTGGAGTTACTGAAGGGCTAATGGAAGCTTTAAATTCAGATGCTTATGATGTTATCATCATCAACTATGCTAACCCAGATATGGTTGGACATACAGGAGTATTTGATGCAGCTGTTTCTGCTGTTAAGAAAATAGATCTATGCTTAGGAAAAGTAGCTGAAAAAGTATTAGAATTAGATGGAACACTATTAGTTACAGCAGATCACGGAAATGTTGAATTAATGGAAGATCCAGTTACTAAGATACCATTTACAGCTCATACAACAAACAGAGTTCCATTTATTATGATCTCTAATAAATATAAAAATTGTAAATTAGAGGATGGAAAATTATCTGATATCGCCCCTACTATGTTAGAAATATTAGGATTAGATAAACCAGAAGATATGAATGGACACTCATTATTAGTAAAATAATTTTGGATAGAAGAGAGTTAAAGAGATTTAGCTCTCTTTTTTTATAATCATATTAAAAAGAAAAGATTATTATATATAAAATATAATATTTTTAGAAAAGAATAAATAAAAAAAGTGTTGACATAATTAGGAATATATAGTATATTATTATTGTAATAAAAATGTAATGATTATAAATTAGAAAAAGGAAATAAAATAGAAATTAAGGAGGAAATGATTATGGCTAAATGGAGATGTAAAGTTTGTGGAGAAATTATAACTGACCCTGCAGTAGAGGTATGTCCAGTTTGTAAAGCAGGAAAAGATAAATGGGAAGAAGTAGTAGAAGGAGCAGAAAAAGTTTGGGCTACTGAACATAAAGTTGGAGAAGGACTAGCTTGTGGAGATGAAGAAATCATCGCTGGATTAAGAGCTAACTTTGAAGGAGAATGTACAGAAGTTGGAATGTACCTTGCAATGTCAAGAGTAGCTGACAGAGAAGGATATCCTGAAATTGCTGAAGCTTACAAAAGAATAGCTTTTGAAGAAGCTGAACATGCAGCTAAATTTGCTGAATTACTAGGAGAATGTGTAACTGATTCTTCTGAAAAGAACTTAACAATGAGAGTAGAAGCTGAATATGGAGCAACTGCTGGAAAATTTGATATCGCTAAGAGAGCTAAAATGTTAGGATTCGATGCTATTCACGATACAGTTCATGAAATGGCTAAAGACGAAGCTAGACACGGAAGAGCTTTCGCTGGATTACTAAACAGATACTTTGGAAAATAATTAAAAAATAACTTAGTTATTTAGAGGCTATAAGAGATTATAGCCTCTTTTTTTATGTATATTCAATTTTCTATCTAAAAAGATTAACTGAATATTGAAGATTGTTTTATTATAGAAATAATGATAAAAATATAGAAAAGAAAATAGGGTGGTGACAAAATGAGAGAGTATCAAAAAATGATAGAAAAGAGAATAGAATTTTTAACAGGAAATGGGGAAGGCAGTTTAGAGATAATTGAATTTTATAATAAAGAGATGGAAAAAATAATCGAAGAGATTTCTAACTTAGATTATGAAGAGACAAAAGATAATATAGTAAAAATAAAAGTTTTATATGCAAAACTACTTTTATTATGTAAAGGATATTATATTAAAGGAACGAAATATTATAGTGATGAATCTGTTGTAAAGTTTATTGAAGAGAAAATAGAGAAATTTAGAAACTATTTTTATAATTTAAATAGTGTAGAACATACAAACTGGTGGCAATGGGAGATTGGAATCCCTTTTACAATGAATGATATTTTTATGTTGATGAAAGGGAAAATTAAAGATGAAATAATAGTTGAAAATCTAAAAACTAGTAGATATTTTCAACCTGACCCAAGATATTCTGGAAATAATCCAGTAGCTATTCATCCAAGTGGAAAACCATTGAGATTATCAACTGGAGGAAATAGGGTAGATACAGTTAAAATCTCTCTATTTAGAGGTATTCTATTAGAAGATGAAGGTGAGATAAAATTAGCCTTAGAATCACTGCCAGAGGTTTGGGAGTATAATGAGAAAGAGAGAGGAGAGGGATTTTATAGAGATGGATCTTTTATTCAACATGAGGCGATACCATATGCTGGAGGATATGGAGAAGTACTGTTATCAGGAATAGGAGAGATCTTATATGTTATAAGTGATAGTGAATATACTTCAGTTGTAAAAAAAGTTGATGATCTTTATGAGATAATTTTAAATTCTTTTGAGCCTTTCTTCTATAATGGAAGTTTTACAGATATGTTATCAGGAAGAGGAATAGATAGGGCAAATAATAGTGATTCAGTTATAGGGCATCGTATACTGAATGATATTTTAATTGTATCTTCAATTTTTGAATATGATAAATGCGAAAAATTAGAAGATATTGTTTTAAGAGAGATTGCTAAATATGGAGCAGAAAAATATTTAGAAGAGGAAAAATCACCATTTTTATATAAAAAATTAACAGATCTTTTGGAGAAAAATAGAGGACAAGAGATAGAAAAGTATAGCAATAGTATAAAAGTTTGTAATAAGATGGCTAGAGTGATGAAAAGAGAGGAAAAATATGCTTTTGGAATAGCAATGCATTCATCAACTATTGGAAACTATGAGGCTATGAATGGGGAGAACTTAAAAGGGTGGTATACTGGAGATGGAGCATACTATTTATATGATGGAGTAAATGATTATAAAAATTATTGGAGAGATGTAGATTATTACTATATCCCAGGAACAACAGAGATTAAAATGGATATGGAAGGTTTAGATGCTCAAAGAAACTTTGAATCTTCATTTGTTAAAGATAAAGTAGCTTATGGAGTTTCAGAAGGTGAAAATGGATTAGTTGCAATGGAGTTTCTTAACTGGAATGAGAAGTTAAAAAGTAGAAAATCATGGGCTTTAATAGATTCTAAAATAATCTTTATAGAAACAGATATAGAGAGTGAAGAGAAAGTATATACAACAATATTTAATAGAAAATATAATAATCTACCTAAAATTTTAGTTGATGGACAGGAGATTAAAGAGAAATATTTTAATAAGAAACTATCTAAAATTCAAATAGAAGAACTAAATCTAAAATTCTATTTAGAAGAGAGTATCTATTTTGAAATAGAGGAAAAAGATGGATACTTTATTAAAATTTGGAAAGAGTATGATAATGATGATAAGAAAATTATTTGGGGATTATCATATAATAGTGAGATAGATTTTAAAAAGGATATGTATATAAACTTAGAAAATGACATCCATGAGATTAAAACAAAAGAAAAAATTTATAAAGTTAATTGGAATTTTAGAGAAAATGGAAAAGAATTTTGTGAAATATTAAGTCTTGAAAAATAAAACAGTAGAATAAGATTATAAAAATAGTCTTTTTAATTTAAAAAGACTATTTTTTAATTTAAACTGTAAATTGTGGAAAATGGGATAGCCAAAACAGAAGATTTACAATTAAATTTTGTTATGCAATAATTGAGAAAAATAACAAATGTATAAAAATAAGATAAATAGAAAATTAAGTGAACAAGATAGCTAATAATAAAAGTTATTATATATCAGATAAAAACGTACTAGATGAATTAAAAGTATTTTATGGAGGGAAAAATGGCGAAAGTAGTGTTAAAAAAAGTGGAGAAGCAGTATCCTAATGGATTCAAAGCTGTGCATGGTATTGATTTGGAAATTAAAGATGGGGAATTTATGGTTTTTGTAGGACCTTCTGGTTGTGCTAAATCTACTACTCTTAGAATGGTAGCTGGACTTGAAGAGATCACAGGAGGAGAAATCTGGATAGGAGATAAATTAGTGAATGATCTTCCACCAAAGGATAGAGGTATTGCAATGGTTTTCCAAAACTATGCTCTATACCCTCATATGACAGTTTATGACAATATGGCATTTGGATTAAAAATGGCTAAAACTCCAAAAGATGAGATTGATAAAAGAGTTAGAGAGGCAGCAGAAAAGTTAGAGATAACTCAATTACTAGATAGAAAACCAAAAGAGATGTCTGGAGGACAAAGACAAAGGGTAGCAGTAGGAAGAGCAATAGTAAGAAAACCAGATGTATTCCTATTTGACGAACCACTATCAAACCTAGATGCGAAATTAAGAGTATCAATGAGAGTTAAGATAACTCAACTGCATAAACAACTAAAAGCTGAAGGACAAACAGCAACAATGATCTATGTAACACATGACCAAGTAGAAGCAATGACAATGGGAGACAGAATCTGTGTATTGAACTATGGAAGAATAATGCAAGTAGATACACCATTAAATCTATATCACAAACCAGCAAATAAATTCGTAGCAGGATTTATAGGATCTCCAGCAATGAACTTTGTTGAAGGAGTAATTGAAGAAAATGAAGATGGAATAATCTTTATATTTGGAAATAGCAAACATCTAGTACTTCCAAAAGAGATGGGAGAAAAGGTAAAAAGCCATATAGGCAAAAAAGTTGTTCTGGGAATAAGACCTGAAAATATTGGAAATAAAGTAACTCATCCAGAAGGAGAAAAGATAAACTTCTTAAAAGGACAAGTAAGTGTAGTAGAACACATGGGAAATGAGGAATTTATCTACTTTACAATAGATGGTTGTGAGTTTACATCAAGAATAGAAGCAAGAAAAACAGATAATGTAAAATATGGAGAAGAGGGAGAATTCTACTTCAATATAAAAAGAGCTCATATATTTGATGCTGAAACAGAAGAAAATATCACTTTATAGGAGAAAGATAATATGAAGATAAAAGGGTTTGATAGAGATCAAAAAATGCTATATTTAATTTTACTTCCTTTTATACTATGGTATGCAGTATTTATGTTTAAACCTATGTATGGATTACTAATAGCATTTAAAGATTATAGTTTATTTAGAGGAATATCTGGAAGTGAATGGATTGGATTATATAACTTTAAAGAGTTTTTAACAAGTCCATATTTCTATACAACATTAAAAAATACACTTATGTTAAATGTTTATAGCTTATGTTTAGAATTTCCATTTGCTATATTAATAGCTTTGATGCTAAATGAAGTTAAGAATAAATATTTTAAATCAATAGTACAAACAGCATCGTTTATACCATATTTTATAGCAATAGTTGTAGCAACAGGGATAACAGTAAATGTTTTATCTCCAAGTACTGGGGTTGTAAATATGGTGCTAGAAAAATTAGGATTTGAAAAGGTATATTTCCTATCAAAACCAGAGTTTTTCAGAGGAATATTTACAGGATTAAATATGTGGAAAACAACAGGGTTTAATGCAGTTATCTATTTAGCAGCTCTAACAGCAGTAGATGAGCAACTATATGAAGCAGCAAGAATAGATGGAGCAAACAAGTTTAGTCAGTTGAGACACATAACAATACCTGCTATAATACCTACTATTGTAATAATGCTTGTTTTAAAAGTTGGAAGCATGCTAAATGTAGCATTTGAAACAGTTTTATTACTATATCAACCAGCAACTTATTCAACAGCAGATGTAATCAGTACATATGTATATAGAACAGGTATGTTAATGCAAGACTTTGGACTTGCTACAGCAGTTGGATTATTCAATGCTTTAGTAGGATTTATCCTTGTATATAGTGCAAATAAATGGAGTAAAAAAGTTACTCAATCAAGTCTATGGTAATTAGGGGGTAAAAAGTGAGTAATAAGATAAAGATGGGAATGGATGAGAAAATATTTAATATTGCAAACTACATTCTTTTAGCAATATTTGCTTGTATATTTATCTATCCAATTATATATGTTTTTTCAGCAGCAGTAAGTAAGCCATATTTTGTAGAATCTGGAGCTGTAACACTATTTCCTAAAGGTTTTACATTTGAATCTTTTAAAACAGCAATGAATCTGACTGGAATGTGGAGAGCATATGGAAACTCAATATTTATAACAGTGGTAGGAACTGCTGTAAGTATGTTCTTTACAATAACAGGAGCTTATGTTTTATCAAAACCAGAATTGAAATTTAGAAAATTAATAACTATGCTAGTTATAATGACTATGTGGTTTGACCCAGGAATTATTCCTAGATACTTAAACTTTAGAGATCTATATTTAATCAATAGCTATACAGGGGTTATACTTGGATTTGCAATTAATACATTTAATGTAATTATTTTAAAATCATTCTTTGAAGCTATTCCAAAATCATTAGAGGAATCAGCTAGAATTGATGGAGCATCACAATTCCAAATAATGACAAAGATATATCTACCACTATCAGGATCAGCATTGACAACAGTATCACTTTTCTATGCAGTATCAAGATGGAATGGATATTTCTGGACAATGGTATTATTAATAGATGATAAAAAAGCTCCATTGCAAGTATTCTTAAAGAAACTAATAATTGAAAAAGATATGGCAGGGGAAGCAAGTCAAATGATAACTATGGAAAGTTTGACATCACCTCAAACTGTAATTTATGCAGTAATAGCACTATCATTAATTCCAATATTAACAGTATATCCATTTATTCAAAAATTCTTTAAAAAAGGAGTTACTTTAGGGGCAGTAAAAGGATAATTAGTGGGAGGAAAAATGAATATAAAGAAAATTCTAATAGGATTAACTGCTGCACTTTCATTAATTGGTTGTGGAGTAGAGGAAGTTAAAGTTGATGGACCAAAAAGAAAATTAGAGGGACATGTAATAACAGAGGAACCAAAGGCATTTACAATATTTGGAATATTTTTAGGAAAAGCATTTGATGGAGAGTTACCTGTATATCAAAAAGCTTTTGAAATGACAAATGTAAAATTAGTGGGAACAGCTTCAAAAAACCAAAGTGAAGAGGTTCAAGCATTTAACTTAATGATATCTTCAGGATTGATTCCAGATATCATTGCTTATGAGTTAACAGATGAATTGGAGAAATTAGGAATAGATGGGGGATTAATTCCACTAGAAAACCTTATTGATGAACATGCACCAAATATTAAAAAATTCTGGGAAGAAAATCCAAGATATAAGAAAGATGCTATTGCAGCAGATGGACATATCTATATGATTCCTAACTACAATGACTACTTTAATTTAAGTTGTTCACAAGGTTACTATATAAGAAAAGACTGGTTAAAAAAACTGGGATTAGAAGAGCCTAAAACAGTAGATGAACTATATACAGTATTAAAAGCATTTAAAGAGCAAGATCCAAATGGAAATGGTAAAAAAGATGAAGTACCTCTATTCTTGAGAGCTAATATCAATAGAAAAGTAATGATGGCACTTACAGATATCTTTAAAGCACAATTTGTATGGTATGAAAAAGATGGAAAACCAGTATTTGGACCTGCTGAACCTGAATATAAAAATGCTATGATCAATTTAGCAAAATGGTATAAAGAGGGATTAATAGACCAAGAGGTATTTACAAGAGGACTTTCTTCAAGAGACTATATGTTAAGTAATAACTTAGGTGGATTTACAAATGACTGGTTTGCAAGTACAGGTTCATATAATGAAAAATTAGGAAATGTAATTCCAGGATTTGATTTTTCAGTTCTATTACCACCAGAATATAATGGAAACAGAAAGACAGCTACAGCTAGACCAACATATATGGGTGGTTGGGGAATCAGTTATAAAGCTAAAGATCCTGTAACTATTATAAAATACTTTGACTTCTGGTATAGTGAAGAGGGAAGAAGATTATGGAACTTTGGAATTGAAGGGGATACATATACTTTAGTTGATGGTAAACCTCAATTTACAGATAAAGTTTTAAAAAATCCTGAAGGAAAAAATGCTCTAGCAGTTATAAGAGAGACAGGGGCACAATATAGACTTGGAATGTTCCAAGATGCAGAAAATGAAAAACAATGGGCATCAGATGTAACTGTAAGAGATATGGATGAGTATATGAAAAATGATGCAATTCAAGAACCAATGCCAGTATTGAAATATACAAAGGCTGAAATTAGAGAACTATTGAAGATAGAATCTCAACTTCGTAATGTAACTGAAGAGATGGCACAAATTTGGTTATTAGGTGTATCAGATGTTGAAAAAGATTGGGACGGATATATTGAAAGATTAAATGATATTGGACTTCAAAGATCTAAAGAGATACAACAAACAGCATATGATAGATTTATGAAGGAAGATTAATTCTATAATTAAAACGTGGAGGAAATAATGGGGGTTAATAAAAAGTTTCTATTATTGGCATTTTTGATGATTGTTAATGAATTATACTGTGATATCGGAATAGAATATAAAGGAATTTCTGCAGAAAATGGTAATGTACAAACTAATGAGAAAAATTTTTTAGAAATAAAAAAAGGAAATGAAGGAATTAGATTAAATTCTAATGCTGGAAAAAATGACATAACTAATAAAGCTCAAATAACAGTAAATGGTGGAACAGGAGTAAAATTAAATGTTAATAATGATATAGGAAAAAATATTTTTTCTAATATCGGGACAATAACTGTTGAAACTGGAATAGGAGCGGATTTATATAATAGTAAAGAAGGGAACAATAAATTTTATAATGGATCAGATACTGGTACAGGTCAAATAATAGTAAATGGTGGAACAGGAATAACATTAAATAGTAAAAATGGAATAGTAACTAATGATAAAAATGGAAGCATAATTATTAATAGTGGAACAGGAATAAAATTAAATAATTTAGATTCTAAAATTATAAACAATGGAAATATTACTATTAATAATAGTGGAATAGGAATAGAACTAGTAGGTGGAATAGTAGATAATAATAAAGATTTGATTATTAATAATGGTACAGGATTAAAGATAACAGGAAGTAATGGAACTTTTAATAATAATGATAATGGAAATATAGTAATTGAAAATGGAATAGGAATAATTCAAAGTACAGGAGTTTTTAATAATAAAATTGGTAGTACAATAACAGTAAATAATGGAAAAGGATTTGATGTATCAGGAAATAGCCAAACAAATAATAATGGAACAATAATAGTAAATAAAGGAATAGGAATAACTCAAAATTCTGGAACTGTTACAAATAAAGTTGGTGGGGTAATAAACATTACAGGTGGAACAGTAGGTATAGACCAAAAAGCAGGAACTTTTATTAATGAAACTGGTGGTAAAATAAATATTACAGGAGGAAAGGGTTTTTATGTAACAGGAGGAACAGTTGAAAATAGTGGAATTATTGATGTAAATTCAGTAACTGGGTTACAATTAAAAGGTTCATCAGTAAAATTTGAAAATAAGAATTTAATCAAAGTTTCTAGTAAAGAAGAAAATGAAAAGATAAAAGGTGGAATAGGTGTTATTGTCTCTGAAAAAAGAAATGATGGGAAAGCAACATTTGATAACCAAGGAAGAATAGAAGTTGAATTTGGAGCAAAAGGTATTCAAGTAGGAAAAGGAATAGCAGAGAATAATGGAACTATAATATCAGAAGGAACTAACGCTACTGGAGTATATGTAAATGGAGATGGAATTCCTAAAGTTGGTTCAGACGGAAAACCTTTAAAAGATGAAAATGGTAAGATCATAATGTCAGGAAAATATGAAAAAGCTGAATTTACAAACAATAACCAAATAATAACAAGTGGAACAGGAGCAAAAGGAATACAGTTTGGAAGTGGTAGTGGAAAAGTTACAAATACTGGAGATATAATAGCAGAAAATGGATCTATTGGAGTATTTTTCTATCAAGGAACAAATAACATTCTAATTAACAGTGGAATTATAAATGCAGGAGAAAATGGTTCTGCTATTGAATCAGGACAAAATACTAACAATACTGTAATTCTTCAAGCTGGTTCTGAAATTACAGGAAAAATAAAAGGAAATAATGGTATTGACGTTCTTGCATTAGATGGAGGAACACACTCTAAATTGAATGTAAGTGACTATGAAAAGATAGTTGCTAAATCAGGAGATTCAAAAATAGAAAACTCTACAATTTCTCTTGGATTTAAAGAAGGAACAGATAAGTATATTTCAGAAAATATAGGAAAGGCTGAAGGAAATGTAACAATAGCTGATTCTAAACTTATAATAGATTTAGCAAATAAAACAGAAAATTCTACAGGTCTTATATCAGGACAAACAATATTAGATGGAAATATAAAATTAGCATTTAATGGAGCTAAAGGAGAAAAAGAGTTTAATGTTAATGAGATTTTAAATGAGGATATTGATTTTTCTAAAGCTAATTTTGGTTCTTCAGCAATGTGGGATTATACAACAGAAAATGGAGATTTAATAGCTAAGAAAAAAAGCTATACAGAAGCTGTTGGAAAATCTCAATTAGAAGATTTTGGAAAAGCTTTAGAACAAAGTGAAAATGGTGAAATTAAAGATGGAGATTTTAAAACAGGATTAACTCTATTAGGTCTATTAGATGCTTCACAATTTACAGACGCTATGACTCAACTATCTGGAGGAGTTCATGGATATACAGTTGATTTTGCTGCAATTAACTCAAGAACTTTATCAAATGCAATAAAAAATAGAGAGTTAAATAAAGAAAGATTAAGAGATAAAGCTTTAAATTCATATGATCAAGAGGTAGCTTATATAAATAATCACCATAAATTAGGGGGATTAATGAATGTTGATTATAATGAAGATGGAGTTTTAGGAATAACTGAAAAACAAATTATGCCTAATGGAAAACTTGGTTTAGTTTATGGAGGAGCAAAGGGAAAAGCTAAATTTGAAAATGGAAAACATGGTAAAGCTAATATGGATAATCTATATTTAGGTGGATACTATGCTTATGATTTTACAGATAAACTTACTTTAGTTTCAAATGCAAACTTTGTTTACTCTCATACTAATGTTACTAGAAATATTAAATTCTCAAAAGAATCAAAAGAAGGAGACGTTTCAAAGTTAGAACAAACATATGATTCTACTTATCCAGTATTTGGATTTGGTGGAGGAGCAACTTTATACTATACTCCATACAATAGCCTAAATAATAGTGTAACTCTATATGGTGGAATTGATTGGACTAAGATAGTTCAAGGAAATATTAATGAAGATTCTGACAATACAGAAAATAAAACTAATGTAACTATAAAAAATCTTCCAGTAGATGAGCAGATGTATGACTCAGTAGTACCACATATTGGATTATCACTTTCAAATAATGGATATATTTTTAATAGAAAATATAGATTAGGTGTAAATGTAGATTATGAAACAGAGTTAGGAAATATAAAAAATGGTAAAAAACTAAAATTATCAGCTCTAAGTACACCACATAGAGTGGAAACAGCAGAGAGAGAAAATATAGTTTCTTACTCATTAAATGGAGCTTTAGATCTAACAGAAGATTTTACAATCTATGGAAACTATACAAAAGCTGATTCTGATGAATATGATGCTGAAAGAGTAGAAGCAGGATTTAAGTATAAGATGGATAGAATGTCTGATCTATTTGTTACAGGTCCACTTCTTGGAAATATAGAAAATAGCAAATCATATTCTAGAAGATGGACAGGAGTGGCTAGTTTTATTCTTGATGGAGAAGATGATAGTGATAGATCATACTATAATCATATTGATAAAGATTCTAATCAAAGTCATTCAAGAGGAGATTATGCTACATCTTTAAAACTAAAACCTAAATTTACTTTAAGTTTAAATGATAGAGATACAAAATGGTCTTATTATTTTGAAACTTACTACATGAGTAATGGTATGGGAATGAATTTAGATAAAAATGAGAGAAGAAAAAGTGAATCAAGAATCCATGCAGAAGCTAGATGGTCTGATCAATACTCAAAGGGTAGATATGGATTTAATATAGGTTATAGAAATGAAATAACATCTTCACCAACACTTTCTCAATATATTCAAAGGGATAGATTAACAAGAGGACTTCATCAATTTAGATTTACTCCTAACTTTACATATAATTTAGGAAATGGATTTATATTTGGAGGTTCTACAACTGGAATTATAGCTTATGATTATGAGGGATACAGAAAAGGGCAAACAGATTTTGAATTAGAAAATGAGTATGGAATCACTTATAATGGACTTATGCCAAGATGGAGATTTAATGTAAACTACTTTAGAGAGGAAACTTGGTATGATAATGACTTTAGAAAACCTAGTGTAAAAGGAGAGGTTGAAGGAGATAGAAGATATCAATCAAATCAATTAAGACCTAGAATTACATATTTCTTTGGAAATGGTGGAAGAGTTGAATTAAGTGCAAGAATGCCATTAGGAAATGGATATTGGTATAATTCAGATGATAATAATAAGAAAACAGCAGAAAAATATGAAACTAGATATGGAATTAAATACTATCAACCAATTACACCAGGATTAACAGGAATGATAGGTGGAGAGATTTTAACTATTAAGACTAAAAATACAGATCATGGAAATAGTAATTATGGAAAAGAAACAAGAGATTATTCTATAAGACCAACAATTGGAATTTCTTATAACTTTTAATTAGGGGGAAGAAAATGAAAAAAATATTAACATTTATTTTAATGATGATTATGGTAGTTACTGCTTTCTCTAAAGAAGTTAGTAAGAGTGCCAATGACTATGAAAAGATAAGAGTAAAATGGGGAGAGTTTTTAACTGGAGTAACTTCAGAAGATGATTTATCATCTTCTGAAGTACAAAAGGTAATTCAAACCAATGAGAAAAACAGTGAAAAATCATATACACAAATAAATAAAGAGAAGAATAAAAGATATTTTCTTGATGAAAAAGAGGATATAAAAAGTGGTATTCAAATATTAAATAGTTATAATGCTATAAAAAATATTGCAAAGGGATATGCTACTAGAGGTACAAAATTTTATAAAAATGAAGAGGTAAAAAATCAAATAATAGCTGGAATGGATTGGCTATATGATAATGCTTATCATGAAGGACTTCCAGAGATTGGAAATTGGTGGCACTGGGAACTTGGAATACCTAAAGCAGTAAATGATATTCTTATTTTAATGAATGGAGATATTCCAAAAGAGAAAGTGGAAAAATATTTAGGAGCAACAAAATTTTTCCAACCAGATGCAAGATATAGTGGAGCAGGAGCAACAGCTTCATACTCATCTACACCAGATAAAAGGGTGTCAACTGGAGGAAATAGAACAGATACAGCTATGATATCTTTTTTAAGAGGAGTTATTTTAGAGGATAAAGTTGAAGTTAAAAATGCTTTAGAAGCAGTTACAGAAGTTGGGGAGTATGCAACTAAAGGTGATGGATTCTATAAAGATGGTTCATTTATTCAACATAATAATGTAGCTTACAATGGAACATATGCTTCAGTATTATTTAATGGACTAGGTGGAATACTTTATCTAGTAAAAGATACAGAATTTGAGATAAAAAGTAAAAAATTAGATAATATTTATGAAGCTATTTTAAATGGATATGGATATCTGTTTATAAATGGTGGAATGAATGATTCAGTTAGTGGAAGAGCAATATCAAGAAATAAGACAAGTGATCTTTCACGTGGAAGAGATGTGATCAACTCTTTAGCAATGTTGTCAGAAGGGGCAAGCGATGAGTATAGAGTTAGATTACAAGAGTTAATAAAAACAAATATTTTCTCTAACAATTCATTTAATATTTTAGAGATTATTTTAGAGATGTCAGGTAATAGAACTATACTTGGTATTCTTAGAGATATAGTTGAAGATGAAAGTATAAAAACTAGAAATATTGTGGGAAATAAGATGTTCCACTCTATGGATAGAGCTATAAGTAAAAATGAAAATGGTGGAGCAGTTGCTCTATCAATGCACTCTTCAAGAATAGCTAATTTTGAAACAATGAATGGTGAAAATCTTAAAGGGTGGTTTACAGGTGATGGAATGACATATATCTATGGAAATGATTCAAGTGCATATACTGAATTTTGGCCAACTGTGGATATGTATCATCTACCTGGAGTGACAAATAGCTTAAAAGTTAGAGGAGATAGATCAGGGGAAAGAAGAGGGATTACTACACCAAAAGCTTGGGTTGGTGGAGTAAATAATGGAGAACTTTTTGTTGGAATGGATATGCTTTCATGGAATAAAGCATTAAAAGTAAAAAAATCATATCTATTTACAGAAGATGGAGTTGTTGCTGTATATGGAGATTCACTTTCATCTAATGAGGGAGAGATTCATACAACAATAGATAACAGAATTTTAAAAGATGGAAAGCTTTTAATAAATGGTAAAGAGATAGATAAGACAACAGTTATAGAAAATCCTAAAGATCTAACTATAATGTTTGTAGGAAACTATCCTGAAGAAACTATTGGATATAGAATAATAGATGCTCCAAAAGTAGAGATCAGATTTGAAGAGAGAAAAGGAAATTGGAAATCTATTGGTGGTACAGACAGTAAAGAGGTAGTTAAAAAATATGTTACCATCTATATAAATCATGGTAAAAATCCAAAGGATCAAAAATTCAGTTATCTAATTTTCCCAATGTTTAAAGAGGAAGAAGTTAAAAACTATAATTTAAACTCATTGAAATTAGTTCAAAGCGATGAAAAGATTCATGCTGTTGAAGACAGTGAAAATAGAGTAGTTAGAATAAACTTCTGGAAAGATCTTCCAGTTAAATTTAGAAATATTAGATCTTTCTCAACTGCATCAATGATTGTAAAAGAGGATAACAATGAGCTTTTAATTGCAGTAAGTGAGCCAACTCAATTGATGAAAAAGAATTCAATTTTTGAGATAGATGGTACATATGAATTAGAAGAAAGCAGTAGTAAAGATATAAAAGTAACAAATAGAAATAATCTAACAAGAATAGAAATAGATTTAAGAAACAATGGAGCAACAGAAATAATTAAATTAAAAAAAATTAAATAAATATTATGGAGGTTAAAATGGAATTAACTAAAGAGACAAGAGAAAAATTTTCACAAGATGTAGAGCTATCTAAGGAAACATTATATAGTGCATTACATGAAGCATTAACAAAAATAGATAGAAATGCAAGAACATTTATAAACACTTTCCCAAGACCAGCAAGTACAGATTATGTATATCCTGGAATCTTAAATGCAGGAGAATGGGATGACTGGACAAGTGGATTCTGGACAGGAATATTATGGCTAGCTTATGAGATTACTGGGGAAAAGAGATATAGAAAAGTAGCATCTTTCCAAACAAAAAGCTATGATGAAAGAATTACAAATAAAGTGGCAGTAAACCACCATGACTTAGGATTCTTATACACTCCATCAGTTGTAGCAGATTATAAAATTACAGGAAGCAACCTTGCAAAAGAAGCTGGAATTAAAGCTGCAGCTCACTTAATGGGAAGATTTAAAGAGAAAGGGCAATTTATTCAAGCTTGGGGAGAATTAGATGATCCAACAGCATATAGATTAATAATAGATTGTAACCTAAATGTACCTCTATTATTCTGGGCAACAGAAGCAACTGGAGATCCTAAATTTAGAGAGATAGCAACTAAACATATAAATACAGCAGCAAGTGTAGTATTAAGAGAGGACAGCTCAACTCACCACACTTATTACTTCGATCCAGAAACAGGAAAACCAGTTAAAGGAGTTACAGCACAAGGTGCATCAGATAACTCAGCATGGGCAAGAGGACAAGCTTGGGGAGTATACGGATTCCCTCTAGCATACAGCTATTTAAAAGATGAGAAATTCATAGATCTTTATAAGAGAGTAACAAACTATTTCTTAAATCACTTACCAGCTGATGATGTTTGTTACTGGGATTTAAGTTTTGATGATCTTTCTGGAGAGGAAAAAGATAGTTCAGCAGCAGCAATAGCAGTTTGTGGAATGTTAGAAATGGATAAGTATCTTCCAGATTCAGACCCAGACAAAAAAATCTATCAAAATGTAGTTAAGAGAATAATGAATTCATTAATTAAAAACTACTCAACAAAGGATATGGAAAGATGTAATGGACTTCTTAAAGAAGCTGTTTACAGTAAACCACATGGAATTGGTGTAGAAGAGTGTTGTATATGGGGAGATTATTTCTATATGGAAGCTCTTGTAAGAATAATGAAACCAGAATGGAAAAAATACTGGTAATATAAAAAAATACTAATAAAAAACTCTAAGGTATAAATTAACTTTTATACTTTAGAGTTTTTATTTTAAAATTCTCTTTGAAAATGTTATAATTAAAGTAATTTATAAGATTGGGGGAGAGAAGGATATTAGTGAATATAAATGAAAGAATAAAAATAAAATTAGAAAATAGAACTAATAGAATAATATGTTTTGGACTGACTCTATTAATTTTAATCTTAAGTAGTTATAGAACTTATATTGTTTTTAAAGATAAAGAAAAAAACGAGAATATAAGAGCAGAAGAGATTTATAAAAGTATAGATAAAAAATTCAACTTTTTAAATATGACAATATATGATTTGAAAACTAGCAAAGAGTTTAATGACTATTTTTTTGAAAAAAATAAACTGCAAAATAAACAGTATAAAAAATTAAAACTTTTTGATGAATTAAAAAAGACAAATACTATTTATGGAATAATAGGGTGTAGTATCAATATTATTGATGGAGATGAAAATCTTGTTTTCACTTCAACAGGAACAATAGATAAAAATGAGTATTTAAAAGAGTTTTCAAGTATTTTAAAAGGTGAAAATATAAAGAGAGTTATTTTAAAAGATAAAGAAAAAATAAACATTATTTTTAAAGATGATAATCTTTTTGATAGAGATGATATTTTTTGGATAGCTTCATTAAATGAAAATGATTTCTTTTCAGAGATAAAATTAGAGTTAGATAGTTGGTATATAACTAATAAAGATAAACTTATTAATTTAGGAGATAGCAATAAAAAATTAAGTTTTGATGATATTGAAAAAAAGAGAAGAGCAAAAACCTTTGTAATCCCATATTTTTATGAGAAGATAATCTATATACCACCTAGAATAAGTGTCGAATCTATTTTCTTAAATGAAATATTAAAGATAACATTTATTTTTGGAGTTCTACTTTTATTAATAAATCTAATAAAATATTTTGTAGTAAAACCTATAAAAAAACTTGCAATAAATTTAGGATATATGAGTGATACCAATGAGAAGGAATTGGAATATATAGAGCATAAGATAGAGGAGATAAATTTAAAAAATAGAGATTTAGAGTATAAAATAAGTGATATGAGAGTATATCAAAGAAGAAAGAAGATAAAGGATTATTTAATAGGACTTACAGAAAAATTGGGGATAGTTGCCCTAGAAGATGCTAAAATTTTAAAGATAAAGAAATATAGAGTAATTATAATGGAGATATTTGATATTGATTCAGTGGATAATATCTTCAATAAGTTTAATCTATCTAAAGAGCTGATGATGAAATATTTTTCAGAAGATATCTTATGTGAAGAGATAGATATAGATTATAAGAGTATAGCTTTTATTTTAGAGGATATTTTTACAACTGAGGAGTTGCAAGAGATATTTAACTGTATTGTAACTCATATTGAGAGAAATTACTCTTTAAGATTTACAGCAGCTATAACAAAAGGGTATGAAAATATGGAAGATCTACCTCAAGCATATAGAGCAGCTAAAAAACTATTGGATTATAAATTTGTATTTAAAGAGAAAAAAGTTATATTCCAAGAGTTATTAGATGAAGAGAATATGAATAAATATTACTATCCAATAGAATTAGAAGCAAAATTGATTTTAAGAACATTAAGTTCAAATGAATTAAGTGTAAGAAGAACATTAGATGAGATATTTGATAGTAAAAATAGTAAAGAGATAGATAAGAAATATCTAAAAGAGTTTACAGGACTTTTGTATAATACCTTAGGACGTATATTTATTCAATTAAAAGAGATGAACAAGGATATTGATATAAAAATTTTTAATGCTGAAGAGATTTTACAACTAAGTGAATTGGAAAAAATTAGAGAGAAATTTGAAGAGAAGATTTTAGAAATTTGTAAATATACAAAGGTAAAAGAAAGTAGTGACAATGAAAGCATTAAGATAAAAATAGAAAAGTTCTTAGAAGAAAATTATATGGTAGATATTTCCCTTGATAATTTAGCTGATTATTTAGGACACTCTTTTAAATATACAAGTGTATTGTTTAAAAAGGTTATGGGGGATAATTTTAAAAACTATCTCAATATTTATAGATTAGAAAAAGCTAAAGAGTTTATGGAGTATAATAAAGATCTTAAAATAAAAGAGTTAGCTGAATTAGTAGGTTATAATAGTTCTAATACTTTTATAAGAATTTTTAGAAAATATGAGGGTGTTTCTCCAGGAAAATATTTTGGAATAGGAGAGCATGAAGAATAGAAAAAAGAAAACTTTCTCGTGATAGAGAAAGTTTTTTTATGTTCTATTTTGATAAAGTAAAATAGTAATACTAATTAATTCTAACTTTATTATAAAGTGTAGTGTACTAAAATAGATATAAAGTTATTATAATAAATCTTATCATAAAAAAATCATTGACTTATTGTATAAAATAATATATTATACTTGTATACAAGTATGCAGAATTGATTCGACAGATAATAATTTAATTGTAGGAGGAATATCATGCAAGAATTTATGAACAAAGACTTTTTATTGAAAAACGATATCAGTAAAGAACTATATCATGAATATGCTGAAAAAATGCCTATCTTTGATTTTCATTGTCATTTAAGCCCAAAAGAGATTGCTGAAAATAAAAGTTATGATAATCTTACTCAAATATGGCTATATGGAGACCACTATAAATGGAGAGCAATGCGTTCTAATGGTGTAGATGAAAAATATGTAACAGGAGATGCAAGTGACTACGATAAGTTTTTAGCTTTTGTAGATACTATGGAATATGCTTATGGAAATCCACTATTCCACTGGTCACACTTAGAATTAAAAAGATTCTTTGGAATAGAAGAGGTATTAAATAGAAAGAATGCTGAAGTTATTTGGAATAAAGCTAATGAACTTTTAAAAACAGAAAACTTTAGAGCAAAAGCACTTATAAAAAATGCTAATGTAAAAGCTCTATGTACAACAGATGATCCAATAGATACTCTTGAGTATCATGAAATCATAGCTCAAGATAAAGAGTTTGGAGTAAAAGTTCTACCAACATTTAGACCAGATAAAGCTATCTTTATAGAGAGAGCAGAATATCTTCAATGGCTTGAAAAACTTGAAAAAGTTTCAGAGGTAAAAATAGATAGTTTTGCATCTTTAATGGAAGCTATGGAAAAAAGAGTTGAGTTCTTTGTGTCAAAAGGATGTGTAGTTACAGATCACAGTATCGAAGTTCCATTCTTTAAACTAGCTACTGATGAAGAGGTAGAAAGAATATTTAAAAAAGCTCTTGCAAAAGAGGAATTAACTGTTGAAGAAGTTGAAGCATATAAAACAGCTTTAATAATCAATCTTGGAAGAGTATATAATAAATATAATTTAGCAATGCAAATCCATGTTGGAGCATTGAGAAATAATAACTCAAGAATGTTTAATAAATTAGGTGGAGATATTGGTTTTGATTCAATTGGAGATTATAACTATGCAAGATGTATCTCTGGATTATTAAATGAATTAGATAAAACAGAAGAGTTACCAAAAACAATTCTTTACTGTTTAAATCCTAATGACAATGAGATGTTTGGAACTATGATAGGAAACTTCCAAGATGGAAAAATTCCTGGAAAGATTCAATTTGGATCTGGTTGGTGGTTCAATGATCAAAAAGATGGAATGATCAGACAGATGACAGCTCTTTCAAACTTAGGATTATTAAGAAGATTTGTAGGAATGCTTACAGATTCAAGAAGTTTCCTTTCATACACAAGACATGAGTATTTCAGAAGAATCATGTGTAACCTAGTAGGAACTTGGGTAGAAGAGGGAGAGATTCCTTATGATAGAGAGATCTTAGAACCTATGATTAAGGAAATTTGTTTTAACAATGCAAAAAATTATTTTAATTTAGATATATAACCAAAAGAGTTTAAGGAGGGAAAAATATGAAACTATCATTTAGATGGTATGGAGATTCAGATCCAGTAAGTCTTCAATACATAAGACAAATACCTAAAATGCACAGTATTGTTACAGCTGTATATGATGTACCAGTTGGACAAGAGTGGGACATGGACAGAATAAACACTTTAAAAGCTAAAGTTGAAAATGCAGGACTTCACTTTGACGTTATTGAAAGTGTACCAGTACATGAAGATATTAAATTAGGACTACCTACAAGAGAACTTTACATTGAAAACTATAAAAAGAACATAAGAAACCTAGCAAAAGCAGGAGTAAAAGTAATTTGTTACAACTTTATGCCAGTATTTGACTGGACTAGATCTCAACTAGATAAAGAGCTAGAAGATGGATCAACAGCTCTAGTTTACTACAAAGATCAAGTTGACAAATTAGATCCTTTAAACAGCAACCTATCACTACCAGGATGGGACTCAAGCTACACTAAAGAAGAGATGGCTGAATTATTCAGACAATATAAAGAGATAGGAGAAGAGGGACTTTGGTCTAACCTAGAATATTTCTTAAAAGAAATTATTCCAGTAGCTGAAGAGTGTGATATCAAAATGGCTATCCACCCTGACGATCCACCTTGGCCAATATTTGGTCTACCAAGAATCATAACTAATGAAGCAAACTTAGATAGATTCTTAAAATTAGTAGATAGCAAATACAATGGACTTACACTTTGTACAGGATCACTTGGAAGTGGAAGTTTCAATGATATGGTTAAATTAGTAGATAAATATAGTGCAATGGGAAGAATTCACTTTATGCACGTAAGAAACGTAAAACTTCTTGAAGATGGAGTAAGTTTTGAAGAGTCAGCACACTGTGCATCTTGTGGATCATTAGATATAGTTGGAATTATGAAAGCATTACACAAAAATAATTTTGATGGATATTTAAGACCAGACCACGGAAGAATGATTTGGGGAGAAACTGGAAAACCAGGATATGGACTATATGACAGAGCTCTAGGAGCAAGTTATATTACTGGAATTTGGGATACTCTTGAGAAATTAAAATAGTATTTTACTAGGAGGAGTTAAAATGAAATTATGTTTAAAAGAGTTAAATAATATAGAAACTTCTTTAAAAGGTATAGTAAAAACTCCTATGTATGATATAGAAAAAATCAAAGAAAATACAAACAAGGCACCAAAATGGTTACATTTTGGTGCTGGTAATATTTTCAGAGCATACATAGGAAAAATGGCACAAAATCTTTTAAATAAAGGACTAGAAGATACAGGAATAATTGTAGCTGAAAGTTTTGATGAAGAGATAATAGATAAAGTATATACTCCATATGATAATCTAACAATGTTAGTAACTTTATTTAAAAATGGAGAATTTGAAAATGAAATTATAGGAAGTATTGTAGATAGTGTAAAAATTAGTAGTGAAAAAGCAAAATTAATGGATATAGCTATCGCTCCATCTCTTCAAATGATAAGTTTTACAATCACAGAAAAAGGATACAACTTAAAAGCACCTAATGGAGAGTTTTTCAAAGTTATACAAGAGGATTTTGAAAATGGTCCTGAAAATGCTAAACATGTAATGAGTATTCTTACATCACTTTTATATGCTAGATTTAAAAATGGAAAAACACCTATTAGTATTGTAAGTATGGATAACTGTGCAGGTAACGGAGATAGAATAAGAGCAGCAGTAATAGAGATAGCAAATCAATGGATAGCTAAAAACTTTGTAGAAGGGGAGTTTTTAGATTATGTATCTAATGATTCAGTAGTAGCATTTCCAGTATCTATGATAGACAAAATTACTCCAAGACCAGCAGAAGTAATTGAAAAACATTTAGAAGAGCTAGGATTTGAAAATATGGATATAGTTGTAACTGAAAAAAATAGTTTTACAGCTCCATTTGTAAATGCTGAAGCTCCACAATATTTTGTAGTAGAAGATAAATTCCCAAATGGAAAACCAAAAATAGAGTTATCAGAGGCTGGAGTATATGTTACTGATAGAGAAACTGTTGAAAAAACAGAGAGAATGAAAGTAACTACTTGCTTAAATCCTCTACATACAACATTAGCAGTGTATGGATGCCTATTTAACTATAAGACTATCTACGAAACTGTAAATGATTCTCTTTTAAATAAATTAATAAAAAATATTGGATATAATGAAGCTCTTCCAGTTGTTGAGAATCCTGGAATCTTAGATCCAAAAGCTTTTATAGATGAAGTAGTAAATGAGAGATTCCCAAATCCATTTATTCCAGATCAACCTGAGAGAATAGCAACAGATACTTCTCAAAAAGTTGGAATAAGATTTGGAGAAACAATTAAATCTTACTTAAATAGCAAAGATTTAGATGTAAAAACTCTAAAATATATTCCAATGGTATATGCTGGATGGTTCAGATATCTTATGGGATTAGATGACAATGGAAATGAAAGATCTATAAGTAGTGATCCAATGTTAGAGATGTTAAAAGAAAGCATTTCTGGAATAGAGTTTGGAAAACCAGAAACTTATAATGGACAATTAAAAGAAGTATTAAAAAATAAAATGATATTTGGAGTAGACTTAGAAGAAGTTGGATTATCAGATCTAATTGAAAAATATTTTGTTGAAATGTTAGCTGGTAAAGATGCAGTTAAAAACACATTAAAAAAATATTTAGCAGACTAGATAATAAATTTATTAGGGGAGGACTTAATGAAAAAGGTATTTAAAATATTTTTAAGCACAATTCTTACATTAGGAACACTATTAATATTTACATCTTGTGGAAAAAGTGACAGTAAAACAATAATAAGAGTATCTCACAACCAAGCTGCAGATCACCCTACAAATATAGGACTTTTAGCTTTTGAAGAATTTATTGAAAGTAAATTAGGAGATAAATATGATGTACAAATATTCCCTAACGAACTTTTAGGTTCACAAGTAAATACAGTTGAACTTACACAAACAGGGGCAATAAACTTTACAGTAGCAAGTAACGCTATTCTTGAAAGTTTTGATAATATCTATCAAATATTTAACCTACCATATTTATTCAATAGTCCAGAGCACTATCATGCAGTAATGGATAACAAAGAGTTAATTAAACCAATATTTACTTCAACAGAAAAATCTGGATTTGAAGCAGTAGCATGGCTAGATGCAGGAACAAGAAACTTTTATACTGTAAAAAAACCAATAAGAACACCAGATGATCTAAAAGGGTTAAAAATTAGAGTACAACAATCAGCATCAAATATTAGAATGATGGAATTATTTGGTGGAGCAGCAACTCCAATGGGATTCGGAGAAGTTTATACAGCTTTACAACAAAGTGTTATTGATGGAGCTGAAAATAATGAGCTTGCTTTAACAAGTAATAAACATGGGGAAGTTTGTAAATATTATTCATATAATATGCACCAAATGGTACCAGATATTGTAATAGGAAACTTAAGATTCTTAAATAGTTTATCTCCAGAAGAGAGAGCTATATTTGATGAAGGATTTGATATTATATCAAAAGTTCAAAGAGAAGCTTGGGGAGAATCAGTTGATAAAGCTATTCAACAAGCTAAAGAGATGAATGTTGAATTTATCTATCCAGATGTTTTAGCTTTCCAAGAGAGAGTTCTTCCTCTTCATGATGAAGTATTAGCAGCAACTCCTAAATTAAAACCAATTTATGATAAGATTCAAGAGATTGGAAAAGAGATAAAAGGAGGTAAAAACTAATGGAAGGAATAAGAAAAGGTTTAGATAAACTTATTTTATTTATATGTGTTGTTCTTTTTATGTTAATGACTGTAGTAGGAACTTATCAAATTTTAGTAAGATATGTATTTAAATCTCCAAGTACAATATCTGAGGAATTAATATCTTATTCATTTGCATGGATGTCAATGTTTGCAGCATCATATATCTTTGGAAAAAGAGATCATATGCGTATGGTATTCTTTATTGAAAAGTTTACTAAAAATGCTCAAAAAACAGTTGCAATAATTACAGAAATAGTAATTCTATTATTTGCACTAGGAGTATTAGTAGGTGGAGGAAGCTATATAACTTCATTGAGTATGACTCAAATGACTCCAGCTCTAAAAATTTCAATGGGATATATCTACCTAGTTATCCCAGTATGTGGAATTATGACATCTATATACAGTGTTCTTAATATTGTTGATTTAATGAAAAATTCAAAGGAGGCATAGGAATATGGTATTAACTACAGCATTAATTATGTTTAGTGTTTTAATAGTAACACTTCTTCTTGGATTTCCAATTGCAATAAGTATTGGATTATCATCAATACTTGCAATACTTCCATCATTAGCATTAGATAATACTCTTGTAACAGGGGCACAAAGAATATTCTCAGGAATTTCAAACTTTACATTAATAGCTATTCCATTTTTCATTTTAGCAGGAAATATTATGAACCAAGGTGGTATAGCGAAAAAAGTTGTAGCATTTGCTCAATCTTTAACAGGTAGAGTTCCAGGATCTTTAATGCAAACTAACGTATTAGCTAATATGATGTTTGGAGCTATTTCAGGATCTTCAGTAGCAGCTTGTGCAGCTATGGGAGGAATCTTATTACCAATGGAGGAAGAAGAGGGATATGATAAAAAATTAGGTGCAACAGTTAACATTGCAACTGCACCAACAGGATTACTTATACCACCTTCAAACTCATTGATTGTATACTCTCTTGTAAGTGGAGGAACATCAGTAGCAGCTCTATTTATGGCAGGATATATTCCTGGAATTTTATGGGGTGTAGGTTGTATGATTTTAACTTTCTTCCTTGCTAAAAGTAGAGGAATGAAAGGTAAGGCAGGAGTTAAATTTAAAGTTATAGTATCAACTTTCTTAGATGCTCTTCCATCATTAGCTTTAATAGTAATTGTTATTGGAGGAATTATTAGGGGAATATTCACACCAACAGAAGGATCAGTTGTTGCAGTTGTTTATACTCTTCTATTATCAATGATTTTCTACAGAACAATAGATTTTAAAGGATTAATTAAGATATTTGAAGAAAGTGCAAAAATGACAGGAGTAATTGTATTCCTAATTGGAGTATCAACTATCATGTCATGGGTAATGGCATTTACAGGTGTACCTCAAGCAATCTCTAGTTTAATCTTAGGAATAACTGAAAATAAATTTATAATTCTATTATTAATGAACCTATTATTACTATTCATAGGAACATTTATGGACGTAACACCAGCTATATTGATATTTACTCCAATCTTCCTTCCAATAGTAAAATCTTTCGGAATGAGCCCTATTCACTTTGGAATTATAATTGTATTTAACCTATGTATAGGAAATATTACTCCACCAGTTGGAAATACACTATTTGTTGGAGTTAAAGTTGGAAACTTGAAAATAGAAGATGTTATGGGAGAACTAATTAAGTACTATGCAGTAATAATACTTGTTCTAATGTTAGTAACATATATTCCGCAACTTTCAATGTATCTACCTATGCTAAGTGGACTAGCTAAATAAAAGTGCTAATATATAAATAAAAAACTGTGCAAATCAATTAATTTTGATAAGCACAGTTTTATTTTTATTTATTTACAGTTTCATCAATAATCTTTTTAGTTAAATCAGGGAAGTTTCCAATAACAATATCAATCTCTTTTGCTATCATATCTCTAATATCTTCTTCTTTATTAACTGTCCAAGTGTTGATCTCAATTCCTAAAGTTTTAAGTTCCTTTACTATTTTAGGTGTCAACATAGCAAAGTGTGGATGGTAACATTCAACACAGTAATTTTTAATATATTTGCTAGGGTTAAGAATCCAAGTTTCAGTAAGGAATCCACATTTGATACGAGGAGCTATAGCTTTCATTCTCAGTACACTATAATGGTTAAAGCTTGAAATAATAACTCTATCTTCAAGTTGAAACTCTTTAATTAAGTTATAAACTTTTTCTTCTATACCTTGATACTCGTTGATACCTGTTTTTAATTCAATATTAGTTATAATATTTGTATCTTTAATAAGATTAAAATACTCTCTTAAAGTAGGTATTTTATTAAATCCAAATTGTCCAGTGTAGATGTATGAAGCATCAAATTTTTCTAACTCTTCATAAGTATAATCTACAACTAATCCCTTTCCATTAGTTGTACGATCAATAGTTTCATCATGGATAATAACTATCTCTCCATCTTTTGTTAATTGAACATCTAATTCAATTCCATCAGCTTGAGCTTCAATAGCCTTTTCAAATGCCAATAGAGTATTTTCAGGATATTTTCCACTAAAACCTCTATGAGCAAAATTTTTAGTCATAAGATCACCTGTTTAAATTAAATTTATTATAATTATAGAGTAATATTTTCCTCTGTGTCAATATCAAAGAAATGAGCCTTTTCCATATTGAAATAGAAACTACCAGTTCCACCATATGCTAGTCCTAAACTTTTTCTACTTTCTATTCTTGAAGTAAAATCATTTCCATCTATTGAGAAATGAAGGAATTCCTCATTTCCCATATATTCTACAACATTTACATTACCATTGATAAAATTATTTTTATCTCCCTCAGGATTAGTTAAGCTATTTCCAATATTTTCAGGTCTTATTCCTAAAGTAACTTTTTTACCTATATGGCTTTTTACCTTTTCTCTCATCTCTTTTGGAAGTACTATATGCTTATTTTCTCCAAAAGTAAATACAGTTTCATTTTCAGTTTTTTCCAATGTTCCCACAACAAAATTCATTGCTGGAGATCCTATGAATCCTGCTACGAATTTGTTTGCTGGTTTGTGATATAGATTTAATGGAGTATCTACTTGCATTATCTTTCCATAGTTTAATACACAGATTCTATCTCCCATTGTCA
>OFMH01000018.1_pt1 | contig 116597 bp, 107 predicted proteins | sample 1541761 | NCBI WGS metagenome assembly OFMH01 (sample SAMN04209249, study PRJEB22552) | human gut metagenome | biome: gut; material: feces | host: Homo sapiens | place: USA: Oklahoma
GTTGCGTACATACTTTCACGACATCGGACAGTTTTCCAAATCCAGATGCTTCTATAAAAATTCTGTCCGGGCAATCTTCCATGGCAATCCGGCGCATCTTTTCTTCAAACTCAAGTGCCATCCCACAGCAAATACAGCCCTCACCGATTTCTTCATATATCAAGCTGCCTTCTGCATTTTCCCGGTCAACTGCCTGTGCACCAAAATCATTTTGAATTACCGCAGTCTTTCCCTTTACCTGTTCTATACATTGATTTAAGAATGTTGTTTTTCCGGATCCCCGAAATCCAGATATGATCTGAACAACCATGTCCTGTTTATCTACCTCCATCAGATTAGTTTTCTGATTTTATATCTTCTTATTCAAATTTGGCAGATTATCTTTCCGACACATTTTACTCAAAGTTCTTAGGATCTAATGGCCATTTTCCATACTTTCTTGCTGCATTCATAAACGCTTCAATATTCTCCAATTTTACCTGACCGGAAAGATCACATCCAGAGGCAAGAATATAACCATTCGGTGAATCCCATGCTTTCTGCAAACACCTCTTTACAGCTGCATCCATTTCTTCCTTTGTTCCCTGAATAAAATAGTCGACCGGTGCCACATTTCCAAGAATCGGCATCTTCTGCCCTGCTGTATTTTTTACATGCTCCAAATCAACAACATTGTCCACACTGATCATATCACTTCCTGCATCTGCCATGTCATCAATTGTTTTGGTCGTATCCCCACATATATGATAGCAGACCATTCCTCCTGCATCATGAATTGCCTGATTTACTTTTTTTGCATACGGAAGCACAAACTCCTGATACTGACTCTTTCTCAAGATTGTGCCAGAAGCGAGTGGATCACATTGTAGGATCAATACCCCTTCTTGAATGAACTCTTTATAAATATCGATAAGACAATCTGTTGTAAACTGCACAAGTCTGTGAACCTTTTCTGGTGATTTCCTCATGGCACGGAACAGCTTCTCTGCTGGATAACAGCTTGTGGCAGCTGTATATGGTCCAGTAATCAGAACCCCGACCGGTACTTCATCACCAATTTCTTCTTTTACAATATGGCATGCCTCCAGACAATGTCTTAGGTGCGGATCATTTTCTTTTTTCAGACGTTCCGGATCCAGCTTGTCAATATCATCCAAACTTTCAAGCGGATACGTTGCGATTGCAGGTGTCTGAAACTCCGGATCATTGGTCGTTCCCCCAAGCCCAACTCCTACCATGTGAAGCCCGTATTCAATGACTGCAAGGTCATTACCAAATCTTTTGTACGCTTCAATCTGACACTTTGCCTCATTCTCCGGTGAGCTTCTTTTCTCGCGATGAGTCATCCCACATACATCGCCTGACATAGATACTATGACCGGCATTGCAAGCATTCGATCCATCGATTGTCCTGTCATAAAAGCATTCAGTCTTTGATTCGGTGTCATCTGGTCTAATTCGTGCATAAATCTCCTCCTCGTATTATACATGCAAACAATAAGTTTCTCAATATTCTCCCTGGATTTTATACACTATAACTTCTATCACTGTCATGAACGATCAGTATAAAATATTTTTCCACTAAAAAAGGCAGGGAAAATAAAACGAAGTGTCTGTTCTTTTCCCTACCGAAAATCCCAATTCCTATATAGCAGGTTTCCTGGCTTGATTTCATCCTCTGCTTTCCTCTTCCCGGCTTATATTACTGCTGTTCTGTTGCAGATATAAATACCAGTGACTCCGTTGAAGCTTCGTCCATCTTACAGTAGAATAGGCTGCCCTGGATTCTCACCAGATTCCCTTTTAAATGTCAAATCCATCACTAATATAGTCTTCTGCATCCAGTATAATTATTAAGCACGCTTATTTCAAATAAATAATATTGATATATCTACCCAATTATCGTTTTTTCAAATAAAATACACTCAGTCTTCATGGAATTCCTAAAAAGAATAAACTCATAAAAACCAAGTGTACATAATTAAGAATGGCTCTACATTCCTACTTGCGAAACTACATACTTATTTTTTTCTTAATGCTTTCTTTTTCTCAAGATTTGTGACAACCATGCAGCAGCTTGCATCACCTGTGATGTTTACTGTTGTACGTCCCATATCAAAGATACGATCCACTCCGGCTACAAGAGCGATTCCATCTACTGGAAGTCCTACAGATGTAAGTACCATTGCCAGCATAACCATTCCAGATCCCGGCACACCTGCTGTTCCGATAGATGCCAGTGTTGCTGTCAGGATAATCGTCAGCATCTGTGGAAGTGTCAGGTTGATTCCATAACAGGATGCGATAAAGATTGCACATACTCCCTGATAAATTGCAGTTCCATCCATGTTAATTGTTGCTCCAAGCGGAAGCACAAATGAAGTCACTTCTTTTGATGCTCCCATGTTCTCTACACACTCCATATTGATTGGAAGTGTTCCTACGGAAGAAGCACTGGAAAATGCAAACATCATTGCCGGAAGCATTCCTTTAAAGAATGCGATCGGACTCATACCGCCCATTGTCTTTACTGCTAATGAATATACAACAACTGCATGTATAATGTAGCAGACATACGCTGCTAAAAGCACCATTGCCAGAGAACCGATGATCATCGGACCATTTACTGCAATAACCGGGCACAACAGACAGAATACTCCGATTGGAGATAATCTTAAGATCATCTCCATACATTTCATAAACATATCATTCAGATCATTACACCCCTGAATCAAACGTGGATTTTTCTCCGGTCCAATCAGAATAATCGCAAATCCGAACAATACTGACATCACAATTACCTGAAGCATATTGGACTCAGACATCGGTGCAATAAAATTGGATGGGAAAATATTCACAATTGTATCCATAAATGATACCGACTCTGCTGCTTCATAAGTCAAGTCTGTTGTTGCAACGACCGGGAACATTCCTTTGAACAGATTTCCTCCAATCAATCCAAATGTGATTGCAAATGCGGTTGTACACATATAGTATACAACAGTCTTTAAACCAATTGCTCCTACTTTTTTAATATCCTGCATGGAGATAATCCCACACATAATGGAGAATAATACGATTGGAACTACGATGAACTTTACAAGGTTCAGAAAAATTGTTCCAAACGGCTTAATGTAACTCTCTGCAAATTCTGCATGACTCTGCATCAGAAGTCCTACTACAATTGCAAGAATCAATGCGATAAAAATCTGCATTGCCAAGGACATTTTTTTCTTTTGTTTCATGATTTTAACCTCTCTTTACTTGATTTCATTTCCCCGTTATATTTTACCCCAAAAAAGCACTGTCATAAGACAATGCCTATTCTCTGATATAAAATTATATCATACCTTATTCTGATTCATCAACCAGTTTTTTGCAAGTTCATGTGGAAAATTATGCATTTTTTGATTGGTTGGGGACGTAGCAAACTTTCAAAATACTACGTCCCCAACTGCAAAACACGGTGTCCCTTTTTTGCCTCAAAATATCATTTTTGTCGCTTCATTTGCACAAATTACATACCTTTCTTGAATTGGGAACATAGTAAAACTCCAAAAAACTACGCCTCAAACTTTCAATATGGTGTCCATTTTACACGACATATGTTGTATGCAATGACTCTTTGTTTGTCATTCCAAAATCTTCTTCTGTCATTACACCGCCCTTTTCAATAATCAAAAATTGGTCATCCCATTTCCCAGACACTAATTTTTCTAATATAATATTACTTCCCGGCACATATTGATATGGCACATTTATAATTGCAGACTCCCTTTTTGCACGCTCTACATATTCTTTTGAATAACAATCATAAACACCTGTATCCACAATATCTACACTCTTGTAAGCATCAAACCAGACTTTCATAACTCTTTTGGCTCTTCTTTCACCATACTTTAAAACCAAATCTTGTTCCATCTGTTCAATAGACATCAAATCTCTGTTTTCAGTCAAATAAAAATGTCCGACTTCTTTTAAGTTGTAATGAAACTTTTCGTCCGTATGCATTAAAAGTGTAATACAATCATCAACTTTTGGCATAATTGTCCGCCTTGGAAAAGTCCATCCTACTGATGCCCCTCCACAAACTCCCAGTCCCAAAAGCACGGTGTCTATTTCCTCCGGAAGTTGTTCCATGGCAAGAAATGCCAACTGCCAGAATTTTTCCGGTCTGCTATGCTTGGAATTATCCAGTTCAATAATGGGATAATTTGTATTCATTTTTTTCTGTGCTGCTTTCACATGATTTGTAAGTGTGGAGCAGACTATTATAGCAGCATTCATATAATCTTCCTTATACTTTTTATATTTCTATATGTTAAAAAAAGGCAGAGTAAAAACAGCGTAACCGCTGTTCTTCCCCTACCGACGACTGCTTATAACTCTGTAATACCTCTTGGCATATAACCTTTTCTTGCACCACGTCCATACTTTGCAGCTGCATTCATAAATGCAATCATGTTTTCCTTCGTCGTATCTACCGGAGTGGTACATCCAGGACAGAGATTATATCCTCTCGGATTGTCTCCAGCTTCAATAATACATTTCTTAATTGCCTGGTCAATTTCTTCAAATGTTCCATTTTTCAATACATCTACAGGTGGCACATTTCCACTGATTGCAACTTTATCACCATAGCATTCCTTCAATTCCTGAATACTCTCACAGTTATCTACCCAAAATCCACTGACTCCTGTGCCAATAACTTCTTCCCAGCGATCCCTGGTATGTCCACATATATGAATTCCAGTTGAACCCTGAAATTTGTTCATACGCTCTACTGCCTGTTTTATATAAGGGACAAAAAATTCTTTAAACTGTCGTTTACTAAGTAAATCTCTGGAGCCCATTGGTTCAGAAAGTGTAAACCCAATTCCTAGTTTACGATGAAGATCTTCACAACATTTTACAACACAGTCTGTACTATACTGCAATAATTTGTGGGCCTGTTCTTTATGTTTGACCGTACCCTTTAAGAATGTTTCAGTTCCAATCAAACTTGCAGCTGTTGTAAATGGTCCTGCAAGTCCACTACCAATTCCGCGTTCTTTTCCATATTTTTCCTGAAGTCTTTCAAATGCTTCTATTATGATAGGAAATCTTCCATCTTTTTCAACATTAATAAGCTCCATATGATCCAGGTCATCAAAGGTTTCCAGTGCCGGCTTTTCAATATAAGAAACGCTGTGCTCCGGATACTCGAGCTTTGTTCCGAGTGCTTCTACCAGCGTCCGAAGTCCCAGTCCCATCCCCATATTATCTGCCTGAAAATCTTCTGCCAGACGGCTTTCTACTTCCACCATGGCATCTGCTGAAAAATAATAATCACGAATGGAAATCCCATATAACGGAGGAGCTGTCTCTCCTGCACTTAAAGACGTCGGAATACGGTCCACCTCTTCTCCTCTTGCGTAAGCTATCTTCCTCTCTTTTGGCGTCATCTCAAGTTTTACTAATTCCATCTTTTCTTACCTCTTTCTTCTAACAGAACAACATAGAAAATGGTACTGTTACAATTGATATAATCGTTGTCATAGCAAATATTTCCGCTGCATATACGGAGTCTTTTTCATAGCGGAGTGCAAATAAACTTCCCGTCACTCCTGCCGGACACGCTGTTGCCAGTATCACAATAGTCTTTACGAGCTGTGAAACTGGAACAAAATAAAAGACTCCTACCAATGCAAATGGCATCACAATCAGCTTTACAAAGCTTAACCAATATAATCTGTAATGACAAAATACTTGTTTCAGATCTGCCTGAGCAATATTGATTCCTGCTACCATCATCGCCATCGGTGTGTTCATGTTTGCAATCATTTCCATTGGTTCTTCAATAATCTGAGGAACACGGATTTGTGCAACAAAGCAGATAATACCAAGAATAATGGAAATAATTGTCGGTGATGTAAATACTTTTTTCAAAGATTCGATATCACTTTTCCCAGACATTACAATTACGCCATGTGACCAGAGCAAGAAATTCGCCATAGCTACATAGGCAGTCATATAAAAAACTCCTTCTGCCCCAAAAATCCCCTGTGCCATCGGTATTCCGATAAATCCACAATTAGAATACATCAATGCAACTAATTCCACAACTGCATAATCTTTATCCAATTTTCGGACGACCCATTTGCAGATACACCAGATCAGAAAAAAAGCAATAGCTGATAACAGAACCGATATCATCAGCCCTGTTACCAGCTCCTTTGAAAAGTCTTTCTGAAATGATGTAAAGAGCAGGACTGGTGTGAATAAACTCAGCACCAGTTCTGATAATTTCTTATTCATCTCCTGATCTACAATCTTCTTGTGATAACAGAATACCCCGACAAGCGCAAGTATCGTCATCACAAGAGTTTTGTACATCGTCATTCCAGCTAATTCCATAGAACTATCTTCTTACTCCCAGCAAGGAATCTGTGTTCCCTGTTTCTCTGTCTTAAAGTACTCTGCAAGTTCATCACACTGAACAGCTTCTGCAATGTCTTTGATCCACTGTGCATCTTTGTCCTCTGCACGAACTGCAAACCCTACAGCATATGTGTCATTGTCATCAGACTGGCAAAGATATCCATCTGCAGAAAGTCCTGCATTTACCATATGTCCTGCTGCAAGGCAAATTGCATCAACGTCTTTGATAGACTGTGGTAATACAGACATCTCAGCTTCGATGAATTTGAAGTTATGTGGATTCTCTTTTACGTCATACATTGTCGGACTCTCTACAGAATCATCTAATGTGATCAGTCCCTGAGACTCTAACAGATGCAGTCCTCTTGCCTGGTTTGTTGCATCGTTGCAAAGTCCGATTGTAGCTCCATCTGGAAGCTCATCTACTGAATCCCATTTATCAGAATACATTGCGAATAATGGATAAAATGTCTTTGGCTCTACCATAACCAGATTTGTTCCATTCTTTTCGTTGTAACTCTTAAGGTATGGCTCATGCTGATACCAGTTACAGTCAATGCTTCCTTCTGCTAATGCTACATCCGGCTGTACACTGTCATCAAATACTTTTGACTGAACATTGTATCCAAGTTCTTTCAGTTTATCCTCTACTGCAGCATACTGATTTACCATATCAGCACGAACTCCGATTGTGATATCTTTTTTCTCTGTGCTGCTGTCAGCCTCACTCTTTGTGTCATCTGCTTTTGAGCTTCCACAGCCAGCTAACATTGTTCCAGCTACTGCTAATGTAAGTAATACACTAATTAACTTTTTCTTCATTTTTTTCTCCTTAATAATTCTCATGTTTGTTAGTTTCTATATAAAAACAGGCGTCCCCGTTTTTATTTTAATTTCTTATAAATCCAGTCACCAAAGTACTGAATAATCGCAACAAGAATAATCAGAACAACACAAATCGTGTACATAATCTGTTTATTAAAGTTCTGGTAACCATATGTAAGAGCTACTGCTCCAAGACCCCCGGCTCCAACTGCTCCTGCCATTGCTGTACAGCCAAGCAGATTAATAATCGCAAGACAAAGTCCTGAAATAATAGATGGAACTGCTTCTTTTAACATGACCTTGAATACAATCTGACTTTTTGATGCTCCAAAAGACTGTGCAGCTTCAATTAAAGCTGGATCTACTTCTTTAAAACTGTTCTGGAAAATTCTCGCCATAAACGGAGTACATGCTACAGTCAGCGGTACGAGCGCTGCTGTTTCTCCGATTGATGTTCCAACAATTAATCTTGTAAATGGAATGATGGAAATCATCAAAATAATAAACGGGAATGAACGTATCGTATTTACAAGAAAATCCAGAATACGATTAATCACAACATTCTGACAAAGCCCGCCTTTTTCAGTCAGAATCAAAATAACTCCAAACACAAATCCGAAAATCGTAGATAAAACTCCTGAAATCAACAGCATTTTAAGTGTTGCAAAAAACGCCGGAACTACTAACATCTGACAAATCTGTGTAAACGTATAATTAGTTAAAGACATTATTCATTCACCTCCGTCTCTCCCTGCTCACCTGAAAGTTCGCGCCATTTAATTCCTTTTTGATTCAGGTAATCTGTAACTACACCTAAATGTTCATCATCAATATTGATTACAAATATTCCCATCTGATCTCCCTGATAATCCTGAATCAAACCATTCACAATCGGAAATACATACTGAAGTTCTGATGTCATCGTACTGAACAATTCTCCATCTTTCATGTCCTTTACCAGATATGAAATCTGAATATTATGTCCTGTATCCGGAAGTTTTTCTTCTTCTTCGCCCAATAACCTTCTCAGTGACTGTGGCTGTTTAATAAAGATTTCTTTTACAGTACCTTCATCTGCAATCTTGCCATTTTCCAGAATACATGCTTTATTACACGCTTTTCTTACAACTTCCATCTGATGTGTTACAATGATAACTGTGATTCCAAGTTTCTGATTAATTTCCATCAACAGATCCAGAATCGAATTCGTCGTCTTCGGATCCAGTGCTGAAGTAGCCTCATCACAAAGCAAAATCTTCGGATCCATAGTCAATGCTCTTGCAACTGCAACACGTTGCTTTTGTCCACCACTTAAATTTCTCGGTTTTGCATTCATCTTATCTCCAAGACCAACCAGTTCCAGAAGTTCTCTTACTTTTTTATCAATCTGGTCTTTTGGATATTTCCAGCACTGCATTGGAAGAGCGACATTCTTATATACCGTCTCTCGTTCAAGTAATGAAAACTGCTGAAAAATCATTCCAACATGCCGTCTGAATTCTCGTAATTCTTTATCTTTCAAATCTTTGATCTCGCATCCGTCAACCTTCAGGCTTCCTTCCTGATAAGATGTCAGACCGTTGATGCAGCGAAGAAGTGTAGATTTTCCTGCGCCACTTCGACCTACTAACGCATAAATATCTCCGTCTTCAATTGTCAGGTTGATACCTTCCAGAACGGAGCTTCCATCGTCTTCCCATAACTTTTTCAGATTTTTTATCTCAATCAACGTTTTTTCCTCCTTCTAAATTACTTTTCCTATTTTATACAATTTTCTCAATAATTTCTTCATTTATAATTCCAATCTTTCTTGTTTTAATTGTGCATCGTGCACAATTTATCCCATGCATTTTTGTATATTTTATTGATTGTATCTATATATTCGTTCATTTATTGTTTATATCTATATTTATCTTTATAGACATATGTTATATCTGCACAAAAACAGGGTGCATCTATCTATATTTGATAAATGCACCCTTGTCAATTGTAATTATTTACGAATCATTTCTACAAATGCTGCCAGTCGTGTATTTAATTGTCCTACATCACCTTTTGAATAGTCTGTCACTACAGCCAGATATGGCAAATGCTTTTCTTCATTCACGAAATTCTTCACACTGATGGATTCCATTTCCACAGAATGACAGCCCGATAATATCATCTCAACTACCCCATCTACATGATAGTCATCAATCATTTCTCCAAGAAGATGGATACGATTATTATTCGGTGTCATAATTGCACACCCTATGCTAAAATACTTTCTTGCAATTGCACCATAAACATCCGGATCATCTTCATCTACCATACGCTCTACTGCTTTCGCTCCAGTACAGTTTTCGAAACCGACTACAACTCCGCCGTTATTCTCAATTGCCTCTACGATTTTATTTGTATCTTCGCCCATGGGGCAGCCGGTAATCAGGATTCTCGGTCTCTTTTCTAGCTGACGACCTTTCTCATATTCTTCCAAAATACAATCTGACAATTCATTTAACTCCTTTGTCATCTCTTCCTGACCAAATTGATATTTCGAACCATAAAGCACCTTACCAAGTTCCAGTCCAGACATTGGAACTGGTTCCAGCTTCATCAAACCATAAAATCTCTTCAATGCTTCTCTTCGCTTATTCTGCGATACAATTGCACGTCGAATATCATTCTCTGTAATAACTACCTGAAAATATTCTTCCAGAAATTCTTTAAACCGGATAATCTCTTCCCGCCAGAATCTAAGTCCGCCTTCTGACTGTGTATTCGGCAATTCCATAACATAAACTTCTTTAAACTCAGACATCAATTCGTACATTTTTTTCTTGCCGTCACATGTTGTTTCTCCCACAACCAAATCCGCAAAATGAAAATACGGACACCGATCAGATATGGCATAACCATAGCTAGATTTGATTAATGGACATACATTCTTTGGCAATACCGTTTCAGCGAGCTCTACTGTTTCATTCGCTGAAGAACATAGCCCCACAGGAATTGCTCCCATGGCAACTGCAATTTCTCTTGGAAAAAAAGAACAATATGCACCGATTATCGGAATCTGCTTTTCTTTATATTCTTTTACCTTCAAAAATGACTGTTTTTTCTTGTCTTCAAACTCATCGAAGATTTCCGGCAAATTCTTGATAATCTCCATTCTCTACTTCTCCTCTTTCTCTTGTTCCCGCAGGAGTATACTAATTAAAATCTTATGAGCAATTCCCGGCTCATTAATATCCACTCCCAAAATCTCATTAATTTTGGAAAGTCTATAAATCATTGTATTCCTATGTATAAACATTTTCTTTGCTGCCATACTTACATTATTACCTACAAGCAAGTATTGCTTTAATGTCTCATAAAATTTTGTTTCCTTTGCCTCATCTTCGCTGGCTAGTTCAGTAAGTTCACGCTCCAGATATCTCGCATGTCCAATATAAGGTAATGCACAAGAACAGACTATCTGGACATAATAATCTTCTTCACGAAAACTTCTTTTATCCGGTTCCTGTTCATGCGCAATCTCCAGTGCTTTCTGACACATAAATCGTTTCTTATCAATCAATTCAATCTCATTAAAGCTTCCACTTAAACAACATAACAGCTTATATTTTTCACACATGTTATCCATAACTTCACAAATTTTTTCTCTGCATTCTTCTGTATGTATATCTGTAAAAAGAAGACATGCATACTGCTCCTTTATGTAAACAAACACATTTTCATATACATCACTTACATAATTAGCCGCCTTTTGAAGTTGCAGACTGTTATAAACTTCTGCTCGTACAACTGCTACTCGAAATGGAGCAACAACATATTCGTTATATATATCATTCGTTCCATTCAGAAGCTGCTTCCCCTCGCCTTCAAATAATAACCGGGCAATCACACGACGTATTGTCGATATATGAGAATGAGAATGTTGTTCCTGACGTTCCATCAACATTCCAAGGCCCTGACAGACAATATCATTCATCTGAATCAATGTTTCCTCTGCATCTTTTGCATTATAAATTCCTGCATCTGGAATAGATATAACGAAACCTTCTGCATCTCCTTTGACTACAATTTCATTCACAGCATAATATTCTTCCGATACATGAATGAGCATGGATTTGCCCCCTGACTCTTTCGAGCGATATTCGATCATCTGTGAAATCAATTCTACTCTTCGTTTGCTGTCCATACCTTCCGGCAACAGTGTTTCATTATATTCTCCTTTATGAGACATTGCAAGTATCTTGCCTCCAATGTCCAGAACAATCAAAACAACCGGCGCATATTCTGTAATATAATCTGTAAATTTCTGTACAGAACCAGTAATCCCTAATGCTTCAAATGCTCTCCTGTAACAGACATTCAGATCAATTTTTTCTTCCATCTCTTCTCCCTCCCGGCATCTACTATCTCCTTTTATGATACCACCAGGAAAATTTTGCGTAAAATCAGTTCTTTTCATATATCTATAGGTTTTTTCTATAGAATTAATTTTTTTACGCCTTTCGTTATATTATCCTGTTATCTTTCCTCACTCTCATCAATCTTTTCCCCGAACCAAATGTTCAGCTCTCCGCCGATCAAAATGCAATACATGCAGAAATACATCCACATCATGATCAACATGATCGTTGTCAGACTTCCGTACATACTGGAAAATCCCTTGAACACATCCACATATACAGAAAACACCCAGGAAATGACCATCCACCCCAGCGTAGAAAATACTGCTCCCGGAAGTTGCCTTTTATATGTGTCTCTTCTATTAGGAAGGAATTTATATATCAACAGTAAAAATACAATCATTACAATCGGTGTAATAATATTCCTTGCCCGGATCAGCCAGTCGGCCATATTTCTTAAAAATGGTACATGCTCAGCAATAAATATATTCAGACTGTTACCAAATACCGACAACACAAGTAAAAATATAATAACGAGTATAAACATTACTGTATAAACAGTTGCTCTTATCCTAAGAAAAAAATAGTTACGTGTCTCACGGCAATTATACACACAGTTCAGTCCTGAACTCATGGCAAGTACACCTTTTCCTGCAGACCAAAGTGCTACCACGATCGTAATCGGAATAATACCAGATGACTGATTATAGACCTGATTGACAATGGATGTAATCAATGAATCTACCGATGATGGAAATACCTGAATCACAGCCGTCATGACATCAGCCTTTGTGACGGGCGTATATTGCACCATAGTCAGTAACAACAATATAATCGGGATCATGCAGAGCATAAAGAAAAATGCTGTCTGTGCAGCGTATGCCCCTACATGGTCTTTCGTTATCTCTCCAGTCAGCTCCATGATGTCATCATATAATTCTTTTATCTTTTTCATCACTTTTACCTAGCTTTGTTTATGTTCCGGCGTTCCACTTTTCCCAGTGATACCGCCTGTTCTGAACAGTTACATAATTTTATATTTTACCCGATTTTATACATTTTGTCTACGAACAATTATCCAATGGTGACGCCTTGATAAAAAAAAGTCAATATTTCCTGATAGTTTTTTCCACGTTTTGCCATTTCATTCGCACCGGTCTGACTCATGCCAATCCCATGTCCGAACCCGCCGCCCTTTATGACAAATGTATCTCCGGACTTATTTATTGTGAAAAATGCACTTGGAAGAAGTTTGCTGCTTTTGACTTTTGTACCGTCCTGCTTTATAATTGTGTATCCTTTTCCTCCAAGAGCACGCCGGATTTTATTTTCCGTTGAGACTCTTACACTACCTTTGTCACCGACAGCCTCTATTGCTAATACTACACCGCCCGGTCCATTTTCCAAAATATTGATATTCTGCAGCGTTCCAATATCTTTGCCGGTATTTAGTCCAATCAAATTTGATAAGGTCTTCGCCGAAATTTTTGCTTCCCAGCGATACCATGGCAGATTTCTCTCATAATCACCGTTCTCATCTTTTACTTCTACAGACTGAAGATATCGGTTTCCGTCATTCTCCTCATTCCCCCAGGCTTTCATACTGGTCGTCTTTCCGCAAGAAGTGGAATAATAATAAGTCGTCACAATCTCTCCGTCCAGACGCACGACTTGTCCTGCCGTCTCCTGAACAGCCAGATCTGCGCTGTCTGCCGGTGCACTGTTGCCGTAGACCTGATAATTCGTACTGTCATCCACATGAGCTTCATATTCCGGATATCCATATTCTGCCATCTGCCTGTAGGCGTAACTTCTGGCACAGACTGCCTGCGCTTTCAGCGCTTCTATTTCATAACCGGACGGCATTTCGCTGGGCACGACCCGGCACAGATAATTCTCAACGGGGAGTTCATTGATAATCGCAATTCCTTCCACTGTTGTCCGAAGCTCCAGTATGCCTTGATAAGAAGGAATCCCGTATCCACGCTTCAGGCTATTTACCGTAATCTCCCCTTCTTTTGCCTGGATTCGGATATTCCCACTCTGAAAACGGCTGTCATCTGGCATAAATGTCACTTCCATCCCCGCTTCACATTCTTCTACTTTCTCCCCATACGTAATAGAAAGTCCAGATGTTGAGCTGACTGTCACAGACGGATGAATGGTATTCTTATATCCATCCGTCATAAGAAGAACCCGGATATTCGGATTAGATACTACCTGCGTCTCTTCTCCCTGATTTTTCTGCTCCGTTTGAACTTCTTCCTGCTTCTGGTCAAATGCTTCTTTTTCCTGACGGTTTCCACGAACTCCGCCTTCGAGATTACTTGTTAGTCCTGCAATAATAAACACCAGAACCAGCACTGACATACCATAATAAAATCTCTTTTCTCCTCGAAAATGTTTCAAACTCTATTCTCTCCCTAATCATTATGCCCTATGATCGATTCAACACCCACTCAAGTAGAAGGGGAATCAAATAAATGTCCCCCTCACATTAGAAAAAGACAGCCGCATAAACGACTGTCCTTTATCTTTTGTATGTTCCCCAAAATGCCGGTTCCTGTATTTTGACTCCTAGCTGTCTGCTAGGTGGGTGTCCGCATTCGCTTTTCTGCCATCCTCTGCATAATGAAGGCTCGACATATTACGAAGATATAAGAGTCCCGTTTAAAGTGATGTAGGTTCAAAATAACAGGAGTTATCGTGCATCCCAGGTTCTTACTTCTTGAATTATTATAACTCATTTACCCGTTTTTTACAACAGGTAGATTTATCTAGTTTCCATTTTATAAAATCTAAACATTACATTAAATATCATTATTTTTTCTGCAGTGACTGAATTGCATTTACCAGATTCAAATATGAATCTTCTACCTCTTCCTGATTTGGCTTTCCCTGAATCGTTTCTTCGGCCTCTTCTTTTGCCTGATTTAAAGTATTTACTGTTTCATCTGTATAAACACTCTGATTAATCTTTCCGGCACTTTCAATCAAATCTTTCAGTTTGCTTTCGTCTACTTTTTCAGCATTAATAACAAGCGCTTTTACTTCTGTCTGATTTTTTGATGTCTGCTCTTTACCAGCCATGCGGCTGATAGCAAAAACTGCTACCGCCGCAATGACTATGCATAAGATCAGGGCTGCCAGGATATAGGCTTTTTTCTTTTTATTCCGGTATCTTCGATACCGTCTTTTGTGTTTCATGTGATTATTCACAGTTTCTAGATTGTTCTTTTTCTCTTAATCAGAACAATAATAGCTGCCACTGCTGCTCCTACAAGTGTAAGCATGTAAGCGATTGGCATACTCTCATCACCTGTTTTTGGGGCTTTTTTATTTTCGTTCTTTGTTTCTGCTTTCTTAGCCGCTGTCTTCTCTACCTTCTTATTGTCAGTAGTTTTGTTTGCTATATTGTTTGCTGTATTGTCTGTAGAAGGTGTAGCTGGCTGAGTTGGCTGTGCTGGCTGTGCTGGCTCTGTTGGGTCAACTGGATCAACTGGATCAACTGGAGTCTCATCTTTTGTAAATGTAGCTGTTACTGTGTAGTCATCTTCTACTCCTTTTGGGAACACAATAGAGCTTGTGTTTGTGTCTAATGTGTATACTACTTCACCTGCTTTATTTGTTACTTCCCAGCCTGTCCATGTATATCCTTCTTTTGCTGTTACAGTTGGAAGGAATCCAAGTGTATCATCAGCTTCCTGAAGGTTATTATTCTCAAGCTTTGTTGCTCCGTCATATCCTTCAAACTCACCCTTTTCAGGATCTACAACTACATTTGCATTAACTACTGCTGCTTTTTCTTCCTTAACTTCTTCGAAAACCGGCTCTACAGAAATGTATCCAACATTTTCTCCGTCGTTAAAGTGCGCAAGGCCTGCAAATCCTAAAGTTGTTGCATTTGCATCAAGTTTGATTGACTCTTTTCCTTCTACTGTCCATCCTGCAAGTCTGTATCCATCATTAGCCTTTACTTCTGGTAAAAGAATTGGTGCCTCAGCAAACTCATCAAGATCTGTATAAGTGATTGTAGCATACTTATCATCTCTTCCTACGAATTCGCCTTTTTCAGGATCGATTGCAACATTAATTGTTACGCTTCTCTTAGCTACCTCAGCTTTTTTGAACTGAGCTGTTACAACAATGTATCCTGTGTCAGATCCTTCTGGGAAGTGAGCAAGTCCTGTAATTCCAAATGTCTTTGCATCTGCACTCCAGAAACCTTCTTCTTTTCCGTTTACTAACCAACCTGTAAACTCGTAACCTTCTTTAGCCTCTACTGTAGGTACAAGGAACTGATCTGCTGAATCTTCTTTAATTGTATATGTAACAACTTTAGCCCCTGCCGGATCTGTAAACTGTCCCTCTTCTGGAGCGACATTGAAGTTTACAATTACGTCTCTTGCTTCTTTTTCTTCTTTAATAGCTTTTACTTTTACATTAACATCTTTGTCTTTTCCATATGCTACTTCCACGTCAGTTATGTCACCACCAACTAATTCATAGCCTTCTGGAGCTGTAAATGATGTTGCAGCAAATGTTGCTTTTTCACCTACTGGTCCATTCTTTGTTAATGAAACAATATACTGTGATCCATCTAATGGTGTACCGTTCTCATCTACATAATGAACACGCAAAACAGCATCAGCTTTCTTAGCTTCTTTCTTTTTAACCGTAACATTAACAAATTCTTCATCTCCATATGCTACACTTTTCTCCCATGTAGCTGTGACAAGCTCATAACCGTCTGGCACATTAAGATTAGTTATGTTAAAGGTATAATTTTCACCATCGTTACCTTCTTTTGTTATTTTCTGCTGAGTTGTTCCTACCTGATGAGCATTCTCATCTACATATGCAACATATAATGTAGCAGTTTTTTTAGTAACATTCTTTTTAAATGTAGCAACTACCTTTACATTTCCAGCTTTAGGAGTAAACATCCAAGTTTTAGCTCCGGCATATTCTGTTCCAACATTTGTGCTGTTTCCATCCTGATCTGTGATCTTCCAGCCTGTCCATACATATCCCTCTCTTGCAACTACTGCTGGGAAATATCCGATAGCATAATCCCGTTCTTGTAAATTTTCCTGTGTCGTTTCACTCATCGTTTCTGGGTATCCATCAAAATATCCCTTTTCTGTGTCCACACTAAAAGTTGCGGATGCCCCAGTTGCATCTGTTTCTGCTTGCGTATTTGCACTTGACTCTGTTCCGTTAGTTGGCTCAGCAGCAAAAGTTGCTACTGAATTCCCCCCTACAAGAGCGACAGCCAGAGAAAACGCAAGCATTTGTTTAAGAACTTTGTTCTTCATACTTGTTTTTTTCCTCACTTTCGTTTATTTAATTTCTGCCTTATCCCATTGCATGCCTATCCTAGCATTCCCATTATATGTCTTATATTCTAAGACGTCAATATTTTTGTCGTTATTTTTAAGACTTTTTGGTGTTTAAGAATTCCTTTACCTTAATATAATGATAAAAAGGAGTTTTTTGGCATATGAAGGATATTGGCGCTGTCTTAAAAAATGCACGAGAAAACAAAGAATTCACTCAGAAACAAGTGATGGAACTAACCGGTATCAATAAAAAATCCCTTTCCGGTTATGAAAATAATGTTGCTGAACCAGATCTTCAAACATTTGCAACACTGATTAATTTATACGGACTTTCAGCAGATGAAGTCTTAGAAATTAGCACTTCTACTCCTTCTCTTTTACTTTCCAAAAAAGAAAGTTCTCTTCTTTCTACGTTTAACAAACTTGATTTTCAACATCAAGAAGAAACATTATTACTACTACGGACCTTAACAAGATACCTTACACAAAAATAAAGATAAAAACAGCCCATACGCTCTTTTCAGATTGTATGGACTGTTTTTTTATTCCGTTCGAAGTGCGGTTACCGGATCGCTCTTGGCAGCCTTCCTGGAAGGAATCAATCCGCCAAGTAAGGTAAGCACCACACTTAAAAGAATCAGTACGATCGCCGGTGCGATTGGAAGGATTGCACTGACCCGGTTATTGTCTGCAAGTGCATGTATCAGCATATTTCCCGGAATCAATATCAAAAGCGTCAGTCCGATACCGATAAGTCCGGCGCAGAGTCCGATGATAAATGTCTCTGCATTAAATACCTGCGAGATATTTCCTTTGGATGCTCCAATGGCTCTTAAAATACCAATCTCTTTCTTTCGTTCCAGTACACTAATATAAGTAATAACTCCAATCATGATCGATGATACGAGCAGGGAAATTGCCACAAATGCAATCAGTACATAGCTGATTGTATTGATAATGGTAGTCACTGATGACATCATCGTTCCTACAATATCCGTATAAGAAATCACCTGCTCTTCTTTTCCCTCGTCTTCCATTTGCTGATTATAATGATCCAGAACCTCTACCACTTTTTCTTTGTTATCAAAGTCTTTTGGATAAATGGAAATGGAACTCGGCTGACTGAAATTCGCATATCCGAGCTGTTGTAAGTTATTGTCATAGGAAGCACTCTGTGTTCCGGACATGGACATCATAAGTTCCGTCAGATCATCTTCCGTCATATTGAACTGGAATGCATTTGCAAATGCATCGGCATTAAAGTTCATAGAGCCTCCCAGTGCTTTTTGTAGATTTTCTCCAATCCGGCTCATGGCAGATGTCATAACCGTTTCTAGTCCACCGGCAAGCTGCGTGGTCACCTGACTCATAGCGGATGTCATCTGTGTACTGATTGCCTGAGAAATGGCACCGGTATATGCACTCATGGCCTGACCCATGTAGCTACTCATGGCCGTGCTAATCTGCTTTTGGAGACTATCCATATTGATTGCCTCAGAAAGTCCCTGATTCAAGCGCCTCTTTCCATCATCCGTCTTTATATAATTCACAAAATTCTCTGCCATCTTTGTCGGATCTGCATAATTCTTTTCCTTTGCATATGCAGTATAACCTCCTGCCAGTTCTTTTGCCATAGCTTGCAGTGTGTCACTGGAAATGTCGAAATCTATATTTCCAAATATTTCATTGGCCCATTTATTTACAATTGCATTGGCACGTCCGGTCTGTAGATACTGCTGGAAGTACATTCCAAATTCCTCTGCGCCCGGATTAGCGTTCTGCTCTACAAGCCAGCTTTGAAAATCACTCATCACACTGGTCAACAGTTCCTTGATCTGCTCCGCTGTAATCGTAATTTCGCCGTTATTTTTCAGAATGTCTTTCAAATATTTCTGAATAATGGTCTTTGCCTGATCGGAAGTCAGATATTCTGCAATCTGATTTCCAAGATTGGAATAATCTGCTTCCGGATGACTCTTTACATATTCCTGATACCCTTCCGAAAGGCTAATTAACATTTTCTGCATGCCATCCGCATTGACCTGTACATCCAGATTCGTAAGAATATCCCCCAGATTCATCTGTGGCATATTGCCCATGTTGATTTCTACCTGATCCAGATTCACCATACCGGACAAATCCATAGAATTTCCGTCCATCTGAAATGCCTTGGAAAGATCAAGTCCCGACAGATCCATGGAACTTCCAAGATTGTTCATGGCACTGCTGTCAAAACCAAATGCGTTTTTCAGGGCATCCTCATCTATACTGAACAGAGAATTCATGTCAAATCCATTGTTCCCATCTGTATTGCCAAATTCTTCCCCGGTAAATACATTTACATTCGGATCCGCAAGCTGTTGTTTTACAATCTCGCTGCCTTTTGCCTGTTCTGCCACATGATTTACAAGATCTGAGGTATAGTTAATTCCCGGTGTCAGTGATGAAGCCTTCGCATCTTCGGCTGACTGCACGATTCCCACAATTTTTACATTTTCACCGTCTTCGACCAGTTTTTTCATGTAATCCGCATTGTCAGTTTTGTCTTTCCACACCTGATATTGGCTGTCATATTCATAATAATCTGAAGCATTTACCAGTTTAAATGTCTTTCCCAAAATATCATCATAAGTATAAGTTCCAATGTTTTCAGGCGTTTTTATCGTCTCTTCGTTGATGAACTGCTTAATCATATCATCGAGTTCAACCTGATCTCTGAGTCCCAATGTATATAATAAGAAGTCGCTCATGGAGCCATCCGGCGTCAGTACAAGAACGCATTCATTATATTTTTTCGGCCATCTTCCGGCTTTTACATCATACTGTTCTTCATAGAGATCCGTATTTTCCGGCATCTCAAAGAACACATTAGTACTCATCATGGAAGACATCAGACTATTCGAACCTGCAGATGCACCAAGTCCCAATGAGGAAAATGACTGATCCGGATTGACCTGACGAACATTGTCACCGTCCTGTCGGAACAACTGCGGCATCACATTGTAAGAATATTCTATTGCTTTTGTATAGTCATGAATCTTAGATTCACCACTGTCCAGATATTTTTTTAAAGCACCAAGGTCATTAGAATCCATCTTTGAAAACATATTGGTGACTACCTGCATGACCTTTACCTTATCTTTATCTTTTCCACTTTTCTTATCATCACTGCTTCCGGAATCCCCATTCATACCCACCATCATGGAAGTGAGATCAAATCCGGTACTTTGTATCTGCAGTGGATATTCAGACAATGTCTCCTCCTCAATGGACCGGATATAAGCGTTGACGCCATTTGAGAGAGCCAGAATCAGTGCAATTCCGATAATTCCAATAGATCCTGCAAAAGAAGTCAGAAGGGTTCTTGCTTTCTTTGTCCTTAAGTTATTAAAACTCAGTGACAATGCCGTCAGAAAAGACATGGAAGATTTCCCCATATTCTTATGCTCCGGTGGTGCCAGATTTTCCACTTCTACAATATATTCATCGGTGTCCGAACGAATCTTTCCATCTTTCAGATTGACGATCCTGGTCGCATACTGCTCTGCCAGTTCCGGGTTATGTGTGACCATAACGACTAGACGGTCTTTCGCTACCTCTCTAAGAAGATCCATGACCTGCACACTGGTGTCACTGTCCAGTGCCCCGGTCGGCTCATCTGCAAGCAGGATCTCCGGATCATTGACCAACGCTCTTGCAATTGCAACTCTCTGCATCTGGCCTCCCGACATCTGGTTCGGCTTCTTATGAAGCTGCTGCCCAAGACCCACCTTCTCCAGTGCATCCATTGCACGCTTTCTTCTTTCTTCCTTCCCGACTCCCGAAATTGTCAGTGCCAGCTCAACATTTGCAAGCACCGTCTGATGCGGAATCAGATTGTAGCTTTGGAATACAAAACCAATCGTATGATTACGGTACGAATCCCAATCTCTGTCCTTATATTTTTTTGTGGAAATGCCATTGATAATAAGATCTCCGCTGTCATAGCGGTCCAGTCCTCCGATAATATTCAGAAGCGTGGTTTTGCCGGAACCACTGGGACCTAAGATTGCTACGAATTCATTATCTCTCAGATTCAGACTCACATCGTCCAGAGCCTTCTGTACCAGACTTCCAGTCCGGTACTCTTTTTTGATGTGTTGTATTTGAAGCATTCAAATTCTCCTATAGTTATATTTTGACTGTAATTTTTAGTTCATCTAATTATAGCGTAAATTTGTATACTTTTTCACACTGAGAAATGTTTTTAATAAAAGTTTTAGATATGAAGCTGATATATTACATCTGATGTCTTACAATGCGGTAATCATCCCCATTTCGATAATACGGGCACTGGTAATGCTGGTCAGAGATCAGACGCATATATTCATCCTCATCCATATTCACATCACACATATAGCTTTCATATTCTTCATCATATGTATAATAAGTACAAGTCTCACAACTACCTCTCTGAGTGGTCTTTGCCATTTTCTTTCTTCCTTTCCCATATAAATTATATTCTATAATTTTATTATCTTTGTATAAATGTTCCTACATATCATAACATAAAAAGCGTCCGGAACAAGTACGAATTTCTCCTACTGACTCCGAACGCTTTGTTCATTACTTTAATGCCTGATACCATGCATTCATCTCATCTTCATCTTTACTATTTATAAACACTGTATAATCTGTCGCCTTAATTTCAATCACATTTTCCTGGTCCAGCCACACATACATCCGGCATTTTCCAGTCTTCTTTCCTTCAAATTTTCCCAGCAGCTGTTTCCCGTCTGAAGATCCATTTGTCCGGTTGTAATGATCCTCCGGCAGTCCGTTCTCTAATAATTTTACACTCCGAATCTCATTTTTCTTCATAGTTGTATTCGTATATCCGGAAGTAATTCTGACTTCCGCTCCGTCTGCCACAAGACGAATCGGCGTAAAATCCATTCTTAAAAAGACAATACACATCCAGAACAAAAGTACTACAACTACAATACAAATGCCACCGAACATATACTTTCCTGCCGGCTTTCCAACGTTTGTTGTATAATTCATACTGTTGAATCTGTCCTGCACAAATAATCTTGGATCACCCGGATTATCATACCAGCCATTTCTCCAATAGTAATCATCATCCATATACATTGGCGTTTCGTCTTCACATTGTAGTACATTTTTTTGTTTCTTAATCCATATAGCAGTTGCTATAGCAATTATTACAGGTACACACAGCACTGTGGCATATATAATAATATCCAGATTATAAATCCATTCTTCTTTTGTCATTCTATATGCAAGATAGAGCCATGCAATCGCATTACAAATATTTGCCACAAGAAAGCAGATACTCCAGCTCCTCTTTTCCAGATAATTAATTCTGAAATTCAGCTCCGAATTCTCACTGTAAATCCGGTTCGCTCCTCTTTTGAATATCCATGCAATCCACAGAAATACAACGCCGACAATTACAGAGGTCAAAAATAAAATCCAGCCCTGTGAATTCTCGGAAAACGTTCCAAGATAAATTCGAAAGCCTTTAAAAGCAAATGGAACTGCCAGTATTAGAATCAAGACAATATGATACCATAATGGCAGACTCATTCTCTCACTATGCATCATAGTCTTAGTATCGACCCCTGTCATTGCCGTGCTTTCTTCTGTATCTTCTCCCAACATTCCCCATCTATATTGGATTTTCATATCATACAATTTCCTGTGATTCCTGAACATGACACCGACTGCGCCCACAATATAACACAGAAACCATACACACCACACACACATAAATATCGATGTATACCAGAAACACAATCCACAAATAACAACTCCGGATATACCAAGTCCCAAATAAACCTTCTGTACATCTTTTTTATAATTTTTCATAAATTCTACAAGCACTGGATCTTCCTGCTTCTCACGTCGTATATGTACTCCAAGAACCATTCCATCACTGTAACCTGCTACTGCTGTTCTTCCATACACTGCATAGGCAATTCCCACCATAAAAAGATCTGTTATTAAGAATATGATTGCTAAAATCATGAAAATGCAACCTCCATTCCCTGAAATGCCTTACGGCATAATTCTATAAAATCATTTTGATCCATGCCGCGAATCGTTGCCTCTGCGCTCAGAAGTTCCAGTTCATCTGCAAGCTTCTCCTGAAATTCTCCATCTGAACTTCTTCTAGAATCCCGCAAATTACAGACAACAGTTCCCTTTCTCCGGTCAGTCTCGATAAAACCTTCTGCCTTTAATAACTGATATGCTTTACTGACGGTCATTGTATTTACCCCAAGTTCCATAGCCTTCTGGCGCACCGTTGGCAATGATTCACCAATCTCAAACTCACCTTTTCCGATTCCCTTCACAACCTCATTACGTAGCTGCAGGTAAATCGGTGTCTCTGATTTTGTATTGATCTTAATAATCATGATTGTCTCCTTCTGAATCTATTATCTTATCTTGCAACAAGGATTTTATATCTTCACTTTTATTTGTATTATATCACATAATACAAATAATACAATCTTTTTGTATTATTTCTTGTAATACAAAAATATAGTAGTTCAGAAAGAAATATCAGTCTTTCATAACTCTTTACAGTCCCGCAAGCTTTCTCCGCACTCTCTTATCTCCGGTCTCATCTACCCAGTCCTTCCACTTGACTCTGCCCCGACATTCCACTCCGTCAAACCATGCCAAAATTTCTTCCATACTGACTGGTGAATATCCATTTGCATCGACTCCGACATCATAACGATATAATCCCTGAATACGATTCATCTCATTATAAAGACTCCCCTCACTATGAATATGACCATGTAAATGAATTGACTCATGTGACATAGACTGCCAGTCTGCCATTGGAAAATGTGAAAGGACATACTTTCTTCCATCGATTTTCAATACTGTGATTGGCTGCTCAACAATAAAAGTTCCTTGTACGAGTTTGTTATTCCAGTCCTTGTCATGATTTCCTGGCACAAGATGAACTTTTTTACAATAGATTTTCTTTCTGAGTGCTGCTGCCTCCAAAGCTGTAATCTTAAAAGAATAATCCCCAAGTATATATAACTCGTCATTTTCTTTCACCTTTTCATTAATATTTGCAATAATTCCTTCATTCATTTCATCAATCTGATTCCATGGACGACATGTGAAGTCCAATGCCTTCTCATGTCCGAGATGCATATCTGATGTAAACCAAATCATTTCTTTTCTCACTTTCTAATTTCTTTTATAGTTTTTTTATTTCTTTTCATCTCTTATTCAATTTCACGCGGCCTGTTGTTCATGAAATACGAGAATATCATCCACTTTCACTTCAAATATCGCAGCCAAAATTGCAAGGTTCTCAATTGTCGGCATGGCTGACCCATGCTGCCATTTATAAATTGCCTGCGGTGTTTCAAATCCAAACACTTCCTGTATTTCCCTTACAGATAAATGCTTCTGCTTTCTGAGCTTTGTAATATTTTCCCCTGTTCCCACTGCATCAAATATTGGAATCTTAACATCTAACATATACATTCTCCTCCCATTCCTTCATACAATTTTTCTGTTCTTTTCATGTGAATTGATAATAAAAACATAAAAACAGCCACTTATCTACTAAGATAAGCGGCTGCACTTTTAGAATTCCTATGCCGGGAGAATGTACTTAAATAAAGCCTTGTATCATCTCAGCTTTATCGAATATGACTCCAGCATCACATCTGCTTAACTTATTAGATAGTACATAAATAAGACTACGTTTTATAACCATAGGCGCATTATTTTTAATCAGATTCTTTTTAAGTTTTGCTGTCATCACGATTCATTTCCTTTCTGAGATTCATTATTTAATACTCACATTGTACCATATTATTCCTATAATTGCATTATACTTGTAGTATAAAATAAACATTTTTTCTTTTATTATAACGATTCATCCAACATCTCTTCAAATCTTTGAACTTTAGATTCTTCAATGTGTTTGAAAAGAATTCTGCTTTCTGGTTCATTACAGTCAAATCCCATAATATCATATGAAACTTCCCTTGCTTGTCCGAATGTTCCATACCCATCTACCACACTAATCGTTCCATATCCCTCCTGTTCTTTCCCATAAAGAAAATAGACCTTTTCTCCTACTCTGTATTTCGGCCTTCCCAGTTTCTGAAGATAGTCTTCTTTTCCTAATTCTTTGATTCCTTCATACAGTAATTCTGCATCTGCATATTGAATATTATCATGGTAATGCCCAAAATACCATTTTGTATATTGTAGTTTCTTGGCAATTGAATCCAGCCATTCTTCTGTTGAACGATCTATCTTTTCAAATCCTATTACCTCTTTTGGTGTTGGTTCATATAACAACGGACATGTATGCGAAAAAACATAGTCTACCTTCCAGCCAATTTTCTCCAATTCTTTTTCTACCCTCTTTTTTACTTTTTCAGATGGCTGTTCATTTTGAAACCATGGAAGTCCGGCCAGAAGCCGGTATTCCCTATCCACACTATACGCCCCACCAATTACAATCCCTTTCTTTTTACCAAATTTGTAGATTTCTCCATCAATTGCAAATAAAATGTTCGAATATTGTGGTTCAAAAGATACCGCTCCTCCACACCATATCTTTTTATAATAAGATCCAATATATTCTGGACGTTCTTCATGATTTCCATGTACACAAAATAATGTAATCGGCAATTTCGAAAGTTCTTCTTTTAATTTCTTATCACTGTCATCTAAAAAGAAATTAATCCCGACATCTCCAAGTAAAATCAAAACATCTTCCCTGGTGGTCCCATGATGCCTGCAAAAGAATTCCACTTTTCTAAAATGCCTGTGGCAATCACCCGTTATATAATACTTCATCTTTTTCACTCCTACTCTCAATCAGATTCACTAAAAATTTCACTAATTATTAATTCATGGCTTTATTAGTTAATTTTTGAATCTACTCAATCGGGAATTGATTATATTGGAGTCTTTCAAGCAATTCTTCATCTTCTATCATAAATAAATCGCTTTTTCCACAGACAATAACAAGCAACTGCCCTAATCGCAAATCCGGATATTGATTCCATACTTTTTCTAATTTTGACAGGATTTCGTCAAATCTTTCTTTGTCCCTGCCCGGTCCTGTAACAAAAGATTTTTCGTATAAAGTCTTTTTCATATATTCCAAAAATCCTTTACGGTTATCCTGCTCATCCAGTCTGGCATATTCAATATCTGTTGGCGCACAATGTTCATGGCTGAAAACAGATAAAAACTTCTGACCTTCATACATTAAGTTTACCGGAACCTGAAAATCACTATAATCACCTTTTTCAGCTACTGTTATATATTGTTCCTCTTCTTCATCATTTTCAGGAGCATCTACAATTCCATATAATTCTGTTCCTATAATATGAACTATATCGCCCCGTCTAAACATCAACGGAAGCTTCACATGTTTATCTTCAAAGCTTGTATTATCTATGTCCCCAGCAAATTCACCAACTACGGTGCTATATAGCCAGAAACGATTTTTTCTATATCCTTGTTCATCAAATTCCATTCCACCAAGCACTTTTCCACTTCCGGCTTCTATACACTCAAATGCTCTTTTTTCAATCAAAAACTTTGTATTTTCTTCCTTCCCCTGCTGACGTGCAGTTACAAAATCCAGATAACTTCCCTGCTCTTCATACTTTTTTGTATCACTCCAGACAGATAAGACATAATATGTATCTTTTTCTCTCTTTTGGAACCCTTCATACAATTCTTTATTTCTGGATAGTCTATCTTCTATCTGCTTTTTCAACACTTCGTCTGATGTGTGTTTCGCTATATCCAGCAATCCCCATATTACGTCATCATACAATAATTGCCTGTTATTATAAAAAAGCGTTGCTTTTTCCCAGTCCGAAAGTTCTATTCCTTGTTTTTTCAAAAATCTTTTATAATCTTCCGACATTATGAAATCAGACATAAAACTCCTCCCTTGTCTCCAGACACAAACAGCCTAACCTGCCATTTTCAAACCCGCGGTCACAATCTATCATATAGAGATTCCGTTTATCATTTTTCCATATACGATTACCTCCAATCGGTCTGTGACCGCAAATCGTAATGTAATTATCAATAGCACTCCCTCTAAAACATAATATCTTCTGGCTTCATTGCTTCGTTCAAGTTTCTAGTTTGCCACTCCTTACATCGTTTGATTTCGGCATACTCTCTTGCTGTCTGTATCACCGCCTGACCTTTCATCACTTTTTCTTCATCTTCACTCTGCAAATAGTTTCCAAATGCCTTCATTGCGCTTATGAAGGTCTGATTTTCTTCATCCCCTGGAATATGTTCCGGTTCTTCTAACTGAAGATACAACGGGTTCATATGATTATGTGACCAGCAACCGGATTCCGTTAATTCATATACCATAACCTGTATGTCCGAAAAATCTACATACCACTTTCTATCTTCTATTCTCTTTAAATAATCATCCCAATCTTTTTTCCCTTGTGAAAGAACACCATAAGTCCCTGTTGTAACCTCTTTCACGATACTTCCTACCGGCATATCAAATGGTATTTTTATAAATGGAAATTCAAATCGTTCCGGTCTGTACGAACTTACAATCTCTTCTTCCTCTTTTGTCAGTTCATTTGACCAGATTCTTGTTATTTCCCCTTTTTTATTGAAAGATACTCCGGAAACCTCTGTGCCATCATATTCACAAAACTCCGGGATTTCAATCCCCATATATGGATTTCCTCTTTCTGAAGTTCTGACTATTTCATCTTCAGCATTCTTAACAATCCGATATTTCTTTATTAAACAACTGGTATCATAGTTGCTGGCATATTTTAATGAATAGATATATGCCTTATTATATTCCGCAAAGACACCATTACAGCTCCCATCTTCATGATCCTCCACTATGTATACGTAACCCCCGGATACATTATCTAAAAATGCACTCCATTCTCTTTTTTCAAATTGAACTCTCTCTTTGATTTGTCTTTTCAGATCTTCATCCTTCGTTGTATCAGCCAGTTTTTCTATTGCTTCCAGTCTTTCTTTCCATAGCATGTCTGGCTTATTCCAAATCAATGCTGCTCTCTGAAAATCATTAAACTTAAAATCAACAGATGCCAGATACTCACGCATTGTTTTTGAAGGTACTAATTCATACATATTTCTTTTCTCCCCACAACTCTTCCTATGCAACTCATTCTAATTATCAGACATCATTTTCTATCAATGTAAACAACTTTTTCGCTTACTGATAAGCATCTATATCGCTCAGAATTAATAACTTTTTCCATCATCTCAATTGGAGATGATCCAATGCTTTCCAATAATTGCTTAAATACTGTCACAGACTGCCCGCTGCACAACTGCACACCTTTGCGTGTATAATCTGCATGGAATACATCATGTCTGCTGTTAACATTCCAAAAGACTATATTCGGAATCTCATATCCGTAATCAGAAAACTGCTTCTTCATGTTTTCATAAAAACTCCAGTCATCTGATCCACAATAATCAATTTCCATATCAGAAATTACAATGATTGACTTTGGCATCTCCTGCTGTGAGACATCATGTTCCACAGCTATATCCAATACTTCTTGAAAAGCTACTCTTAAATCAGTATTCATTCCCCAGTCTGCTTTTTCTACATACTGGATTTTCTGTTCCAGAGTTTCCCCCTTTAACACAACTGTTTCCGGTTTTTCACTGAATGTCATGAACAGATTGTGATATGCTCCCTTATTACGCTCTGCAAAATAAATTGCAAGACCAATCGAAGCAGCCATCGGTCTTCCATACATGGATCCCGACACATCAGCCATCACGATTGCATTCATTCCTTCACTTAAGTAATCCGGTAATTGTCTCCACTGAGCTTCTAATACCTTGCTGTCTTCTCCATCATATAATATCTTTTCTACAATATCATACGGATATAATACAGCCGAATGAATTTTTTCTTTTCCAGCTAAAGCTGCACCGATATAATTCTTAAAGCGTTCTTCATCGTGTCTCATAAATGCATTACGATAAATCATCATGGCTCGTCCCGCTACATTTGAATATTGGATTTCATTCCACTTACCTGTTGACATCAAGCTTTCTGTTACACTGATATGCTTTCGCATAGATCTTACAATGCGTTTAAAATTATATACTGAATAACCAAGTTTTTTGGCTGTAAGGACTCCCAGTTTTCTCGTATGTTCTGATTTAGAATCTGCTGTCTTAATCCACTTTGCCAAAAGTGAGATAGCCTTTCCCTGATTCATGTTCTGTAAATCTTCTTCGAACTGTTTCTTCATGGAAGCCCACATCTCATCTTCTATTGTTGTCCCAATTAAACAATACAAATCATCATATCTTCCAAATACTCCAACTAAATCAAGATTTGGAAGAATTGCTTCCGGGTGATATTCTGCCATGTATCTTAAAAGTGTACGAAATGTCTTACGCTCTCCAAGCCCTTCACGAATATCACGCGCATAGAATGCCGTCTTTACCGTAAATAACGGATCCACTTTATATGCTTCTGCAAATAATACCTGTATTCTTTTTTCATCTGCTTCACGCAAAGCTCCGACAGTACTAAAGAAATCTAATCTTGAATCCCCTGTTGTATTTAATGCGGCTGCTCCATTTTCAGTTCTTGTAAGTGCTGCCCGCCTTCTCATTAATTTTGCATACGTCATATCGTTCACCTTCTTTTTTCATGATTTGTTAAGAGTGAGGGTTGGAATCGAACCAACGACACCGCAGTCTCCTTGAATAATAGTTGCTGTCCGAGTCACGAGCATGACTCATTTTCATTATTTGCGTACTCTGCCACTGAGCTACCTCACTCGCACCGGGCGGGCGGGAATCGAACCCGCGACAACAATAACTTTTACCAAAAATATTTGCTGTTAGTTTCACAAACATGAAACATTCATTAAACTGTGCTCTACCACCTGAGCTACCGCCCTTTATTACTCATATATATTGTCTCATATCTTTTCAGATATTTCATTCAACCTCTAGTTTAATTTCTCGCATATCTCATCGTAATCTTCAAACATTATTCTGATTCCGTTCTCTTCACTCTCAACATGATAATGCCCTGCATACCATTCAGAAAAATCCAGATTATCATAAATTTCCTGCAGCCATTTTTCTGTTGATTTATCTACGGTTCTCTGATTCAGTCCCGGAATAAAAGCCCATGTAGGTTCTGCTTCTATTGGAACTGTGTGTGAAAGAATAATATCAATAGACCAGCCCTCTTTTTCCAACTGCTGCTCCACATAATTCATAATCCTGTCATCTGGCTGTTCTGTGTCAAACCACGGCATTTTATGGCTGATCCGGTAATACTTGTCTACGCTATATGCCCCGCCAATTGCCATCACCTTTTTACCGTGAAAATTATAGATTTCTCCGTCTTTTGCAAATAAAATATTCGGATATGCTTCTTCCACATATACAAGTCCGTCATTCCACATCACCTCCTCATAATCTCCAGCTTCCCACGGTCTCGCCTCATGATTCCCATGAACACAAAATAATGTAATATCTAAACTTGACAAATCATTTTTTAATTGTCGATCTGTATTATCAAGCCAATAATTAATTCCTGCATCGCCGAGAATAATCATCACATCTTCTTTTGTTGTATCATTTTCACTACAAAATTCTTCTATTCTGTTAAAATTTCCATGTGTATCTCCGGTTATGTAAAAATGCATATGCTTTCCTCCGTTTATCTTTTTATCCAATCTTTTTCTGTAGAGACAATCATCTCTCACTTTCTTCTATAGCATTTCTGCCAAAGTTCTGGATAGTCTCTAAGATTACGATATGATTCCTCCCTCCATATAGGTTCTCCCCAAAAACGATAATCACATATATCCCAGGATTCATTTAATCTGCGGTAATAATTAGATTTTCCGATTTGAATATCATCTGGGGTTATCTTTGCCTTTCGTCTGATTCTCCTATTCGCAAATTTTTTCCCCTTATTTCCGGCTTTGGTGGTTTTATATACCGGCGTATGTTTATAACTGCGGCTCATAACACTTCCTCTCCATGTTCTGTATCTTTTAAGCGCTTATGGCAAAACCAATTTTCTTCATTTCTGTTTTTGCCATTGATGGCATCTTAGGTATATCACATTCCTCAAGTGTTGTAATTAAACTTGTAGTTAAATCTGACTCATTTAACCGCGATACTCTCTCCGCCAGATTCATCTCGGCTTCCTCTAACATTTTCCGCACAAATCTCCCATTTCCATAATCCTTACTTCCTTTTACACCTGCATACCTTGCTCTCAATTTCTCCATAGCTGCATCTGTAATTGTCATTTGCTTTTTAGAAACCATAAGTTTTGTTATATCACAGAGTTCATCTACAGAATAATCTTCGAATTCCACCTGAAATGCAATTCGCGATTTCATTCCCGGATTTCTGTCTAAGAACTGCTTCATTGGTTCCGGGTAACCAGCGAAAATAACAATCACATCATCTCTGTGGTTCTCCATCTCCTGAACAAGTGTATTAATTGCCTCATCTCCGAATCCATGTTCATAGGCATCACAAAGGGCATATGCTTCATCAATAAAAAGAATCCCTCCCCGGGCTTCTTTGAATTTTTTCTTAATCATGGGTGCGGTCGAACCTACATGATCACCTACCAGATCTGCCCTGCCTGCTTCTACAAAGTTTCCTGTAGATAAAATATTTTCATCTTTCATAATTTCTGCAAATAGTCTTGCAACTGTTGTTTTTGCTGTACCTGGATTTCCAGTAAAAACCATATGCAGTGAAGCATTTCTCTTTGGAATTCCTTTTTCCACACAGAGCTTATTCAGCTTATAATTTGCAATCGCTTTATGAATCACTCTCTTCACAGAAGCTAATCCCACCATTTCATCCAGTTCTTTTTTCGCAGTACCAGCTTCCCGCTCTTTCTTTCCTTCTTTCTCCGGCATACTGATATCATCTCTTGTAATCAAAAACAATTCTTCACTTTGAATTTTACTTGCATCTTCTTTTTCACCAAGAAGCCTGGCTGCCTGCTGCCCGATTGCATGTTCAATGAAATTTCGCACATATCTTCCATTACCGAAATTATCATTATTGCGTGCTTTATCAAAAATATAATTGGCCTCTTTTATCACATCATTAGCTACATGAAAACCACGCTCTTCAATCATCATTTTGAAAATGTCTGCCAGTTCGTCTGTTGTATAATCTGGAAATTCAATCCAATATGGAATTCTGCTTTTCAGTCCCTCATTCATTTCCATAAATTCTTTCATACGCTCATTGTAGCCGGCAAGTATAACGATTACATCTTCCCTCTGATTTTCCATCTCCTGCAACAATACGGTAATAGCTGTATCACTCTTTAATGAGTATGCTTCATCGATAAAAAGAACACCTCCCTTAGCTGCCACGAAAACCTCCCTGATATTTTCAACACAACACATACCATCCAGATCCATTCCACCTTTTTCAACAAATGCACCACTTTTTAAAATTTCTTTTTCTTTTGCAATCCCGGCAAATATTTTTGCTACTGTAGTCTTAGCTGTTCCAGGATTTCCGCCAAATATCATGTGCATCGTGCTGGACTGGTAATCTTTCCCTCTTCGCTTTTTCCGCTCCTTTTCCACAATATCTGCTGCGATGATATTTTCTATCTGTTTTTTTACAGTCGTAAGACCAATCATTTTCTTCAATTTGTCATAAAAAGACGCTGCATTTTCATCTCTGTCCATGTAAAATTCATCGAAACAATTATATTCATATGCCTGCAGTACATTCTTATTCAGACACCATGCTTCGAATTGTTCATAAGCCATAAGTACATCTGTCTGTGTAAATTCATTTCCTGGAAATTGTCCCATGAACTCAGAAGCCTGGTCTGCATACTCTGCATATTCGGATTTCTCTATCAAAGCTTTTAGGTAAAGTACAGCCTCTTTTCTATCACCTGTTCCTTCTTTTAACGTAACCGGAATTACATATTTCTTCAGTTCCGGTAAAAGGAAATAAGAAAATCCCGGTTTGTCCATGTTATATGTAAATACGAAAAGGCAATCATTTCGGTATTTCTTCACAAGCCCCTCCAAGTATTTACTGACCATAGCATAATCTACCGGATCCCAGCCAAACTTTTCAGAAAGATCAAAAACAATCACGCCACCATAATTATTCTCTATAATGTCCTCAAGATGATTATCTTTACAAAATATATCCGGCTCAATCTCACTGATTATTTCCATGCGGCTGCTCCTGATTCTGTTCGCCTTTCGGAGACTTTGCATCAATATTTCTATCATTTCACTTGCAGCCTCCACACTTCGGCTGGAGATAATATAATGCACCATATTTCCGGTATGTTCTGACATATTTGCATGGGCTTCTATATTCGCTAATTCTTTCTTAAACTTCTGATTATATATAGCATGCTTTATTTTTTTATCCCGTGAAATAATTTTTTCCTTGAAATCATAATGAAGCGCTTTTAAATCCGAGAAATAGTTATAAATCCATATATTTGCAATTTCCGGCAAGCGATTCCCCCCATAATCCAGATATGCTCTTCTTCTCGCTTCAAGAAAATTCTCCAGATACTCACACATTGTGATTTCATAAGGATTTTCTTTTATTTTTTTGATACAAAATGCCTTCCCAAGCATTTCCATAATGTAATCATATGCATCTTGAAGTCTAAGTCTTTTTTCATTGTATGAAAATGTAGCTGAAACAAAATTTTCCTCTTCTCTATATGCTAAAAAAGTAAAATCATTTTTCATATTTTGATACATATAACTATTTACCGCTGCAACCGGATTTTGGTACGAATATCCATAATTTTCAAGTTTAGAATTATTCTTAATTTCATCTGCATTTGTATTAAGCTTTAAATTATAATATCTCATAGCATATCCTTCCTTATAAAAGTAGTTTTCCACCTTCCTAAGTTACCATAATACATTTTCATAATTGATGAAATATGCCCTTAATGAATCAATTTCCTCACTAATTTTCTTTCTCTCCTTATCGCAAAACATTCTAAGTCTCATATCAATAATAGCTTGAGCTTGTTCCATACAAAATCCAAACTGATTCATCAATTGCTGCCTCGCATTCATGGAGTCAGCTACTCCGGCAATTATGTCACCAACTGTATTGTGATGTTCCTGCGCCCACTTTATAGCTTCTAATATCGTCTTTCTTACCATAACACTTTCTACAACATGACTGATATATTCCGCAAAGTCTCCCAGTTTCTGTTTATCGCTGCCTAACGCCACTCTCCATGCAACTTTGTGTGCGGTCTCTTCTTCAATGCTATCAGCATATTGATCCAACATATCAATAAAAATATCTTGATAAAATTTCCTTTTTTTATTGATAGCTTCCATATTTTCTTCCCCTAAAATCATATTTCTATAAAAATTGTATTGATTGGCCGATTTTATCACTAAGTCATATTGATGTTTAAGCTCCAGAGAAAGAGTTATATCTTCCCGCATGTATTCGAATATTTTTCTGAAACTGATTTCATTCTGTTCCTCTAATTTTCTATTTACTTCATCCTCATGCTCAACTAAAATAGTAACTTCATTTTCAAGCAGAACTCCTCCTTCTGTAACCCAATATCTGCTTGCATCCTCTTCCGATAAATCAACTATTTTTCCATAAAATATCTCTTTTTCTTCAGTTTTAACATTGATTACTGAATTCTGTTCCCAGTTTTCTAAAAATTCGAAAAGGTTCATCATAGACATCACCAGCTTTCTTTTTAATCACAATATTTTTACTTCAATGTAATCTTTCCTCCACCATTGTAAAAGAATCCATTTGCTACTTCCGTCATCAATACATCATAACTGCCAAATGATGTAACTCCGATATCTTCACAATAATCTGGAAGCATTCGTCCATAATGACTCAACGGTCGGCTTGTATCACTCATATCCAGAACGTAAATTTCAGCTGCACCGCCCTCTTCCTCCTCCGAATCATGTGAAAAAATATAAACTGTGCTTGGTATACCATTCATTGTATTATCTCTTTCTGTCACAGACCAATGTCCTTCCCAGCTTTCCGGCACCTCTACTTCAAAATATTCATTTGAATAAGCTACCGTCTTTGTTTGATTCTCTGATTTTTCCGAGTTATCTTTTTCCTGCCAGTTCAAATCTTCCTGCCAGTTTGCACTTGATTCCCAATGTTTTGACCATAATGGTTCTAATTCTTTTTCGAATAAATTCTGTGTCAAAAGATTCTTATCAAATATTGGTATGTCCACGATTACCTCTCCTTGGATTTCAGGATTGAGTGACAAATCAAGACTCCCTGCATATCCATCTAAATCTTCTTTCGTGGATGCCTTTGCTTCCCCTTCTATTTTTCCTGAAATGCCGGCTGAAATATCTGCCCCAGATGCTCCGTATAATTTTGTAATTAGGTGAATTGTTGGTCCTACAGATGCATCTCCTGAAATTGAAACAGTGCTCCATACTAATCCGTCTGAATTAGAATCTATTTTCTTTATTTCTTTTACCTTTCCGGTTTTACTACTGTACTGAAAACCAAGTGTTGTCTCTGCTGTCAGTTCGTATGATGTATCTATATTTCCCTCCAGATTCATCTCTGCACCAGCATCGATTTCTAACTGATTAGTTACAACAATCGGAACTCCTGCCACAGCAAACTCGATATGTGGCAATTTCTTTTTCAATAGATTTTTTTCTAATTCTTTTGAATAGCTTTTACTGCATTCCAGTTCTGCCTTTGCACCTTCCTTTGTCCGCGCTGCAATTCCACACTCTATCTCTCCATGAGCAATATCAATTTCCACTTCTACCCAGATACTAATTCCTGCCTCTCCTGAAATAGTTACTGGATCTTCTGTTTCTTCAAAGTTTTTACTGTACATATATTCCGTCTCGTCATCATTATCATTTTCCTTACACAATTGACCATGAAACTGTGTTACATCTGAATTAAATTCTGTATTTTCTACTATATAGCTTGTTGCTTCATTAGAGTTCTCTGTTAATTTGATTCTTTTATAAATATGTGCCTTTTCGAAGACATCAGTCAATACAGCCGGCTCTGTCTTTATGATATATTTTCCACCTTGTTTTTCTATTTTTGTAGCCTTCCGTATGTATCCATCCGGAGAGGAACTTGTAATTCCCGAAACAATTACATCTCCCTCTTTATATCTTGGATTTGAGTTGAAAATAATACTGTCTTCTTTCACACTTACAGGCTGCTTATCAGTTTCTTCTGTAATAACTTTTACATTTTCTTTTACAATCGTATCGCCTTCCGTTTTCTTAACGCTATGCGTTTTCCGATAGCCAAATATTCCTGACATCACTACAAGCACCAATAATACAACAATTACACTAATTCTTTTCATCCACTTCTTCAATGCACTTTCTCCTCTGTATCCTTACCTATCACTCACTGCTCTTAAAGTTATAAATCGGTTTTAATATATCAATTATATCCACTGACTCTTTGATCATTTCGATGATATCCTCTGCTCCTTTATAAGCCATCGGTGCTTCATCCAATGTATTTTCATTTACAGATGTCGTATAGATTCCTTCCATCGCCTTTATATAATCATCAAGTTTCAAATCTTTCTTAGCTTTCCTTCGCGACATAATCCTTCCAGCTCCATGAGGTGCTGAATAATTCCATTCTGGATTTCCTTTTCCAACAGCCAGAATACTTCCATCCCGCATATTGATCGGAATTAACACTTTTTCTCCCTCATGTGCCGCAATAGCTCCTTTTCGCAAAATCATTTCTTTTGTATCAATATAATTGTGAATGGTATGAAAAGCCATTCCACCTGGTATTCCTGTCATGCTATAAATAATCTCAGAAATTTTGACTCTGTTTCGTTTTGCAAAATTCTGACATATTTCAATATCATGCAGATAGTCTTTCAGATAAACTCCGTCTAAATAACACAACTCATCCGGTATGTCATCCCCTCTGCCGCGTGCAAGTTCAATTGCTTTTCTTTGATATATTTCAGCAACCTGTTTTCCTATATTTCTTGATCCCGTATGGATAATCAGGTACTTTTCGCCTTTACTGGATTCATCAACCTCTATAAAATGATTTCCGGAGCCCAGTGTTCCGAGAGAACGATTCAGCCTGTCTACATTCTGTAGTTCATCGTAACATGCTAAATTTGTTATATCGAATACTTCTGTTGTTTCATCCCACGGGAGAAAATTTGGTACTTTGTCATCTGGTTTCCACACATTCGTCCCTGACGGAATATAATGTGAGACTTCGTCCAGCTTTTTAAAATCAATATCGATTTTTCCAAGATTTACTGTAAGCATCCCACACCCAATATCAACACCAACTACATTAGGAACGACTTTATCTGTAATAGTCATTGTTGTCCCAATCGTACAGCCTTTACCTGAATGAACGTCTGGCATAATACGAATTTTGGAACCTTCCGACATTGGAGAATCACACATACGTTTAATTTGATCAAGAGCCTCCTCTTCAACCACTTTTGCATAACAAATTGCACTATTAACTTTACCTGTAATTTTTATTGTACTCATTGCATCCTCCTTACACAATTTCCTCATACTCTTCAAACATAATCCAGACTCCACTTTCAACATATTCCTTTATCGCTTCGTCCTGCTGTTCTGTCTCAAACCATGGCAGACCATTGCGTATCCTATAATATTTATCGATACTATACGCTCCACCGATCGGCATCACCTTTTTCCCATTGAAATTGTAAATTTCTCCATCCTTAGCAAATAAGAGATTGCTCTTCTCGTTTGTATGTTCTAATTATATGCTCGCATCTTTTCTTTATCTTGAAAAAAAGATACGAACTCTCTCACTCACTGCACTTCTGTTCTAAATGCATTTTGTAAAGTACTTCTCCTTCTTCTCCAGCAAGCTTTCAATTTCTCTCAACATAATATTCCCGACCTGTATCCAGACAAACTGCAGCCAAACGTCCATTTCTTCGATTACAGCCACAATCAATTGCAATATGATGATTTGCTTTATATATATAACCTGGTTTAGGATTTCCCAGAATTCCCTGTGTCGGTGTATGTCCTGTCACCACATAGGTATCTTCAAAATATTGGATATCATACTCAGCCCTGTCCCATATCAATTCTTTTAGGGAATATTCTTCAATATCTTTTCCCGGATAATAATTTCCCAATCCTCCATGAACTAATAAATAGTTTTTTCCATTAACTGTCAGTTCTTCGTAAATCATAAAGTCTTTTATAAAATCAATCACTTCATATTGCATTTCCCGGCTCAATGTCCGAAACTCATCAATGGTTGACTTGCTGCCGTTGTACTGCCAGGTCACAAGATTCTCCAACATTTTTTCATCGACTTTTTCGATAGAAATCTTCGTGATTTCCTGCATCAAAAATTCCAGACACTCTAATGCCATAAGTTCATGATTTCCTGTCAGACATACTACATTTGGCATTTCCATAATCTTCAGAATAATCTGAATCGGATGCGGACCTCTGTCCAGAATATCTCCAAGAACATATAACGTATCCGTCTGTTTCAACCGGATTTCCTCCAGCAATCTGATAAACAATTCGTACTCTCCATGAATATCCGAAACAACATAAGTAGCTATGCCAATCATCTCCTTTCGTTCCTAAGAAGCCCCTAGTACACTCCAAATTTTACCGTTTCCGGTATCACTTAACATGCAAATCCAATCTTCTTTATCTCTCGTGTCTTCCGACAGCTCCTTATCCTCTTTTAATTATCCGCCTTCCTCGTCAGACAAATATTTTATAATCCCTTCCCGAATCTCTCTTGCTATCTTCAGCTCTCGTTCATTCATTCCACTGGCATTTTTTAAACCCGGATGAAAAAGAGCATCGATCACAAAAGCCGTACCTTCTACACTATCATTTACAAGGAGAACTCCATATTCTTCAATATGTTCTATTTCATCCAATGCCTGCTTTAACCTTCTGTGAATGGATTCTTTGCTCTCAGTACCTCTATTTTTTAATCGATGAAATGATGGTGGAATCAAAAATACCGACTGAATTTTTTGTTTTTCTCTAATCTGTCTCGCTCCCTGCGAATCAATCTCAATTATTACATTTTTTCCCTTAAAATAATTCTTGTAAACATCCTTTTTAAGTGTTCCATAATATTCTCCAGCATACTCAGCAAATTCAAGAAATTCATTCTTGTTTATCAAATCTTCGAATTCTTCTCGTTTCTTAAAATAATAAGATTTTCCATCCACTTCACCTTTCCTTGGCTTTCTTGTTGTAGCTGATACAGATACTACATACTTTTCAGGATATTCTGTTAATAATTGTTGTATAACAGTCCCTTTTCCAACTCCTGAAAATCCAGAAAGAATCAATAATTTCCCCGGTGTGGCTTTTATATGATTCTCATCAATATGCTTATATAAACACTTTTTTCTATAGTTTTCATAATCCTCCACCAAAATGTCATATTCAATTGTTTCAATTTTCCCATGTATCCTGTAAATATCTGTTCCTGCAATAACTCCTTTGCATTTTGTCTTTTTCTTTCCATTATCGAAATAAAACTCCACCAAATCATCTTTTTCAAAAAGAGGTGTACGCAGTTCATATCTCCAGTTGATTTTTTCTATTTCATCCTCTGTCCTGGCATGTAAAAGTAACGTAGCTTTTATGCAAGAGTCTTCCCATCGATAACAAATCATCTTCTCCGGAGTTGGAAGATTTTCCATGAACAAATCATAAATATCATTTCGCACAAATAACTTTGTACATGACACATTTTCTGCTAACTTCCATTGTCTTGTATCACACTGATTTAACACTGGAAATAAAGAAGCCCATTCTCTATAATAGTTAAGATTATTTAACTCAGGTCCGTAAAATTGATAAGATCTACCATCTTCAGCGATCATAATCACGCACCCTGGTCCACCCATTCCAGATGGCGCACAAAACCCATAGGCAACAATTTTCTCAAATAATTCTTCTGTCAAATCTGATAATTTTAACTGTACTCTATCTTCAAATTTCATACTCGTCCTCCGCAATTATTTTGCATCTTCCATTAACATCCGGATTTTTTCGAAATCATATTCTCTTATTATCTGGGCTTCTTCAATACATTTTACTTCGTGATCTGTTACCACCACATCTGCTTCCATAGGATCTTCAACAATTTTTTCCGCCATCATAGAAAAAAAAACATACATATTCATAACATCTGTAAGATGAAAATAATCTGTCAAGAATGAGAGATTTGTATCTCCAGCCACCCTTGATTTACTATTTTTTGCTACATTAAGCCAGACAAATTCATTCGTGAAAAGATCGATTCCAAACAGATATGCAAAGGTACTCTCACAATTCACAAGATATGCCGATTTTACTGTCTTAGGTTCATATACTTGTCCACTATCATTCCAATCTCTCAGCATATACCCCGCCTTACAAAAGCATTCATTAAAGTTTTTCCCAGAATAAACGTTATCGCAAAAAATCAAATATCGATATTCAGAATACCGTACCTTGAATTCCGAAAGATTGATATCAAAGTATTCAGAACCTCCCAGATAACCGCTTGTTTGATCACCAGAATAGGTAATTGCTCCTGACTGGTGTCTCGACATCGTTCTCCAGGAAAATTCTCTCCGATTACCATCTTCTGTAAGTGCAAATACCGAAAGATCAATATCGTTCACCTTCTCCCAATAGGTAAATGCCCTTAGCTTTTTCCCCTCGTCTATTGAAATCCTGCTTCCTTTAGAAAGAACACCCAATCCTCCTTGCGAAGTATTTTCTGCTAATGGAAGTGTATAATTTTTCATGGAAGGTTCAATATATACCTTTCCAAGTCGATTTCCAAGTTTCTCATAAAGTTTTGAACGAATCATTTTCCCAACTTCTTTTACCTGCTCTTCCGTAAGCCTGCTTTGACATTTCTCACTCTCCTCTGGTGTTTCATAATGAACCTTCATGAGATTATGCTGTGTAAACTTGAAAATACGTCCGTCCTTTCTCTGCACTCCTTCATATCTAAATAATAATTGCAGCAAAATCAATGTACTGCAATCCTCTGGGAATTCTGAAAGGAATGTTTGCTCATCTTCTCAATCTATACGGCTGATAATGTAATCCATATTTCGAAGCAATGCAGATGTTCCTTTCTTTTCCCGCAATAATTCTGCTGCTTGCTGACATCTATTTTCCTGCATCAGCTTTTCAAACTCACTGTATACAGACTCATTGCCTTTCGTTCTCATGGCATGTACAAATATTTCCGCCTCTTCGTTTTTCGACTGATAATGAATATGATGTAAGAACCCATTCCATAGCTGCTTCTTTTCATAACATGTACAAATATCGCACCTGTCACCTCGAAACATTCTGTCTAATAATGCCGTTAAGAATTTTCTATCCTGATTTTTAAAATTCAGTTTTTTCGGATTATCATTGTGATAATACCGATAGTTTAATTCATCTACTATTTTCATAACATCTGATAGATTCAATCTATCTGCCAGTGAAAGATTTTTCGTGTCGATTAGAAGTCTTACACAGGTGTTCTTTGATACAATATCCGGAATATTTTCAAGATGGTCACGAATAAATGTAAGCACAAGCGTGTACTGCCTCTCATTAAGCGGTCGTGAACCTGACAATAAATCCTTCACAATCGCTCGTATCGTATCTTCCGCATCTTCTTCTGTCTGTATCATAAATTCCTGTACTTTTGTGTCTTCCTGAAAAGCCACGCGTTCAAAATCCTTTTCAAATACAGAATGCCCCGGCTCTTCAAAATTGCCAAGCCCGTATGTATTAAAATAATGTGAAAGCTGATTAAATAATAATTCCTCTGTAGAAAGATTTCGGACACTCTGAGGGAATCCTCTATAAAACGGTTTCGGAACATTTTCTCCAAATCTTTTTGATAGTTCTTTTACTATTCCGCAATGCACAAGCTCCCTGCCCTTTGTAATTTTTACGCCAAAGAAATGTGCCATTGCAAACAAGGTTTCAAAAACATGCTTTTCTTCTGTCTCTCCATCACTGACAAGAATTTGCTTTTCAAACAAATAGTCTTTGTATATTTCTTTCATGCCCGCACCTCTTTCTACTATACTTTAATCAATGCCGACTTATCTTGCCACTCAAATACACCTAATTTGAAGTAAGTAACAATAGCTGTCGGCATCCTTTTGGCGATATTATCGGATTAAATCTGTGCTCTACCAACTGAGCTACAGAACTTTTAAAGTTCTGGTGGGAGTCGAACCCACGACAACAAACTCCCAAAGAAGTAGATCCAATTAGCTGCCAAATACTTTCTATTTATACTTTCAAGCTAAAACCTTCCTGTTTTCTCCGTTATTTTTATATAGCGCATCATCGATTCAACGCAAGGTCTGTGAAAAATAAATCTTTTTCAACAACCAGCTTAGTGACGGGATATATATAAATTTTCTTATCTTCATCCACAAATCCCTGCTTTACTATAAGTGGTCCATCTTTTGGATTATCTCTTTGAAAGCCTATCTTTTTCAACAGTTCTACTGCAGGTGTATTCTCTGCAAGTGTTGTCGCATACAATCTATCTACCGTGATCTGATTATGATCTACTGACACTCCTTCTCCAAATATTGTTTTTATTACTTCCTTACAAGCCTCTTCACAATATCCATTTTTTCTATAATTTTTCGCTATATAAAATTCTATTTCATAATCTCCATTCAGCTCACGATGAAATCCTACATAACCGATAAATTCTTCTATAGAATCTTTTGGGAAAATGGAATAGATACATTCTTCCTGCCCAGTCCTTTCAAAATACGTTGCAAACTTAGATAGGTTTCTCTCCGAAAATTCTACTCCGCAAAATTCTTGAAAATTACCATCTTCTCGTAGCATTTTCAAAAATGGTTTGGAGTCCCGTTTATTAACTCCTGGTAATAATTTTAATCTTTTTGTTTCTCTTTCTCTTCCTGTATTCATAAATAATCACCTTTTATCCTAAATTCACATATTTGTCATTACATATATCTTCTACAAAAAACACTGGCAATCTTCCATGATATATGTCATATAATACATCTTCTGAAATCTGTATATAACGTTTACCCACCGGTGCATCTACTTTTTGCATACAATCTATTACAATAAAATTTTCTTTCCGTTTGAGATATTTGGGTATTTCTAAATTTGAACTAAATTTTCGCTCCAATTCTTTTCACCTTCCTCTCCCACCAATCCAACTACTAAAAAAACAGAAACGTCTTTTTAAATTGAACTCTCAAATATACCCTCGGTCACCCGAGGACCTCAAAAATACCTTTGCATTGCAGCTACAAATGTCAGCACAAAATATTACCTATCTTTCCAAAATTTTATGTTAAAATTCAATTGTAAATTTTACTGATTCTCTCACTTTCTCCGATACAATTTTTCCAAAGTTCCGGATTATCTCTAAGGTTGCGCCATGATTCCTCCCTCCATATAGATTCTCCCCAAAATCGATAATCACATATATCCCAGTATGGATATATTAACTCCGTCTACATATTCAGTTATTCCTGTTTCAATACAATATGCAGCTAGTTTTCCTCCATAAATACATCCACAATCTATTGCTATATGACCTTTTTTATAAACACTCTTGGTATTCTTCCTGACTGAAAGACCATTGTAGGTGTATGTCCTGTAACAAGATATATATTCTCCTCCGTATAGTACCTCTTGCTATAATCCGCTCTTTTATATATATAATCCTACAAATCATATTGATTGAGCGTTTTTTTTCATCAAAGTTAGCAATTCCGGCATGTACAAGAATATATTTCTTCTCCTCGTATTCCAACGCAGCATATGCTTTTCTGCTTCCAATGTAATCATAAATGCTCTTTTTTTCTTCTTGTGTTAAATTAAGGTATCCTTCAAAGGTAGACAAACCACCGTCTCTAAGCCATGCTCTAAAATCCCACTTTTCATCTTCTGATTTGAAATTTGAAAAATCTAAGCCAAGTGTTTTTAAAAAAGAATAAAAAAGATGCTCATGATTTCCCATAATAAGTGTTACATTTTTTCGATTCATTACATCTAACAAAACTCCAATCGGATCTTCTCCTCTGTCTAAAACATCTCCTAATATGTATAGATGATCTTCGTCTGAAAATTTAATCTTCCTTAATAATTCCAAGTATTCTTTTTTGCATCCATGAATATCTGATATTATATATCTCACTCTTATCCTTCTTTCCACCTTTGAATATCAGTCATCTTTATACTAGTATCCTAGCATAAGACCACGGGGATATTGCCCCGTGGTCTTATGCCGGATATATTTTATATAATCTTTCAATTTCGTTTTGAATTTTTTCTCGGATAGCCTCTATCTCAACTTCTATGTCTCTTATATTTTCAATTGCAAACACTTAAATTTTAGACATGGATATAAAAAATTCCAGGGCACATTTCTGTAGTCGGAGCACCTTGACAATTCATATATGATTGATTTTTGCTTTCCGTTAAATCAATCCCAATTGTCTAAATTTAAACTGCTTCAATTCAAACCAAGTCATGCGAATTCCACTAAATTCTTCTAACACATCCATCATCTTATCTAAATCACCGGATACCTCTTTCACTTTTCTGATATATTCCGGATTCTTCTCTAATTCGTCCAACTTGGCAGCTAAAATTACATCCGCTTTTTCCTGCTCAAAAAATGCTTTTTCAATTTCGTCAACCTTAACAGCAAATTCACTTTTATCAAGAATCTCATCCCACGAAAATGTAAGATCACAATTGCTTATCTCTCCAAACATCTCTTTGACTGCATAATAAAACTGCTTTCGTACAACCAAGTGATTGCCATAATCTAAATAAACATGTTTCCATCCATCTGCTACACATGTTTCCCTCTCATCTGGAGAACCACCAATGACTATCGTTGGTGCCATAATCTTCTCCCGCTTCATAGGACCGTCAAAATAACAATCTTTTAAAACAGGAAATAACTCCTTAAGTCGGGAATATGGCATATCTTCCGACATATAATTCACAGAAAAACTTTCTCCATTTCGTTTGTAGAATTTCATATTATTTGGTCCCATTGCACCTGGTTCTGAAAAGAAAAAAATAACTACGTCCTCAAAGTCTTTATTTAATAATTTTTCATTAGTCATCATAAGTGTTCTCCTCCTTTTAATTCTGATAAATTTATTATCACAATATTTAAAATCTTTCTCTTCTTTTTCTAAACAACAAAGTATGTGTTTACTTATAACACACAATAATATTTAGAGCCATAGAATCCCCTGCTATGAAATTTCTCGTTTTTAAATTTCTATCAAGAAATAATGCAAAACCAATGTATCGTTGTATAACAATGTGCTTCCCAGATATTCATCCCTATGCAAGTCATCACCCCAGTCATGACCAGTTCCAATCGGAATAAGATAGAATTCACGTTGAATATTTGCATCGTTTCCATGTACATCAGCTTGATACCAAGCACATGGAACTCCATATTGATTTTCGATTTTTAGAATATGCTCCTTTGCTTCCGCTACTGACATAAATGGTAGCTTTACTTTTCTTACATCCAATGTATCTATCGGAAGTTGCATCTTATATATCAGCATTTACATCACCTACTCTTTCATAAATAAATCTGGAAAATCATGATCAAACACCTTTTCCAATGCTATTAATAACTCGTTTCTAAACACTTTTTCATATGAGTATTGAAGATTTCCATCATCGACCTTTCTCTCTTTTAACTTTCTTATGCTGGATATATTTTATCTAAGCTTTCAATTTCATTTCGAATTCTGTCTCGGATAGTCTCTGTCTCAACTTCTATGTCTCTTATATTTTCAATTGCCCATTTTACAATAAAATATGGACTTTTTATAACTAATATACGATCATAGGTTTCTTCCTCATTCAACATATAAAAATCGTCTCCAAAAGTACGATAAATCAAATTATAAGCTGTATTATTTTCTGATTCATCCTCATTTTTCTTATGAACTCTAATTACTATTTTTTCTGCTTCATCATAAAAAACCTGCTGGTGTTCTACAATATATTTATATTTTTCTTCTTTGGTCATCTCTTTTCCATCAAAAGCTTCGCTTATATCTCTTGCATCTTCTTCCAGAATATTTATTTTTTTCATCATGTCGATAGGATAAAATCCAAGATTTTTCTTATGTCCATTGACTGCATCTTCACTCTCCGAATCCTGTAACCCTATTAACCAATACATTCCCGCTCTTTCTGTAACGAAATATGGTGAAACTACATATTCCCTGTCATCATGTATAACTTCAAATTTACCTTTTGAATTATACTTATAGAGCTTAAAGGAAATCTTTTTTCTCTTTTTCTTTTCTAATACGTTATAGATATTACTTAACAAAATCCAAATATCTGGGATTTCCCGGTTTCCGGCTTTATATCTTTGCTGTCCTTCAAATAAAATGGAATCTTTCACACCATTTTTCTCAGTCAAATCATATAATGGATTACTTTTTATAACATTCTGTGCATATGAAGCACTTTCCATTATCTTGGATCCTGCACAATCACAAATAGCCTGAACTAAATTTTTCTTATCGTTAAGTGATAAATTATTCATTTCCATGATTTTCTGAATCAATATCAATGCATATCGGGTATCTAATTTCTGTTCATACCAAATTGCCACGTCATCATCCTCTTTTTTATAACGCTCCCTTTTCCCAGTATTTTCCGAGAATTCTGTATCCATCTCAATTAGTCCGTTCGTATGTAACCCTACTATATTTTTTCTTATTGTATCCAATTTACCTCTCTTTTTATTATCATCTAATTCTTGTCCATTAAATAGGTGTTCATATATTTGATGTATATTTACCGGATAATCCATGTTACTATAATCCATCAGGTACTTAAGTATTGCTCTGCTATAATCCGTCTGCATTTTATGTTCCTCCTCGTAAATTTACGCAACTATCTGCTTTTTACATTTTTCTTTCAAAATATCAACTATCTTATTCGTACGATACACAATCACTTCTTTTGATTTATCAAGATAATCGTTCATGAGTTCCAAATACTCCTGATCCTGGTAATATTTTTCATCTTTCCGATTTTCATGCTCTGCTGTAATTAACAAACGTCTCTCTAAAGGAGTATTGAAAAGTAATTTCGGTTTATCATTTTCAAAATAATGCTTTAAGAAAAATATTTCTTTCCACTGACTGATCTCCAGGAAGAAAGGATTATATTCTGGGTTCTGCTGAAGCTGCATTTCAAACATATTCATTTTAATATCCCCATTTTTCACCTTGTTCTGATACTTTTCCACAGCAATCAAAAACCAGTCAAAATAGTCTCGCATGCCTTCGCAATAATCTGTATTATAATAACAACCCCTGGCTCCATTAATCCCGTATTGAACGCTACTTCTATTGGGAATTACTATAAAGTTACCTATTTGATGGTATAATCTTGAGAATTCTTTTATCTTGTTCCAAAGAATTATGTCTTTATCCGCTCCAAAAAATTTGGCACGATATCCAAATTCATTTTCCTTGCTTTCCTTACCAAATAAGGAGCCAAACGAATTTATTGTATCTCCACGGAAAGCATATGTTCCTTTTAAATCCCATGCTCCCATTTTCTCAAAAGTCAAGTCATAAATGTCTCCCCATAAAATGATATAAATTGCTTGTACGATCAGGTACATATCTGGATCACCTATATTTCCAATGAACTTTGTAAGATTATCAAAACAAAATGTCCGCATTGCATCAATATCACCGTCTAATTCCTCGTCTACAAAACCTTTTAAAATCTTTAGTGCTTTTTTATAATCCCTTGTATTTTCATATTGATTTCTATTCATACTTCTTTGCTCTCCTTCTACTTACTCATGAATTCATGGTCTGTTGCAACCTTAGTTGCAAAATCATATTTCCACTCACCACAAATATAAAATATAAGCGGTATACATACATCAGCAATTTGCTGAACACTAAAATTCAAGATATGGTTCATCGACTCTTGGAAATACATTTCCAAGAGTTCATATCTGATATGGCATCCATTAAATATATCTCCGTTATCTTCATCCAATATATATACATGGTTATAGAGCTTATCACAATCATACTTCAAATGCCTATTCAAATAATTAATCAATCTGGCAGCTCTTACTGCTTCCTCTTCATTGTGTACAACAGGCTGACAATAATACGACTGACAATACATATGCTCCTCTCTAAAACGAATACAGGTTTCTATGTGACCACCTATAACTTCCGGAATACTGGCACATAAATATATCGTATCTAATGAATCCACATCTATAAGCTTTAATTCTTCATTAACAAACTTATATTCAATAGCATTTTTCTTGAAATAATCAAATACTTTCTTCTTTGCCTGTGACTTATTCATTTCATCACGCTCCCATAAATCCTTTATTTTCCCTTATTCAAGTTTCATTTAATATACCGTATCATAAGAGGCCGGGGATTTGTCCCCGATCTCTTTTTTCTGGCATATTAATCTACTAAAGTTTTGTGATACCATTTTATTTCTTTTGGATTTGTCAAATATGGTCCTCTTTCGGTCATATTATCCATAAAACTGGAAAACCTCCTTTGCAAGCCATATGGATCATTTTCAGTCAGACCGAAACCATGAATCAAGTCGTTGTTATCTATAATACAAGTACCAAACAGGGTAGTTTCCTCACATTCAATAATCTCTGTCTCCATGATTTTTCCATTTTCACATCTTAATGATAGATGAAAGAGTGGATCATAAATGATGTCACCATTTATATCAGAAAATACTCCTATTTGAATAGTCTTTACATCTCCTTCGATTTCTTCAACTTCCAAATCAAGAGACCAATAGCATCTAGGATCATCTGTCTCTATTACTCCTCCAAATTCTCCCAGAACATCAAAAATTTTCTGCAACTGTTCTGTTGCTTTTTTTGTAGCATATTTACTCATAATGCATACCTCGCTTTCTTTTTACGAAACTTTGATATAGTCAGTGTACTATTACTCCATATCCATCAGTTCTTCTTCAATCTCTTCCTCGGACAGGTTGCTGTACATCTCTTCAACGATATCCCAATACATGTCCCAATCATTTTCATAATACTCCATATTGAATTCCTCCTTTCCTTTAACCCCTTCTCCTACTACCAAAAGTCCAACTGTACGTTTTGCTGGAAACTTTTTATATAACAGACAAAAAAATGACTAGATTCACATCTAGCCATTTTTACGGGGTCTATATTTAACAGCGTTTGTTATATTATTCATTTTTGCGGGGTCTTTATTTAATGGTATTTTAGATGCACTTTAAACTTCCTTGCCCATGCCCCATATCCTTTATGATCCAATATTTAGATTTATCATACTCCTTTATCTGTTCCTCATCAATAATGCGAAATTCGAAATATTCCAGGAACTCCTGATTTATAGCCATTTTGACAAATTGCCATCCTTTCTCTTGACTATAAACTTCCATAATTGGTTTCTCGTCTGGATTTCCCCACACGCATTCAGGAAAATACCAGTTTTTTCGTTCTCTTTTGTAATCATCAAGACCATACCATCCCAAAAGTTTATCTCCATACAATAGTATAAATTTTTGTTCTTTCGGATGATATTCTCTGCTAAGAAGATACATTGCAATATTCTTCAACAATTTTTCCCTTGTTTTTTCCTGAATCGAATGTATTTTTCCATCTTTCCCTGGTTTCATGCTGTATAAATAAGTAAATCGCTCTTTTTCTTTTTTTGCCGGAGTAGCAGACCTGTCTTTTCGCAATACCATGTAACGTTCACGCAATGGTCCCCGGTTTATAGCATTCATTATTACAGAGTCTAATGTTATATGGTCTTCTGCATAATCTTTCTCCATCAGACTCTCTCCCCATTGTTTTTCAATTGTATTCCACATTTTCTCTTTTTTCGTCTTCTTGGCGCAATGAAACATCCAATATTGCTTTAGCCATCCGTCCGCTTCTGGATATTTTTCAAACCAATTTGAAATACTCTCCCTGTCAATCTGTAAACCAGATTCATCAAAATCAAATCCACACCAGCGTTGTAAAATAACTCGTGTATCGTTTAGCAGTTCATTATTGACCATGCCGTCAGAATTATAAATTTCATTCTGATGGCACTTAGAAAAAATGTAGCCTCTGGCAATTACAATAAGAATCCTTTCAATTCCAAACAGATTGCCATCTTCACTGAAATTGTTTGTTAATAACTTTGGCTGGATTCTTGGTCTTTCTGATTCCGGAGACTTTACATATGCTTCAAATTCTAATATTTCATTTAACATATATCGTCACCTGCCTTTATATAAGGATCAATATCTTTCCATTTAAATGCATCCCAGAAAAACCTTCTGGCTTTGTCCGAATTTTTTGTACTTTCATATAATGCAGGCACTTGATATACAGAATCTAAATCTGAATTCTTTATGATTTTTCTAAGTTTATTTATGCATATTCTATAAATCTTATCCTCTACATTTGTTATATTATTTTCATAAAATTCCCGAACCAGCTGTTCTAAACTTGTATCAAGTTCTTCACAGGGAATTGATATCTTTTCATTTTTTTTCAAATCTCTGCTTTTTATACGGTCAAATGTTTGAGATTTTGGTCCTTCAATCAGAGTAAGTATTAACCACAGTGTCTTATATCCCTGCTGATAAAAATGATATAACACTTCCCGTTCCTCTTCGTCAAGGCTGCTTTCATTAAATCCATTTCCGATAATCTGTTCTAATGCTTTTCCCCTGTTATCATACGGCTGTAACAGCCACTGCACTTCATTCATACGATCTTTCATATCTTTTATCGTATTATTCTCATCCACATACGGTCTGATTTTTCTTTTAATATTAGGGACTATCGTTCTTTCAATCAGAATTGCATTTTTCTCATCATATATTTGGAACAAATTTGTCTGAAGATTCTCTGGTGCATAGAACTTATCTTTCTTTTCATTTTTTAATAAGATTAAAAATGTATGCACATAAAAGAAATAATACTCCAGCACCATCTTGCATCGCTTTTTAAACTTCTCAATTTTTTTCTTATCTTCCGATGATATCTTCCTCGGATAAGCAAAAAAACTAGAGGTATCTTTTATCTTTTCTTTCGATGACTGATACTTCTTTAGCTCGTTTTCAAAATAGACTGGTAATTCATTAATGTATGTACCTTTAGCCGGAATCTGGAATTTTGCTTTCTTCTTACAGCCCTTAGCTGAAATGCAAAGACTCTCTTTATCTCGTTCAACTGATAATTTTCTAAAATCGTAATTTTCTTCTCCTCGTAACTTCTCAAAATCTTTCAGAAAAACAAGATAGGGGCTCTTTTCGATTTCTGTTTTCAATATAATATCCAAATTCGGATGCTGACCATTCTTAGCTGCATCAATTTCTAATCCGGTCAATAACGTACATTTTTCACAAGATGGCTCTTTTGATTCAAACACAATTTCAGCTTGTTTATTGTTGATATACTCATCACTTTCTTCTTTTAAATTTCTTCCATACTCAACCTGTCCGATAGAAATGGCAGCATTTGATATCTGACCTATTCTATTAGAAAATGTATTTTCAATATGTCTGAATGGAACATACTTTTCCGGTACAATCTCTGGACTCTCCGAAACCGGAATCTTAACAACCGAAATATTCCTTTCCCAATATTCTATTATTTTTCCATCTATTTTTCTCACGCCTTTTTCTTTTTGATACCCTCCAGACGCAACCGCATTCACAACATCCTGGTTAAACACTACACAAACTAAATCGCCATCAAAATCAGCCCCGCCTAAGCACAAAGGCGCAACTGATCCTCTTGGAACCATAACAATACCAGTCAGTTTTCCAAAATATTTATCATATAATGTCAAATATTTCTTAAATTTCTCATAATTGTATCCTAGATACGTTTCCTCATCTGTGTCTATAAAACGCTGCATAATAATCTGCTCATTCCTTGACAGATGCGGACTCCTGAAAAACGCATAATATGAGTTATAATTCAGATGAAGTTCTTTATCTAATTCCCGGTAATCCTCCATCGGTAAATAAAAGCGCCCATACAAATAACGACGAAAAAATCCTGATATATCTTCCTTCTGTTCTAACAAGCTTACAAGTAATGGCAGCAAATCTCTGCATAAATATCTCGTCTGCCCTTCCACAAGTATTTTCCCTTTTGTTAATTTCGTCAAAAGACCCTTCTGTGTATTTTGTAACTGTTTTTTTATATACACATCCGTTTTCAGTTTCTGATTCTTAAACACCGCTTTCTTCCAATTAGGAATATCACTTGTCAAACCAATCTTATCTCTTTTTCTATAGTCGTTGCTAACATTATTATCGTTATTATTTCCCCATTCTTTAAGGAAATCTATTGGATTCTCTATATAATTACAATGATGGTTGATTACGTTTGAAAACTGTTCTTTCGAAAAATCCAATGTATTAATCATCTGATAACTTAAATGAGTAAATTTTGAATGTCCATACGGCAAATTTGTTCCTGATATATACAACGCATGCTCATACTTATTCATCGCATCACAATAAAACTCCATCGGATGTCCGTACTTATCGTCTTCTAAATTAGATAAATGCTTTATTAGCCATTTCTGTCCTTTAAACATGCTTTCCGTAATAAAAATGTGTGCCTTACTCAAATCACGCTTCTTACCAAAAACATCCTTATACCAATTCTCTTCACCATCCTTATGAATATTATATTCTTCCAGAAATTGATGGACATCGACCTCATGAAGCATTCCCTTTATAAACGGAAGTCTTATTTGAAAAGACGTTGCGCCCGTAGTTGCCAATGCCTCATTAATATAGGAAGCATATTCTGGGGAAATGAATCCTGCTCCGTCAAATGGAATATCTACTTCCAACAGTTCTTCCCTCTTAGTCTTCAAGAAAGTGCAATTTATCTTCTCTTTTGAGCCATCTTCTTCTACGTCCAATTTCGCTGTTGCAATCGTAATATCTTTGTCGTAGTAATAACCCATTATCGGTTTTGAAGGATTCTTTTCATCCTTTCGCACATCATGTAAAACAACAATTGTATCCGCGTCGATAATTAATTTCTTATGATTGATCCTTTTAGATGATGACAAATATAATCCCCTGTATGAATAATATTTACTTTCCTTCACCGGAATCTTTGAAAAGTCCATACCTAAATTCAGACGTGTATTCAACCCCTCATAATAATTTTTATCAATAAAGGAAATACGACTATGTCTACTCATATTTCCACTCTTATCAAATGCAATCATGTGAACTGATTTTTCATGATTTTCAAAATAGATATCAAATCCGTTCTCCACAATATCTTTCGCATTTTCCAGATAATCTTCATGTCGCTCTTTTTGTCCCGGAAATGCTGAAATCTCATCTAATGGAAGAAATATATCTCCAAAATCAACAATTACAAATTTATCCAATAATGTTGTATTTGTAATTTTAAATGGTTTGTCATTCGACTGAGAGTTCCATGATTTTTCAATTTCCTTGAAAAATTGATAAAAGAGCGGGCAGTCTTCCATTTCATTTTCCTGTTGAACAACTAATTTATATAATGCACGATTCGCATATTTCAGTGTAAAACATTTCTGATCTTCCGCTATTTCTTTCGGAAAATATTTAAAAAATGCCTTGGCGTCGACAGTAATAATCTTCTGCTTAATCTCTGACATAATTTACTCCTGTGTATTCGGCTGGGCGCTAGGGATTTTGGCTACTGGCTCCTTATGCCAGTCAATAGAAGTAAGACCAGCTATTAATCGATCCCATTCTGCGGAAGCTTCTAAAAGTAATTGTGGACTTGGTGTAGTATTTTCTTTATACTCAGCATACATAGGTTGTAAATCAGCTATTTTTTTCACGTCTATCTTTTTTTCGTTCAAAACTAAATAATAAAATTCTAAACCATTAGTGTATAGAACTTTTTTAAACTTTTCGAGATGGCTGAGAAGTTGTGCTTTTTCCTTATAAGACAATTTTGCATCTTTTAATTCAATTTCAAAATCCCACTCATTTTCTGTTATTTCTATAGATGTCAAATTTAATCTTACATTTTCATTAATCGCTATTTTCTTGTTCTCATCTTCTTCTATTAAACAATTTAAGTTACCTACTGCTCGTTTTAAATCATCTATTTTATCTACATTTTTCTCCTCTAATTTCACACAATATGAACGGGTATTCCCTCTGTGTATATGGAATCCTCCCATTTTTCCCCAATTAATATATTCTGCATCAATACTAGCACTAGTAAGCACTTTTGTAATAGCTTTCTCTATTTGTTCATCAACCTCTTTTACATAGTCATTATTATCATCTATTTCTTTTCTATATTTTTCAATGTTATTATCATCTTTTTCGTTCAATATTTCTTTGATATTTTTACTAATATCTTTCTTATTAAAATGAAACTCTACATTATATTCAGTCGGCGTTAAAAACTTATCGATGTTATATTGCTTTTTAATCAAATTTATTTCTTTATTTTTTATCTCTGAACATCCCAAAATCTTATATTCTCCATATTTACGTTCTAATATCACATGATCTGGAAATCCCTTTTTCTGACGTAACAGCTTTATTAATTCATTATCTTTTTTCTGCACAGCTTTATGAACATCTCGTATAGATACTCCTTGATACCATTCCTTGAGTATCTCTTTTTTTCTGCACTCTGCCATCTGTAACAGCATATAAACCCATGGATATAACTCCTCTTCCTGTTCATACTGTGCATTTATTAACTTCAATTCATTAAAATATTCCTGTACTCCAAATTCTATTTTCATTGCTAATTTCCTTCTTTTTTATCTTTATCCTCATTACATATTTCTAGTACACATTCTTATTTATATAATCTATATATAAATCATTTCTAATCTTTAGCTATTTATTTAAGAATATATTTGAAAAATGTTTTGGCATCAACAGTGATAATCTTTTTTTCATCTCTGACATAATTTATTCCTGTGTATTCGTCTGGGGGCTTTAGATTTCGGCTACTGGTCCCTGATGCCAGTCAATAGAAGTAAGACCAGCTATCAATCGATCCCATTCTGCGGAAGCTGCTAGAAGTAATTGTGGAATCGGTACAGAATTATCTTTAAACTTAGCGTACATAGGTCGTAAATCAGCTATCTTTTTCACATCTATGTTTTTTTCGTTCAACACTAAATAGTAAAATTCTAAACCATTAGTGTATAGAACTTTTTTAAACTTTTCGAGATGGCTTATAATTTGTTGTTCTTCAAGCCAGCCATGTTTTTCTTTGCATCCCCAATTTTCTTTTTCACTTGCAAGATAATATTTTATATTTTTTTCATCTATTACTATGGATTTTTCCTCCTTTATTTTTCCTAATTCTATATTATCTAAATCATTGTCAAATTCGACGTCAAAAGTGTGTAATGGTCCATTCCACCCGGAACCTTTATAATTAACTTTTGATTCATAAATTTTTAACTTTTCTCCAAGTACCTCCTTAATTCGTCTACTTAACACTTCGACATTCTCAATATTTTCTAAATTAAATCTATAAGTTGCTATTATATTCTTTCTTTTTAAGTCTTCTTTAGGATACTCTCCTTCTTTTATTTTTAAATCATCATCTAATCTTTTTACTTCTACACAACCCCCAAATTGGTTTTTATAAGAATATTTTTTCATATTTAAAATTACAATATCTGGAACTCCTCTTTTTTCTAATAATTTTAATTTTATTTCCTTATCTATTTGCGATTTTTCTGCTCTATGTACATCTCGTATAGATACTTCTTGATACCATTCCTTGAGTATCCCTTTTTTTCTACACTCTGCCATCTTTAACAGCATGTAAATCCATGGATATAATTCCTCTTCCTGTCCATACTGTGCATCCATCAACTTTAATTCATTAAAATATTCCTGTACTCCAAATTCAATTTTCATCTCTAATTTTCCTCGTATAATTGCTACTATTGCCTTCCAATCTCTTTTTCTCTTATTATATCAATCTTTCACCCTCTATACATCAATTTTTTCAAATTCTATAATCAATTCTAAAATGAATTGCCTATTTATCCGTGCCAAATAATAAACAAGGCTTGAACAGCAATCTTGCCATTCAAGCCTTATCCATTCTATAAAACTCTTCCATATCATTCAATCGAATCGCCCCAAGATTTCCATCTTTCTGATATCCTGCCCCACAATCTATTCTAATCGTCCTTCCCGACGGCGATACCCATATCTTTCTATCCTCTGTTGCAGTATGTCCTACAACAGAGATAAACTCATTATGTTCTTCCATTCCTCTGATAAACCACTCGTAATGTCCATCCCCCATATAGAATCTGCTCTTATTCCATATCCGTTCCGGTGTCAAATACGTCTGTGCATGTGCTATCTGGTATTTTCTACCATCAAGATTAAGATTGATATAATAGGGTTTCTCTTTTATCCATCTTGCCAGATTAAGCAAATCAACTGCTGTCATCCGTTGTTCCATAATCGATAATGTATTGTATGAAATGTATTCTCCTACTTTTTCACCAGCATACTTTTCCATAATTTCTCTTGCCAGCCAAACATCATGGTTTCCTTGGATCACTTGAATATTAGGATGTTTTAAGATTTCAAAATACAATTCAATCGGCTGACTCCCACGATCAAAAATATCTCCAGCCAGAATCAATATATCATCTGCCGCAAAATCAATTTTTTCCAATAACGTTTTAAATCTATCAGCATCATTATGTATATCAGAAACAACATATACCTTTTTATTAACAACCCTTAAATTCATTTCGTCCTCTCTCGAAAAATTTATAACTATTCACTGTACTCCTGTTTCAAACGTTCTCATCTTCAAATAATGATTTTAGTCTATCTTGAATCGTCTTTTCATCATATCCAAACCATGTTATTTCCCACAAAATCAATGTTGTAAACTTTTCATTTCCATAATCAGATAAACTTTTTTCATCCACCCTACATCCTAATATGTTCGCCCATGAAGACGCTTCTATCGCGTAAGTTTTCTGATCTGTTGTGTCAAGGAGATAAACATTATCATCAATCCATCCGCTTTCTTGAATTTTTTCTATACACAGTATCTCTGTATCCGACTTCTCTGGTTCCATTTCATTAAGAATTTTTATTGCACCTCTAAATACTTCTTCTGTAACATTTATATCTGGTGAATCAACAGCCAATTTCAAGAACTCATCAACAACCACTTCCAAATCACATTTCCCAAACACTTCATAAAAATACATTTTTCAAATCCTCTAATAGTCTTTTATCTCTCATTCCTCACAAACAGGCCACAATAATTTCCACTCCTCATTTTCTGCATGATCTGGTTTATGTATGCATTCTCCTTCCATAAAACAGATTTCATTTCTCTTTTCACAATATTGAATACCATTCATATCCGTTGTGCGAAGATCATTTTCGCTGTCATTTACTAAACAGACATTCTTCGGAATCTTGTTCTTCACAATAATTGCTTCTAATAATTCAAAAGTCATATATTTCTCCATTTCTAATCAAAATCATTCTATTATATTTCAGAGCTACTTTTTACAATGAGATCCGCCCATCGTATAAAATTTCCATATGATTCTAATTCTTTTCTTAGCGAATAATTATTTGGTGCATACTTAGACAATAGAACTAATGCTAAAACTGTTATTATTTCTTGCTCCACCAGTTGTTTTATTTTTGATAAAATTTCTTCGATCTCTTCTTTTTTCGTTATATATGTATTTTGAGTCGCCATAAGCCATAAATCATCGATAACGAGTATGCTCATTTTAGAAGAATTATTTCTGCTTTTCACTATGTTCTCCAACTCGTCAATTGATAGTGCAGGAGTATCATTTACTTCAACTGTTAATTCCGGATGTAGACTTTTAAACTCATCCGATTTCAATTTTAATGAAAAGTACAAGATATCATTGGAATTATTTTGTTTCACATACTTCTGCTGCATACTCAGAATTTTCTTTATCATTCCGGCTTACAAGAACCACAAATTTTTTCTTTTGACACACTTCCGCCAATTCTCTTGGTGCCATACATATGAGGCTATTTTTCATCATTATTTCTCCAAAAGGCTTTCCGGCTCTGCTTTGATTCTCTGCCATATTATTTTTTCCTCCGGCGTCAGCTGTTCGTTTATAACAATTGGTAAAGGAAGCTCTGTATGTACTTTCCAAAACAATGTATCCTTTAGAGAACAATTCCCACAGGTTCTTGGCCCCAATAGTCCAAATCCTCCAAAATGTGGTGGGTAGTCCCATCCCGCATCCAAAGCCGCCTTTGCAGTGATGAAATCTCTTTTCCCACACACTTCACAATAATGCCAAAATGGTCTGGTGTTCATGCTCTCCATGAGCTGACGGTGTTTATGCTCTCTTTCATCTTCCCTACGAATCCGTGTATCTTCTTCCGTCAGTTCCCGTCTTGCCTGTTTCACAATTTCTGGCTTTATATCATCCATCCGAAGTATGATTTCATCATCGACCACCTCAAAGATTGCGTCAAATCCCTCCGCAGGATTCGGAAATTCCATCTGCTTCTTTTGATTTTCATATACTTCTATGTTTTCTATATCCTCTCGTTTCTTACTGTTCTCAATCCAACGTTCGTTACTCGTATGCATCACATACACTTCTATTTTTGCATCCATTTCCTTGCGTATTTCGTCAATATAAGCTATCCGCCGCTTTGCTTTAAAGAAGGTCTGTTCAGCTATTACATCATTGCCTAGCTTCAGTTCATTTATAATGTCATGAAGATGCTTCTCATTCGCTTTTTTAAGACAACGAAACTGTTCTTCAAATGTAATCAGCTCCTTGTTACCATGTTCATCATAAACCTTTTGCTGATAATCATAAATATTAAGAACAACAGCCTTTTCGCTAGCCAAATGATGTTCTATAAAATAAGTTTTCCCCGCTGCATTTGCACCAATCACAAAGATTACTTTCTGCATATTCCGCTCCTTTTCTCCACTATTCTAAAATACTAATCTAGCTCTTTTCGTTCCACTTCTCTGAATCTGTCATCTTCAGCAATATACTCAAACATAGCAACCCTTTGCGATGTAGAATAATGCATATGTTCCCGTTCTTCATCCCACCATGCCACTGCTCTGTCATAGGCTTCCTTTGCTTCTTTTTTACTTACATATATTCCAAGCCATTGATCATCATCATGATTCCATTCATCCGCCGTAACAAGAAGAAAGAACGGTCCTTTCCCATAAGTAGTCTGTTTATTAAGCCCTGCTGCCTCTGTCGATTCAGAATCTACTTCTTCACATTTCACATTTTCTATATCTGTCCTCCCTGTATCCGACAAAACAATCACCATTCTCTTATTCATGCAAGAATCATAACTTCTTTTTTCCAAAGCCTTTATAATATCCTTATCGCTTTCGTCAAAATTGTCCTCCATACCTATACCGAAAACAAATTTATCATCATACTCATCAGGAATATCTCTTTTCCATTCATATAACCTGTACGACCAGTCCTCTCTGTTAACAACAGCAAAATTACGGCCTATCTGTAAGTATGGTTTGATATCTTTGAACAAAAGAAGTTCCTCTGCTTTTCTTTTTATATCACGTGGTATTTTATGAAGAACAATATCAATTGCAGGCTCAAAAGTGCATTCCTTTATTTTTATTGAACTACTCGCGTCATCCAAATTCTGGGAAGAAGTGTATATATCCTTAGGAAATTCGACATCGACCATTCCTATTCCATACACATATAAATCCTTATATTTTTCAGTCGGAATATCTGAAACCATCAAATAATCTTGATAATATCCATCTTCAAAACATATTGATAATCTAGCGTTTCTTGCCAAATATTGTCTGATTTCCTTGAACTGAATTGCCATAATCATCTTCTCCTTTATTCTTTATCTCTGCTCTGTTTTTACACAATTCTGCATTCTTTCATCTTCTTCATTCAATGTCATACACTCAATATATATTGGATTGATATTAAAAATTGAACCCTCAAATATGCCCTCGGTCACCCGAAGACCTTGAAAATACCTTTACAGCTACAACTGTCAGCACAGAACATCTTGTCGAGGTATCCCTCTCGTTTTACCCGTCAGCAAAACTCATATTCCATGGACCCTACATATAAATTTCTTCACTGTAGGCAGAAATCCTTACTGATGTAGACCTGTCTAGCTTTCACCAGCCACAAGACCTCACTGTTGAATAAGCTTGCCTTTAGCTACTTGCTTGTGATTTGATTCCATATATGCTTTTCACATATACCCGGGCGTTCATGCAACAGTGCCCATGCGGTTTGATGCGTTATCGGTTTCGGTTGTGTATCATCACCTTTCGGGTTAGGCATCAACTGTTCCTCCTCTGCATCGAGGTCGCCTATCGAAACATCAATGAACCCTTCACAAATGTATTTCTACACTCAATCACCTGTTAAGGTGATTTTCAGTCTGCAACGATATCTTCAAAGTGCCACAACCGAATAAAAACTCTTGGTGTCAACTAACACCATCTTCACGTCTCCGCTTAGATAAACTCCCACAGGTTCTCTTCTTGAAATAACCTCTGCTTTTGTTCATTTGTTCCTCTTTCGACCGCGCACCCAATCCTCACTGGTAATGAAGTTATGATGGGTGTGGCATATTTGAAGGTTCAATTCATTCGGGGCTTGCTTTTCGCAAGCTCTTCATTTCTCTTAAAAATTTTTTAAATTGATGTTCTCGTTTCGTTTGTAATCATGTGTGCCTCCTCTTTTGAATCTTTATTACTGTTTGTATATCTGGATTATAAAAAAATTCAGACAAACTTTGACCAAATTCCTTTGTTTATTTCTTCCACGGAATCTCTGCTGAAGTTATTTCTCTTCCGCTCTTTTTATCGTAAATATGATATTCCCCTTTTTCCAGTGCTCTAATACTACAAATACGGCGCGTTGCAACACTGGTATACAACTCTATATAATCTTCTCCCCAACTGCTCTTTACTTTATGTAAACAAATTCCTCCGACCTCGTTGTAATTTTCTATGTAAGAACTGTTTGCTTTTCTTTCTTGCGTTTTTTCTGGTTCTGCTTTCTTTGAAGTAGTATTTCGACTACTACTTGGTTCTCTTGATTCAGTCCTACTTACACTGCTCTCTCCCACTGAGCTTCCTCCACTTTCTCCTAATCCTATTACAAATCCAATTATAATACCCACTACAATTAATATTAGCAATGGAATGATGTTTTCCAAAAATAAAATTATCAGCGGTATTGCGATATAATTCATTGCTGCACAAAATAATGTCAGCAACACGCCTTCCTCATATTCTCTTGCTAATAAAATGCCAAATCCAATAATCAATGCGATTGCGGCTATCCCCATACACCCTAATACAATTTCTTCTACATGATCTATATATTTTTTTCTTTGCCTGTAATTTATTCATTTCATCACGCTCCTATAAATCCTTTGTTTTCCCTTATTCAAGTTTCTTTAATATACTGTATCATAAGAGGCCGGGGATTTGTCCCCGACCTCTTTTTTCTGGCATCTTAATCTACTAAAGTTTTGCGATACCGTTTTATTTCTTTTGGATTTGTCAAATATGGTCCTCTTTCGGTCATATTATCCATAAAACTAGAAAACCTCCTTTGCAAACCATGCCTCGCTTTCTTTTTACAGAACTTTGAATGTCCTCGTCATTTTCATAATGCTCCTCTTTTGAGTCTTTATTACTGTTTGCATATCTGGATTATAAAATTTTTTAGACAAACTTTGTCTAATTTGGGCCCATAAGACTCTTTTTAATCCATTCCCAGGGAAAAATAATTTCTCTTTCCCTCAGTCATTAGTTTCGGTTTGTAAAGTTGTTTTTTCTGTTTGCCATAATAAAAGGTCTCCCATGATTCATTTTATCATAGAAGACCTTTATATTTTACATAATTCTCTATCCCAGCAGTTCCTCTTTTTTACTGAGGATTGCTTCTACTGCTGCGCATGCCGGGCAATCACAGTACTTTGCTCCTGCTGCCTTGATCTCTCTTCCGTGCTCTGCTACACCTTTGGCTTTTTCCTCTCCGCCAAATACTTTTGCTCCTGCATCGGACTCTGCGAATGCAATCAGTCCATCAATTGGAATAATATCTTCTTCCATCTCAGCGATGAATTTCTTTGTCTCTTCTGCCTGCTTGTCCGTTCCCACTGCTGCAATCCACGCCTGGGCTGCTTCTTTTGCCTCTGCACTACAGCTCGGTGCTGCAATCAGCTCTTTAGCTTTTGTTACAACATACTCTAAAGTTTCTTTTGACATAACAAATACTTCCTTTCCTGATTATGCTTCCTGCTTCCACACACTTCTATGCAGAAGACCCTTATAAGTCGATTGTAGCACATTCACCCCAGACAGTCGATAGACAACTTTTAATCTTTCACCAGCACTTCGAATGCTTCTTTGTTCTGCAAGTTCTCTTGCATTTTTCTTTAATTCTTCTTGATCTTCCTTGAAAATATGCATCAAATTATGCTTATATTCTTCCATATTATGTACTTTATATGCCTGCATTTGATCTTGAATCCATCCTTTATATACAGGGATATCCCGCAGGACTACCGGCACTTCACAGGCAAGTGCCTCCAGCACTACTATCCCTTCCGTCTCTTCATAGCTGAAGAACGCAAATGCGTCGGCTCCGCAGTAGGCGTTCCGAAGTTCTTCTGCTTCCACATATCCGGCAAAGATTACATTTTCACTTTTCTTTTTTACTGCTTCTTTTACTTCTTGTGTCACCAGGCTGTCATTTCCGCCTCCAAACCAGATAAAGGTTGTTTCCGGCATCATCTTTGCCAGCTTTAGGAAATCCAGAATACCTTTTCTCTGAATCAGATGCCCTGCTGATACAACCACTTTACGATTCATTGGAATTTTATATTTCTCATGAAGCTCCTGCTTTTCTTTCTCTTTATTTCTGGATTGGAAAAATTCCGTATCTACTCCATTGGAAACAGCATAGATTTTCTTTTGGATTCCATAGCTTTTCAAAAGACCTTTGGAATACTCTGTCGGTGTAATGACAATATCTCCAAGACCGTAGCAGAAACAGATCCATTTCTTAAAAAGAGGTGCGAAACGGTTGGAACCGATAAAAGAGTTCCGGAAGTCCTCCATCGTTGAATGTCCATAATAGACGACTTTCTTACCTTGCATTTTTGCCAGACAGGCTGCCAGCACGGAATCTGGAAATACCGTATTAATGTGTACAATATCCGCCTCTTTCCAGCTTTTTGCTTCTTCAATATCTGCCTGCTTCAACATATTCTTCTGGTGTTTGATTGCACTGCCCACACCACTTTTTGCGACGATACCAAGACCGCCTTCGTATATATATGTCTTCATAATTTCATCTCCCCATTCTTAATCTTTGTTCAAGGTGTAACATTTTACCTTCTACCGATAACACATTAGACTGAGAATATCATCCGAAATGCTGTTGTAAGTCCCAGACTGTAAAGTGCAATGGAACATGGTTTTCCAAGCAGAATGACAAGCGAGAACTGCTTCCATGTCATCTTCGTCGTTCCTGCCAGATAGCATAAGAAGTCATCTGGTGCTACCGGAAAAAAGATTGCCAGTGTAAATAATTTTAAGAACCGGCTGTCTTTTTCTGTCCAGGAATCATATTTCTGAATCAATTTTTCCGAGAACATCTTATGTAAAACCGGACGTCCCATCATTCTGGATATTCCAAATGCTGCCAGTGAACCAATACAGATTCCTATATAATTATATACGAATCCAAGCCATGGCCCGAAGAAAATCACTCCTCCCAGGCAGCTGATTCCTCCAGGAAGAATCGGAATGACTACCTGGACAATCTGAATCAGTACAAAAATTGCCATTCCTCCATATCCGAACTTAGCGATAAATGCCTGTAATGTATCCACAGAATCCAGAATGCCATTTTTATATGCCCAAAATGCAAGTGCTACACAGATCAATAACCCGGCAAGTGAGACCAGATTCCATATTTTCGCCATTTGATTTCTATCATTAAGCTGCATAGACATTTCGTCTTTTTCTTTCTTCCAGCGCTGCCAGGTAAACCCTCTCCACCCGCTTCGCAAAGCTCTCTTTGGAAAACTGATCTGCTGTCCGAACTGCTGTATTGCGCATTCTCCTCTTTTCATCTTCACTGAACTCCTTCCATTTCTGTATACACTCAAGGTACATAGACTCATTTTCATACTGCCAGCCATTCTTTCCTTCCGTAACTACCTCTTTCAGGCAGTCATCTTTTCTACATAAAAGCGGTACTCCACCAGCCAGCGCCTCATCATATGTCATACCCTGTGTTTCACTTGTTGATGCACTGACGAAAAGATCTCCAATCTGATAATATCTGGCGACTTCATCTGGCGACACCATTCCTGTAAAGATTACACTATCTGTTACTTGATACTCTTTTGCCTTTTCTTCCAGTGTAGTTCTATATGGCCCGTCTCCTACTAAGACAAGTTTTATATTTTTTTGTACACTTTTTTGATACCAAAGCAACTCTTCAATGTTCTTTTCTTTTGCCATTCTTCCAACATAAACGAAAACAATCTCATCTTCCTTTATGCCATATTGTTTCCGAAGCGCCTCTTTGCTTCTGTCGTCAATTCGTTTTCTATATTTTTCTGTATCAATTCCAGACGGTACAACATTGACCGGACAGCTTACCCGGTAGCCTTCCAGAATCCGTTCTATCTTTCCACTTGGTGCGATCATGGCATCAACCTGATCTGATAATTTTCTTGTCATCATCTGTACCAGGCTCCTGCCCCATGCTTTCTGTGGTGAGAAATAATGTGTGTAATCCTCGTATACAGTATGGTATGTGTGAATGATTGGAATATCTAATTCTCCTGCAATTCTTTTTGCCAGAAAAAATGTCGAGAATTCACACTGGGAATGAATCAGATCCGGCTTCCATGCAAGCAACTCTTCCATATATTCTCTCGCCACAACCGGAATCTTCACCCTTGCCTGTGGATATATCTTTCCCATACCTACCGATCCTGCATAGATCACATTCCCCTCTTTATATGAATGACAGTTTCTGGAAAGCGTCAGAACCTTTACTTCATGGCCACGTTTTTCCAATTGCTCTGTCAGATTTAACACGGAAGTCACAACTCCATTTATCACAGGTCTGTACCAGTCTGTTGTAATCAGTATTTTCATTGTTCATTACCTCCTCTTCCTTACAGTAACAAGCTTATCATCCGGTTCTTAAAATAAACGCAGTCAATTCTAAATATTTCTTAAAGATTCTCGCAATATTTTCTTACTACAAGCACGATTTCTGCATGACGCTTTTTTGTATAATAGGAAATGCAATTTCCCATCATCAAAAAAATCCCTGCGAAGTTATCCATTCAAACTTCACAGGGACATGTGTTCCTAACCTTTTATTCCGAGATACTCTATTCTCTTGTTTTTATTTCTTACGATTATTTCTTTCCAAAATGAAAGAATCCTTTTTTCTCATATGGCTCTGTATGGACGTCTACCAGTTCATAGCCAATCTCTTTGATTTCCTTTTTCAGAAATGGAATGTCCAGATTTTCTTCACTGATTACAACCGTCTCACCATCTTTGACAGAAGATGTGACCTTCTTTACTTTAAAATTCTTGCGTACCAGATCATTCATATGTGCTTCACACATACCGCACATCATGCCATTTACCTTTAATACCGTCTTTATCATAATTCTATCTGCCTCCTGTATTAATTCTAACCAGATTATATTTTCTATTTGTCAACGAAGTATCTAATCTAATCAACAGTTAACTCTCCACTCTTAATTAGATTCTTCTCTCTGACGTTCTCATGTTATACCCCTCCAAGGTATAAGTCAATGGTCTGGTTTTATTTACCTAACTGATGAAACTTTTTTATCAATAAGAAGAAGTGTACAAAGATTTTCTTTTATTATCTGAGACTTACTTTTTGTTATACTGTTCACATTTTTCTCTGCTTTTTTCTCATAATAACAGACCTCCTTAAAACCAAGACATTTTACTTTGTCTTCATTTTAAAGAGGCCCTTTAAATACTCTGATATTAAATTCTAAACAATACTTAAACTATTTCATGCAAATTCATGACATTTTTACATTATACTCCAAGTATTCCTTTGACCGTATCTTTCATCTTATCCGCATCACATTCCAGATCATGAAGTACTTTTGCATCCAGAATATCTTTAATTGCCTGTGGCATCGGAACACCGGATACTTCCTGCAGTTTTGGAAGAAGATCAAATTCATCTGCATTTGCATTCTCTGCATCGATAGCGCTCATCACACTCTTTACGAATTTGTATGGGCTTGCTGTAGATGCAATGACACATTTTGTCTGATCACCGCTCTTAGCACGATACTGTCCGCATACATGAGCTGCAACTGCTGTATGTGTATCCATGACATATCCTGTCTTCTGATAGGTATCATGAATACTTTCTGCCGTCTCTTCTTCTGTAGAATATCCGGCAGCAAAATCAGCTAGTTTTTCTTTCATTTCCGGTGTAATTGTATACTTTCCGGTTGTCTTAAGCTCTTCCATCAGCTCTTTTGTCTTCTCTGAATCTTCACCACAGATGAGATAGATCAGACGCTCCAGGTTGCTGGAAATCAGAATATCCATGGAAGGTGATGTCGTTAATACAAACTCACGGTTCTTATCATACGTTCCTGTCTGGAAGAAATCATACAATACTTTATTATCATTAGAAGCGCAGATTAATTTTGCGATCGGTACACCCAGATTCTTTGCATAGTACGCTGCCAGAATATTTCCAAAGTTACCAGTCGGTACGACTACATTAATCTTCTCTCCGTCTTTAATCTCTCCATTTGCAAGCAGTTTTGTATATGCATATACATAATAAGCGACCTGTGGTACAAGACGTCCGATATTGATGGAGTTTGCTGATGAGAACTGGTATCCCTTATCAGCCAGTTCTTTTGCAAGTTCCTGATCTTCGAACATCTGCTTTACTCCACTCTGGGCATTATCAAAGTTTCCATGAATTGCAACTACGTCTACATTTGCCCCTTTCTGGGTTCTCATCTGGAGTTCCTGTACTTTGCTGACACCATTCTTTGGATAAAATACGATAATCCTTGTTCCTTCTACATCCGCGAATCCTGCCATGGCAGCTTTTCCTGTATCTCCGGATGTGGCAGTCAGAATTACAATCTCATTCTTCACCTGATTCTTCTTTGCAGATGTTGTCATCAGATGTGGCAGGATAGAAAGTGCCATATCTTTAAATGCTATCGTTGCTCCATGGAACAGTTCCAGATAATAAGTATCTTCTACTTTTACAAGTGGAGCAATTGCCTCATCATCAAACTTGCTGTCATATGCTTTTTCAATACAATTCCTTAACTCTTCTTCTGTAAAATCTGTAAGGAAACACTTCATAACTTCATAAGCAGTATCCTGATAGTTCAGATCCTTCAGTTCTTCCATAGACTTTCCAAGTACCGGAAGCTTCTCCGGAACAAAAAGTCCTCCGTCCGGAGCAAGTCCTTTTAAAATTGCCTCCGATGCAGTCACTTTCAAATTAGAATTTCTTGTACTTTTATAATATAAATCCATCTGTTCCACCCTTCTATGATCCTGTAATTCTCTGCCTGGCATCACTTTTATTTTGCTTTTTTACTATTTGTATATTTTACAAGTCCGCCTGCTGCAATCAGTTTCTGCATGAATTCCGGGAATGGCTGTCCCTTAAATTCCGTTCCTTTTGTACGATTATAGATCATACCATTATCAAAATCAACTTCCACTTCGTCTCCGGCTTCAATTCCTTTCGCAGCCTCTGGACATTCGATGATCGGAAGTCCGATATTGATTGCATTTCTATAGAAGATTCTGGCAAATGTCTCTGCTATAACACAGCTTACTCCTGCAGTCTTCAGACACAGTGGCGCATGCTCTCTGGAGGATCCACATCCAAAGTTCTTATTTGCCACGATCAGATCTCCCGGCTGTACCTTATTTACAAATTCCGGATCAATATCTGCCATTGCATGGCTTGCAAGTTCCTGTGCATCAAAAGAATTCAGGTATCTTGCCGGAATGATTACGTCTGTATCTACGTTGTCTCCATATTTAAATACATGTCCTTTTGCTTTCATTATTCAACGACCTCCACTTTCTCAGGATTTGCGATGCATCCTGCAATTGCACTTGCTGCTGCTACTTCCGGTGATGCAAGATAGATCAGGGAATCTACATGTCCCATTCTTCCTACAAAGTTACGGTTCGTTGTCGATACACACTTTTCTCCTGCTGCCATAACACCCATATGTCCACCCATACATGGTCCGCAGCTCGGTGTATTCACTGCACATCCTGCATCTACGAAAATATCCATCAGTCCTTCGTGGATACACTGTTTGTAAATCTTCTGAGTAGCCGGGATTACCATAACACGTACATCTTCGTGTACTTTATGACCTTTGAGAATTGCTGCTGCCTTTCTCATGTCTTCCATACGTCCATTCGTACAGGATCCAATAACAACCTGATCGATCTTGATTGGCTCCATAGCCTCAATCTCATCGATCGTTTTTGCGTTTCCAGGAAGATGTGGGAATGCAACAGTTGGACGGACTTCTGCAAGATTGATCTCAACGACCTGCTCATATTCAGCGTCCTCGTCAGCTTCATAGACTGTATATTCTTTCTTTGTATGCTCATTCAGATACTGGATTGTCTTGTCGTCTACCGGGAAGATTCCGTTCTTTGCACCTGCCTCGATTGCCATGTTCGCCATTGTAAAGCGATCATCCATAGACAGATTGGCAATTCCATCTCCGGTAAATTCCATAGATTTGTAAAGGGCACCGTCTACACCAATCTTTCCAATGATGTGAATGATAATATCTTTACCACTTACATACTTGCCCGGTTTTCCAGTTAATACGAATTTAATTGCAGCCGGCACTTTGAACCACAGCTCTCCCATAGCCATTCCTGTTGCGATATCTGTTGTACCCACACCTGTTGAAAATGCTCCAAGTGCTCCATATGTACAGGTATGTGAGTCTGCTCCGATAATCAGTTCGCCGGCTGCAACAACTCCTGCCTCCGGAAGGATTGCATGCTCTACTCCGGATTTTCCCTGTTCAAAATACCAGTGCAGTCCCTGTGCTTTTGCAAACTCACGGATTGCTTTTGAATTCTCTGCGGATTTGATATCTTTGTTCGGTGTAAAATGATCTGGTACAAATACTACTTTATTCTTATCGAATACAGTGTCGGACATCTGCTTTAAAATCGGCAGTGCCATCGGTCCTGTAATATCATTTGCCATTACTACGTCTAATTTTGCTTCTATTAACTGTCCGGCTTCTACATGATCCAGTCCAGCATGCGCAGCTAATATTTTCTGCGTCATTGTCATTCCCATCACGACAACCTCCTGTTCTTTCCATTAGTGCTTTTTATGATGTTTCTTAGCTTTTCGCCATGCGTTCATTGTACCACACAGCACAATCACGGTGCAAGAAAGAATCAGTATTAGGATAATTCCTGTTATATTTGCTACATCTCCCGTTTTCACAGTTGATGCTTTTAATGATTTCGCCGATGTAACTGCCGGTGTAACAGGTATCTGCGGTTCTTCTACTTTCGGTTCTTCCACTTTCGGCTCCTCCGGTGTCGGTTCTTCCACTTTCGGCTCTCCCGGCTCAGGTTTTGGTTCTTCTTCTACTTTCACAGTCTCTCTGTCTTTAACTTCTTCTGCATTTTCAGAACACACAACTACTTCATTTTCAATCTCTTTTCCAATTATGCTCTCGTCAGTAATTGCAACCTGATATTCTACCGTGTACTTCTGACCGCTTTCCGGTCCCTCCAGGAATTCACCTGCATGAATTGTGTAAGAATTCCCCTGCACTGTAATCTTTGCGTCAGGAATTTTCTCACCGTTTTCATTTAACAATATCACTGAATTTTTCTGAAGTTTTACTCCTTCTGTAAGAATCGTATCCGTGATCACCACATTTTTTGCAATGGCTTTTTCAATCTGCTGAGTCACATCCAGCGTGTATGTAATAATATCCCCTAATTTATAAGTTTTACCGGACTTATCTGCATTTTTTTCTACCTGAAGCTCCGGCTTATCCAGCCATTTTACCTGCAATTCGATTGGTGATGATACAATCTGCTGCATAGAAGCCGTCCCAATATCCTGACTTCCATTTCCGGTTTTGACCAGAAGAATTTTCCATGATTTTGCAATTTCTCCCCTGATTTCACCACTGCTCCAAGTCGTTCCATTTCCATATGCAACATCTGCCCTTAAGTAAAATGTGTCTCCTCCCGATACTTTGACATTTCCACTTCCACTCGTGCCTCTCGTCTCATTAACAAGCATGACTCCATCAGGAAGCGGAACGATGATACTATTTGCCGTATCCCCTACAAGACGAATACTTTGGGTTCTCTGACATTTCTGCTCCCGATCATAATAAGCCGTCAGCCCATTTTCAGAAAATGTCAGCTCTGCATCTGGTATATCCGGAAGATTTTTTACATAATCTGCATACATGACTACCGCACTGGCAATATCTGCATTCAAGCCTTTAAACGCTGCGCTGTTCTGATTACAGCCGTCATAAATATATGATAATACACAATGGGTCAAACAATAAGCATTGGCATCTTCACCCCAGCCTCCGGTCAGTGAACTTTTGATATATTGCTCATACCCCGGTCCACCGTACATATAATACATTGCTTTACTAAGATGTGACCTGGGATCCAGCTCTGACGCACTATACACACCAGTCCCCGGCGATTTCATATCTGGCTCCAGACAAAATGCCAGATTACCATCCACGTAATAATAATGGGTCGAATATCCCATATACCTGATTGCATCCCCTTTTACAAGGGATACTTCCTTTGCTTCTGCATTCACTGCCGGCAAAATGAGTAACAAAAAGAACACCCCTACTGCCAAAATGAACTTACGGGCAAAATAAACTCCTTTTTTCTCCATATGCAATTCTCCTCTTAATGATCAATGAATCTGTTGTTTATGGGGTTACAAAAAAGACCTCCCTTCACCTGTTTTCTCGTTTTGGAAATCTGGGAAGAAATAAATTCCCTTCGTTGGGGATACACCCCATGATGTGTTACTGAAAATTAGAATTTCTTAGACGAGTGCTATTATCATAGCCAGAATGCTATGATTTGTCAATAGCACTTTTAAATAAAATATTCGATGGTTTTCTCAGACGTAAGCTCTGTGTTCTTATTAAAAAGGATGATTGCCTCCCGCCCCTGATAAGGCCCCAGAGAATAGACATTTAACGCAATTTTATTAAAATATTTCCACGGCACAATGCGATTATAGCGCGTCGGACAATTTTCGACAATCTGTATGTCATCAAGGCCATATCCTTCCTGATCATAATACGGATCAAACATGTAGACATGTTCCCCGTCTTCGCCTGTAAGAAGAACATAGTGCCACTCATCAGAAAACAGACGCAACACAACAGCGCCTCCTCTTCTGAGAGCGTCATTAACATAGCTTTCATTTCCAAGATACACTTCTTTTCCGGACAGATAACGGCTTTTTACAGGGAGAATTCCAAGATTTCCCATGCTGTTCAGCCAGTTCGACAGAAACATCATGGCAGCGCAGGACGTTCCACTCTTTCCGGGAACTCCTTCACTGCTATAGCAGTCCAGACAATATAGCATAATGTTGCGCAAGACTTCCGGTGGAATTTCCTCTCGTTCGAATAAAAAACTGATGGCATTCTGCATAGATGTCGGTCCGCAGTCATATTCTGAAAACTGATAATGTAATGGATTTTTCATGCCTGTCTCCTTTAAAAAAACTGACGGATACCTTTCGCATCCACCATGAATAAAAAACTAATCTGTTGCATAAGAAACAAATTTCAATCTTTAGATATAATACATATCCTGTCCATAGTCTACATATGTCTGGTACTCTTTTTCCAGATCATAAAGTGTAATGCCTGTCAATATCTTCTCCAGTTCGTAATTCACCTTGTCTATGACCAGTTTTTGTATTGCCTCCGGTGCTGCTTTATAGTCACAGTCTTCCGGCACATCTTCAGCCTCGATTCTATAATCACCTTCCAGGGCTTCGATCACCTCTGAAATTGTAATCTGTTCTGCGGGTTTATTTAAAAAGTATCCGCCCTGGGATCCTTTTATACTCTTGACAATTCCTGCTTTTCTAAGGCTCGCAAATACCTGTTCCAGATACTGTGGAGAGATATTATTTCTCTCCGCGATGCCCCCCAATGCTACCTGCTCATTTTTAGAATTTACTGAAAGATCAATTAATGCCCGCAGGCCATATCTGCTCTTCATCGAAAGTTTCATAATCTTCTCTCCTCTAGTTTAACGTATCAGACAGCCGGCTTTTGCCCGCTGTCCTACGTCAATATCTATTCACTCTCTTTTTTTATCTTACTCAGCGAACAGAGGGGTTGAATAATATCTGTCTCCGTTATCTGGAAGTAATGCAACAATAGTTTTGCCTTTATTTTCCGGACGTTTTGCATAATCGATTGCTGCCCAGAGAGCTGCTCCTGATGAAATACCTACCAGAACTCCTTCGTGTTTTGCAAGAAGTTTTCCTGTAGCAAATGCATCGTCATTCTCAACTGTAATTATCTCATCATATACTTTTGTATTCAGTACATCTGGAACGAATCCTGCTCCAATTCCCTGAATCTTGTGTGCTCCGCTCTTACCTTCTGAAAGTACCGGTGATGTTGCAGGCTCAAGTGCTACAATTTTAACATCTGGTTTCTTTTCTTTCAGATACTCTCCAACTCCAGTCAGTGTTCCACCTGTACCAACTCCTGCAATAAAGATATCCACATCTCCGTCTGTATCATTCCAGATCTCCGGTCCTGTTGTTGCTCTGTGTGTTGCTGGGTTTGCCGGGTTCACAAACTGTCCCGGAATAAAACTGTTCGGAATTTCTTTTGCAAGTTCATCTGCTTTTGCGATGGCACCTTTCATTCCTTTTGCCCCTTCTGTCAGCACAATCTCTGCTCCGTATGCTTTCAGGATATTTCTTCTTTCAACACTCATAGTCTCAGGCATTGTCAGGATAATTCTGTATCCCTTAGCTGCTGCGATTGCCGCAAGACCGATTCCGGTATTACCAGATGTAGGCTCGATGATCACAGATACTTCTTTCAAGAGTCCTTTTTCCTCCGCGTCTTCAATCATGCCTTTTGCAATTCTGTCCTTCACACTTCCGGCCGGATTAAAATACTCAAGCTTTACAAGTACTCTTGCTTCCAGTCCTAATTCTTTTTCAATATTCTTAACCTCAACCAGTGGTGTATTTCCAATTAAGTCAATTGTTCCGTTGTAAATCTTTGCCATGATATCTTCCTACCTTTCCTATCAATGTAGTGTGTATTCGTCGTTGGTATTAATATAGCACCACATTTCAAACTTGTCAACTATGTTTTGTATGTTTTATCACAAGTTAATTATAACAAAAAGAAGGATCTTAGGGTTTTATAATAAACCCTTGGTCCTTCTTTTTTCGAGACTATTCTTTTTTTACATATATTTTTTTACATATTCAAAAAATATTCGTGTATTCTCGTATCCCCGTCCAGTTCCGGGTGAAATGCTGTCACGAGCTGTCGTCCCTGTCTGGCAGCCGCAATTTTACCATCTACTTCTGCCAGAATCTCAACACCTTCCCTTGCCTGGGCAATATATGGTGCCCGGATAAATGTCATCGGCACCTGACCAAGTCCATCAAACTCTGCATCTGTATGAAAGCTTCCAAGCTGTCTTCCATATGCATTACGCTTTGCCGTAATATTCATAGTACTAAAACACGGAACTCCTGCTTCCACTTCATCTGCCAGAAGGATCAGTCCCGCACAGGTTCCAAAAACTGGCAGACCTGACAGGATTTTCTCTTTTAAAGCATCGTAAATGTCAAGTTCCAGTAACAGTTTTCTCATCACGGTACTCTCACCGCCCGGAAGAATCAGAGCGTCAAATGATCTGTTCAGATCTTTTTTCTGACGGATTTCAAAATAATCTGCTCCAAGTTTCTTAAGCATCTGTTCATGTTCCAGAAATGCTCCCTGAAGTGCCAGTACTGCTACGGTCATCTTATTTGCCCCTCTCTGCCATCAGAAGTTCAATCTCCTGTTCATTGATTCCGACCATTGCCTCACCAAGATCTGTGGAAAGTTCTGCGATCAGTTTTGCATCTGTATAATTAGTTACTGCTTTTACAATTGCTGCGGCACGTTTTGCAGGATCACCAGATTTGAAAATTCCAGATCCTACGAACACTCCTTCTGCTCCAAGCTGCATCATCAGTGCTGAGTCTGCCGGAGTTGCAACTCCTCCTGCTGCAAAGTTTACAACCGGAAGCTTTCCATTCTCATGAACATATTCTACCAGTTCAACCGGAACCTGAAGCTGCTTTGCCGCCTCAAAGAGCTCGTCCTCTCTTAAACTCTGAATTCTGCGGATTTCAGCATTCATCACACGCATATGGCGGACAGCCTGTACAACGTCTCCTGTTCCCGGCTCACCCTTTGTACGGATCATAGAAGCTCCCTCAGCAATTCTTCGAAGTGCCTCTCCAAGATCTCTTGCCCCACATACGAATGGCACTTTAAAGTCTCTCTTGTTGATGTGATATACATCATCTGCAGGTGAAAGGACTTCACTCTCATCGATATAGTCAATCTCAATTGCTTCCAGAATCTGTGCCTCCACAAAATGTCCGATTCTGCATTTTGCCATGACCGGAATTGATACGGCCTCCTGGATTCCGCGGATCATCTTCGGATCACTCATACGGGATACCCCGCCTGCTGCACGAATATCTGCAGGAATTCTCTCCAGCGCCATAACTGCACAAGCACCTGCTGCCTCTGCGATTTTTGCCTGCTCCGGTGTTGTTACGTCCATGATAACGCCGCCTTTTAACATCTGCGCTAACTGCTTGTTTAATTCATATCTATTCTCTGCCATAGTTTTTCACCTTTCTCTTCATCCGATTTTTTATTTTTATATTCAAGAATGCCTCGGCATTCTTGCTGCGAGGTGCGCGTCATGCAATTGCATGACATACTTCTACGTTCTATCTTACCTGCGCTTTCTCTAATCGTCCAGTTCATCTTCCAGAAGACTGACGGACACAAGTGTCGAAATTCCTTTTTCCTGCATGGTGATTCCGTACAGACGGTCTGCCGCAGTCATTGTACCTCGTCTGTGTGTAATGACAATGAACTGTGTATTCTTTGTAAGCTTATGCAGATACTGTGCAAAACGGTCAACATTGCTATCGTCCAGTGCTGCCTCAATCTCGTCAAGCAGACAGAACGGGGACGGCTTGAGATTCTGAATTGCAAATAATAATGAGATTGCTGTCAGAGCCTTCTCTCCACCAGATAACTGCATCATATTCTGCAGTTTCTTTCCAGGCGGCTGAGCAATAATACGAATTCCTGCTTCCAGAACATCTTCATCGTCCATCAGTTCCAATGTACCTTTTCCGCCTCCGAACAATTGCTTAAATACGTGGTCGAATTCCTGACAAATGTGTGCGAACTGCTCTGTGAACTGCTTTCGCATCGCTTCGTCCAATTCTGCGATAATTTTTTCCAGTGTTGCTTCTGCTTCCACGAGATCATCATGCTGCGTCTTTAAGAACTCATATCGCTCCGATACATTTTTATAGTCCTCAATGGCATTGACATTAACATTTCCCAAAGCACGTATTTCTCCTTTTAATTCCTGAATACGCTTTTTCATCTTCGCAACATCCGTTAAATTTTCATTCCTAAGCTCCATCGCACGATTATAAGTGAGTTCATACTCTTCCCACATATAATTGATCTGCTTCTCGGCAGCTTCTTCATAACTGTTTTTCTGACTCTCCAGACGGAAGATTTCTTTATCCAGATCAGAAATCTGCCTGGAGAGGTCTTCACGCTTCTGTAAGAAATCTTTATGGCGCTGGTTCAGATCTTCACGTGTCTTCTTCGCCTTTTCAATCTCATCCTGAATTTCCACAAATAATTCTCCGGAATTCTCAATCGTCTGGCGCAGTTCCTGAATCTGAGATTCTTTTTCCTCGATTTCTTTGCTCGTACCGCCTTTACTTGCTTCCAGTCCCTTCAATTCTTCGCGGAATTTTTGCATCTCTTCCTGAATACGTTCTGCATTTTCCATTACGAACAGAACCTTTTGTTCTGTAGCAGCACAGGATAAATGTGCATTTTCCGAAGCCTGCTGCTGTAATATTTCCTGATGTTTCAGATCATCTAACTTTGTCTGCCCTTCTTCGATCTGTTTATTCAGGTCACGTTCTAACTGTTCAGACGTATCCAGCTCTACATTGATGGACTGCTGATTATCCATGATATCACTGATCTCCTGATCCAGTTGCTGTGTCTCTTTCTGAATTTCCAGCGCAGTCTGATTCGCTGCTTCGATTTTGCTCTTTGCCTGATCGGCATTCATCTTCGCTGTATTTTGGCGGACATATGCTTTCTGTAGTAAATCTTTGATCTGTTCGATTTTATTATAGTAACCGGAACGATTGTTTTTCAACTCCGCGATCTCCTGCTCTGTCTTTGCTACATCAGCACGGAGTTTTTGGACAGCCTGCTCCAGCTCTTCTATCTCACGGCGTCTGCTTAAAAGGTTGCTGGAATTCTTGAATGCTCCACCAGTCATAGAACCGCCCGGATTGATCAGATCACCTTCCAGCGTTACAATTCGAATAGACTGCCTGTATTTTCTTGCAATGGCAAGTCCGTGATCAATATGATCGACAACCAGTGTTCTGCCAAGCAGAGAGCCTGCCAGTTCCCGGTACTTGTCTTCCACCATAACAAGAGTGTCTGCAAGACCGATAACTCCTTCTTCATTCAATGCCTGTGGCTGAGCAATTCCTCCATGGGAACGGATCTGCGTCAGTGGGAGAAATGTTGCACGACCGAATTTATTCTTTTTCAAAAATTCAATCATACGTTTTGCTGTCTGTTCGTTATCTGTAACAATATTCTGGATACTGCCGCCAAGAGCCGTCTCAATGGCTGTCTCATATTTTTTCTCTACTTTAATAATATCTGCAACAACACCTAACAGCCCTTTTTCATGACTGCGGTTATCCATAACACGCTTAATACTGTTACCGTATCCGTCGTAGCGTTCAGTCATATTTCTAAGAGACTCCAGGCGTGAATGCTCTCTGTGGTAAGCACTCTGACTTGCACGGATCTGCTCATTTTTTTCATTTAGAGACTTTTGAAGTTCCTGAATCTGTGATTCATAGTTCTTCTTCTCTTCTGCAAAGGAAATAATCTGATCTGATACTTCTTTTAATTCCGCATAAAATGTCTCATATTGTTCTTTCTGAAGACCAGCTTCACTTTGCGCACCAAAATATCTCTGATTCAGTCCGGATTTCCGCACCTGGATCTGTTCCATCATAGTATCGAACTTCTGGATCTGAGCTTTTGTGGATGCACGGTTTCCGAGAATTTCCCGAATATCATTCTGGTTCTTTTCAATATCAGAACTAAGACTTGCAATACGGATCTGAAGCTTGTTCAGATTCTCCTTTTCAAGTGTTTCTGCTTTTCGGCCGGAATCTAATTCTGCCTGGAGTCTTGTCTGATCCGAAATCAGAGTACCAAGCTGTTCCTCACGCTCGGAAAGTTCCCGTTCAATGGACTGGGCACGATTCGCGTAATGCTCATCATTCATTCTGGCACTGTGGATCTGCTCCTTCAAAAGAGCAATCTGATTCTCCAACTGTTGTTTTAACATGCTTGTTTCAGTAAGCTTGCGATTATAAGTCTCAATAGACGCGTCCATCGTATCGACTTGTTCTTCAATACTTTCATATTCCTGCTTTGTATCTTCATACAAGCGGTTTGCTTCTCCCATCTGAGCCTTTGTCAGATTATCTTTTGCTTCCACATCCCGGATCTGCTCTTTCAGGCGGTCTGCTTCTAACAGAAACATATTGATATCATAAGTCTTCAGTTCTTCTTTTTTCTTCAGATATTCTCTTGCTTTCTCAGACTGCCGTTCCAATGGGCCGACCTGCTTCTCAAGCTCCGAAAGAATATCATTGACACGGATCAGATTCTGCTGTTCCTCTTCCAGCTTCTTCACAGACATACTCTTACGTCTTTTGAATTTTACAATACCGGCAGCCTCATCAAACAACTCTCGCCGCTCTTCCGGTTTACCACTTAAGATCTTGTCAATCTGTCCCTGTCCGATAATGGAGTATCCTTCTTTACCGATACCTGTATCATAAAATAATTCATTAATATCTTTCAGCCTGCATGCACTGCCATTGATCAGATATTCACTTTCACCAGAACGGTATAACTTTCTTGTTACCGTAACTTCTTCGAAATCAATCGCAAGTTTATGATCTGAATTATCCAATGTGATTGCTACAGACGCATAGCTTAACGGTTTACGGTTCTCTGTACCGGAAAAGATAACATCTTGCATTGTGCCGCCTCGAAGCTGCTTGACACGCTGTTCACCAAGTACCCACCGCACCGCATCGGCTACATTACTCTTACCACTTCCATTTGGTCCGACAATTCCTGTAATACCGTTGTGAAAATCGAATTTTATCTTATTTGCAAAGGACTTAAACCCCTGCACTTCTATGCTTTTTAAATACATACAACACCTACTTTATATTCTTTTTGTGGAGCATCAGAATGGTCTTGTAGGCAGCTTCCTGTTCTGCGCTCTTTTTTGTACGTCCTTTTCCGATTCCATAGACCTGTTCTCCGATCTGAAGTTCGACCTGGAAAGTTTTATCGTGATCTGGTCCCTCTTCCCCAACCAGATGGTAAGAAAGTTCTTCTTTAAAATGTGCCTGCACAATTTCCTGCAGGATAGTCTTGCTATCATAAAAGAGCTTTTTATTCTCCAGGTCTTTTAAAATGAATCGGTTGATAAACTCTTTTGCATTAGCAAAACCACCGTCTACATAGATTGCACCAATCAGTGCCTCCATAGCATCAGAAGTAACAGATTCTCTCTTCCTTCCTCCTGTTGCATCCTCTCCTTTTCCAAGAAGCAGATATTCTCCAAGTTCAATCTCCCGTGCACAAAATGCGAGTGCCGGTTCGCAGACCATGCTGGCGCGGGTCTTTGTTAATTCTCCTTCCGGAGTTGTCGGATGTTCAAAAAATAAAAATTCACTGGACACAAGTTCCAGTACTGCATCACCCAGGAATTCCAGGCGCTCATTACATTCATACTTCGGAAGATGCTCTTCATTCACATAGGAGCTGTGACTCATCGCCTTCTTAAGAAGCGCAAAATCCTGAAATGTATATCCGATTCTATGTTCTAGTTCTTTTAAATTTCTCTTCATTCTCATTCTCCTATAGTCAGAAAGAGAGAAAGCCCTTTTTTCCGGACTTTCTCACTTATAATATCTTAGTTGTTTCCAGTTGCATTCTGGATCTGCTCAACAGCATCTCCTACTGTCACGATCTTCTCAGCATCTTCATCACTGATCTCAAGTTCAAACTCATCCTCTATAGCTGTAACAATCTGGAATACATCCAAGGAATCTGCGTCCAGATCATCCTTAAATGTAGAATCCATTGTAATCTTGTCCTCGTCAACATCACAGACCTCTGCAATAATTTTTTTCAGTTTTTCAAACTCCATAATTCCGTCTCCTTTTGCTTGTTTGTTCATTCTATTATTCAGCGGCAGCTTCTTCCGCCTGAATACTTGCTTTGATTTTCTCACTGATATTCTGTTGTTTAAATGTGACACACTGAATGATTGTATTCGTCACTTCTTTTGCTTTCGCACTTCCATGGGTCTTAACTACAAGACCGTTCAATCCCAGAAGCGGAGCTCCACCGTACTCTGTAGCATCGAATGTCTTCAAAGTCGTCTTAAGCGCCGGTTTTACAAGAAGCGCGCCAATCTTGCTTCGAAGGGTCGACATCATACCGCCTTTGATCTTATCGACAAGAACAGCCCCCAGTCCTTCATAAAGCTTTAAGATCACATTTCCCACGAATGCTTCACAGACAATTACATCTGCCTGGCCATGTGGAATCTCTCTCGCCTCCACACTTCCGATAAAATTAATTCCCGGAAGTTCTTTTAACTGTGGAAATGTGTCTTTGACCAGTGCATTGCCCTTCTCTTCTTCCGCACCGATATTCACGATACCTACCTTCGGATCCTTTATACCAAGAACATTCTCCATATAAATGGAACCCATCTTGGCAAACTGAAGAAGATGTGCCGGTCTGGCGTCTACATTCGCACCACAGTCAATCAAAAGAGAAACTCCTTTTTCCGTTGGAATAAGCGGGGCTAATGGCGCACGGTCAACACCTTTGATTCTGCCGACAATCACCTGACCGCCCACAAGAATCGCACCGGAACTTCCGGCTGACACAAATGCGTCTGCTTTTCCCTCTTTTACAAGCTTCATCCCGACTACGATGGAAGAATCTTTCTTCCTGCGTATAGCATGTACCGGCGGCTCTGCTGTCTCGATCACTTCTGTCGCATTCACGATCTCGATCTGCTCTGGATTGTAGGTCTTGCCTTCCAGGCCTTTACGAATCACGTCCTCAATACCTACGAGAATAACTTTTACATTCTTCTCTTTTGAAATCGCGTCAATCGCACCATCGATCATGGCTGCCGGAGCATTATCTCCACCCATAGCATCCAGTACTACTGTTGTAATTTCTGACATGATATTTCCTCCTGTCTCTACTGGTAATATTCTACTAAACATCACCGGAAAAATCAACACGTATCTTTACAACATGACAATCAATGCAGCTGTGATCAATCCGATACTGATCAGCATCGAAATGGAATTAATTGTACTGGAAAGCTCATAATCTTCTCCCAGAGCATCTGTATAAGCCGGGCAGGCGCTGGCAATCGGGCTTAAAAATGCAAGAACAAGCGCTTGTCTGATTTGCAGTGGGAATGGCAGACAGAAAAAAGCAATCGCAGCAAATGATATGGTCACTGCATAACGCGTGAACAGAATCCGGATCACATGACTGATTCCATCTTTTTTAATATTCAGTTTAAATCCGACTCCAATCATCAGCATCGCCGTAAATGCATTGGCATTGGAGCCAATCTGTGTAACCGACAATACTAGTCTGGGAATCGGAATCCCTAGAATCAGAACAATCAACATCCCAAAATAAACAAGAAACGGAGTGGATCTACTCAATGCCCGCCCCATAGTCTTCAGCGAATTTATTAACTGCGTTTTGGTAGCTGTCTCTGTTCCCGGCACCCTATGTATGGAGTTTTTGAATACTTCCGCAACTGCCTTTGCCCCACCGTTACAATAAAAAGCATTTCCCATATCAAATAGCGTGATGCCAAGAAGACTGAGCGGCTCTAAAAAGCTCTGTGCAAACGGCAGGCAGAAATTTCCGATATTGTATCCTGACAAATTCAAAATATCAAATGGAATATTCTCTTTTTTTCCTGTCATTCTCGATGTAAAAAACGCAATAAACATCATAAGAATTCCAACAAACAGACTTAGTACTGTCACTGTTAAAAGCGAAATCTGAAAATCTACTTTTGAAAATGAATAGATAATTGCACATGGCAACGTGATATTCAGCAAAATTTTTGCAAGTGTACGAAAATCCTGTTCATGAAAAAATCCGACTTTCTTCAGAAAAACTCCAAGTGCAATAATAAGCAGATACGCTGCTGCGCGGTATAAAATGTCATTCATAATCTGTCCCTCTACTTCTATTTTACTCAGGTTTTACTATACCACAGAATTTCATTTTTTCAATCCTTAACTTCCAATCTTATATAGTTACCGTTCATAGTACCTGTGCTCAGTAACCTTATATCCACCCACAGTAATCCCAATCACGAATCTTGTTGTCATATAAAATGGCACAAAAAAAACAGCTTTAAGCTGCTACGAAGTTAAATCAATAAAATTTATATACAAGGACTATACATAACCGTTGAAATTCGTTTGTTTAAATTGGGGTACAGAGTGGGGTACATTTTAGAAAATACCGCTTTATCACGGGGTTAAGGAATGCCTCAACCCCTAGATTTACAGCGTTTCTTGCTTATTAATCCTGAGCAATGATTTCTTTTTTGTTGTAACTTCCGCAAGCCTTGCAGACTCTATGAGGCATCATTAATTCGCCGCATTTGCTGCATTTTACCAGGTTCGGAGCACTCATCTTCCAATTAGCTCTTCTCTTATCTCTTCTAGCTTTTGAAGATTTGTTCTTTGGACAAATTGACATAGGTTACACCTCCTTAAAATTCTTAAAAACATCGCGGATAACTGACATTCTAGGGTCAAGACTCGTATCTTCACAGTTACAAGTTCCCTGATTCAGGTTTTGACCACATACGTTGCAAATCCCTTTACAGTCTTCGCTACACAGAATCTTCGTCGGCCACCCTATTAGAATCTCGCTGCCGACCAGTTGATCAACATCGAGTGTATATCCGTCAATATAATTTGCTTCGTCTAAATCCTCTGATTCCACTTCACTCTCATCTGTGACATTTCCCTTAGTGATGCGTGAAATATTCAGATCGAATACTGTCGCCACCGGTTCCAGACATCTGTCGCACGGAATCTCAACAGTCAGCTTGCAAGTTCCTTCTATCTGAAGTTTTCCGTTCTCCATATAATTAATCTTTACATGAACATCAGAACTTTCAGTGACCGGATACTCACCAAGCCCGTTCCGAAATATTTTAAGTTCACATGGAACTGTCTCATCAACAGATCTGTGTGGTTCGGATAAGACATTGGATAGGTCAATCAACATATTAATCACCCCTATTCATACCTGTCTATTATATCATGGAAAAGCTGTTTGTCAACTACATTTTAGAAATTATTTTTTGATTATTCCAAATATTTTTATACCCATCTTCTTTTCGAACTAAACATCATACTTTGTTCTGTCCGGAAAATATTCTACATCTTGTAATTACTACAGACATACACCCTTCCGTATTCAGACGGAAGGGTGTAAATAATCAAATCAATAACTTTTTTACAATAGTTTTAGATTAAACTAATGCTACTGTCTCACGTGCGATTGCAAGCTCTTCGTTAGTAGGAATAACCATAACAAGAACTTTTGAATCTGGTGTAGAGATTGTAATCTCTTCTCCGTGAGTATCATTTGCTTTCTCATCTACTGTAATTCCAAGGTATCCAAGATATTTCAGAACAGCGCTTCTAACTGTACCTGAGTTCTCTCCGATTCCTGCTGTAAATGCAATTACATCAACACCATTCATAGCTGCTACATAGCTTCCCACATACTTAGCTACACGGTAAGCGAATACTTCAAGAGCTACTTTAGCCTGAGCATTTCCTTCGTTAGCTGCGTTCTCAAGGTCACGGAAGTCGCTTGAAAGGTTGTTGGAAAGTCCATATACACCTGACTTCTTGTTGAGCATTGTCATAAGCTCAGAAATATCAAGTCCCTCTTTCTTAGCTACGAACTCAAGGATAGCCGGATCAATATCTCCGGAACGTGTTCCCATTACAAGTCCCTCAAGTGGTGTAAGACCCATAGATGTATCTACGGATTTTCCATTCTCTACTGCACAGATACTTGCACCGTTACCAAGGTGGCAGACAACTGTCTTAAGAAAATCGTAAGATTTTCCTGCAAGCTCAGCAGCTCTCTTAGATACAAAGCTGTGGCTTGTACCATGGAAACCATATCTTCTTACTTTGTATTTGTCATAATACTCATATGGAAGACCATACATGTAAGCTTTCTCCGGCATTGTCTGATGGAATGCAGTATCGAATACAGCTACCATCGGTGTTCCAGGCATTAACTTCTGGCATGCATTGATACCGATTAAGTTTGCCGGGTTGTGAAGTGGTGCAAGATCATTACACTCTTCAATTGCAGCTTTTACCTCATCAGTAATTACAACAGAGCTTGCAAACTTCTCTCCACCATGTACGACACGATGTCCGACTGCCCCAATCTCATCCAGACTCTTAACAACACCTGTCTCGGCATCTGTTAATGCGTCGATAACAAACTGAATAGCCTCTGTATGTGTAGGCATAGCTTTGTCAGATTTAACCTTCTCACCGCCTGCTGGCTGGTATGTAAGGCTTCCATCAATTCCGATTCTCTCGCAAAGTCCTTTTGCAAGTACTTTCTCTGACTCAGAGTTGATGAGCTGGAACTTCAGTGAAGAACTTCCACAGTTGATTACTAATACATTCATTTCATTTACCTCTCTTTTAGATTAGAATTCTTAACTTATATAATAAGGACTTTCGTCCCTAATGTCTATCCCTAATTTGAAAAAATTTCAGCCATATGCATATTTTTTGTGCAAAATGCATATGGCTGATCATTAAAGATATGAAATTTATTTATCTTCTGCCATTGCCTGAACTGCTGTAATTGCGATTACACCCTCAATATCTTTAGCGCTGCAACCGCGGGAGAGATCATTGACAGGCGCTGCGATTCCCTGTGTAAGAGGACCGTAAGCTTCTGCTTTTGCAAGTCTCTGAACTAATTTGTATCCGATGTTTCCAGCATCAAGGTCTGGGAAGATCAGTACATTCGCTTTTCCCGCAACCGGGCTTCCCGGTGCTTTAGATGCTCCTACTGACGGAACAATTGCTGCATCAAGCTGGAATTCTCCGTCAATGAGAAGTCCTTCCGGAGCATTCTCTTTTGCAATCTTTGTAGCCTCTACAACTTTATCTACGTCAGCGTGTTTTGCGCTTCCCTTTGTTGAATGTGAAAGAAGTGCTACAACTGGCTCTTTTTCTGTCAGAAGTCTAAAGGAGTCTGCGGATGAAAGTGCGATTGCTGCAAGTTTCTCCGAATCCGGATTCTGCTCAAGTCCGGAATCACCAAACAGGAATGTTCCGTTGGCACCCATCTCACAATCTGGTACTACCATAATAAAGAATGCGCTTACGAGCTTTGTTCCCGGTTTTGTCTTCAGGATCTGAAGGCTTGGTCTTAATGTATCTGCCGTTGAGTGGCATGCTCCGGATACCATTCCGTCAGCATCTTTCATCTTAACCATCATAACACCATAATAGAGATAATTAGTCAGAAGAAGTTCTCTTGCTTTTTCCTCTGTCATTCCCTTTTTCTCACGTAATTCTACAAGTTTTGCGATGTAGGCGTCTGTCTTCTCGCTCTTTGCAGGATCTACGATTGTTGCTCTGCTGATATCAAAAGAACCTTTGTTCTTTGCAATCTCTTCTTCGCTGCCGACAAGGATCAGGTTTGCTGTTCCTTCTTTCAGAACTGCTTCTGCTGCTTCATATGTTCTGATATCCTCTGTCTCCGGAAGTACAATTGTCTTTTTACTTGTTTTTGCTCTCGCTTTAATATCATCAATAAATCCCATGACTTAAAGACTCCTTTCGTTTGTATTCAGTTATTTCAACGTTTTTATTATAATACAAAGGATTGGCATGGACAAGTTGTATCTACGTACTAAATTCAGTACATTGGGATTGTTTCTGATTAAATACAAAATGTTATTATAAGTGGAATACATGGCTGACGATCATAAAGTATACAGTTACTGTGCTGATATCTACAAGGGTAGAAATAAGCGGGGTCGCCATGATTGCGGGATCGAGTCCGATCTTGGAAGCAAGCATCGGAAGGGTACAGCCTACGACTTTTGCAATCAGGACGGTACAGATCATAGTTCCACCGATGGATAATGCAATGAGCGCATCTCCTTGTCCCATAACGATGATTCTGATTCCATTCACAACCGCCAGTATCACACTGACCACTGCTGCCACCCGGACTTCTTTAAATATAACTTTGAATAAATCCCGAAATTCTATTTCTCCTACAGACAATCCACGAATAACCAGCGTAGAACTCTGTGAACCGCAGTTTCCACCGGTTCCTGTCAGCATTGGAATAAAACCGGCAAGCTGTGGCATAACTACAAGTGCGCTTTCATAGCTGTTCATGATCATCTGTGTCACTGTCGCAGAAAGCATCAGAAATAACAGCCATGGAAGCCTGCTTTTTACATGTTCCACAACAGATGTTCCAAAATAAGTCTCTTCACTTGGAGACATACCGGCCATGATACTGATATCTTCTGTTGCCTCTTCCTGCATTACAAGCATGGCATCGTCAACAGTTACGATACCGACCATGCACATTTCATGATCCACGATTGGAAGGGCAATAAGACCATATTTATTGATCATCATAGCTACATCTTCCTGATCGTCTGTTGTATGCGCGTAAAGCACATTCGTATCCATAATCTCTTCGATTGTTCTAGATTCACCGGTTGTCAGAAGTTCTTTGACATCGACCCGTCCGATCAGTTTTCGTTTTTCCGTAACATAACAAGTGTAGATAGTCTCACGATTCAGACCAACCTGACGGATTTTTAAAATAGACTCTTCAACCGTCATCTCTTTGCGGAGTGCAATGTACTCCACATTCATAATACTTCCGGCACTGTCTTCCGGATATTGCAAAAGCTGATTGATCTGGGCTCTTGTCTCTTCATCGGTAACCATCAAAAGACGATCCACAACATTCGCAGGCATCTCTTCCAGGACATCGACCGTATCGTCCAGATACATCTCTTCCATGACCTCTTCCAACTCGGAATCGGTAAGTGCCCCGATCAGTACCTCACGCATGTCACTGTTCATATAAGTAAATGTCTCAGCAGCCTCTTCTTTTGCCAGGAGACGGAACACCATAACGAGCGGTTTCTGCTCAAAATCTTCCAGTGTCTCGGCAATATCGACGGGGTACATATTTCCCAGTTCTTCTTTTAATTCTTTGTACTGACCTGCATCAAGCATATCAAGAATCTGTTCTTTTGTCAGCATCTGTTCCTCTTCCATACATACCCTCCTGCCTGTTGTCATTCATTTGCAAGCAAAACATAGTTATAGTATAATAAATTTTATTAACAGTGACAAGGAGAAAGTGTATGAAAATTGTTGGAATTATTGCGGAATACAATCCATTTCACAAAGGGCACGAATTCCATATAGAAAAAGCGAAGAAAATCACAGGCGCTGATGCTGCAATTATTATTATGAGCGGCGACTATGTTCAGCGTGGAATTCCTTCCATCATGCCAAAGCATCTGCGTACCCAGATGGCACTTGCATGTGGTGCCGACGTAGTTTTAGAACTACCAGTCTGTTACGCAACCGGAAGTGCAGAATACTTTGCCACCGGTGCGGTCAGCCTCCTTGAAGCTCTCGGCTGTGTAGATTATCTGTGCTTTGGAAGTGAGTGCGGCGAAATAAAAATATTACAACAGATTGCCGATGTTCTTTGTAAAGAAACCGAGCTTTACAAAGTTCTCCTTCAGAAACATTTAAAAAATGGAAATGCATTTCCTGCCGCAAGAAAACTGGCTTTTATAGAATATTTAGGCAAAAACAAATCATTGTCCTGTATCCCCGAACAGATCAGCGCGATTCTGGATTCGCCAAATAACATCCTGGCTATTGAATATCTAAAAGCGCTTTCCTTTCTGAACAGTTCTATCGAGCCAGTAACAATTACACGCGAAGGAGCCGGATATCATGACCAGACACTCGGTGGCCTTTTCAGCTCTGCCTCTGCACTCCGGCAGGGATTACAGGATTGTGAACTTACAAAAAATGCGAATCACACTCCTGCTATTGATCATATACTTCGGGAACTGCCGCAAAACTGTCACAAGATTTTTAAAGAAAACTATCACAAATGCTTTCCTGTGTTTGCAGATGATTTTTCCTTGCTTTTAAAAGCAAAGCTTTTGACCGAAACAAAAGATACACTGACGCGATATCTGGATATTACACCGGAGATTGCAAACCGGATCATCACATTTAGAAATGATTTTTTAACTTTCAGCCAGTTCTGCGACCTGATAAAAACAAAAAATGTAACTTACTCCCGCATCAGCAGATGTCTGATCCACATTTTACTCGGCATCAGCAAATGTGATGTACCGGATCTGGCAGCAGATTCCAGGTGTGGATACGCCAGACTTCTTGGTTTCCGCCAAGAATCCTCATGGGTACTTACTTCTATCAAAAAAAATACCGGCATTCCTGTTATCTCGAAATTATCACAGCCTGCCGGTATAGATATCCATATGCTGGAGCAGAATATTTTTGCATCAGATCTGTACGAAAGTGTTGTGACAGACAAGTATCATACACCTTATAAAAATGAATATCAAAAACAGATTATTCGACTTAAGTCTTAAGTATAATATTCAAGAATGCCTCTGCAAGTCTACACTCCGTTTCGGTCGGCGCAAAACCATTGTCCACCGGACAATGTGCGCCCTGCCGGAGGCTATATCGTAGAATTATCCTGGCATCATTATTTTATTGTACAAAAAAGCAGAGGTTTTTTAAACCCCTGCTTTGTAATTTTATCTTCTATTTGTCGTATTTCTCGTAATTATGAGAGCCACCGGATCTTCTTGCCAGTGTTACAACGACTTTTCTGTAAGGCTCTTCACCTTCACTGTGTGTAGATACAGCCGGATCAGACTGCAGTGCTGAGTGAATGATTCTTCTCTCATATGGATTCATTGGCTCAAGTGCAACTGTTCTTCTTGTTCTCTTTACCTTGCTTGCAATGTTCTTTGCAAGATTCTCAAGAGTCTCTTTTCTTCTTCTTCTATAATCCTCTGTGTCAAGTTTTACACGAACGTATCCATCCTGCATCTTGTTAGCTACACGATTGGTAAGATACTGAAGAGAATCCAGTGTCTGTCCTCTCTTACCGATCAGGATACCCATGTTCTTACCTTCCATAGTGATGCTCAGTGCACCTTCCTCATCAACTGTAGAAGTAACCTTTACCTCTTCCATATTCATGGCATTCAGAACATCTTCTACAAATTTCTCACAAGCTTCAATTGTAGCCGGCTCAACTTTTGCAAGTTCTGTCTCTTCTCTTACTTCTTTTTTCGGAGCTTTTTTGAAATCTTTCTCTTTCTTATGCTCTTTCTTAAATTCATTCTTAGTCTCAGTTTTTACTGGTTCTTTTTTCTCTGCATGCTCTGTCTTCTCAACTTTTGCTGCCTTCTCGACCTTTACAGGTTTCTCTTCTTTTTTCTCAGCTTTTACTTCGACTACAGGCTCTTCTTTTCTGCGGGCTTTGATAACGGCCTGTTTTCTACCGAATCCAAGGAAACCATCGCTTCCTTTTTCGATAACTTCATAATCAAGACGATCACTTGTTACTTCTAACTGAACTAACGCTTCTGTAATCGCATCATCAAGATTCTTTGCTGTTACAGTAATGTAATCCATGAATATATGCCCCCTTACTTATTCTCATTAAAATTCTTAACCATGTTGGCTTTTGAAGCAAGACTTCCCGGTTTCGCATTTGCTCTTGCTTTTTCGAGCTTTTCTTCTCTTTCTATATCAGACATAGAAGAACTCTTTGTTGCAGAAGATTTGATGCTCTTTGTATTTGTCTGAGCCATAGCGTTGATCTTCTCTGCTTTTTCGCCACGTTTTTCTTTCTTCTTCTGCGCTTTTTCTTTATTCTTCTCGATCATGTCATCCACTGATATCTTACTGAGATGTTTATTGATAAATACCTGCTGAACCATACGTACGATTGCACTGACGATCCAGTAGATACCGATACCAGTCGGTAATGTAAATACCATAACCAGTGAGAACAGAGGCATTGTCATATTCATAGTTCTCATTGTTGCTGCTGTCGGGTCATCTTTATCTGCCGGTCTGTTAGAACCATTTACTGCCATAGACAGTTTCATATTCAGATACTGTGTAAATGCAGATAATACCGGAAGTAAAATTGCTGTGATAACCAGCGCTGCCGCTGAATATCCCATTGTCTCTCCGCTTTTTGCCATGCTAAGCATGTTACCCGGAGTGATTGTCATATCCGGAATTGTGAGAAACTTATTTGCCTGAGCTGTAATATTTGGTACGTAATCAGAAATTCTGTAAATGACCGGATACAATGCAAACAAAAACGGCATCTGGATCAGTAACGGAAGGCATCCTCCCATCATGGATACGCCATACTTGTCATACACCTGCTGTATCTCTTCCTGCTGTTTCAGCATTGAAGCCTGATCTTTTTTGTTCTTGTACTTCTTCTGGATAGCCATGACTTCCGGCTGTACAACGGCCTGCATCTTAGATGATCTCTGCTGATTAATTGTCATCGGCAGCATCAGGGTATATACAAGAATCGTATACAGGATAATAGATATACCAACCAGACCGGTGTCACTTGGAAGTGCGCCATCTAACATCGTATAGATAAAATTCATGACTTTACCTAATACCCAGCAGATCTGTCCGACAATCGGCCAATTTGCTGCACTTAGTAAACTTCCTACCATCTCTTTTTCCTCCATCGGATTTTGTAATTCTTTTTAAGGAACAGGGTCATATCCTCCTTTTGAAAAAGGATTGCAACGCAAGATTCTCCAGGCAGCAAGAAGACCTCCCTTAAAGGCCCCGTACTTTTCAATTGCTTCTATCGCATATCTGGAACAGGTCGGATAATACTTACAGGAAGAATATCCCTTTGCTCCTGATAAATACTTTTGATAGAATCTGATGATACCAAGCAGAATCTTTTTCATCACGCAATTACCCCTTATATATATTATGAAGACGTGCCAGGTGGATCAGTGCGCTCTCTATGTCGCGGTAATTCTTACCCTTAGCTGCACCTCTTGCGATAACTACGATATCGCGCCCACTGCTGAACATGTCTTCTTGTAGCCGGTAACTCTCTCGGATCAACCTAGTTAATCGGTGTCTTACGATACTGTTTCCCACTTTTTTACTTACAGATATTCCCAATCGATTACCTTCCGTCTGATTCTCCAGTACATACATGACAAGATACTTGTTCGCATAAGAACTTCCTTTTTTATATACATGTTGAAAATCCTTATGTTTTTTCAATGATTCGGAATATTTCATGCTTTAATCTCCTATTTTTTGAAAGAAGAAAAGGCCACATATATGCGGCCTACGCTGATAATTTTTTTCTTCCTTTTGCTCTTCTTGCTGCAAGTACTTTTCTTCCGCCTGCAGTACTCATTCTTGATCTGAAACCATGTACTTTAGATCTTTGTCTCTTTTTTGGCTGGAATGTCATTTTCATAGATATCCACCTCCTTATATTTTTCCAAGGGTTGCCCCATATTTTTTCTTAAGACATCAGCTTTGATTATATAAAAAAAATCTTGATACGTCAAGCATTACCGATGATTTTCTTTACTTTTTAATTGCTTAAATACATATTTTGATGTAAAATAGATAAAGAGTAGACTTGGGAAGTAGGAGTTTGTTTAAAATGAACGAAGTGAAAGAAAAATGGCCTGAGATCATCGAACATTTACGAGTGGAACACGAGCTGCTGAATGTATCCTTTAATACGTGGATAAAGCCGCTGAAAGTTTACGATGTCATTGATGACACTGCTTATATTCTTGTGAACAAGGATTCCAGTGTTGAATACATCGATAAGAAGTACCGTCTCCCACTCATGGTATGTATTGCTGAGATTACAGGCAAAGAGTACGAGATACAGTTTGTATCGGAAGATGACGATAAACTGAATGAAATTCATAATGCATCTATTGATAACGGTCAAAAGAAAAAGACGAAGTCCTTAGCAGAGAAAGCAGGGCTGAATCCAAAATATACTTTTGATACTTTTGTTGTAGGCGGAAATAACAACTTCGCTCATGCAGCTTCACTGGCCGTTGCCGAATCTCCCGGTGAAGTGTACAACCCTCTCTTTTTATATGGAGGTGTTGGACTTGGAAAAACCCATTTGATGCATTCCATTGCACACTTCATTTTGGACAAGAATCCGAAGAAAAAAGTATTATATGTAACCAGTGAGACGTTCACCAACGAACTGATTGATGCCCTGAGGAATGGTAAAACAGCCGGTAATGAATCTGCCATGCTGAACTTCCGTGATAAATACAGGAACATTGATGTTCTGTTGATTGACGATATCCAGTTTATAATAGGTAAAGAAAGTACTCAGGAAGAGTTCTTCCATACTTTCAATCACCTTCATACACTTGGAAAACAGATCATAATCTCCAGTGATAAACCTCCGAAAGATATCGAGACACTGGAATCCAGACTCCGCACACGTTTTGAGTGGGGTCTCATTGCTGATATCTCATCTCCGGATTATGAGACACGTATGGCAATTCTCCAGAAGAAGATCGAATTGGATCATCTGGAAAAATATAACATTAAGAATGATGTACTGGACTATATTGCAGCCAACGTCAAATCTAACATCCGTGAGCTGGAAGGTTCTCTGAATAAACTCATTGCCCTCTATAAGCTCAACAACAATAATAATCCGATTGATATTGCTCTTGCAGCAGAAGCATTAAAAGATATTATTTCTTCTGATAATAGAAGAGAAGTTACTCCGGAACTGATACTTGATATCGTTGCGGATCATTTTGGTATCACCGTTGCTGACCTTAAAAGCAAAAAACGTGATTCGGAGATTGCCGTTCCACGTCAGATCTGTATGTATCTGATGCGTACTATGACTGATACTGCCCTGAAAGGAATTGGTGCAGTTCTTGGAGGTAAAGACCACTCTACTGTCAAATATGGAGTAGAAAAGATCGCCAAGGATATCGAATCAGATGAGATGATGGCGAATACAATCAATATAATAAAGAAGAAAATCAACCCGGCTTAGGATTTTCCATATAGTTATCCACAATTTATCCACATTATCCACATTTTTGGATACTTGTGTGGATAGTATGTGGACAGTGCGTGGAAAATCCTCCGATTTATTTGGATATGGTGTGGAGAAGTGATTTTTTGTCCATTTTTTCAAAAAGCAACAAAAATGTTTTCCAAAGCAGTTCCACACATTTTCCAGTTTAATTTCACAGACTTATCAAAGCGCGAAACGCCTGAGTTTACTGGGCGCGCAGGGGTTTTCCTCTTATCCACAGCCCCTAAGGCGAATAAGGCGGAAAAAATTTATTTATTTCTATATATGCGTAACGTGGGAAAGGAGTTTTACACATATGAAAATCGTATGTAACAAATCAGACCTTGTAAAAGGAGTTAATATTGTTTCTAAAGCTGTTCCAGGAAAAACAACAATGCCAATATTGGAATGTATCTTAATTGATGCCACTACTGACATTATTAAGTTGACTGCCAACGATATGGAACTTGGCATCCAGACAGAAATTGCAGGTGAGATCATTGATCGTGGTATGATTGCCATTGATGCAAAGATTTTTTCTGAAATTGTTAGAAAACTTCCGGATAATGAAGTTTCTATAGAAACTGATGACAGACTTCAGACAACTATTGTGTGTGAAAAAGCAAAATTTGATATTTCCGGAAAACCTGGCAATGAATTTGCTTATCTTCCAATTATTGAGAAAGATGATTCCATAGCAATTTCACAGTTTACTTTGAAAGAAGTAATTCGCCAGACTATCTTTTCTATTGCTGATACAGAAAGCAACAAATTAATGACCGGAGAATTATTTGAAATAAAAGATAATGTTTTAAGAGTTGCATCTTTGGATGGACATCGAATTTCTATCCGTAAAATTGAATTGAAAAATCCAGTAAGTGATTATAAGATGGTTGTACCTGGTAAAACTTTAATTGAAATTAGCAAAATTTTATCCGGAGAAGCTGAGAGTATGGTTGAAATTTCTTATACAAATAACCATATTGTATTTGAATTTGACAATACAATCGTTGTTTCCAGACTTATTGAAGGCGATTATTTTAAAATTGATCAGATGCTGTCCAGTGATTACGATACAAAAGTAAGAATTAACAAAAAAGAATTCTTAAATTGTATCGACCGCGCAACACTTCTCATCAAAGAAGGAGATAAAAAACCGATCATCATTGACATCCAGGATGAAATGATGGAGTTAAAAATCAAATCTCAGATTGGATCCATGAATGAAGAGATTATGATTTCCAAGGATGGAAAAGATCTTCTGATCGGATTCAATCCGAAATTCCTGATTGATGCACTGCGTGTTATTGATGATGAAGAGGTTACACTTTATCTGATGAATGCAAAAGCACCTTGCTTCATCAAGGATGAGACAGAAAGCTATATTTATCTTATCCTTCCTGTAAACTTTAATGCAAATGTATAATAAGTGCATAATTACACAAAAACACTAATATTATTCATAGAAATGCATGAATAATTATACATTTATTCATTTTTTGTAAATATAAAGGAGCGACTATGGAAACAATCAAATTGCGTGATGAATTTATAAAGCTTGGGCAGGCATTAAAAGCAGCCGGTCTTGTTGAATCGGGCGTCGAGGCAAAAGAAGTCATCCAGGACGGACAGGTGTCTGTAAATGGAGAAATTGATACTCGCCGTGGAAGAAAATTATACGGCGGGGATGTTGTATCATTTGGCGGAGAAGAAATCAAAATTGAAGATTAAATCTTTGAAACTGAAAAATTTTAGAAACTACGAACTTTTGAATCTGGAATTTGATGGCAGCACCAACATTTTCTACGGGGATAATGCCCAGGGAAAGACGAATATTCTGGAGGCTGTCTATCTGTCCGGGACGACGAAGTCCCACAGAGGAAGCAAAGACCGAGATATGATCCGGTTCGGGGCAGAGGAATCACACATTGAGGTGATTGTTGAAAAACGCGGGATTCAGGATCAGATTGACATGCATCTGAAGAAGAACCGGCCGAAAGGTGTTGCTATTAATAAGATTCCGATACGCAAAGCCGGAGAATTATTTGGCATTGTAAATCTCGTATTTTTTTCACCGGAAGATCTGAACATTATAAAAAATGGTCCGGCGGGAAGAAGAAAGTTCATAGATTTAGAGCTGTCACAGCTTGATAAAGTATATTTTAATCATTTATCCAATTACAGTCGGATCGTAAATCAGAGAAATCATTTACTAAAAGACAGTGCATACCGGCAAGATGCAATGGAGACTCTGGACATCTGGGATCTCCAGCTTGTTCAGTATGGCAATGCAATCATTGCGAGGAGGAAACAATTTGTTGACGAAATGAACGAAATTGTTTCCGGAATACATAAGAAACTGACTGGCGGTAAGGAAGAAATCCGTCTGATTTACGAACCGAGTACGAAAAACATGTCTCTTGAGCAGGCTCTTGAGATGAACAGACAGCGAGATATCAGGATGAAGAGTACTTCGGTAGGGCCCCATCGAGACGACGTCTGTTTTATGGTCGGGAATCTGGACATCCGGAGATTCGGATCCCAGGGACAGCAAAGGACCGCAGCATTGTCATTGAAACTGGCAGAAATCGAGCTGGTGAAAAGAGTGATCGGAGACACACCGGTTCTGTTACTTGACGATGTGTTGTCTGAACTTGACAAACACAGGCAAAACTATTTATTAGACAGTATTCATGATATACAGACACTCATTACCTGTACAGGAGTGGATGAATTTGTAAATCATAGATTTGAAGTCAATAAAGTATTTCATGTCCAGAGCGGACAAGTGATAAAGGAAAACTAGGAGGATTAGCATGGCTACAGAAAAGGTACAGCACGAATATGGCGCAGACGAAATTCAGATACTGGAAGGACTGGAAGCTGTAAGAAAGCGTCCGGGAATGTATATTGGAAGTACCTCATCAAGAGGTCTTCATCATCTGGTATATGAGATTGTTGATAATGCGGTTGATGAGGCGTTGGCAGGATTCTGTGATACCATTCACGTAACAATCAATCCGGATAATTCCGTTACTGTCACAGATAATGGACGTGGAATTCCGGTCGGAATCAACCATAAATCAGGACTTCCGGCAGTTGAAGTCGTATTTACGGTGCTTCATGCCGGAGGAAAATTCGGTGGTGGAGGATACAAGGTATCCGGAGGACTTCATGGAGTAGGTGCATCTGTTGTAAATGCGCTTTCTGTCTGGCTGGAAGTTGAAATCTGTCACGAAGGAAAAGTATATAGACAGCGCTATGAGCGAGGAAAAGTTGCAAAGAAGCTGGAAGTCATCGGAGAATGTGAGCCGGGAAAGACAGGAACAAAGGTCACATTCCTGCCGGATGGAGAGATTTTTGAGACAACAATCTTTGATTACAGCATTTTACAGCAGAGATTCCGTGAGATGGCATTTTTGACAAAGGGACTGAAGATCGTTCTTCGCGATGAAAGACCACAGGAGCCGATTGAGAAGACTTTCCACTACGAAGGTGGAATCAAAGAATTTGTTGAGTATCTGAACCGCAGTACGACTCCGCTTTACGAGCAGATCATTTACTGTGAGGGAATCGTCAACAATGTATCTGTTGAAGTTGCAATGCAGCACAATGATTCCTACAATGAGAACAGCTACGGATTTGTAAATAATATTACGACTCCGGAAGGCGGAACTCATATTGTCGGATTTAGAAATGCGTTAACAAAGACATTTAATGATTACGCAAGAAAGAATAAACTTTTAAAAGATAATGAGCCGAACCTGACAGGTGAGGATATCCGTGAGGGACTGACTGCAATTATCAGTGTCAAGATCGAGGATCCTCAATTCGAAGGTCAGACAAAGCAGAAACTTGGAAACAGTGAGGCAAGAGGAGCAGTTGATAATGTTGTCAGTGAACAGCTTCAGATTTTCCTGGAACAGAATCCTCAGGTCGCTAAAGTAACAGTTGAGAAGTCTGTGATGGCACAGCGTGCGAGAGAGGCTGCAAGAAAAGCGAGAGATCTGACAAGAAGAAAATCAGCTCTTGATGGTATGTCACTTCCTGGTAAGCTTGCAGACTGTTCTGACAAGAATCCGGAAAAATGCGAAATCTACATCGTAGAGGGAGACTCCGCCGGTGGTTCCGCAAAGACAGCCAGAGACCGTGCAACACAGGCCATCCTTCCACTTCGTGGTAAGATCCTCAATGTTGAGAAGGCAAGACTGGATCGAATTTATGGAAATGCGGAAATCAAAGCCATGATCACGGCATTTGGAACCGGAATCCATGAAGACTTTGATATCAGCAAATTACGTTATCACAAGATCATCATCATGACCGATGCCGACGTGGATGGAGCCCATATCAGTACACTGCTTCTGACATTTATGTACAGATTTATGCCAGATCTGATCAAAGAAGGATACGTGTATCTGGCACAGCCGCCACTTTATAAGCTCGAAAGAAATAAAAAAGTTTGGTATGCATACAGCGACGAAGAACTTGACAGCATTTTGCAGGAAGTTGGGCGTGATAACAATAATAAAATTCAGCGTTACAAAGGTCTTGGAGAGATGGATGCAGAGCAGCTTTGGGATACCACTATGGATCCGGAGCACCGCGTACTCCTTCGTGTCACAATGGATGATGAGACAGCAAGCGAGCTGGATCTTACATTTACAACACTGATGGGAGATAAGGTAGAGCCAAGACGTGAGTTCATCGAAGAAAATGCACAGTATGTACAGAATCTTGACATTTAAATATCAGCGAAATATTTTCGCTTTGCAGAAAGGAAAATAGATAAATGGAAGACAATATTTTTGATAAAGTCCATGAGGTCGACCTAAAGAAAACGATGGAGACCTCCTATATCGATTATGCCATGAGTGTTATTGCTTCCCGTGCGCTTCCAGATGTAAGAGACGGATTGAAACCTGTACAGAGAAGAATTCTTTACTCCATGATCGAGCTGAACAATGGACCGGATAAACCGCACAGAAAATCAGCCCGTATCGTCGGTGATACAATGGGTAAATATCATCCGCACGGTGACAGTTCTATTTACGGAGCATTGGTTAATATGGCTCAGGAATGGTCTACCAGATATCCGCTCGTTGACGGGCATGGAAACTTCGGCTCTGTGGACGGTGACGGAGCAGCGGCTATGCGTTACACAGAGGCAAGATTGAGTAAGATTTCCATGGAACTGACTGCTGATATCAACAAAGATACGGTAGACTTCATGCCAAACTTCGATGAGACGGAGAAAGAGCCGGTTGTACTTCCGGCAAGATTCCCGAACCTTCTGGTGAACGGTACATCCGGTATCGCCGTAGGTATGGCAACGAATATCCCGCCGCACAATCTTCGTGAGGTCATTGACGCAGTAGTCAGAATTATCGATAACAAGATTGCAGATAAAGACGAGACAACAATGGAAGAAATCCTTGAGATCATCAAGGGACCAGATTTCCCGACCGGTGGAGAGATTCTTGGTACAAGAGGAATCGAGGAAGCATATCGAACAGGACGCGGTAAGATTCGTGTACGTGCCGTAACGAACATTGAGACGATGCCGAATGGCAAGAGCCGCATCATTGTTACAGAGCTTCCGTACATGGTCAATAAGGCCCGTCTGATTGAAAAGATCGCAGAGCTGGTACGTGACAAGAAGGTGGATGGAATCACAGACTTAAGTGATCAGTCCAGCCGTGAAGGTATGCGTATTGTCATTGAACTTCGTAAAGATGTCAATGCAAATGTATTGCTGAACCAGCTTTACAAACATACACAGCTTCAGGATACATTTGGCGTAATCATGCTGGCACTGGTCGGCAAACAGCCAAAAGTCATGAATATTTTAGAGCTTCTTGGATATTACCTGAAGCATCAGGAAGATGTTGTGACACGTCGTACAAAGTACGAACTGAACAAAGCAAAAGAAAGAGCGCATATCTTAAAAGGATTATTGATCGCGCTTGATAATATTGACGAAGTTATCCGGATCATCCGTGGTTCCAGTACGGTACAGGCTGCAAAAGCAGAACTCATGGAGAAGTTCGAACTGGATGATGTTCAGGCTCAGGCTATCGTAGATATGCGTCTGCGTGCTCTGACAGGATTGGAAAGAGAGAAGCTTGAGAAAGAATATGCAGAACTTATGGCTCAGATTGAGAGACTGGAGGCAATTCTGGCAGACGAAAAATTACTTCTTGGAGTGATTCGTGAAGAAATCCTTGTCATCAAGGATAAATATGGTGATGACAGAAGAACATCCATCGGATTTGACGAGTATGACATTTCCATGGAGGATTTGATTCCGAAGGAGAATATTGTAATTACCATGACAAAGCTTGGTTACATCAAGCGTATGTCTGATGATACATTTAAGGCACAGAATCGTGGCGGTAAGGGAATTAAAGGTATGCAGACTCTGGATGAAGATTATGTGGAAGAGCTATTCATGACGAATACGCACCACTACATTATGTTCTTTACGAACACCGGACGTGTCTACAGACTGAAAGGTTACGAGATTCCGGAGGCAAGCCGCACATCAAGGGGAACTGCGATCATCAACCTGCTCCAGTTAATGCCGGGCGAGAAGATTACCGCAGTAATCCCGATTGATTACTACCGTGATCAGGATTATCTGATCATGGCAACGAAGAAAGGTCTTGTGAAGAAAACATCACTTCGCGAGTACATGAATGTAAGAAAGACAGGACTTGCTGCAATTACACTGCGTGATGAGGATGAACTGATCGAAGTAAAATTCACAGACAACAATCAGGAAATCATTCTTGCAACGAAGTATGGTCAGTGTATCCGCTTTAATGAGACCGACGTAAGAGCAACAGGACGTAACTCCATGGGAGTACGCGGAATCAACCTTGCAGACCGCGACGAAGTGATTGGAATGCAGCTTGTGACCCAGGGACATGACCTTTTGATCGTATCTGAAAAAGGTATGGGTAAACGTACAGACATCCATGAATTTACAGCACAGAACCGTGGCGGCAAAGGAGTGAAGTGCTACAAGATTACCGAAAAGACAGGAAATGTCATCGGAATCAAGGCAGTTGACGAAGACGATGAGATTATGATCATAAACACAGACGGAATCATCATCCGTATGCTGTGTTCCGGAATCTCCGTACTCGGAAGAATCACATCCGGAGTCAAACTCATCAACCTGAAAGATAAAGAGACCGTAGCAAGTATCGCAAAAGTCAGAGACGAAGAAAAAGAAGAAGCCAAAAAGAAAGAAATCTTCGGCGAAGATGGGGTTGAAGTAGACCAGATTGATGTAGAATCACTGGCGTTAGAAAGTGACGAAGAATAAAAATAATTCTATCTGAGAAAAGAAAACTTAATAAGACTATAAAAAAATCTGCAACTGCAGGACATGAAAATCCGAGGCTGCAGATTTTTTTGTCTTGTATATCACTAAGGGACAGGGTAAAATGAAAAAAGGGACAAGGCAATTAAAAGGAGGTCATTATGCGTTCAGTCGATGTAAGTATAGTTACAAAAAATATTAAAGAAATGTGTATTCAGGCGAATCATTTTTTGTCTGAGGATATGGATATAGCGATGAAAAATGCGGTGGAGACGGAGAAAGCACCGCTTGGCAAGCAGATTCTGACACAGCTTCAGGAGAACTTAAAGATTGCGGGAGAGGATATGATCCCAATCTGTCAGGATACCGGTATGGCGGTCGTGTTCATAGAAGTTGGCCAGGAGGTACACTTTGAAGGTGGAAGTCTTACGGATGCCATCAATGAAGGTGTGCGCCAGGGATATGTGGAAGGATATCTTAGAAAGTCTGTTGTAGGTGACCCGATCATCCGTGAGAATACGAAAGATAACACGCCGGCAGTTATTCACTATAACATTGTGCCGGGGGATAAAGTAAAGATTAAAGTTGCTCCAAAAGGATTCGGAAGTGAGAATATGAGCCGTGTCTTTATGCTGAAGCCTGCAGATGGGATTGAAGGTGTGAAGAATGCAATTCTGACAGCTGTTCAGGATGCAGGACCGAATGCCTGTCCGCCGATGGTAGTCGGTGTAGGAATTGGTGGTACATTTGAAAAATGTGCTCTTATGGCGAAGGATGCCCTGACACGTGAAGTTGGCACACACTCAGACATTCAGTGGGTCAAGGATCTGGAAGAGGAGATGCTTGAGACAATCAACAAGCTTGGCATCGGACCTGGAGGTCTTGGAGGAACAACAACGGCTCTTGCGGTAAATGTTAATACATATCCGACTCACATTGCCGGACTTCCGGTAGGAATCAATATTTGCTGTCACGTCAACAGACACATCGTGAGGGAGGTATAGTCATGGAGAAGCATATAAAAGCACCAATCAGCAAAGAAGTATCCCGTAAGCTCAGAGCAGGAGATTATGTATACATTACAGGAACTATCTATACGGCGAGAGATGCCGCTCACAAGAGAATGGATGATGCGCTTAAAAATGGAGAAAATCTTCCGGTAGACATGGCTGGACAGACGATTTATTACATGGGACCATCCCCGGCGAGAGAAGGACGTCCGATTGGTTCCGCAGGTCCGACAACTGCGAGCCGTATGGACCGCTACGCGCCGAAGCTTCTGGATCTTGGCCTCACAGCCATGATTGGAAAAGGTAAGAGAAGTAAGGAAGTACTGGATGCTGTCAAAAGAAACGGAAGTGTTTACTTTGCGGCAGTAGGAGGAGCAGGAGCGCTTCTTTCAAAATGTATTAAGACTTCTGAGGTCGTAGCTTACGATGATCTTGGAACAGAAGCTATCCGCAAGCTTTATGTGGAAGATTTCCCGGTGATCGTAGTCGCTGATTGCGAGGGCGGTTATCTGTACGAAAGTGCCATAAAGGAGTACAAGAAGATATGAAACGAATCATAATGATGGTTCTTCGGAACATTTTACTTGTCCCGTGGATGTGGGCGAAATTATGCTATCATGCGTCTCACGTAGACAAATACACAGAAGAAGAACATTACCGGATGCTCCAGTTCATCACACATCGCGCCAATAAGGGTGGAAATGTGACCATAGATGCCCACGGGCTTGAGAATATCCCTAAAGAGAACGGATTTATGTTCTTCCCGAATCATCAGGGACTTTATGATGTACTGTCATTGGTAGATGTCTGCCCGAAGCCATTTTCCGTAGTTGCTAAAAAAGAAGTGGAAAATGTGCCATTTTTAAAACAAGTTTTCAAATGTATGAAAGCATATATGATGGATCGTAACGATATCCGTCAGTCACTGCAGGTCATTGTAAATGTGACAAATGAGGTAAAGAACGGAAGAAATTATCTTATTTTCCCGGAAGGAACAAGATCTAAGATGGGAAATGAGATGCTGGAGTTCAAAGGCGGAAGCTTTAAAGCAGCCACAAAAGCAAAATGCCCGATCGTGCCGGTTGCACTGATCGATTCTTTCAAGCCATTTGACACTAACAGCATCGCACCGGTCACAGTGCAGGTACATTTCTTAAAACCATTGTACTATGATGATTATAAAGACATGAAGACGAATGATATCGCGGAACTTGTAAGAAGTCAGATCCAGAAAACGATCCAAGAAGCAACGAACGTGAATAAAACAGATGTTTCTATTTAGATTTCTTTTTCCAGGGAAGGAAAGTTCGTTATAATAAGATGGATAAATACGGATATGTTGATAACTTATGTAAAAAATGGAACAAATGTGGATAACTCATCCGAGAGTGCAGATAGAATCTCATTTGAAAACAATTCTTTCTATTGCAGCAATTGTGGTTGTGCTTATCGTACTTCGCAGAAGAAAAAATTCATAAAGTAAATGATTGAGGGGGCTGTGAAAAAAGAATAGTCCCCCAGAAAAGAAAGACCAAGAGTTTATAATGAACTCAAGGTCTTTCTTTCTGTTATAATTAACTTGCAATGAAAATTAATAAAATCTATTCTAACCCAAAACAGGCAGTTTTGCCAATGCTAATTCAAGATTCACAGATCCATCCAGGCAGAAGGTACATTTGGTATCATAAAAAACGACCGTTGGTACAAAAGGATTGTCCGAAGAGAAATAAAATCTGTATTGCTTGAAGCATTTCTGGTTTCTATCAGACACATTCTTTATAAATATCGCAACAAACAGAAAAAAGTTGCAACTGCCGCATAGAATTTCATAATAGCATTCATATGGGGAAGGGGAACTATATCTTTTTTGCGATTCGTCACGTTAAAGTGATAAAATACTATATGGTAAAAACAAAATATAGTGATTTTATAATAACTTTATAGTAATATAGTTGCGCAGAGATATCAAAGTAATGTATACTAAGAAAAATCAAGGCGGTCAGATGGAAAGAGAGAAGAAATCATGGACATTATAGAAAGTATCAAAAAGAGAAGCACAGAGCTTACAAGAAAACAGTACATGGTTGCAAAGTATATGATTGATCATCCGGACGAGATGGCATATATTACATTGAAAGAGTTGAGTCGGGACATTGGAGTAACGGAGATTACGATACTCAATACATGTGCATCACTTGGCTATGAAAGTTTTACCCAGATTAAATATGAATTTCGCAAGGATATAATTCAGAAACAAAAGACGGATGTTCTGGACGATAGCAGTGTCTATACAGAGAAAGTTCCCAAATATGAACATGATAACCGGGAAAAGGTTCTGGCAGAGATTGGAGATGAAGAGGTCAAAGCTATTACGGATTACTGGAAAAATATTGATTTAAAAAAATATTTTGAAGCGGCAGATTTGATTTTGAACAGTAAGCAGATTTTTATCTGTGGAAGAGGCATTTCCTGGACGATGGCGGAATATATGAAAAATAGACTCTCTTCTTGTGAGGTCCTTGGAATTACTGCAAATACAGAATTGAATGATGATGTTTATGGAATGTTGACTTCACTGACAGAAGAATCTCTGCTCATACCGATTTCATTTCCGGATTACTACTTTATGACAACGAAAGTGACTGAGCGGGCAAGAATGCAGAATGCAAAAATACTGGCAATTACTGACCGTCTGGACACAGCAGTGGCGCAGTGCGCAGACTTGACATTGACAGCTCCGACTATGACGCGTGTTTTTCTGAATACATTGACATCACCGATGCTTATGCTGAATTTATTGACCTCCGCTATAAAATTAAAGCAGGGCAAGACAGAACTTAATGAGAATTAGCGTGCAAAAAAGAATTAAAGAACAATAACGGATTAGTAAAATAGACTGAAAATAAAGTGAGAATAAAGTGAAGATATAAGAAAAGTGGTGCAATATTACTGAAAATGTAGTATAGCACCACTTTTTATTAAAAAAAGATAGACCGAAATTAAAGTATTTGATATAATATAGACAAATATTATAGATGCAACGGAAAAAGGAGGGCTAATCTATGAAAAAGAAAATCATAAGTGCACTTCTCGCAGCTGTTATGGTATTTTCCTTGACAGCCTGTGGTGGTGGAAGTGACAAAAAGTCAGCAGACGGAACGTATTACAACACGTATCTGGACACAGATCCGACAACGATGGATCCGGTCAAAGGTAATGATACTTACAGTATGGGAATCCTGAGAAATATTATGGAGCCTTTGACACGTATGGAAGAAGATGGAGATAAGCAGGAACGTAAAGGTGCCGGAGCAGAATCATGGGAATCTAATGATGACGGTACCGTCTGGACATTCCATCTTCGTGATAATAAGTGGTCTGATGGCGAGCCGGTTACAGCAGATGATTACGTATACGGAATGAAGCAGACACTTGACCCGGAAGCTGGTTCACCAAATGCATTTTACATTACATGTATTAAGAACGGTGAAGCAATCTACAATGGAGAAAAAGATGTGTCTGAACTTGGCGTAAAAGCAGTCGATGATAAAACACTTGAGATTACATTAGAGTACTCGGTACCATATTTCCTTTCTCTGACAGATACAAGAGCGATGTATCCGGTTCGTGAAGATCTGGTAGAAAAATACGGAGAGAGCTATGGCGCAAATGTAGAATCTATGGTCGGATGTGGACCATTCAAGATGACAAGCTGGAAACGTAATTCTAAAATCGAATTAGAGAAAAATGAAAATTACTGGGATAAAGATTCTGTAAAATTAGATAAAGTAAATTATCAGATTGTATCAGACCAGACAGCAAGATTCAACTCCTTCGACAGTGGATCTCTGGATTATATTGCATGTGCTGATAAAGAGTGGATCGGAAGATTTGATAAGAAAGACAAAGTTGATGTTGTTGAAGCACCAATCCCAACAGTAAGATACGATTTCTTTAACTGCCAGGACAAAATATTCAGCAATGTAAACATCAGAAAAGCTTTCACAATGGCAGTAAACCGTGAAGATATGTGTTCTGTTATTTACAATGATATCCACAAACCATTATACGGCTGGGTTCCATATTCTACATCAACGGGTGAACTTGGAGAGTATCGTGATCAGGTAGAAGAGCCATTAAAATCTATTACAGAAGATCCAAAAGAGTTACTTCTTAAAGGTATGCAGGAATTAGGACTCGGAAGTGATCCATCTACATTAAATATTACATACACATTAAGTGCTACAACTGAGTGGACAAGAACTTATGCAGCATATTGTCAGCAGATGTGGGAGAAAATTCTTGGAGTAAAAGTTGAGCTTGACTTCAATGAGTGGGGAACATTCCAGAGTAAGACGAATAATGGTGAATTCCAGATTGCTATGATGACCTGGTCTATCGACTATGATGATCCAATGGCTATGATGGAAGTATTTGCCGGTGGTTCTAACATGGTTCCTGTATTCTGGCAGAATGATCAGTATGACAGTCTTGTTGCTCAGGCAAGAAAAGAGATGGATGAAAAGACAAGAGTTGACCTTTACAAACAGGCAGAAAATATTCTTCTGGCAGATGACTGTGTTGTCAGCCCGAACGTAAATGAATATACACATTCTTATTATTATCAGTATGTGAAGAATTACAATAAACTGGCAAGTTCAACAAGTGGACTGAAATATGTAGATACAAGTGCAAGATAGTAAAAGATAAGAATTTTTCCGCCGCTTAATCTAAGAGCGGCGGTATTTTTAACAGGAGCGGATAATATGAAAAAATTTCTTGTAAAAAGAATCGGTTATATGATTGTTACTCTCGTAATCATCATTACAGCCACATTTTATATGATGCACAGTATTCCGGGAGATCCGCTTGCCCACATGGCAAGAAATCTTCCTGAGCAGACAAAAGCAAATTATTATGCAAAATATGGACTGGACAAATCCACAACGGAACAATATGGAATTTTTATGAAGAATCTGATTACGAAAGGTGATCTTGGTGAGTCTTTAAAATATCCTGGAACTTATATAACAGACACACTTCTTGAAAATTCCAAAGTTTCAGCAACTCCGGGAGGACTGGCGCTGATTGTTGGAGTATTTTTAGGTATTATTCTTGGAATTGTGGCCGCACTTCATAAAAATAAGTGGCCTGATTACATAGTCATGTTCATAGCAATACTGGGTATTACGGTTCCAGTCTTCGTACTGGCATCACTTCTTCAGTTTGTATTCTGTGTACAACTCGGAGTGTTGCCAACAACAGGATGGGGAAGCTGGCAGAATGTGGTGCTTCCGACCGTTGTATTGAGTTTTGGCACGATTGCCACTTATGCTCGTTATGTAAAGTCCAATATGCTGGATGTTATGAATCAAGATTATATTCTGACAGCGGAAGCAAAGGGTGTCAGCAGATTCAATGTGATCCGCAAACATGTTATGAAAAATGCATTTCTCCCATGTATGACACTTCTCGTAGGCCAGATATCCGGAATCTTTACAGGTTCTTTCGTTGTAGAAAAAATATTTGGAATACCAGGACTTGGATTTTATTACATCAATTCAATTAATGACCGAGATTACACGATGATTATCGGAACCACTGTATTTGCAGCATTTTTATTTGTATTTGTACAGTTGATCGTAGATATTGCATATACAGTTCTGGATCCTAGAATCCGGGTTGATTAGGAGGAAGATACATGATGGAAAACCAGAATACATTTGATATGACAGAAAATATCCCAGATGAAATGTTTGAAATCATCGGACTTGAGAAAGATGAAGAGGTTCCTGCTCGTCCGAGAATCGGATACTGGGCCGATGCATGGAGAAGATTTAAAGAAAATAAAGTAGCGCTTCTGGCAGGTATTATCCTTCTTGTTCTTATATTTTTCATTATATTCGGACCGGCCATCAGTGGGTATGGATATGAGAAAATTGATTCGGGTGCAATCAATCAGGGACCAAGTGCAGCACATTGGTTCGGAACAGATGACCTTGGACGTGATCTGTTTGCCAGAGTATGGCAGGCGGGACGTGTCTCTCTTTTGATTGGTATTACAGGAGCGCTTGTAGCCAGTTTGATCGGAAGTATCTATGGAGGTATCGCAGCATATTTTGGAGGAATTGTGGACGATATCATGATGCGTATTGTAGAGGTTCTTTTAAGTATTCCATATCTTTTGATTGTTATCCTGATTTCTGTAGTGACGGACAGCAAGAGTCTTGGAACGATGCTGATTGCCTTGACACTGACAGGATGGTGTGGAATTGCCAGACTGGTGCGTGGACAGATGCTTCAGCTGAAATCACAGGAATTTGTCCTTGCAGCAAATGCACTCGGTGTATCGCCGATGAAAATTATTATGAAACATATGATTCCAAATACACTCGGTATGATTATCGTAGCTATTACATTTGATATTCCAGGATACATTTTCTCAGAGGCGTTCTTAAGTTATGTAGGACTTGGAATCCAGCCGCCACAGACAAGCTGGGGAGCTCTTGCATCTGCCGCTCAGCAGAACTTTATGTTCTATCCAACACAGCTTTTGTTCCCGGCAATTATGATTGCCCTTACAATGCTGAGCTTTACTTTGCTTGGTGACGGACTTCGTGACGCATTAGATCCGAAACTTAGAAAATAGTCTGGAGGTAGATGAAGATGGAAAATGAAAAAGTATTAGAAGTAGATAATCTGCATGTTTCTTTTCAGACTTATGCAGGAGAAGTAAAAGCTGTCCGTGGTGTCAGCTTTGAATTAAAAAAAGGTGAGACGCTTGCGTTCGTAGGAGAGTCAGGATGTGGAAAGACCGTAACGGCCAAAGCTGTCATGCGTCTTTTAAAACCGCCATTCGCAGAGATTAAACCGGAGTCGAAGATTGTCTGTAATGGAAAAGATGTCATGAAAATGACGGACAAAGAATTATATAAGTTTCGCGGAGACGAAATCAGTATGATTTTTCAGGATCCAATGACCTCACTGAATCCTACGATGACCATTGGTAAGCAGATTATGGAAAGTCTGATCATTCATCGTGACATGAATAAGGCAGAGGCAAGAAAAGAAGCTATCCGTATGCTTGAGATGGTCAAGATTCCAAGCCCGGAATCTCGAATTGATAATTATCCGCATGAATTATCCGGTGGTATGAGACAACGTGTTATGATTGCCATTGCACTTGCATGTAATCCGAAAATTCTGATTGCAGATGAACCAACAACTGCGCTTGATGTAACAATCCAGGCACAGATTATGGATTTGATGCGCGAATTAAAAGAAAAATCTAATACAGCTATTATTCTGGTAACACATGACCTTGGTGTTGTGGCTAATTTTGCGGATCGTATTCAGGTTATGTATGCAGGCCAGGTCGTAGAGAGAGGAACTGCCCGTGAGATTTTCTATGAAAGCAAACATCCGTATACATGGGCGCTTTTAAGTTCCGTGCCAAAGGTTACCAATGAATCAAAAGAAGAATTATATGCGTTAAAGGGAACACCTCCGGATCTCCTGCTTCCATTACATGAATGCCCATTTGCATCCAGATGTGAGTACTGCATGGGAATCTGTAAAGAGAAAAATCCAATGGAGACATCCTTAAGTGATACACATAAGGTGTCATGCTGGCTGCAGCATCCAAAAGCACCGAAGGTAAAATCCTTCTATGATAAGGAGGCAAAATAATGGATCAGAATAATTATATCTTTGAAGTAGAAGACCTTTGTAAATATTTTCCGGCAGGAAAGAAAAAGGTCGTAAAGGCTGTAGACGGAATTAATCTGAAGATTCGAAAAGGCGAGACGATTGGTCTTGTTGGAGAATCTGGTTGTGGAAAGACAACTTGCGGAAGAACGATTATCAAGTTGTATGAGCCGACAAAGGGAAAGATTCTTTTTGAAGGAAAAGATGTATCCAAACTTCATGGAAAGGAACTGTTATCTTTCAAAAAGGATGTTCAGGTCATATTCCAGGATCCGTATGCATCTCTGGACCCACGTATGACAATCGGAGAGATTATTAGTGAAGGAATGCATGTACATTTGAAACTTTCTCAGAAAGAAATGGATGAAAGAGTCGCAGATCTGTTAAATAAAGTAGGTTTAAATGCTGAATATGCCAACCGTTTTGCTCATGAATTATCCGGTGGTCAGAGACAGCGTGTCGGTATTGCCCGCGCGCTGGCGGTAGAACCGAAGTTTATTATGTGTGATGAGCCAATCTCTGCGCTGGATGTTTCTATTCAGGCACAGGTCGTCAATCTTCTGATCAAATTGCAGAGAGAGATGGGACTGACTTATCTGTTCATTTCCCATGACCTGTCCATGGTGAAACACATTTCCGACCGTGTCGGAGTTATGTATCTTGGATCCTTCGTGGAGCTGGCAAGCAATGAAGTGCTGTATTCATCTCCGAAGCATCCGTATACACAGGCGTTGATCTCAGCAATCCCGGAAGCAGATCCTGATTATGAGAGCCAGAAGGAAAAGACGAAACTGGAAGGTGAGGTTCCAAGTCCATTGAATCCACCATCTGGATGTAAATTCCGTACCAGGTGTAAATATGCGACCGAGCGGTGTGCGCAGGAGCCCCCAGTGTTCAGAGAGGTAGAGCCGGAGCATTTTGTGGCGTGCCATCTGTTTGATAAAGCCGGAGAAAAATAAGATTTTGATTCACAATTTTTAAATTTATTTTGAACAGACCATGTCTAAAAGGTCTGAATGTAACATGTTAAGGAGGAAAAGACATGCTCAGTCAGAATATGACAGATAAAATCATAGACTACATCATGTCTCATGGAGGGGATTTTGCAGAAGTGTTCGCAGAGCATACACGACGGAATCAGCTTGCCATGACAGGTGGAAATATGTCAGAGGCACTGGCAGGAATTGAATCGGGAGTAGGAATCCGTATATTTTCCGGCGACCAGTGTGCATATTTCTACACAGAAGATGAGAGGGAAGAGAATCTTTTCCGTCTGTTAAAAGAAAACTGGAAGGCAGGGGAACCAGTCAGACCGGACTGGGAGAAGCTGTCTGCAGATCAGAAAATATATGACAGCACGACAGAATATTTCCAAAGTGCTTCTGTCAAAGATAAGATGAAACTTATGGAAAAATGCGACAAAGCAGGACGTGCATATAGTAGTCAGATTTCGCAGATGTATCTGAAATATTTGGATATGGATCAGCATGTGCAGATTGCCAATTCGGAAGGTTGCTACATGGAAGACCACCGCATGAAGACAAGACTCTTTATTGAGGCGGTTGTCCGTGACGACCAGGACGTGCAGCGGAGTTATTATGGACCTGGGGCAATGGGAGGTTATGAGTTCTTGAAACAGATAAATGTAGAAGAGTGTGCCAGAAAGGTCGCACAGAACGCCATCCGCTGTCTGGGAGCCAGAGCTTGCCCGACAGGAAGAATGCCAGTCATTATTGCTAATGGATTCGGAGGATTATTCTTCCATGAGGCCTGCGGTCATTCTCTGGAAGCGACTTCTGTTTCTGACAATGGAAGTGAATTTTCAGGAAAATTAGGTACAAAAGTCGCTTCTGAGAAAGTGACACTAATTGATGACGGAAGTATTCGTGATGGCTGGGGATCTGGCTATATCGATGATGAAGGTGAATTGACAAGAAAAAATGTGCTGATTAAAGATGGAATCCTAAAGAATTATTTGGTGGACCGCCTGAATGGAAAGAAACTTGGTCTGTCTGCAAATGGAAGCAGTCGCCGCGAGAGCTATCGGTTTGCGCCGGTGGCAAGAATGAGCAACACTTATATTGCACCGGGCAGTGATGACGTAGAGAAAATGATTGCGTCTGTAGACCGTGGAATCTATGTAAAGAGTATCAATGCAGGTTCGGTCAACAGTATTACCGGCGAGTTCAACTTTAATACGGGAGAAACATTTCTGATTGAACACGGAGAGATTACGGTGCCGGTTCACAGTGCCACTCTGATTGGAACAGGAGGGGATATCCTTCAGAAAGTCGAGCAGGTAGGAAAGGATTATGAGCTTGGTCAGGGGTTCTGCTATGCCGGAAGCGGAGCTATCTATATTGGGGCAGGACAGCCTACCGTAAAAGTATCAGAGATGACAGTGGGAGGAGACGAGATATGTTAGATTGCAGAGAGCAGAAAACAATAGAAAAGCTGTCTGAGGAGCTTGAAAAAGCTGGCTATACTCATATTTCTTTCCAGGTCGTTCATACGAAGTCAAGAACAACAAGTGTACGTGGTCACAAGTCTGTAAAAAAACAGGACAGCGAGGATGCAGTCTATGTAATCGAGGCTGCTCATGACGGAAAAAAAGGAAAGTCTTACTGGACAGCTCTTCCGGGAGCAGAAGATTTAATTACAATGCTGAGAGAGAATATGGAATCTCTGGGTGAAAAATATGAAGAAGATGTGGATAATTCTGAGAATTCAAAAGAATCATGTGGAGAGGATGAAATAGTGCAGTTCATGTGGGAGAACCATGAGACTGTGATGAAAAAGCTTGCAGAGGCAAAGGAAGAAGCTTATCAGGTCCCGAATATAGACCTTGTGGATTATCTTGGATATGAGCAATATTTGGAAGAGATTTATGTATTGGGACCGGGAGATAAGAGGTTCATGGATGCTACAGGATACCACAGTCTCCGTGCAGATTTAAAGGCGGAGAAGGATGGACAGGCATCTTATGCCAGAGGATGCTGTTATGTGAGTGAGTTGGCAGATGACAGTGCAAAGAAGCTGGCGTGTGAGACAGCTAAAGAAGCCAGAGCCGGCCTTGGTGCAGAACCGATTGCGTCAGGGCAGTATCCGGTCATTTTGAAAAACTCCGTGATGGCAGAATTACTGGAAGCGTATATTCCGGCATTTTATGCAGACCGGATTAAAAATGAAAGAAGTGCGCTTGCAGGACGTGAGGGTGATAAGATTGCATCTGCAAATGTTTCATTAAAAGAGGTGCCAGATTTGAAAGAGGGCAGAGTATGCCGTAGAATTGATGATGAAGGAATACCTGTGAAAGAAAAATACCTGATAAAAGAAGGAATATTTAAAACAAAACTTGTAAATAAAGAACTTGCGAAAAAATTAAAAATCGAACCTACAGGAAATGGTTTTAAACAATCGCCAAAATCTGATGTGGAAATTGGGATTACAAATGTTATTTTGCAATCTGAATGTGATCTAGGTGAGAAAACAGAATCCTCAATTTTGGACTTGAAGAAAAAAATGTGTCATGGTATCCTTGTAACCGATGTAGATGGTGTATTTGCAGGAATTAATGTAATGACGGGGACATTTTCATTAATTGTAAAAGGAAGAAAGATTGAGAATGGCCGGGAAACAGATGCATTTTGTCAGGTGACGATTGCAGGTAATTTCTTTGATATGCTTGGTCAGATTCAGGGAATCGCAAATGATTACATATCTACATATCCGGATTGCGCAAGTGTAATTGCTCCATCAGTGTATGTAGGAGAATTGGCAGTATCCGGAATATAAGTATGTGATTTCGGAGGAAGAAAATTGTGGAAAACAAAAATCAGACAATGTTACAGCGGGGAATAACATTGTTGACAGTTATTATTGGAAATGCTATGTACGCAGCGGTCGCGGTATTATTCCTGCTTCCGTCAGGACTGCCGACCGGAGGAACGACAGGTATTGCACTTTTAGTGAACAGATTGACCGGATTATCCGTTTCGATGTTCGTGCTGGGATTTAATATTGTGATGCTGGTAGTCGGATTTATTTTTCTTGGAAAGAAATTCGCATTTACAACTATTGTAAGTACATTTACTTATCCAATCTGCCTGGAGTTATTCGGACAGATATTTGCAAATGTACATTTCACAGACGATATCTGGCTGAACACGATATTCTCAGGGCTGGGAATCGGAGTGGGGCTTGGAAGCGTCATTCGTATGGGAGCATCCACCGGAGGTATGGATATTCCGCCGTTGATTTTGAATAAATATTTCAAGATACCTGTGTCAGTCAGCCTGAATGCATTTGATATATGCATTCTGCTTGGCCAGGCTATCCTCATACCGCCTGAGATGCTGTTATATGGAGTTATTCTTGTTATAACCTATACAACAGTGCTGAATAAGGTATTGCTCCTTGGTGGCTCGAAAATGGAGGTTAAGATCATCAGCAGAAATCCGGAGCCAATCCGTCAGGCGATTATCGGGCATCTGGACCGGGGACTTACAATTCTGCGTGCAGAGGGTGGATATTCACAGAAAGACCGCCAGGTGCTTCTCGTTGTTGTGTCAAACCGTGAACTGCATCAGTTGGAGCGTATTGTAAAGAATATTGATCCGGAAAGCTTTGTAATCGTAAGTGAAGTCAGAGAAGTCAGAGGTCGTGGATTTTCATTGACAAAAGAGCACAAGAGTACTCAGAGCGAAGGAAATAGTGCCAGTGTAAATGTGAAATAAGAGTTTGAAAATATTTAAAATTACGTGAAAGTCAGCCGAAAGTCAGAATTGAAAAATAAGGTAAAAAATTTCCCTAAAATAAGGTTGAAAAAATAAAGTAAAAAAATGATTGACATTAGGGTAAACCTCTAGTATAATCATTTTTGCTGGAGAAATACTCAAGAGGCTGAAGAGGCGCCCCTGCTAAGGGTGTAGGTCGGGTGACCGGCGCGAGGGTTCAAATCCCTCTTTCTCCGTAGGTAAGAGATTTGGAAGAAATTCCAAATCTCTTTTTTTCGTTCTAAGCAAAGACCGCTACTTGAAATTTACATTTGTCTGGGGTACTATCTTTTTAAATAAACTACACGTATAGAAGGAAAGATGTATAAGAAATAGGGAATGGAGAAAAAGTATGGATGATAAAGAACTTGGACGCATGCTTCGGCTTGAGAAGGTAGAAGAGAATACATTTCCAGAGGAAAAGACAAAAGAAGTATTACAAAAAGAAAAGCATGATCAGCTCAAATTCCGTCTGAAGAAACGAATCCGTCCGGAAGTATTTGCACGGATGCCGGAAGAAATACAGGATTTTCTGATAGATATGGATCCGACAGACATGAAAGAAGTATATATATCTACATTGCTGAATCTTCCATGGGAGTCTGAGTTCAAGGTTCCAAAGATTGAGTTAATGGAAGCCAAGACGATGTTGGACAGTTCCCATTATGCTATGCTGGAGGTAAAAGAGAAGGTATTACGTTATATGGCTTGCCAGAAGTACCTTGGAAAGAACTACGGGGCAGTTATGCTGCTTGCCGGACCTCCCGGAGTAGGCAAGACATCCATTGCAGTTTCGATTGCAAAGGCGATGGGAAGACCTTGTGTGAAAATATCACTGGCAGGTGTTTCGGATGCATTATTTCTACGAGGAACACAGACAGTATTCAATAATGCCAAGCCGGGAAGGATTGTGGATGCTCTGGTACATGGGAAAAGCTTCTGCCCATTGATCTTATTGGATGAAATTGACAAAATGGGAAGTTCCATCGAACATGGCTGCCCGGAAAATGTACTTCTTGACATATTAGACAGTGACCGTTCAAAATTTGTAGATAACTATCTGGGATTTCCGCTGGATCTGTCAAATGTAATTTTTGTGGCAACAGCTAATAGTCTTGAACCGTTGTCGCCGATATTACAGGATCGTCTGGACATTGTAGAATTACCTCCATATACGATAAGAGACAAAAAGCAAATTGTGAAAGGATACATTTGGCCAAAACTGATCAAGGAGTATCAAATAGAGCAGGTAGATATTGAGGAAGATGCAATAGAAGAATTGATTGCACTGTGTCCGGAGGAAGGTGTCCGTGACCTTGAAAGGATCTGCCGGAAAATGTGTGAATCTGTTATTAGTTTATATTATGTAGAAGGAAATATCATAAAGAACATCAAAGCAGAGAATCTGGCAAAAATAATGGGACCTATTTATTATAGATAAGATTGTAATAATGGGCACTATATTTTGTATGTTATATGCGTGTAAACACTAAGTATAGATGCGGAAAATTAATGAGAAAAAGATGTAAAAAAAGATGAATAAAAGTATTGACATATGGTTGTCCAAATGATATTATAACTAAGCTGATTCGCGAGAAAACAATTCTTAAGAATCAAAAAAAGAATAAAAAAGTTATTGACAAGAGTTAATAATTATGATATTCTAGATAAGCTGTTTCGAACGACAGAGATGATCGAAGCGGACAGCGAAAAAGAAAAATAAAAAAGTTGTTGACAAGCGATTGTGAATGTGATAATATAAATAAGCTGTCGCTGAGACGACAACAAAGAAAAAGAACCTTGATAATTAAATAATAGACAACAACCCTGAAGATTCTTTAAGAGAAAATTCAGAACGGACATTGAATGACAATGTCAACCTTAAAACAGTAAAAGGAATAAGAGCTGTAAGCAACAACTGGGGAAATGACGTTCCAAGAATAACAATAAATATATGTTAAAGTGCCGGACGATGTTTTCGTCTGGCACTTTTTTTGTTTCTTCATCAATGGCTTTCAAAAAGCCGAACAGAAGATAATTTCATACAATAAAAGCAATAAATATCATGCAAAAAGGAAACATTGGGGTAACGACCGAGAACATATTCCCCGTCATCAAAAAGTTCTTGTACAGCGATCATGAAATCTTTATCCGTGAAATCGTGTCGAACGCCGTAGACGCCACGCAGAAATTGAAAACATTGGCCAACAAAGGAGACTTCAAGGGCGAAACGGGCGAACTGAAAGTCTGTGTCAAAGTGGACAAGGACAACGGTACCATCACGGTGAGCGACCGGGGACTGGGTATGACAGAAGAAGAAATAGACAAGTACATCAACCAAATCGCGTTCTCCGGCGCCAATGACTTCTTGGATAAATATAAAGACGATGCCAATGCCATCATCGGACACTTCGGCTTGGGTTTCTACTCTTCGTTCATGGTGAGCAAGAAAGTGGAAATCGTGACCAAAAGTTACCAAGAAGGAGCAAAGGCCGTAAAATGGAGCTGTGACGGAAGTCCTTCCTATGAAATAGAAGAAACAGAAAAAGCCGACCGCGGAACGGACATCATCATGTACATCGACGACGATTGCAAAGAGTTCTTGGAAAAGAACAAGATTGAGGAGTTGCTTCGCAAGTACTGCCGTTTCTTGCCCGTACCTGTAGCCTTCGGCAAAAAAACGGAATGGAAAGACGGCAAGCAGGTGGATACGGAAGAGGACAACGTCATCAACAACAC